>Ga0182742_1003020_pt1 | contig 17244 bp, 12 predicted proteins | sample eDN5th37CBELigMG_FD_128880 | JGI IMG/M metagenome (GOLD analysis project Ga0182742, IMG submission 128880) | Enriched Miracle-Growth compost microbial communities from Emeryville, California, USA - eDNA 5th pass 37_C BE-Lig MG (version 2)... ...
AAGGCCGCGCGAAAGCCGAAATTGCAGGCGGCGGAATGAAAGCGATACGCGCCCTCGGCCTTGCCGTCGCGATGCTCGTGGGGCTGCATGCCGCGCCCGCGGTTGCGGTGCTGCCTGACGAAATTCTGCCGGACGCAAAGCTTGAAGAGCGGGCGCGCAACCTGTCACGCGAACTGCGCTGCATGGTGTGTCAGAATCAGTCGATCGACGATTCCGACGCGCCGCTCGCGCGTGACCTGCGCCTGCTGGTTCGCGAGCGGCTGAAGGCGGGCGACAGCGATGACGAGGTGCTGAATTTCCTCACCAGCCGTTACGGCGACTTCGTCCTGCTCAATCCGCCGCTGAACGCCAAGACGGTCCTGCTTTGGGTGCTGCCGGCCGGACTTTTGGTCACTGGCGGCATTGTGCTTTTGCTGGCGATGCGGCGGCGCGGACCCGGCGCAGCCGGGAAAACCGCTCCGGCAGCCCCGCTGACGCCCGAGGAACAGCGCCGGATTGCGAGCCTGCTCGAGAGCGATCCGCGCACGCGGCGGTAAGCTGCTGACGCGTCAGCGCTTCGTGTTCGTTTTCCCCATTACCAAAGTTTAATCCCCCCGACAGGCAGTCGTAAGGCGGGCTCCCCCATCTTTCACAGCGAACGGCGTCGGGAATCGTCCCAAGCGAAGCCAACCCGGCACGTCGCGAAATTACGAGATGGAGTGAACCCTATGAAACCGACCCTGCCACCCAGCCCGGGCGGCTTCCTGAACGGACGACGGGCCATGTTGCTCGGCACGACGATCCTGAGCCTTGGTGCGGCGGCTCTGTTCGTTGCCCCGGACGCGGCGCGCCATGCGGCCGTCGCGCAGAACGTGACGCAGCAGGCGCAGACCGTGCAGCGTCCGGTCGGCTTTGCCGACATCGTCGAGAAGGTCAAACCCGCCGTGATCGCCGTGCGCGTCAAGGTGAAGGCGGGCCCGGAGAATTCTTCGTTCGAAGGCCGCCAGTTCCCGCAGGGCTTTGAGCGCTTCTTCCGCCGCTTCGGCGAGGACATGTTCCCGGATCTGCCAAACCGCGGTTTCCCCGACATGCCGCAGCGCGCGCCACGCCGCAGCTCCGGCCAGGGCTCGGGCTTCTTCATCTCGGCTGACGGCTATGCGGTGACCAACAATCACGTGGTCGATCGCGCCGACGAGCTCGAGGTTCAGACCGACGATGGCAAGATCTATTCGGCCAAGGTCATCGGCACCGATCCGCGCACCGATCTCGCGCTGATCAAGGTCGACGGCAACAACTTCCCCTATGCCAAGCTGGCCGAACGCGCGCCGCGCATCGGCGACTGGGTGCTGGCGGTCGGAAACCCGTTCGGCCTGTCCTCGACCGTGACCGCTGGCATCGTGTCGGCGCGCGGCCGTGACATCGGCGCCGGCCCGTATGACGACTTCCTGCAGATCGACGCGCCGGTGAACAAGGGCAACTCGGGCGGCCCGACTTTCGACATCGACGGCAACGTCGTTGGCGTGAATACCGCGATCTATTCGCCCTCGGGCGGGTCGGTCGGAATCGCCTTTGCGATCCCGGCGGCGACCGTCGACTCGGTGGTCACGCAACTGCGCGAGAAGGGTGCGGTCACGCGGGGTTGGATCGGCGTGCAGATTCAGCCGGTCACCAAGGACATCGCCGACAGCATGGGCCTGAAGAGCACCGATGGCGCGCTGGTCGCCGAACCGACTCCGAACAGCCCGGCCGTGAAGGCGGGCATCAAGTCCGGTGACGTGATCGTTGCGGTCAACGGCGAGCGGATCGCCAATGCCCGTGAACTTGCGCGCCGCATCGCTCAGATGGCCCCCGGCAACACCGTGCGGCTGACCGTGCTGCAGCGCGGTTCGGAGAAGACCGTCGACGTGACGCTCGGCGAATTGCCGAGCCAGGCGGAACTGCGTCGCGATGGCGATGAGCGCAGCGGACCGGCTCGCGAAGAGATGACGCTCGGACTGCAGATCGCTCCGGCCGCCTCGGTCGCGGGTTCGGGCAATGAGGGCGTGGTCGTGACCCGCGTGCTGCCGGACAGCCCGGCGAGCGAGCGCGGATTCAAGACCGGCGACGTCATTCTCGAAGTCGCGGGTAAGCCGGTGTCCTCCCCGGAGGACGTGCGCAAGGCGCTCGACGACGCGCGCAAGGACAACAAGCGCACCGTGCTGATGCGCGTGAAGTCGGGTGAGGGCACCCGTTTTGTGGCGCTGCCGGCCGGCCGCGCCTGATGAAATCGCCGCGGCAGGTTTGCCGCGGCAACGAGAAAGGGACGTGACTCCGGCTACCGTCGCCCCCGCCGGTGCCACGAAACCCTGGGGGCGGGCTTACGCCCGCCCCCGCAAATCACCCGGTGGGCCTTCAAGGCCCGCTGCACATTGCGAGCCTTAGCCCCGGAGCCCGGCTACCGTCGCCCCTGCCGGTTCGGGGTCAGCTGAGGGGGTGGCGGAGTAGCGTAAAGTCGCCACCCCCTCATGTCCTTGACTCAAAACTCTGCAACGCTTGCAAATTCCCCCGTAACAGGCGATTCCGTCTCGGAGCCCAGGGGGCAATTCGACACGATGCGATTGCTGATCATTGAGGACGACCGCGATGCGGCGGATTATCTCGTCCGCGCCTTCCGCGAGACCGGCCATGTTGCCGACCACGCGGCCGATGGCGAGGAGGGGCTCGCCATGGCGCTCGATGGCGATTACGACGTGCTGATCGTCGACCGCATGCTGCCGAAGCGCGACGGCCTTTCCGTCATCGGCGAGTTGCGCGCCAAGAAGGTCGAAACGCCGGTCCTGATTCTCTCCGCCCTCGGCCAGGTGGATGACCGGGTGAAGGGATTGCGCGCCGGCGGCGACGATTATCTCCCCAAGCCCTATTCATTCTCCGAACTGCTGGCCCGTGTCGAGGTGCTGGCGCGCCGCCGCGGCGGCCGCAACGAGGAAACCGTTTATCGTGTCGGGGATCTCGAACTCGACCGCCTGTCGCATCGGGTGACGCGCGGCAAGGACGAGGTCGTGCTGCAGCCGCGCGAATTCCGGCTGCTGGAATATCTGATGAAGCATGCCGGGCAGGTGGTTACCCGCACCATGCTGCTCGAAAATGTGTGGGACTATCATTTCGATCCCCAGACCAACGTTATCGACGTGCATATTTCCCGGCTGCGGTCCAAGATCGACAAGGGCTTTTCACAACCGCTTCTGCACACGATTCGCGGCGCCGGATACATGATCCGCGACGGATCGCGCAGCTAAGCCCTGGCGGAGGGGCGCCGGTGCTTTCGAGGCGCAGCAGGGCCGGCGCGCGGCTGATGACAACGGCTCTGGGCAAGCTGGTCCGGACCACCGCGTTCAAGCTGACGCTCGCCTATCTCACCGTCTTTGCGCTGTTTGCGATTTTCCTGCTCGGCTATTTCGCGCTCAACACCAAGCGGCTGTTCACCGAGCAGGTGACCGAGGTGGTCGACGCCGAGATCAGCGGGCTTGTCGATCATTTCAATGTCGGCGGGATCCGGCGGCTGACGCTGGTCGTCGAAGCGCGGTCACGCCGGCCCGGTTCCAGCCTCTATCTTGTCACCACCCCCGGCTCCGAGGGCCTTGCAGGCAATGTCGGCTCGCTGCCGACCGGCGCGCTCGATCGGCAAGGCTGGGCGGAGACCGTGTATCGGCGCCTCGAGGAAGGCGAGACCTCGGACCCGCATCGCGCGCTCGTGCGGGTCTACCATTTGCCCGGCGGCTTCAGGCTTCTGGTCGGTCGCGACCTGGACGAGCGGGATCGGCTGTTCCAGGTGGTGCTCGATGCCGGCAAGTGGTCCGCCGCGGTCGTTATCGTGCTTGGACTGGTCGGCGGGTTCTTTGTGGCGCGGCGTGTCCTCCGCCGTGTCGACGCGATGACCGAGACCGCGCGCACAATCATGGGGGGCAATCTGTCCGGCCGGCTTCCGGTCGCCGGCAGTGGCGATGAGCTCGACCGACTCGCCCATAACCTGAACGAGATGCTCGACCGCATCGAGGCGCTGATGGGGGGCCTCAAGGAGGTCACCGACAATATCGCGCACGACCTGAAGACACCGCTGACACGGCTTCGCAACCGCGCCGAAGAGGCCTTGCGCAGTTCGCGCAGCGAACAGGACTATCGCGCCGCGCTCGAAGGCACGATCGAGGAGTCCGACTCGCTGATCCGGACCTTCAACGCGCTGTTGATGATCGCGCGCGCCGAATCGGGCCAGGCACGCGACAACATGGTCGATTTCGATGCCGCGGAGGCGGCGCGTGCGGTCGGCGAATTGTATGAGCCGCTGGCGGAAGAGCAGGGGCTGACCCTCGAGGTCGATGCGCCCGCCGCGGTGCCGTTGCGCGGCAATCGCGAACTGATCAGCCAGGCTCTGGCCAATCTGGTCGACAATGCGATCAAGTATGCGGCGCCGGCCGCGCAGGCGAACGGTACGCCGTCATGCGTGACCATCGCGGCGAGGGCCGAAGGCGATCGGGTGCTGCTCAGCGTTGGCGACCGCGGGCCGGGCATCCCCGAAGGCGATCGGGGCCGAGCCATCGGGCGCTTTGTCCGGCTGGAAGAAAGCCGCACGATTCCCGGTTCGGGATTAGGCCTGAGCCTGGTATCGGCCGTTGCCCGGCTGCATGGTGGCGGATTGCGGCTCGAGGACAACGCGCCGGGCCTGAAGGCCGTGCTGGAATTCCCGCGCGGCGGGCCGCTGCCGCAGGCCGCGATCGTCCCGGTGCAGCCCGGTAACGGGCAAGGCGGTTAGCCTCCTCTTTTCCGGCCGGATGGTCTATGCCGGTCCTTGATGAATCCCGGTGCAATTACGCAGGACGCGGTGCCCGAGGCCGGCGGTGCCGCGAGCGGCCCGCTGGCGGCGCGCATTCGCGAAACGCCCGATCTGGCCGATGCTCCGCAGAGCCGCGCGCGGGTCGATGACTGGATCGACGGGCTCGATGCGGGTGAGGAGGCGAGCGCCCTGCGCGAAGCCTTTGCGGCGTCGTCCAAAGCGCGCGACCTGATCGCCGCGATCTTTGCCTATTCGCCGCACCTCACCGATCTCATTCGCGCCGAACCCGCCCGGCTTGTGCGGCTGCTGTGCGACAATCCCGAAAGCCATCTCAAGAAACTGCTGGCCGATGTTGCCGGTGCGTTGTCCGTCACGGTCGAGGAAGCCGAGGCGATGCGGCTCCTGCGGCGGACCAAGGCGGAAGCCGCGTTGCTGATCGCGATCTGCGACATCGGCGGTGTCTGGCCGGTGCTGCAAGTCACGCGCGCGCTGACCGAACTCGCCGACTGCATGGTGCAGGGCGCGGTCCGCTTTCTGCTCGGCGATGCGGTGCGCCGCGGACGGCTGACCCCGCCTGATCCGGCGGAGCCGGAACGCGGCTCCGGCTATATCGTGCTCGCGATGGGCAAGATGGGCGCGTATGAACTGAACTATTCGAGCGACATAGACCTCATCGTCTTCTACGACCCGGAAGCGCCCGCGATTCCAGCCGATACCCAACCCTCGGCGCTTTATATCCGGGTGACGCGCGGCCTTGTGAAGCTTTTGCAGGAGCGCACGCCGGACGGATATGTGTTCCGGGTCGATCTCAGATTGCGGCCCGACCCGGCGTCGACGCAGGCTGCGATCTCGGTGCCGGCCGCGCTCGATTATTACGAGCACCGCGGCCAGAACTGGGAACGCTCGGCGATGATCAAGGCGCGTCCCTGCGCCGGCGATCTGGAAGCGGGCGAGACGCTTCTGAAGGCGCTGTCGCCATTCGTGTGGCGCAAATACATGGACTTCGCCGCGCTCGCCGACATTCACGCGATGAAGCGGCAGATTCACGCCTATCGCGGGCACGGCCAGATTGCGGTCGCCGGCCACAATATCAAGCTCGGCCGCGGCGGCATTCGCGAGATCGAATTCTTTGTGCAAACCCAGCAACTGATCGCCGGCGGCCGCCATCCCGAATTGCGCGACCGCCGCACGCTGACCACCCTGTCGGCGCTCTCGCAAGGTCATTGGGTCAACAGCCTCGCCGAAAGCGAACTCGATGCCGCCTATCTGTTTCTGCGGAAGGTCGAGCATCGCCTGCAGATGGTCGCCGATGAGCAGACCCATACCTTGCCGTCCGACGAAGCCGAGCTTGTGCGCTTCGCGCGCTTTCTCGGCTACGAAACGAGCGAAGCCTTCTCCGAGGTGCTGCTCCTGCATCTGCGCAATGTGCAGCAGCATTATTCCCGGCTGTTCGAGCCGGTGGCGCAGGCGCCCGAATCCGCACTGCAATTTCCCCCCGACGAGGACCATCGCGACACGCTCGACCGCATCGCCGCCATGGGCTTTCGCAATCCGCTGGAAATCTCCGCCATCGTGCGCGGCTGGCTGAGCGGCAAGTATCTGGCGCTGCGCAGCGAATTCGCGCGCTCGCAGCTTCTGCTGCTGGCGCCGCATCTGATCGAGCAACTGGCGCGCAGCGAACAACGCGAGCAGGCGGTGCACGCCTTCGACCGGTTCCTGGCCGGCCTGCACGCGACCGGCGGCGCGCGCCTGATTTCCCTCCTCCTGCAGAACCATGACCTTTTGGCGCTGGTTGCGCTGATGCTCGGCACCGCGCCGCGGCTTGCCGACATTCTCTCGCATCAGCCGCAGGTCATGGATGGGCTGATCGATCCCGCCTTTTTCGGCGCGCTGCCGAACGCCGATACGCTCGGCAGCGAACTGCAGCGCTCGCTCGACCAGTCGATCTCCTACGAGGATATGCTCGACCGGTTGCGGCTGTTCGGGCAGGAGCACATGTTCCTGATCGGCGTTCGCATCCTGTCCGGGACCGTCTCGGCGGAGCAGGCCGGCGAGGCCTTTGCCCGGCTGGCCGACGTCATCATCCGCGCGCTGCACCGCCATGTCGAGACTCTGTTCGCGCAGACGCATGGCCGCATCCGCGAGCAGAAGACCGCGTTGCTGGCGCTCGGCAAGCTCGGCGGACGCGAGATGACAGCAAGCTCCGATCTCGACCTGATCCTCGTCTATGATTTCGACGAGGCGAACCCTGAGTCCGACGGCGAGCGGCCGCTCTATGGAGCGCAATATTTCGCGCGCCTGACCAAGCGGCTCGTATCGGCGCTGACGGCTCAGACCAATTACGGCGCGCTCTATCATGTCGACATGCGGCTGCGCCCCTCCGGCCGGTCGGGGCCTGTCGCCACCAAGCTCGATTCCTTCCGCGAATATCAGATGAGCGAGGCCTGGACCTGGGAGCATATGGCGCTGACGCGCGCGCGCGTGGTGTCGGCTTCGCCGCAATTTGCCGAAGCGGTGGAGACCCTGATCCGCTCCGTGCTGGCGCAGCCGCGCGATACGCGAACGATCGCCGGTGATGCCTACGAGATGCGGATGGCGATCGCGACCGAGAAGGGCGACGCCGACCGGTGGGACCTGAAATACGCCGCAGGCGGGCTCACCGATATCGAGTTCATCGCGCAGTATCTGCAACTCGTCCATGCCGCGACGCATCCGGAGATACTCGATCCGTCGACCGCGCGTGTCCTGGAACGCGCGGCGCGGCTCGGATTGCTGTCGGCCGAGGATTCCGAAGTGCTGCGCCCGGCGGTGCAGCTCTATCAGAATCTCAGTCAGATCCTGCGCCTGTGCCTGTCCGGTCCGTTTGATCCCAAGAAGACCGATCCCGGCCTGCTGCGGCTGCTCGCCCGCGCCGCCGACGTGCCGGATTTCGCGACTCTCGAAGCCTATGTCATCGATACGCAGGAGCGCGTACGCAAGCGCTTCGAGGCGCTGCTGGGACCGGGAGATTAAGCCGCGGCGGTGGCCGCCGGTTCGGCGCCGGGCCCCGACACCGGCAGGCGGACGATCACGCTCGTTCCGCGTCCCGGCGCCGAGCGGATGCGCATCCTGCCGCCATGCAGCGCGACCAGAGACTTGGCGATGGCAAGACCCAGCCCCGAACCGTGATGGATCTTGGTGAGCTGGCTTTCCACCTGCTCGAACGGGCGGCCGAGGCGTTCCAGGGCGTCTTTTGGAATGCCGATGCCGGAATCAACGATCGCGATCGAGACACAATCCCCGCAGCGGCGTCCGCGCACGGCGACATGTCCGCCGGCGCCGGTGAATTTCACCGCATTCGAGAGAAGGTTGAGAGCGATCTGCTTCAGCGCGCGTCGGTCTGCGCGCAACACAATGTCCGGCGATATGCGTGAGGTAAGGGTCAGGTGCTTTTGCTCCGCGCGCGTGGATACCACGCGCAGCGAATCCGCCAGGATATCCTCCACGACCACGTGCTCGGGCTCGAGCTTCATACGGCCGGCCTCGATTTTCGACATATCCAGCACATCGTTGATGACGTCGAGGAGATATTGCCCGCTCTGATGAATGTCGCGGCAATATTCGTGATACTTGTCGGCGCCGAGTTTGCCGAACATGCCTTTCTCCATGATCTCGGAGAAGCCGATGATGGCGTTGAGCGGCGTACGCAGCTCGTGGCTCATATTGGCGAGGAATTTCGACTTGGCCTGGTTGGCTTCCTCGGCTCGGGTCTTTTCGGCGGCGTATTTCTGGGCAAGCTCCTGAAGCTGCTGTTGTGACTGGCGCAGATTCTCGACGGTCGCGAGAAGGCGGGTTTCGCTGCTTTTCAGCTTGCGCTCCTGCTGCTTCAGGCGCGTGATGTTGGTGCCGACCGAGACATAGCCGCCGTCCTTGGTACGCCGCTCGCTGAACAGCCAGTGGCCGTCTTCGAGCTGGGCTTCGAAGGATCGCGCGCCCGGCAGGTCCGGCCCGACCAGCGAGATATTGCTATGGCGCAGGTTTTCGCGCCCGGAGGCGAGCACGCTTTCATAAGGAGTGCCGGGTGCGACCAGTTCGTCCGGCAGGTTGTGCAGATCCTGAAAATTGGAATTGCACAGCACCAGCCGATTGTCCGCGTCCCACAGGACAAAGGCTTCCGGAATGGTCTCGATCGCGTCGCGCAGCCGCATGTCGGCGGCGGTGGTGCGCTCGATCAGTGCCTTCTGCTCGGTGACGTCGACCGCGATGCCGATCAGATGCAGGCCCGGTTCGCCCGGCTGCCGCACTACCTCGCAGCGCACCCGCAGCCACACCCAGCGCCCGTTGGCGTGCAGCATACGGAAGTCGTGGTCGATGGCGTTCAGGCGCGAATCGGCTACCTGGGTGGCCAGTTCGTACAGATCGATATCATCCGGATGGACATACTTGTTGATCTCGCCGAAGGTCATCAGGTCGTCGCGCGCCTCGAGGCCGAGGATTGCGAACATCGAATGCGACCAGAATATGCGCCCGCGCGCGAGGTCCCAGTCCCATAATCCGCAGCGCCCGCGATTGAGTGCGGTGTCGATGCGACTCCTGACCGTATCGTAGATGACATCGGCCTCGCGCGCGCGCGTCGCCTGCCAGTGGAACGCGAAGCCGAGGATCAGCAGCACGAAACCGGTCGTCGCCGATAGCGTGACCGTTAGCGCGGTATCGGAGCGCCACGACGCCAGCGCATCACCGCGGCGCTGATAGACCGCAAGCTGGCCCAGCGGCTCGCCGAGCGCGCGGATCATGGTCAGGGCGCGCTTGCCGTCGGCCAGTTTGATATCGGCAATGCCGCCGCCGGTGCCCAGGATGACCTGCGGAGAATCGCCGAGGATTTCCGAAAGCCGACGCCCGATCATGCCGGCAACATTCGGAGCGGCGGCGATGATCATGCCTTCGGGATTGCTGACGAGGATCTGCCGGCCGCCGGCGGTGGTGCGCGGCGTGCGGGCCATGTCGATATCGGTCTGCACGCGCCGCCAGACCGTCGCGCGGTCCCCGGCCATGGTCCGCTCCAGCCGCTGCGCCAGCACCTCGGCAATCGACTCGATGTCGTTCGATGCGTCCGACAATGCGCTGCGCCGGTGGTCAAGCACCTGCACGAAGGCGCCGATCGCGATCGTGATCAGAAAGGCGATGATAAGGGCGGGCACCGCGCGCCGCAGAGCGGGCTCCGCCGTGAGAAGACGTCTGTAAGCCGGTTTTGCGATCGACTGCGCCAATCCCTTGATGGAATCGGAACGCGCCGACGCGTGCGCTGCCTCGGCGCGCGCCATGAATCTGCCCCCGTGTCGGATTGTTCGCCCTACACAACCCTTGACCGGGAGGATGTGCCGCATCTCGTCCCGAATCGAGAATCATAAGAATCGATGCGGGGTGATTTGTCGAGAGTCGGCGGAGTCAAGAACGTAAAAATTTTACTAACGCTTCCGGCGCCTGAGCCTGCGCCCGCAGGCGCCGGGCGCTGAATGGCGTCCCGGAACGACGAAGCCTAGGCCGGAGCGAGCGCGCGATTGACGATATCGCTGACGTCGGCCGACAGCGTGGATGCACTGGCGATGCGCCGTAGCGCCGCTTCCGCCTTGCCGCGCCGGACGCTTTCGAGCGCGCGCCAGGAGCGGAAGGCTGTGGCAAGACGCGCTGCGACTTGCGGATTCCTGGCGTCAAGCGCGAGCACCGATTCAACCACGAAGTCATAGCCGGCGCCATCAAGGCGATTGAACTGCGTTGCGTTGCCATGCGCGAACGAGCCGATCAGCGCGCGGACCCGGTTCGGGTTGCTCATGGAGAATGCGGGATGCGCCGTCAGGACGCGTACGCGGTCAAGGGTGCCGGCCTCAGGTATCATGGCCTGCAATCCGAGCCACTTGTCGATGATCAGGGGATCGCTCTCGTAGCGCCGGAAGAAATCCTCCAGGGCTTCGCTGCGTTCCGGCCGATCATGCAGCGACAGGATCGAGAGCGCTGCCATCCTGTCGGTCATGTTGTCGGCCTCTCGGTATTGCGTCATCGCGCGCGCGATCGCCGCTTGCCCGCCCGTCGCGGCCAGCAGATCGAGCGCAGTGTTGCGTAGCGCGCGTCTGCCGGCGCTTGCGGCATCCGGGCTGTAGGGCGCTGTGCTGGTGAGTTTGTCGTAGGTGGCAGCCAGCGCCGTTCCAAGTGCGCTGCCGATCGTGGAACGCAGTTGCATGCGCGCGGCGAAATTGGCGTCCGGGTCGACGTCACGGCCGATCTCCCGCGCGATGTCGGATTCGGTCGGCATGCTGAGCGAAAGCGACACAAAGGCGGGCTCCAGCCGTTCATCCGCCAGGATTGCGTCAAGCGCCGCGATCAGGCCTTCGTCGGACATCACCGCCTGACCTTCACGCAGCAGGCCGACATTCTTCAGGAGGAGGCGCGTCGCCAGCGTCTGCACCGCCTGCCAGCGGTTGAAGGCGTCGCTGTCATGCGCCGCGAGCCGGCGCAGATCGTCCGCCGCGAGATTGGCGGTGAGCTTCACCGGCGCGGAAAATTCACGATTGATCGAGAGCACCGGGCGCTCGGCAACGTTTTCATAGATGACGGTCTGCGCCGGCTCGGTCAGCACGAGGACGGCGGGGGCCGGCTTGCCATCGACTTTGAGCGGCAGATCCGCGCCGTTTGCGCCGACAAGCCCGAGCTTGAGCGGAATCACCATCGGCTTTTTCACCGCCTGGCCCGGCGTCGGCGCCAGCGACTGCGACAGATGCAGCGTGAAGGTCTTCGACGTCGCGTCATATTTCGCGTCTGCGACCACCTCCGGCGTCCCGGCCTGCGAATACCACAGCATGAATTGCGACAGGTCGCGGCCGGTGACGTCGGCGAAGCATTGCACGAACTGTTCGACCGTCGCGGCCTCGCCGTCATGCCGTTCGAAATACAGATCCATGCCTTTGCGGAAATCGGCTGCGCCCAAGAGGACGCGCAGCATGCGGATGACCTCGGCGCCCTTCTCATAGACGGTCGTCGTGTAGAAGTTGTTGATCTCGTGATAGAGCTCCGGCCGCACCGGATGGGCGAGGGGCCCCGCATCCTCCACGAACTGGTGCGCGCGCAGGTTTCGCACGTCGCCGATCCGCTCCACGGCGCGCGATCGCATGTCGGCGGAGAATTCCTGATCGCGAAAGACCGTGAGCCCTTCCTTCAGGCAGAGCTGGAACCAGTCGCGACACGTGATCCGATTGCCGGTCCAGTTGTGGAAATATTCATGCGCAATGATCGCCTCGATGGCCGCAAAGTCGCCATCGACCGCGGTCTCCGGCGTCGCCAGCACGTAGCGGTCGTTGAAGACGTTGAGGCCCTTGTTTTCCATCGCCCCCATGTTGAAGTCGGAAACCGCGACGATCATGAAGATGTCGAGGTCGTATTCGCGGCCGAACGCCTCCTCGTCCCAGCGCATCGAACGCTTGAGCGCATCCATCGCGTAGCCGCAGCGATCCTCCTTGCCCGGCTCGACATAGATGCGCAGCGTCACCTTGCGGCCGGACATGGTGATGAACTCATCCTCCACGCAGCCCAGCGTGCCGCCGACCATCGCGAACAGATAGGACGGCTTGGGAAACGGATCGTGCCAGACCGCATAGTGACGGCCCCCCGGCAGGTCTCCGCTTTCGATCAGGTTGCCATTGGCGAGCAGCACCGGCGCCTGCGCGCGGTCGGCCTCGATACGCGTCGTATAGACCGCCATCACATCCGGGCGATCCGGAAAATAGGTGATGCGCCGGAATCCTTCCGCCTCGCATTGCGTGCAATAGGTGTTGTTGGAGCGGTAGAGGCCCATCAGCTGCGTGTTGGCGGACGGATCGACAATGGTCTCGATGGTCAATGTGAAGGGCCGCTGCGGCGGCTGCGCGATTGTGAGGCGATCGGGCGTTGCGACATAGGCCGCCTCCGGCAACGGGGCGCCGTCGACGCCGATCGCGTTCAGCGTCAACCCGTCACCGTCGAGCACCAGCGGGGCGGGTGCCTTTGCCGGATTTGGGTGCAAGCGCAATTCGGCCCGCACCCGGCTTGCGGTCGGATGCAACGATATGTCGAGCCGCACGTCGTCGACCAGCCAGTCGGGCGCGCGGTAATCCTGAAGGCGGACGGGACGGGCCTGCTCGGTGCGCATGGACAAGGTGGTTCCTTCAATCGGTCAAAATCGGGGTGGCGGTGCCTGCCTCGTGACCTCCATATCCGGATTTTCTGTGGCCTGATAGAAGGTTGTCGCCGGACCTCGAAGAACGATGGAGCGGGCGGCCCGCCGGCTGCGATCATCGACAAGATCAACAAAGCACTGTCGACGCTTGCAGGACAAGGCTCCGCAACAGCGCACGGCCAAGCAAGGCGGCGTTGTGCGATGACGTCGATGCCCAGACAGTTCGAGACAACCATCAAGTCCGACACCGCGCGCTACACCAAGATTTTCCATGATGCCGGGAATGCGGCGAATAGGTCGGCGTAAGCCGGCCCGACCGTTTGTCGTGTGATACGCTCGACCACTGCCGGGCCCGCTTTTCTCCTGCTGCCTCGCCCTGTTACTCTGGAATTCTACTAAATCATTGTGTTTGCGAGCTGATTTTTTCTTGGTTACTGACGTGACCAATATGTCCAGCACCGCCGCGACCGCACAGAAATCACCTCGCACGAAGTTCCGAATGACGCTTGGCAGCCGGGCCTTCTGGCTGCGCCAGATGCGTCAATGGCACTGGATCAGCGCCGCAATCTGCCTGATCGGCATGCTGCTGTTCGCTGTCACCGGCATCACGCTCAATCACGCCGGCAAGATCGAGGCGAAGCCGGTGGTGAGCGAACGCACCGCCGTCATGCCCGCACCTTTGATCGCGTTTCTCGAAACGCTCCCCTCGCAGGGCAAGGCGCTGGCGCCCGATCGTGTCGCGGCCTGGGTGTCGGCGGCGCTTGACGTCACCATCAGCGGGCGGGAGGCCGAACTCTCGCCTGGCGAAATCTATATCGCGCTGCCGCGCCCGGGGGGCGACGCCTGGCTAAGTCTCGATCGCAGGACCGGGGAAGCGCGCTACGAACGCACCGACCGTGGCTGGATTTCGTATCTCAACGACTTGCACAAGGGCCGAAATACCGGCGCGGCTTGGTCGCTGTTTCTCGACCTGTTCGCGGTCGCCTGCATCGTCTTCTGCGTGACCGGCCTCGTGCTTCTTCAACTGCTGGCGCATGCGCGGCCCTCGACCTGGCCGCTGGTCGGTCTCGGGCTTCTGATTCCGGCGCTGATCGCGATCGCGTTCATTCACTGAAGGACTGACATGCGCAGTTTGCTATCGCTCTCGATCACCGGCGCGCTGGCTGCGCCCGCCTTCGCTCAAGAAATAACGGTCAGCGTTGAAATTCCCAGGCTCACGGTTGCCGAATATCACCGGCCCTATGTCGCGCTCTGGCTGGAGAAACCGGACCAGTCCTTCGTCGGCAATATCGCGATCTGGTACGACCTGAAGCTCAAGGACAACGAGGGCACCAAGTGGCTGAAGGACATACGGCAATGGTGGCGCAAGTCCGGGCGCGAACTCACGATGCCGGTGGACGGCCTGTCGAGCGCCACCCGCGCACCGGGCGAGCACAGGATCACCGTCGCGCCTGACAAGGTGCCGCTGAAGGATCTTGCGGCCGGCGAATACCACCTCGTGATCGAAGCCGCGCGCGAGGTCGGCGGGCGCGAAATCCTGCGTGTCCCGTTCCGCTGGCCGGCGACCGCCGCGCAGCATCCGCAAGTCAAAGGCGAGCACGAACTCGGGCGCGTCGCGCTCGACATCAAACCCTGACATTCCAGGAGGCCTTCATGATCTTCAAACGCACGTGGCTGGTTGTGGCGCTCTGCCTCGGGCTGCCTTTCTCCGCGCAGGCGCATCGCTCCTGGATGCTGCCATCCGCGACAGTGCTGTCCGGTGACGACGTCTGGGTGACGGTGGATGCCGCGGTCTCGAACGACCTGTTCTATTTTGAGCATTTTCCGCTGCGGCTCGCCAATATCGGGACGCCGCCGCAACAGCCTGGCGGACGCGGCGGCAGTCCGGCCACGCTGACGATTTCGGCTCCCGACGGCTCGCGTGTCGAGCCGCAGAACGGCAATATCGGCCGCTACCGTTCGACCTTCGACGTGCCGCTGAAGCAGAAGGGCACCTACAAGCTGGCCGTGGTCAATGACGGCGTGTTCGCAAGCTTCAAGGAGGGCGGAAAGGTCAGGCGCTGGCGCGGCACTGCCGAAGAGTTCGGAAAACAGGTGCCGCCGAATGCGGAGGATTTGCGCGCGTCCTTCATGCAGAGCCGGATGGAGGTCTTTGTCACCGCGGGCAAGCCGACCACCGAAACGCTCAAGACCGTCGGCACGGGGCTCGAACTGTCGCCGATCACCCATCCGAACGATCTTGTCGCCGGGTCCGAGGCGCGCTTTCGCATGGTGCTGGACGGCAAGCCCGCCGCCAATCTCAAGGTGACGGTCATTCCCGGCGGCAATCGCTATCGCGACAAGCTTGGGGAAATGACCTTCACCACCGATGCCGAGGGCGCGTTCGCCGTGACATGGCCGGAGCCCGGCATGTACTGGATGGAAGCCGTGGTGCGCGATGAGAATTCACCGGTGAAAGAGGTCAAGCAGCGCCGCGCCGGCTATACCGCGACCCTGGAAGTGCTGCCGCAATAGCAAGACCGCGGCAATCGTGCGGCAGGTCCTGATTCCGCATCATGCGCCTGACATTGCGCCGCTCGCGCCGCGAACGGCGCGCGTCATTTCGCTTTCCGGCCAAGCCATGGGGACGACCTGGTCGGTGAAATTCGCCACAGGTTCGGATGTCGACGAGCGCGCCGTGCGCGATGCCATCGCGGCGCGGCTGGCGCTTGTGGTCGCGCAGATGAGCCAGTGGGAGCCGCACTCCGATCTCAGCCGGTTCAATCGCGCGCAAGCCGGCAGCTGGCACATATTGCCGGAGGCATTCTTTGCCGTGCTCGACGCCGCGCTCGCGCTCGCGCGCCTGACGGATGGCGCATATGATCCAACGGTCGGTGCGCTGAGTGAGCTATGGGGCTTCGGCGCCGCGGGACGGCGCGACGGCGTTCCAGGAGACGCTGAGATCGAAGCTGCGCGGCGGCGGGCAGGGTGGTCGCGTCTGTCGGTCGATCGCCATCGGTGCGCCGTCATGCAGCCCGGCGGTCTCCTCCTTGATCTGTCCTCGATCGCAAAAGGCTATGCCGTCGACTTCGTGTCCGACACGCTGACGCGCTACGGGTTCTTCGACCATCTGGTCGAAATCGGCGGCGAACTGCGCGGTCGCGGGACAAAGCCGGACCGGTCGCCGTGGTGGGTTGCGCTTGAAGGCGACGAAAGCAGCGAGAACGACGCCATCGTCGCCTTGTATGAGCTTTCGGTCGCGACCTCCGGCGATGCGCAGCGCTTCATCGCCGCCGATGGCCGCAAGCTCTCCCATACCATCGATCCCCGCACCGGCCGGCCGATCCCCGATGCGCTGGCGGCGGTCACGGTGTTCGATCGCTCCTGCATGCGCGCCGATGCGCTTGCGACCGCGCTGTCGGTGCTGGGCGCCAAGGAGGGACATGCATTCGCGACATCGCGCGGCATTGCCGCGCGCTTTCTGGTTCGTGGCCCGCACGGGCTCGTGCAACGCATGACCCCGGCCTGCGCGGCGATGCTGCCTCCGGCCCGTGCGAACACTGGCTGAAGATCAAGAATCCGGCACCGGCGATGCTGAGATTTCAGGAATAGCAGTTCCTGTCGCTTCCAACGCGGCCTCCCGTCGCAGAGCCAGGAGCGACGCTCCGGGTATCGTGCGCGCGTCGTCAACGGCGCGGGGAGCCGACGGCGACTATCGATGTCATGCTGATAACGCTGATCATCATTTGCGGAATCGATCTAGGCGCGAGGTTCGCGTGGCAAACGTACAAATTGAGAAAAAGCAGTAGTAGTCATTTTGATTGTGATCGCTAACAACTATCTGAAGTTGTTCTGCGGGACCGCAGATCGTTACATGACGATGGTTTTGATTTGCAGTGCTTTTACTGCAGGGCCGACCTCCGAATAGAATATTGATCAACCACTGTATCGAGTTCGGGTACCATTTTTCGTTTGAAGCTGCTCTGGTCCGAGCGGTTGGAGCAATGGACAATGAAAGGCGTTTTGAGCGCGATAGCGTCTCTGTTCGCGAAGGAAGCGGACGGAACATTGCAGCCCGCAGCCTCTCGCAACAGGAGTCAGGTGACAGGCGTCGTTAACGAAGCCTCTCCGGGACCCGAGGCATTTTCAGCTCGGGCCCAACGCGCGTCAGATAAATCGGATTCCGCGAGCCAAGGGCACAGCGCGTCGTCGCTCAGACGTCCACGAAGCGAGAATGCCGAGTTTGATGCAGCTCTGGCCTCGCGCCTGGGCGACGAGCCGAGCGTTCTTGCGG
>Ga0182742_1003021_pt1 | contig 17243 bp, 16 predicted proteins | sample eDN5th37CBELigMG_FD_128880 | JGI IMG/M metagenome (GOLD analysis project Ga0182742, IMG submission 128880) | Enriched Miracle-Growth compost microbial communities from Emeryville, California, USA - eDNA 5th pass 37_C BE-Lig MG (version 2)... ...
AGCATCAAAAAGTGGGTTGGGCAAATTCTAGAATAATATAAAAGGATTGATGACTCGTGTCATTGTTCGTTAAAAAAGCAGGGGGGAATCACAGTGATTCCCAAGCAACAAGCAGGATGGCCCTGGAGAATCAATATATCAATGAATTGGTAGAACACTATAAAACGAGAATCCTAAAAGAGGCAAATCTCGAAATGCTGACAAGTCTGCCGCAGGGCGAAATGCGGCTGAAGATTGAACAGCTAATCAGCCAATTTATGAGCGAAGAGAAAATTATTCTTCCAAGACATGATAAAGAAATTTTATTAACAAGAATTATTGATGAATCCGTTGGCTTCGGTCCGCTTGAGCCGCTGCTGAATGACCCAACCATTACGGAAATTTTAATTAACGGCTATAAAGAGATTTATATAGAAAAATTAGGGAAACTGCAGCAGGTCCCGATCCGGTTCAGGGATGATAATCATGTCCGCCATGTCATTGACCGGATTGTTGCGCCATTAGGCAGAAGGATTGATGAGAGTTCTCCCATGGTAGACGCAAGATTGCCAGATGGAAGCCGTGTCAATGCGGTTATTCCGCCAATCAGTCTTAATGGAACACTCGTCTCCATCCGTAAGTTCCGTAAAGATCCTTTTAAAATGACTGATCTGCTGAACTTCGGAACATTAAATGAGAGCATGTCGGTCTTTCTTGATGCAATTGTAAAATCGAAAATGAACATTCTTATTTCTGGAGGAACCGGCAGCGGTAAAACCACATTGCTTAATGTGCTCGGAAACTCAATTCCAGCGAAGGAAAGGGTTATTACAATCGAGGACTCCGCCGAGCTCCGTTTGGATAAACCAAATGTTGTCGGCATGGAAGCAAGGCCGGAAAACGTTGAAGGCGAAGGGGAAATTACCATTCGTCACCTAGTAAAAAACTCCTTAAGGATGCGGCCAGACCGAATTATTGTCGGGGAGGTCCGCGGAGCAGAGGCTTTTGATATGCTTCAGGCGATGAATACCGGTCATGAAGGATCCATTACAACTGTTCACGCAAATACTCCTTTTGATGCTTTACGCCGTGTGGAAGGGATGGTTATCATGGCCGGAATGGATCTCCCTTCACATATCATTCGGGAGTATATCGTGGGTGCATTAGACTTTATTGTTCAAGCCTCTCGTTTAACAGATGGAACAAGAAAGATTACTTCTATTTGTGAGATTTATAGAAATAATGATGGTGAAATTGAGATTAATGAAATTTTCACATTTAAACGGACAGGAATGAAAAGCGGCGGTCAGGTTGAGGGGCATTTCACCCCAACTGGAGTTATCCCGAGATGCTTAGAAAGATTAAGAGTCTTTGGCATTGATCTGCCGAAAAAATTATTCACCGCATAGGAGGTGAACCTCATGGAAATTGCGGCAGCGCTTTTTGGCGCAGCGGTTCTCCTTTTTATTTGGGGGATGTACAACTACCTTGGATATAGAAAGGAGAAGCGGGAAGTAAAGAAGAAGCATGAAAGGCTTTTCCAAAATAAGAATGAACGAAAAAGCTTTATTGCAAAAATTGGCGATCGTTTCGATCAAACGGAATATGCCAGTGAATTTAAAAAGAAGCTCATATATGCAAATATATCGCTGCTTCCGTCTGAATTCTATGCCATTTTATTATTCTGTGCCTTTACTTTTACAATTTTGCTTTTTGGATTTTTTAGTATTCCCTTTTCCTATAGCTTATTTATTTCATTAATTATTTGTCTATTTTCTTATTGGATGCTTTTTCTTATCAGGAAAAACAAATATATCGATAAACTAAACAATCAGCTTTCAGAGGTTTGCAGACTCCTTGGTAATAGTACAAAGGCAGGGATGACGATTATTCAAGGTCTGGAGGTTGTCGCGTCTGAGGTAGATGCTCCAGCGAGGGAAGAATTTAAAATGCTTACCCATAACATCAGGCTGGGGGTTGACTTTGAAAAGGCGCTGGCTGAGATGGAAAAGCGGATTCCTACACGGGAATATAAATTATTTATTTCAGCTCTATTAATTCAAAAACGGGCCGGAGGAAATTTAACGAAAGTGCTCCATGAAATGGCCCATACTTTGGAAGAAAGAAAAATCTTGCGGCAAACTATCAGAACTGCAACGGCAGAACAGCGATTTGTTTCCTATATTTTGCCTGCTATGCCCATATTTTTGCTATTTATGCTGAACAGTATAATGGATGGTTTTTTAGAATTAATTTTCACTATTCCTGGTGCCATCCTGATGACGATATTTACGATTGGAATGGTCATTGCCCTCCTGCTTGTCAGGGCAGTTACTAATATTAAGGTGTAGCCCATGGATACAATCATACTTATATCAATCATTTTATTTTGGCTGACATTTATCTTTGGCATAGGGAATTTATATGTTTTTGCAAAGAAAAAAGAAGGCTTAACGAAGCACATTAGTGAAATTGCGGTTACAGCTTCCTTTACAAAAGGACAGAAGAAAACATTAACGGACAGACTAATTGCCTTCTTATCAAGATATGCGGATGACTTTTCATCCCTTGGGGAAAGAATTAACTTTTTCAGTGAATCTGATGAAGTCCAATCTCTTTTAAGGAAGGCGGGGAATCCCTATGACATGAGTGTTTCGCGGTTTCAGGGGTTTAAAATTGTTTGTGTTTTAATTGGCTTTCTGGTTGGCGCATTTATGGTTATTATTGGTTTTCCTTTGGCGAACATCGCATTTGTTACCTTGCCAGTCCTAGGATTCTTTGTTCCTATCATGCTTGTAAGATCAAAAGCTAAGAAACGTCAAGGACAGCTGCGAAGCGATCTGCCAGACTTCTTAGATACAGTCAGTATCAGTCTTCAGGCGGGTTCAAATTTGGATAGTGCGATTAAAGAAGTCATTAAGTATTTTTCCGGTCCGATCAGGGAGGAGTTTTCAAAGTTTCTTCAGCAGATTGAACTCGGTGTCCCAAGAGAAAAGGCTTATGCAGAGCTGCTGCAGCGCAATGATAATGAGGATTTTCAGAGCTTTATCAAATCTCTTATTCAAGCAGTAAGGCTGGGTGTTCCGATGGCAGCAACCTTCAAGACTCAAGCCGAGGATATTAGAAAGATCAGCCTGGAACAGGTGAAGGAAAAAGCTGCAAAGGCATCGCCGAAGGTGACAATGATTACCTCTTTCATTATTGCACCGCTAATCATGCTTCTGATCATTGGGCTTGTCTTATTGAATATGATTTATGGCGAGGATAGTCTCCTGCAGTTCTTTAAAAGTTAAGCAAAGGTATTTCATAAAAAATTAACATATAAAACAAAAAACTATTTTTAGGAGGAATGTAAAATGATGAGGTTTTTTGATTGTGTAAAAAACAAAGTGAATAATGGGATGGCTGTATTATTTGTAAGGGCAAAGGACAGTGTGTCAAACGAAAAGGGGGTTTCTACCATTGAATGGGTAGGTTTAGCAGCGGTTGTTGTTGCTCTTATGTTTGCTGTTTCAACAGCAATGAGCGGTCAGGGAAGCAATCTTGCCAGTGCAATTGTAACTAAGATTTCAAACATGATTAATAGTATCGGTAACTAGTTTTTGTGCAGGGGCAGGGGTAGACCCTTGTCCCCTATCCATATTTAGTCATATTTGGAGGTTCTTATGTCTGTCTCTATAAAAAGGGGAATGGCCCTTGTCCTATGCTTTATTATCATGACGGGGTGCTCTCCCAAAACAAACGATGAAACAAATACAAAAAATGATGTAAAAGAAGAACAGCCAAAACAAGAGGAAGTAAATAATGAAGGAACAGATACAGAAGAGATTACATTAGAAAGTCCTGCACTTCCTTCAACAATCGAGGAAATACTTAATTATCCGGTTGGTCAATTCTCTTCAAATGAAACAAAGGTACAAAATGAAGATGTTCAAAAGGAATTAGACTCTATACCTGCTTTTCCAGAGGATGCAGCTGATGAGGACTTAGAGAAGCTTTTCAGCTATCTGTATTCCCTTTATAAGAGGGAATACGTGGATCCTAAAAAGGCATTATCCGGTCAAACCGTTGGCCAGCCTGGACAATCACCAGAGCAAGGGGAACAGTCAGGCAGTTTTAATGTTGAAATTATATTAGATTCCAGCGGCAGTATGGGGAATTACATGGGGTCTAAAACTCGCATGGAGCTTGCGAAGGAATCTATAAAAAAGTTTGCCTCATCACTTCCCGAAGAAGCTAATATCAGTATGAGAGTGTATGGCCACAAGGGCAGCGGATCAAATGCAGATAAGAAGCTATCCTGTTCTTCAAATGAAATTGTTTATCCAATGCAGCCATATAACGAGCAAGGTTTAGATCAAGCACTAAATAAGTTTCAGCCGGCAGGATGGACGCCGCTTGCACAGGCCATTATTGAAGCACAAAAAGACCTTAATCAATATAAAGGTGAAAACAATAAAAATATTGTGTATATCGTAAGTGACGGAATTGAAACATGTGACGGAAATCCAGTTGAGGCAGCGAAGAGCCTGAAAGATGGGATTGCCCCTGTAGTTAACATTATTGGCTTTGATTTAAACAATAAAGATCAGCAGCAACTGCAGGATGTGGCCAAAGCAGCTGGAGGCACCTATGTAAATGTTAAGAATCAGGAACAGCTGCAAAATGAATTTAAAAAGACAATTGAAGAATCCGCTAAGTGGATAAATTGGAAAAATGAACAGACTTTAAATGCCCTTAATAAGTCAAACACACAAACGCTTGATATTTTTAACATAACAAATAATTGGCACCTAAATGCGACCAACGAAAAAGCGTTAATTATTTTTTCTTTAACCGAACTGCAATCGAAACAAAAAATTACTAATGCACAAAATGTCAAAATTATCGACATGGCAGAAAAATTCTATAAAAACCAAATGGATGCAGTTGAAGAGCTGGAAGACGTATTACTTAACTCCACCAAAGAAGATCTGAACAATACACTGGATAAGATTGATGAAATTTACGATCAAAACGTTTCACAAAAGTAAATCTTGCTAAGGAGGTACCATTGTGAATATCCTTAAAATTTTACGGCGGGAGAAGGGGTCAGCCACCATTGAATTTCTTGCAATGGTGCCTCTTGTCTTGTTCATTATGATGGTATTTTGGCAATTTCTAGTGGCTGGCTATGCTGTCATTATTTCTCAGTCGGCTGTTAATGAGGCAGCAAAAACGTATTCAGTAACAGGAGATTCTTCTAAAGCTGAAGAAAAAGCCACAGCAATTATTAACAGTATGGGCGGTGACCTATCAATTGAAGATTTGGATCCCAATAGGGATGTAGACGGCAATGATTTCAATATGACTCTAAAGGCTAAATTTAGGTTGAGTTTTATCCCTGTAGAGTTTGTTGGGGTAAATACTTTTGAACTTGAAATAGATAGATCACTGAGCGGCAGGGTGATGGATTAAAGTGAAACAGCTAAAAAATGAGAAGGGCAATACGACCATTTTTATCATCAGCCTTTTTGGGGTTTTCCTGCTTATGTTTATGGTGATCTTTAGCGCAGCCAATGTTTTTATCGAAAAGCAGCACGCCTCCAATAATGCTGAACAGGCAAGCATCGTTGCCTCAGGTATTGTTCTTGACAGTTTGGAGGAAGCCATTAGTGATTACGATAGCTGGCTTATTCTTAAGCTTGCGGAAATTCCTGTGGATCCAGCTGTTGAAGACCTGGAGCCTTTAGGCGATCGGGTACAGAGCGTGATGAACTCTTTGCCAAATAAGTATACAAAATTGGAGAAAAAACATCTGGCTGTTAATCAGGTTGTAAGAGATGAATTAAATAGTGGAAACCCTTTTTTTTCATCCTACGTCAGCGGGGAACTTGGATCGGCTGAAGCCTCCATCATCTTTGAAGTGACAAACAATATTGCAGACAATAGCGGGGTTGTCTCTGGAACAAAAATTAAGCTTAACAGCGATCACCGAATAGAAGTTGAAACATCTATAAAAAACAAAGCACTTTTAATTGATAAAGATATTACTTTAAAACAAAAAGGCAAGGGACCAACCTTTGAATTTGCAGAGGCGATGGGCTGGAATTTGAGTATTGAACTATAAGATCGAACAAAATAGTCCATGTGACTAGTAGAAGGAAGTGAAACGTCCGTGAAAAGAGGAAAGAGAATCTTTCTTTCTTTAATTGCTATCTGTTTTCTATTGCTAATGAATCCGGGATTTATTGCGGTTCAGGCTTATGCCTGGGGGACTTGGAATTCACAGCCGCAGTGGAATCAGCCATCTTGGAGCGGGCCAGGCTGGAATTCCCCTCCTCAATGGAATCAGCCGGCGTGGACAACACCGCCGCAGTGGAATGACCCAACATGGCAGACACCGCCGGAATGGCAAGACCCAACATGGCAAACATCACCAGAGTGGCAAAACCCTGCATGGCAAACCTCACCTGAGTGGAATAACCAAATGCAGTGGGGCAATCCTCCATGGCAGAATGCACCAGAATGGAATTTAGATCAAAATAACCCGAACACCAATAATCCGAATCAAAATGGCCCAGATGGAAGCTCGGGCAATGCTAATGTCACCCCAGACGGACCGCAGCCAATTCAAGATATACAACCACCCTACAACCCAGACTATACAAACCCAGGTATTGAAAAATTAAATGAGCTTCGTGAAAATGTAAATCCTCCAACAAACCTTAATAAAGTTGCTCCAAATGACGATCCGTTCTTCAATTTTGAGGATGTAGGCATGAAAGACGGCTTGGAGTTTGCGGTTAAGGATGTTATTGGAGGAACAACAGAATTAGCCATGAAGGTTGTGGGCAACAATAATGGTGAAATTACCGTAAAGGACTTTTTGCAAAATCGAGCGGGAATTTATGGTGCGGGCTTTAAAGCCTTAACAAAGGGAGATCCAACGGTTGATTTCCTCTATGATTCAAAGGATATTGCAACCGGTGCGAAGGGCATCTACGACAACTACAATACCTATAAAGGCTATAAAGCGGTAGCTGACTTGAAAAAGGCTGGAGACTTGGTTGCTTCAGCGGCAAAATATGATGAGCTCGTGCAGGCTGGGAAAACCTTTTCGTCAGGAAATGCGGTTGTTTCGGCAATTGCGATGCCATTTACCATCTATGATACGGTACAAAATGTCGGTAAATTTAATGATGCCAAAACTTCTGACGAGAAATGGGCATCAGGCATGGACTTAGTCGGCAACGCTGGTTCAATCATTTCCGGTGCGGCTGCAGGTGTGGCGCTGATTCCGGGAGCACAGCCAATTGCTGCTGGTATGCTGGCTGTCGGCGGTGCATTAAGCTTAGTAAGCTTAGGTCATAAGGTTTGGAGAAATCGAGAAAAAATTGTTGCAGACGTTAAGCAAAAGTACAATAAAGCAAAAGAAAAGGTAACTGGATTCTTTAAATCAATCTTCGGCAAATGAGGTAATTGGCAATGATAAATACAAAACCGACACCAAGACATACAGACAGCATTAAAAAGTATAAAAAGCTTTTTGAGAAGTGGGATATGTGGGACTTTGCCTTTTTTGACGGTGCTGAATATTACTTTTTAGTGCAATATTCAGCACCGGTTAAAGGGATTAGCGGGTATTTAATTTTAAATCATGCAGGTGATGTAATTCCTGCATCCAAGGCAAAAGAGCCTTTCAGACATTTAGTTAACTATAATACCATGATGTCCCAAGCCATTTCCGGTATTTTACCGCAAATGAAAAAGCCAATGGGTCCATTTGAAGAGAGAGCGAAACTATTAAAACAGTATCAGCAGACGTTCAGGGAGCTTTTCCCTATCGAGTCCGCTTCTGTTGATCGGATTATTTTTGAAACGAGTAAAACACTTGAAAATCCTAAGATTTTAAATGATATCTACTATACTTTAGCTGATTATCAGAAAAAAATTAAAAATGAACTTGGCTACATTGACCTTAACCTATTGAATAAAGTCAGGGACACCTTTAACCAAAATCGTGTTCTAATGTACACATATGGATTGCGGGAAAGATCGCTAAATAAAGATTATGATGCAGTCGTGAACGTCATTGATCGGGCTGGTGAAAACATTCCATCCAGAGACCGTGAGAAGATAAAGAAGCTTTTAAATACTGGGAAAGATTCAAACCAAGGTGCTTTGGAAAAGTCTATGAGACAATTTGAATGGGATGAAAAGGGAAATAAAGTTTATATTGATGAAAGCAGGCTAGAGGAATCCTTAGAAGAAAAATTCGACAATGATGGAAAGATGTATTTTGAGGAACATATGATTATAAAATTAAGAAATCCATAAAAAAGCAGGAGAAAAGATGAAAAGTATTATTTCAGAATCAATTGGTGTGTATTTACGGGAATTTACAAAGATCTTGCTGCTTTCTGTGATGACTTATCTTCCGTTGCTGCTCATCCATGCGTTTCTTGTTAACTATATTTATATGCAAACCCGATTTGCACAATATCCTGGACTGATTGGGGATGCGGCAAATGGCATTTTTATGCTGATCTTTATAACCATTGCCCAGGTTCCTTTTATAAAATTCACCCTTCTTGAGATGGAAGGTGAGGAACATGCGCTGAAAAGGTCCCTTTCCTTCTCGATGGCTAAGGCTTTACCGTTCTACATTTACGGCTGTGTTTATGCCCTGCTAGTATTTGTTGGCGGGCTTTTGTTTGTTATTCCAGGTCTGGTTATTTTGCTTCTGCTCTATTTTGTCCCATATTTTATTGCGGATGAAACAAAAGGGTTTAAAGCTGCAGTCAGGAAATCAGCCAAGTTCTTCAAAAGACATTATATAAAGGCCTTTCTGATTATTATTTTGCTGACCGTGATTCAACTATCCTTTGAAAATATCGTTCTATTCTTATTATCATTCTACACAAATGTGTATTTCACTTTGCTGTTAATAAAAATCATTCTATTGCTGCTGCTGCTGCCCTTGCAGACCATCATCCTGACAAATGTGTATCAGAGATGGAAGGCGGTTTAGGCGATAAAACTGGAACATCCTATTATTTTTTATAGGGTGTTCCTTTTTTTTGGCAGGAAAAGGTTGTAGCCAAAAAGATTGCTTCATATAAAATGTTTATTAGGGGCATTTGTATTTGCTAGCACAGGAATTTGACAGAGTTTATCGAATTAATATGGTAATGGATATTATTTTACAATTAAATAATCCAAATGAGATGCTTGTTTGATATAGACGTAGGAGGGTTCGTATGACAGACAGGAACATGCACCCAAAAATCAGAAGAGTAATAGAAAATATAGAAAAGGTAATGATTGGAAAAAGGAAGGTAGCAGAACTAAGTATGATTGCCTTATTAGCCGAGGGCCATGTGCTCCTTGAGGATGTCCCTGGAGTTGGAAAAACGATGATGGTGCGCGCTCTCGCTAAATCTGTCGGCGCTAATTTTAAAAGGATTCAATTTACACCTGACCTTTTGCCTTCAGACGTTACAGGTGTTTCCATATACAATCCAAAGGAAATGGAATTTCAGTTCAAGCCGGGCCCGATTATGGGTAATATTATCCTGGCAGATGAAATAAACCGAACCTCCCCTAAGACCCAATCTGCTCTTTTGGAAGGGATGGAAGAGAGCAGTGTGACCATTGATGGTGTAACCTACCCTCTTGAAAAGCCCTTTTTTGTTATGGCCACGCAAAATCCGATTGACTATGAAGGAACCTATCCGCTTCCAGAGGCACAGTTAGATCGATTCCTTTTAAAAATGAAAATGGGATATCCAGATGTAGAAGGGGAAATTGAAGTATTAAATCGTGTACAGCGAGTAAAGCCAATTGATGAAATTGAACCTGTAATTGATCTTGCAGAATTGCTTGATCTGCAGGATCAAATGAAAGAGGTTCATGTAGATGACACCATTAAGAGGTATATTGTGGACTTAGCCCATGAAACAAGATCACATTCAAGCGTCTACCTTGGTGTTAGTCCGAGGGGATCGATTGCCCTAATGAAAGCAGCGCAGGCTTACGCCTTTATGTATGGAAGGGATTATGTTCTCCCGGATGATATTCAGTATTTGGCTCCAGCGGTATTTGCTCACCGGATTATCCTCAAATCTGAGGTTAAATTTGATGGAATTACTGCTGATGAAGTGGCGGAACGAATCCTGCATAGGGTTCCTGTTCCTGTACAAAGGTTGTGAAGCAATGAAACCGTTTCTTACTGCCATGAAAGAGGTATGGAAATTAATTGTCCTGTTATTGCTCATAGCCATTACTTTTTCATATGCAATGTTTCAAGGGGGATTTGTCAGCTGGTTTTTATTTTACAGCTTTCTCCCTTTTGCTCTATATGCACTTTTGTTATCCTTTTATCCTCTAAAACGAATAGAGGCTGTGCGAACTCTTTCCAGAAACGAAAGTATCGCCGGCGAGAGACTGAAGGTATCCATCACAATAAAAAGGAAATCGGTATTTCCATTGCTGTTTTTCATTATTGAGGATTACAGCAGTGAAAAGCTTCATGGGAAAAATGGTTCTGTAAAAAGCTTTCAATTCCCAGGGTTTAAAAGGGAATTAAATTGGGAGTATGAGATTGCTGAACTGCCAAGGGGAGAGTTTGTATTTGAAGCAATTCGCATTGTTACTGGTGATCCGCTAGGCTTGATCGAAAAGGAACGAATGATTCCGATCATGGATAAAGTTCTTGTATATCCTGCATACGAAGAGCTTATTTATCGTCCGTCAGATAGCCGATATGATCAAGGGATGGCTGCCTCAAGAGAGCGCGTCCAAAGGGATACATCGATGGCAGTCGGTATAAGAGAATACCAGCCAGGAGATCGTTTTTCCTGGATCAATTGGAAAGCTACCGCTAAGCGAAACGATTTTATGACAAAGGAATTTGAACAAAGGCAATCACATGAAATGTATCTAATTTTAGATTGTGAGGAAAATCCTCGTTTTGAGGCGGCTGTTTCTTTTTCGGCCTCCTTTATTCGGGCAGTCTTGCATCACGGTGCACAAATAGGTTTTTTATCTGCAGGCAAAGAAAGGACTGCTTTTCCCGTTAGGGGAGGGGAGACTCAGCTGCTGCAGCTGTTTTATCACCTGGCGAAGGTTCAGGACAACAGTTTATTCTCCATTGATAAGGTGATTGAGGCTGAAAGCTCTAATCTGCATAAAGCAACTCATTTAACGATTGTCACGGCAAACATCACACGGGATCTGGTTGATAAAGCCGGCAGCCTTGTCTTAAGCAAGAAGGCAGTAACGATTTGTTTGGTAAAAAGTAAAAATGAATCTCTTACCCAGCAAGAGCTTTTGCTAAAAAGCGCAGCAAACAGCAGAGGAATAAAAATCGCTTTAGTTCATGAAGGTCATTTCTCCTCTGGATTAACGGAGGTGGTAAACCTTGACATCTCAAAATAAAAAAAGGGATCTTACGGCTTTTTTGTTATATGTAATTGGCTTTTTCCTGCTTTGGGAATGGATACGCCCTCTTGAGCAGCTGACAGATACATCCAACGTATGGGTTTTCTTAATGTTCATTATGGCATCTTTTTTGCTTGAATTTATTCATGTGCCGATAGCAGTAAGCGGAAGCATTAAGACTGTATTGATTTTATTTGCTTTAAACCTTTTGTATATGAACGGAGGATTTTTTCAGTTTGGCTGGATTTCACCGTTTTTTGGGGAGTTTCAGGCAAACCTTTCTGTTCTTATTGAGAGGGATTGGCAGCATCTGAGTAATTTTTTTAGAAGCTTTTTGTTTTTTGTCCTTCTTTGGCTGATGACGTATTTGATTCAATACTGGCTGATTATTCGCAGGAAGATTTTTATCTTTTTCTTTATGACATTGGCCTATATTACTGTACTTGATACCTTTACGCCCTATAAGGCTGATTGGGCCATCATTCGGACAGTGGTTCTTGGGTTCATTATAATGGGATTGCTGAATTTTTATCGGCTGATTGAAAAAGAGGGAATAGAGAGGGACTTTACCCTTTTGCGAAAATGGGTCACTCCAGTAGCTCTGTTTCTGGCGGTTAGCGTGGGTATTGGGCTTGCTGTTCCGAAGGCTGCGCCCATCTGGCCGGATCCCGTTCCTTACATTAAATCTTATAGTTTAGATAATGAGGATAGGGCAAGCAAGGTTCAAAAAATTGGATATGGCGTTGATGATTCTCAGCTTGGCGGTCCTTTTGTCGGCGATAATCAGCTTGTTCTGAAAGCTGAAGTAGAGTCGCGTCAATATTGGAAGGTTGAAACCAAGGATGTATATACGGGAAAGGGCTGGATCACATCTAGCTCCCGTGAAGAAAGGACTGCCTTTGATTCCGAAGGGCAGGTTCCAATATTTTCATTTTCCGAAGGCGAAGGTGTAGAGAAAGAAGAAGAAACAAGCTTTATTTCCTCTTTTATTGAGTATTCTCATATTGTTTATCCTTTAGGCATCAAAGAAATTCATGTGCCTCTTCAGGGGGCCGTTTCCTTTGAAATAGAGAAATCAACAGAAAAAATTCGCACGGTTGAAGATGGATATCCAACTTCCGTGTTTCATTACTCTGTTGTTCAGGATGTTCCGAGATACAGTGTTACAGCACTCATGAACGCTGGGCCAAATGGACAAATGACTATGGATAAGGGGCTGTTTGACAGGTATACACAGCTGCCGGCAGGCCTCCCCGAACGTGTTCGTGAACTTGCTGCTGAAATAACAAAAGATAAAAATACATGGTACGAAAAAGCAAAGGAATTAGAATACTATTTTAAGCGAGCAGGCTTTGCCTATGATCAAAAGAATGTAGCAGTTCCAGGGGCCGAGGACGATTATGTTGATCAGTTTTTATTTGAAACCAAACGAGGCTACTGTGATAACTTTTCGACATCCATGGTTGTTCTTGCAAGATCATTGGGTATCCCGGCGAGATGGGTAAAAGGATATAATCAGGGCGAGTACAAAGGTGTCGGGGAATCAGGCAGGAATGTTTTTGAGATAACAAATAACAACGCACACTCCTGGGTAGAAATTTATTTTCCGGGCATCGGATGGGTTCCATTTGAACCAACACTGGGCTACTCCGCCAATGTTCAAATAAATTATGATGATGAAGGACAAAGTACTGTCCAGTCTGAAATTCCTGAAGAAACTCAAAAAGAAAAACCTGCAGAAACAACAATGGAAGAGAAGGACGTAAAAGAAGAGAATTCCTCCAATTCCTTTATGGCCTTGATCCAATCTGCAAAAGGCTTTATCCAAAACCAATGGAAGTGGATGACCATTAGTGCTGCAGGGGTATTAATATTAGTTCTTGCAGGTTACTTTCTTCGTGGACGCTGGCTTCCATATTACTTTACATGGAAATTTAAATGGACCAGCAAAGATGAGAACTTTCCAACAGCTTATATGATTTTATTAAAAGAGCTTGATCGATATGGACTTAAGCGACAGAATGGCCAAACTTTAAGAGATTATGCCCAATACGTTGACAGTTATTTTAAATCCAGCGAAATGAGCCAGCTTACTTCCAGGTATGAAAGGCTTATCTATAAAGGGGACCTGAAGCAAGGGAGCTGGGTGGAAATGAAGGAATTATGGGAAAATTTAATTAAGAAAACAATAGCTTGACCGCTAAATTCTACTGTTGTTACAATAGTCTAGTCAGTTTAGATAATTACGAAATGAAATAAATAAATAAACCTTCATATATCCTCGAAAATACGGTTCGAAAGTCTCTACCGGATCACCGAAAATGATCTGACTATGAAGGGCAGAAAGTTCAACTGCCAAGCACAACAGCCAGATTTCTGCCCTTGCCAATTTTCGGAGGGGGAAATCTGGCTTTTTTTATTTAAAAAGAGTATTCAGATATTGTTTCATGCGTTAAAAGTTATACTTATGAAAACACTATGGTTATTATAAACATTTGAGGTGAACTGATTAGATGGGGAAAACAAACATGAAAAACCAGGAAATGATCGTTGTATTAGACTTTGGGAGTCAGTATAACCAATTAATTACACGCAGAATCAGAGAATTTGGCGTTTATAGTGAATTGCATCCTCATACCATTACCGCTCAAGAAATTAAAGAAATGAATCCAAAGGGCATCATTTTTTCAGGCGGTCCAAACAGCGTCTACGGCGAAAATGCCTTCAAATGTGATGAAGCAATCTTCGATCTTGGCCTGCCGATTTTTGGAATCTGCTACGGCATGCAGCTTATGACCCTGCATTTTGACGGCAAGGTCGAAAAGGCAAAGAACCGTGAATATGGAAAAGCTACATTAAAGCTTGAACATGAGTCAAAGCTATTCAAAAACCTGCCAACAGAACAAACAGTCTGGATGAGCCATGGTGATTTAGTTGTTGAAACACCGAAGGGCTTTACAGTAGATGGAACAAACCCGTCATGTCCAATTGCGGCAATGAGCAATGAAGAAAAGGGACTATACGCTGTTCAATTCCATCCAGAGGTTCAGCACACTGTGCACGGCAATGAAATTCTGAAAAACTTTGTATTTGAAATTTGCGGATGCAAAGGCGACTGGTCAATGGAAAACTTTATTGAAATTGAAATGGAAAAAATTCGTCAGACCGTTGGCGATAAAAAAGTTCTTTGTGCATTAAGCGGTGGAGTTGATTCATCCGTCGTAGCTGTTCTTATTCATAAAGCAATCGGTGATCAATTGACATGTATTTTTGTTGATCATGGGCTGCTTCGTAAAGGTGAAGCTGACAGTGTCATGAAGACCTTTGCTGATGGATTCCATATGAATGTAATTAAAGTTGATGCCCGTGACCGTTTCTTAAGCAAGCTTGAAGGTGTTTCTGACCCAGAGAAGAAACGGAAAATCATTGGCAATGAATTTATCTATGTATTTGATGATGAAGCAACAAAACTTGAAGGAATAGAATTTTTAGCACAAGGAACTTTATATACAGATATTATTGAAAGCGGCACAGCAACTGCCCAGACAATCAAATCACACCATAATGTTGGCGGTCTTCCAGAAGATATGCAATTTAAGCTCATTGAGCCGTTAAATACACTTTTTAAGGACGAAGTTCGTGCACTAGGCACAGAGCTTGGCATACCGGATGAAATTGTATGGCGCCAGCCGTTCCCGGGACCTGGTCTTGGTATTCGTGTTTTGGGTGAAATTACTGATGAAAAGCTTGAGATTGTTCGTGAATCAGATTTTATCCTGCGCGAAGAAATTAGAAAAGCTGGACTTGAACGTGATATCTGGCAGTACTTTACTGTTCTTCCAAATATCCGCAGCGTCGGTGTAATGGGTGATGCTAGAACGTATGACTATACGATTGGAATCCGTGCGGTTACTTCTATTGATGGAATGACATCTGACTGGGCAAGAATTCCTTGGGATGTTCTTGAAATCATCTCAACACGTATCGTGAATGAAGTGGGTCATGTCAACCGCGTGGTTTACGACATTACCAGCAAGCCGCCAGCAACCATTGAGTGGGAATAAGTAAGCTGAAGCTGGACAAATCCAAAGGAAAATAGACAAAAACGAACATTTCCAAAAAGATAACAGGAAATGTTCGTTTTTTTATTGACGAAGTGAGAGATGGCTGTTAAAATAAAATTGAAATTAAATATAGGTACTACGTCGTATAATTCTTGGGAATATGGCCCAAAAGTCTCTACCAAGTTACCGTAAATAGCTTGACTACGAGGTATGTGCAATAATGAGGGATTCCAACGGATCCTAATTATTGTGCTAATCTCCTCTGTCAGCGCTTCGGTACTTTAACCGAAGCATTTTTATTTTGCAAAGCAGTGAAATAAGGAGGAAGAAAGATGAAAAAGTACTTCAACTTCGAAGAACTTGGCACTAATTACAGACGTGAAATTATTGGCGGTCTGACAACATTTTTATCGATGGCATATATTTTAATTGTTAACCCACTTACTCTTTCGTTGCAATCGATACCAGATCTTCCAGACACCATGAGAATGGACGCTCAAGCAGTATTTGTTGCTACGGCACTGGCTGCAGCGGTTGGATCATTGATGATGGGGCTGATTGCAAAATATCCAATAGGCTTGGCTCCAGGTATGGGGTTAAATGCGTTTTTTGCTTATACGGTGATATTAACATACGGAATTCCCTGGCAGCATGCCCTTGGCGGTGTATTAATCTCTGGTCTTATTTTTATTGTTCTTTCACTGACAGGCTTGCGGGAAATAGTTATTAATGCGATCCCTGCGGAAATGAAATATGCTGTGGCTGCTGGGATAGGGTTATTTATTGCTTTCTTAGGATTTCAAAATGCGGGAATTATTGTTCATAATGATGCAGTGCTAGTTGGCTTAGGCGATTTAACGAATGGAAATACATTACTAGCGATTTTTGGTCTTATTTTAACAGTTATCCTTATGACACGCGGAATCAAAGGCGGAATCTTCTATGGAATTGTAATTACAGCAATTGTTGGCATGGTTTTCAATTTAATTGATGCCCCAGAAAAGATTGTCGGTTCAATTCCAAGTGTGGCACCAACGTTCGGAGCAGCTTTTGAGTCTTTTGGGGACAGCTCATTTTACACTACGCAAATGTTGGCAGTTGTTTTAACTTTTCTTTTCGTAGACTTCTTTGATACAGCCGGTACACTTGTAGGCGTTGCAAGTCAAGCGGGGCTAATGAAAGGGGACAAGCTTCCTCGTGCTGGAAAGGCGCTGCTTGCGGATTCATGTGCTACAGTAACAGGAGCTATTTTTGGAACATCTACAACCACTTCTTATGTTGAATCAACAGCTGGAGTTGCTGCAGGAGCGAGAACAGGATTTGCAGCCATTGTCGTAGCAGGACTATTCTTATTATCATTATTTTTCGCACCGCTATTATCTGTTATTACTTCACCTGTCACAGCACCTGCTTTAATTATTGTTGGGGTGTTAATGGTATCATCCTTAGGGAAAATTGACTGGAATAAGTTCGAAATTGCCGTTCCAGCTTTTCTGATCATCATTGCAATGCCATTAACCTACAGTATTGCGACAGGAATTGCGATTGGCTTTATCTTCTATCCAATTACAATGCTAGTAAAAGGACGCGGAAAAGAGATTCATCCAATTATGTACTTGTTGTTTGTTATCTTCGTTCTATACTTTATTTTCTTGAAATAAGCTGTGTTAAAAGCTAATGTTGAATTTAACCGCTTAGTTGATCTTCGCTGCAGGCGCGTAGACTCCTGGGGGATCAGCGTTGAAGCGAGACCCCGCAGGAGCGTGAGCTCCGAGG
>Ga0182742_1003022_pt1 | contig 17234 bp, 18 predicted proteins | sample eDN5th37CBELigMG_FD_128880 | JGI IMG/M metagenome (GOLD analysis project Ga0182742, IMG submission 128880) | Enriched Miracle-Growth compost microbial communities from Emeryville, California, USA - eDNA 5th pass 37_C BE-Lig MG (version 2)... ...
ATGGCGATCATCGAGATCGCCTTCTCCGAGGCGACGGAGCCGATCACGCCCTTGATCTGCGCGCGCGGCAGGCCATAGCGCCCCATGCGCACGACATCGATCTCCACGAGGTCGCCATCCTTGGCGCCCGCCGTGAACTCGGCATCGACCTCCATCTCCTCGCCGCGGCGGTCGATCGGCATGATTCGTCCGCCGCCGCCGGGCATGGGACGGAAGACGCCCATGCCGGAATTCTTCTTCTTGTCGAGCACCTTGATGACGCGTGCCGTATAGGCCGGGCCGCCGCGCTCCTTCGCCGGAAAGATTTTTGCCAGCACCCGGTCGCCAAGCCCGGCGACGGGCGCCTTGTCCTTGCGCACGCCGCCCGACTGGCGGATCGCGACGGCAGGCGCCACGCCCATGTCGTCAAGCCATTCCGCCGGGCGGCCGATCAGCTCGCCGTCCACGTCGCGCGTGGTGATGTCGAGCACCGCGACCGGGGGCAGGGCGCCGGGGCGCACCAGCGACTTGCGGCGCTTTTCCAGAAGGCCGTCCTGCTCGAAGGATTTCAGCAGCGCCTTCAATTCGACGCGTGCCTCGCCTTTCAGGCCGAAGGCCTTGGCGATCTCCCGTTTGGACGCCTGCTCCGGGTTGTCGGCGATGAAGCGCAACAGCACGTCGCGCGGCGGAACGACACCGTGGATGATCGGCGTATCGTCTGCCGGCGGCGTATCGTGACCCGCACGGCCGGGCCGCCTGGAATGTCCTGCCCGGCTGCGTGGTTCCTTCGTCATGGCCTCAAGCCTTCTTTGCCTTGGAAGCGGCCTTCGGCTTGGCGGCTGCCTTCGGCTTTGCTGCCTTGGTCTCGCCCGCCTTGGCCTTTGCTGTCTTCGCCTTTTTGGCGGGCGTCTTGCCGGCCTTCTCGGCGATCAGGACGAGCGCCTCTTCGAGCGTGACGCTGTCGGCTGCCTTGCCCTTCGGCAGGGTGGCGTTGACCTTGCCCCAGTTCACATAGGGTCCGTACTTGCCGTCCCGCACGGTGATGGGGCCGCCGTCCGGATGGTCGCCGAGCGTCTTCAGCGCTGCCGGGGTGCCGCGCGAACGCCCGCCGGGGCCTTTCGACGCCTTGTCGGCGATGACCGAGACGGCGCGGTTGAGACCGATCGAGAACACATCCTCGACGCTGTCGAGATTGGCGTAGCTGCCATCATGCAGCAGGAACGGGCCGTAGCGGCCGATGCCGGCGGAGATCATCTTGCCGGTTTCCGGATGTTGGCCGATATCGCGCGGCAGCGAGAGCAGGGCGAGCGCCTTCTCATGGTCGATGCTCGCCGGCGTCCAGCCTTTTGGCAGGCTGGCGCGCTTGGCCTCCTTGCCGTCGCCGCGCTGCACATAGGGGCCGAAACGGCCGGAGCGCAGCGTGATGTCCTCACCCGTATGCGGGTCCTTGCCGAGATTCTGCGGCTCGTTGGAGCCATTCGCCTCCGCATCGGAGCCGTTGTCGGCGGAAAGCTGGCGGGTGTAGTTGCAGTCCGGATAGTTCGAGCAGCCGACGAACGCGCCGAACTTGCCGAGTTTCAGCGACAGCTTGCCCGTGCCGCAGACCTGGCAGATGCGCGGATCGCTGCCGTCTTCCCGCTTGGGGAAGACGAGCGGGGCCAGCTCTTCGTTGAGCGCGTCCAGCACATTGGTGACGCGCAGTTCCTTGGTGTCCTCGATCTGCGCGAAGAAGTCCTTCCAGAAGTCGCGGAGAACCTGTTTCCAGTCGAGTTCGCCGGCCGAGATCTTGTCGAGCTTTTCCTCCAGATCCGCGGTGAAGTCGTATTCGACATAGCGGGTGAAGAAGCTTTCGAGGAAGGCCGTGACGAGGCGCCCCTTGGCTTCCGGTATCAGCTTGCGCTTGTCGATGATGATGTATTCGCGATCACGCAGCGTGGCGAGCGTCGCGGCATAGGTCGACGGGCGGCCGATGCCGAGCTCTTCCATCTTCTTGATGAGCGAGGCTTCGGAATAGCGCGGCGGCGGCTCGGTGAAGTGCTGGGTGGCGTTCACCTTCTGCTTGGTGACCGTCTCCTTGGCGTTGATCTCCGGCAGGCGACCGTCGTCGTCGCCATCGTCCGACTGCTCGCCGTCTTCCTTCTGGTCCGTATAGGCGGCGATGAAACCGTCGAAGCGGATGACCGAGCCGGTGGCGCGAAGGCCCGCTCTCTGGCCGCCATTGTCCGCCTCTATCTCCACCGTCGTGCGCTCGATCTCGGCGGATGCCATCTGGCTGGCGATGCCGCGTTTCCAGACGAGATCGTAAAGGCGAAGCTGATCGGGATCGAGGTAACGCTTCACCTGGTCCGGCGTGCGGTCGAAGGAGGTGGGGCGGATCGCCTCGTGGGCCTCCTGCGCGTTCTTCGCCTTGGTGGAATAGAAGCGCGGCTTTTCCGGCACGTAGCGCTCGCCGAACTGGCTGGCGACGGCCCGGCGGGCCGCATCGATCGCCTCCGGCGCCATCTGCACGCCGTCGGTACGCATATAGGTGATGAGACCGACCGTCTCGCCGCCGATATCGATGCCCTCATAGAGCTTCTGTGCCACCTGCATGGTGCGGGACGCCGAGAAGCCGAGCTTGGAAGAGGCGGCCTGCTGCAGGGTGGAGGTGGTGAAGGGCGGGGCCGGGTTGCGCTTCGTCGGCTTCGCCTCGACGCTCTCGACGCGGTAGGTCGCGCCGTCGAGCAGGGACTTGAGACGGTTCGCCTCCTCGCCGTTGCCGATCGACCTTGCCTGCAGCCGCTTGCCGTCCGCCGAGACGAGGCGAGCCTCGAACTCGTCGCCGCGCGGCGTTTTCAGCAGCGCGGAAATGTTCCAGTATTCTTCCGAGACGAAACGCTCGATCTCGGATTCCCGGTCGCAGACAAGACGCAGCGCCACCGACTGCACGCGGCCGGCCGAGCGGGCGCCGGGCAGCTTGCGCCAAAGAACCGGCGACAGGTTGAAGCCGACGAGATAATCGAGCGCGCGGCGGGCGAGATAGGCGTCGACCAGCGAGATGTCGATGTCGCGCGGATTGCGCATGGCATCGAGCACCGCCGACTTGGTGATGGCGTTGAAGACGACGCGCTGGACCGGCTTGTCGCCGATCACCCGCTTCTTCTTCAGGACGTCGAGCACATGCCAGGAGATCGCCTCGCCCTCGCGATCCGGGTCGGTCGCCAGGATCAGGCCGTCGGAGGACTTCACCGCATCGGCGATATCCTTGATGCGCTTGGCCGAAGCGCTGTCCACTTCCCAGGACATTTCGAAGTCCTCGTCCGGGCGCACGGAACCGTCCTTGGCCGGCAGGTCGCGCACATGGCCGAAGGAGGCAAGCACCTTGTAGCCGGGGCCGAGATACTTGTTGATCGTCTTGGCCTTGGCGGGCGATTCCACAACTACAACATTCATCGTCATTTCTCTGATACCAGGCGCCGCGCGAGGAGATGCGCGGCGAAACCAGCGCTCTGCGCCGAAAAGTCGTGTCTCGACATGAACAGACAAAGCGTTTCGGTCAAGAGGTAGGGGCGAAATAAGTGGGATGCAACGCAATACAACCAATACGAGATTTATCTTTGGTTGCAATTATTGATAATCGTTGTATCGTTCTATAGGTACGGGAGTTGCAACCTGACGGTGATTCTGAATCATTGCACAACGGAATAACCATGAACGCAAAACCTTCCAAGCCCATGCCCACCCCGCATACAGCCGAGCAGAACATCGCATACACCCGCCAGATGCTGGGTGAGTTGCGCACGGTCGCGAACAACGAGGGCGCCGACATGCTGCGCTACCTCATCGAGATGGCCTATGTGGAGGCGGGCGATATCCTTGCCGGTCTCAGGCCGCTCTCAGTGCGGGGGCATCGCGACCCGGCCGTCGGCATGGCGCTCAAGCCGGCCGGCAAGATCAAGTTCTAGAAGAACGAGGTAGACGGTCGCTGCCGCCACACCGGTATGCCGGATGATCTCGTCGATCTCGGCCGGCACCTGGCTGAGGGCTTCCGCGATCCGCTCACGCTCGCCGTCGCTCGGCGGCAGCCTGAGGGCGGGCGGCACGTCCTCTGCAGGCTCCCCGGCGCCCGGACGCGGGGCGAAGAGGTCGGGCTCGGCCATGGGACGCAGGCTCTCCAGCACATCCTCCGGCGCCGTCACGATCGTCGCGCCATCCTTCAGGAGGCCGTTGGTGCCCTGGCAGCGCGGATCGAGCGGCGAGCCCGGCACGGCAAAGACCAGCCGGCCGAAATCCGCCGCATTGCGGGCGGTGATCAGGGAACCGGAGCGCACCGCCGCCTCCACCACGACGAGGCCGAGCGACATGCCGGCGATCAGCCTGTTGCGGCGGGGAAAATCCCGCGCCCGCGGCTCCCAGCCGAACGGCATTTCGCTGACGGCGAGACCTTGGCCGTCGGTCAGTTCGTCAAGAAGCCCGATATTTTCCGGCGGATAGGGTTTGTCGAGTCCCCCGGCCATGGCGGCGATGGTGCCGGTCTCGAGGCTGGCGCGATGGGCCGCCGTATCGACGCCGCGGGCAAGCCCTGAGACGATGGAATAGCCGGCGCGGCCGATCTCGCGCGCCAGCATGCCCGAAAACTTCATGCCGGAAAGCGAGGCGTTGCGCGCGCCCACGATGCCGACGCCCGGCGCGGCGGCGATGGCCCGGTTGCCCTTGACGGCAAGCAGGGGCGGCGCCCCGTCGATCTGGCGCAGCAGCGGCGGGTAGTCCGGTTCCCCGATGCCGACGAAGGCGGCGCCGTGCCGGCGGGCGATGTCCAGTTCGCGCTCGGCTTCCGCCATCGTGGCCACGCGGATGCTGCGCGATGCGCCGCCCCGGCGCGAGAGTTCCGGAAGCATGTCGAGCGCCGCCTCGGCGCTGCCGAAATGATTGATGAGACCGCGAAAGGTGACCGGCCCGACATTATCGCTGCGGATAAGGCGCAGCCAGGCGATCCTCTGTCGATCCGTCAGCGCAATTCCCCTTTTCCCTGCGCTGCGGTCGTCCATGGCTATCCCTTGCTGCCGATCTTGCTTTCCGTACCGTTCACGAGGCGCCCGATATTGGCACTGTGCTTGAACCAGGTGATGAGGGTGAGCAGCAGGAAGAGCAGCGCCACCTTCTCGTGACCGAGAAACCACAATACAACCGGAGATACGGCGGTTGCAACAAGGGCCGAGAGCGAAGAATAGCGCGTCAGATAGGCCATGCCGATCCAGACGGCGGCGAAGACGGCGACCATGACAGGGACGAGGCCGAGCAGAAGGCCGACATAGGTCGCGACGCCCTTGCCGCCCTTGAAACCGAGCCAGACAGGGAAGAGGTGGCCAAGAAAGGCGGCAAAGCCTGCGGCGATGCCGGCGTCGAGGCCGAAGCGGGAGGCGATGGCCGCGGCCGCCGTGCCTTTCAGCGCATCGAGCAGCAGCGTGGCGGCGGCGAGCTTCTTGTTGCCGGTGCGCAGCACGTTCGTCGCGCCGATATTGCCGGATCCGATCTTGCGCACGTCGCCGAGACCGGCCATGCGCGTGAGGATCAGGCCGAAGGGAATGGAACCGAGGAGATAGCCGAAGGCGAGGGCGACGAGCGTCGGCAAGGCGCCGAGCTGCCAGGTGAAGATGTCGGACACGTCGGTTTCCCCCGGTTCAAATGTCTGCATGCGGGGCGCGGATCCTCGGGTTTGACCGAGAATCCGTGATCTCCACGAGGCCGACGTCCCTTTCAGCCCAGCGAATACACCCGTTCGCCGGCAACATAGGTGCTGACGGCCCGCCCCGTAAAGCGGGCATCTTCAAAAGGCGTGTTCTTCGAGCGCGAGACGAAACGCTCTTTCGTGGCAAGCCACGGCTCCTCGGGATCGATCAGCACGATGTCGGCGCGGGCGCCCGGCGCCAGCGTGCCGGCGTCGAGACCGAATATCTTTGCCGGGCGCGTCGACATCGCATCGATCAGCCGCATCAAGGAAACCTCGCCGCTGTGATGCAGCCGGAGCGCGGCCGCCAGCAGGGTTTCGAGACCGATCGCTCCATCCGCTGCATCGGCGAAAGGCAGGCGCTTGGTGTCGACGTCCTGCGGATCGTGCGAGGAGACGATGATGTCGATCTCGCCCCGGGCGAGCGCGTCGACCATCGCCTTGCGGTCGTCCTCGCCGCGCAGCGGCGGCGACAGCTTGAAGAAGGTGCGATATTCGCCGATGTCGTTCTCGTTCAGCGTCAGGTGGTTGATCGAGATGCCGCAGGTGACCTTCGCGCCGCGCTCGCGGGCGGTCTGCACGGCTTGCGCCGATTCCGGCACGGAAATCTGCGCCGCGTGATATTTCCCACCGGTAAGGCCGGCAATGCGCAGGTCCCGTTCGAGCGGGATCAGTTCGGCTTCGCGCGGTGAGCCGGAAAGGCCGAGCCAGCTTGCGAGCAGCCCCTCGTTCATCACGCCGCCGGCGCCCAGATGCTTGTCGCGGGTGTCGAGCGCGATGACGCTGCCGAATTCACGAGCATAGGTCATGGCGCGGCGCAGCACCTGTGCATTGTGCACCGGATTGCGGCCGTTGGTGAAGGCGACGGCGCCGGCTTCCCGGAGCAGTCCGAATTCGGTCATCTCCTCCCCGGCGAGCCCCTTGGTGAGCGCCGCTGCCGGATGGATGTTGACCATTGCCTTGTCGCGGGCGTTCTTGAGCACGAATTCGACCAGCGCGATGTCGTCGATCACCGGGTCGGTATCCGGCATCATGATGAAGGTGGTGACGCCGCCGGCCGCCGCCGCGCTTGAGGCGGATGCGATCGTCTCGCGGTGCTCCGCGCCGGGCTCGCCGACGAAGACGCGGGCATCGACCAGGCCGGGCGCGGCGATCATCCCGCGGCCGTCGACGATCTCGGCGCCTTCCGGCGCGCCCTGGTTCTGCGCGCCGCTGCCGATGGCGGCGATCCTGCCGTTCTCGATGACGATCGCGCCGGTTTCATCCAGGTTGCGGGAAGGATCGAGGATACGGAGGTTCTTGAGGACGGTCGTGCGGCTCATGCGCGGGGTCCCTGGTTCTGCGAGACGAGAAGCGTTTCCATCACGGCCATGCGGACGGCGACGCCCATCTCGACCTGTTGCTCGATCACGCTTTGCGGGCCGTCGGCGATGTCCGAGGCGATTTCCACGCCGCGGTTCATCGGCCCGGGATGCATGACGAGCGCATCCTCCTTGGCCGTCTTCAGCTTTTCCGCGTCGAGGCCGTAATAATGGAAATATTCACGCACCGAAGGCACGAAGGCGCCGGACATGCGCTCGCGCTGGAGGCGCAGCATCATCACGACATCGGCATCCTTCAGGCCTTCCTCCATGGAGTGGTAGACCTCGGCGCCCATCTCGGCGATGCCGGAGGGAAGCAGCGTCGCCGGGGCGACGACCCGCACCCGCGCACCCATGGCGTTAAGAAGCAGGATGTTCGAACGGGCGACGCGCGAATGCAGCACGTCGCCGCAGATGGCGACGATGATGCGCGAGAGCTTGCCCCTGGAGCGGCGGATGGTCAGCGCGTCGAGAAGGGCCTGCGTCGGATGCTCGTGCTGGCCGTCGCCGGCATTGACCACCGCGCAGGACACCTTCTGTGCCAGCAGCGCGGCCGCGCCGGCGGAGGAATGGCGCACCACCAGCACATCCGGGTGCATGGCGTTGAGCGTCATCGCCGTGTCGATCAGCGTCTCGCCCTTCTTCACCGAGGAATTGCCGACCGCCATGTTCATCACGTCGGCGCCGAGGCGTTTTCCCGCCAGTTCGAAAGAGGATTGCGTGCGGGTGGAGGCCTCGAAGAACAGGTTGATCTGCGTCAGGCCGCGAAGCGTCGACGTCTTCTTCTCCCGCTGGCGGGAGATTTTCACGGCTTCGTCGGCGCGGTCGAGCAGGAGTGTAATGTCCTGCTCGGTCAAACCCTTGATGCCGAGAAGGTGGCGATGCGGAAAGAAATCCATGGGGCTCCGCCTCAACTGTCGTGGATACGCGCGGTCTATAGAGCCTCGTTTTCCTCGCCGCAAGGCGAAGTGGCGCGGCTTTGGCGCATTCTCACGCTTTTGTGGGTGCAATGGCGCGTGAGGCCGTAACGCCCGTTTCGCCCCGCCGCGACTTGGGCTAGAACCCGCTCATGACTCGCGACACCCGCACCGAACAAAAACTTTCCGATCTCAACCAGCCGCCGCTCTGGTCGGGCATCAATGCCTATAGGTCCGACCCGCTGCTGGTCGATGCCACCGACGCCATGCCCAAGGGCCTGCGCGACGAGTTCGATACGATCGGCCGCTATGTGACCTCGCCCGAGGCGCAGGAACTCGCCCGCATGGCGAATGAAGGCGTCCCGCGGCTTCGCACCCACGGGCCGCGCGGCGAGCGGCTGGATGTCGTCGATTTCCATCCGGCCTGGCACGCGCTGATGCGTCGCTCCATGGCGACCGGCCTGCATTGCTCGCTCTGGGAAAACCTCGCCGAGGAGCAGGGCAGGGCGCACAAGGCACGCGCCGTGCGTTTCTACCTGACGGCCCAGCTCGAAAGCGGCCATCTCTGCCCGTTGACGATGACGAGCGCATCGGTCGCCGCGCTTTCCGCTTCGCCCCAGGTGCAGCGCGAATGGGGCCGCAAGATCCTCTCGCGCAAATACGACAGCGCCAACAAGCCTGCCATGCAGAAGAGTGCGATCACACTCGGCATGGGAATGACGGAAAAACAGGGCGGAACGGACGTGCGCGCCAACACCTCCGCCGCCGAGCGCGTGGGCGAGGGCATCTACCGGCTGACGGGCCACAAATGGTTCATGTCCGCCCCGATGAGCGACGGCTTCGTGATGCTGGCGCAGACGCGCGAGGGCATCGGCTGTTTCCTCGTGCCGCGTCTTCTCGAGGACGGCTCGGGCAACGGCCTGCGTTTCCAGCGCCTCAAGGACAAGATCGGCAACCGCTCCAACGCCTCTTCCGAGGTGGAATTCTCCGATACGTTCGGCTTCCTGCTCGGCGCCCCGGATGCCGGCATCCGCACCATTCTCGACATGGTCACGCTGACGCGGCTCGATTGCGCGCTTGCCTCGGCGGGCATCATGCGCGCCTCGCTGGCCGAAGCGGTGCACCATGCGCGCGGACGTGTCGTTTTCGGCAAGCCGCTCGTCGCCCAGCCGATCATGACGCGGGTGCTCGCCGACATGGCGCTCGACGTCGCGGCCGCCACCGCGCTTTCCCTGCGCCTTGCCGAAGCCTTCGACAAGGCGCGCGACAGCGCGGAGGACGCGGCCTATGCCCGCATCATGACGCCGGTCACGAAATACTGGTGCTGCAAGATCGCGCCCGCCCTGATCTATGAGGCGATGGAATGCATCGGCGGCAGCGGTTATGTCGAAGAGCGCCCCATCGCCCGGCACTACCGCGAGGCGCCGGTCAACGCTATATGGGAGGGCTCGGGCAATGTCATGGCCCTCGACCTGATGCGCGTCATCGGCCGGGGCAGGGATCTTTTCGAGATGCTCTTTGCCGGGCTTGCCCGCGATCTCGGCCCCGCGGGCAAGAAGACAGTGGAGGTGCTGCGCGCCGCCCTGTCGCTCTGCGAACGGGACGAGGGCGCCGCCCGCATGCTTGTCGAGCAGCTCGCGCTTGCTGCCGCTGCCGCCGAGCTCTACCGGGCCGGTGCCGGGCGCATCGCCGATGCCTTCCTCGAAACGCGCCTCGCCTCCGGCTGGCGCTCGACCTATGGCATGCTCGATTCGCGCTTCGATTCGGCCTATATCGTCGACCTGCTCTACCCGCCCGCAAGATAGGCGGTCGCCGCCAGCACCATGGGAATGGTGAAGAAGGAGGCGATGGTCTGCAGCGTCGCGACGGCGGCGTAGAGCGGCGCGTCGCCGCCCATCTGCTTTGCCAGCACATAGCCGTTCATCGCCGTCGGCACGCTCGCCCCCATGGCGATCGTCAAGAGCGGCTCGCCGCGCAGCCCGAGCGCATAGGCAGCGCCTGTCATCACCAGCGGCATGAAGACGAGCTTCAGCGCGACCGGCAGCAGCGCCAGCGGCCGCGGTTTCAGCGCGTCCACAAGCTTCAGCCCGGCTCCGACCATGATGAGGCCGAGGCTGAGCGAGGTATCCGCGACGAGCCCCACCGCCTGCATCAGCGGCCCGTAGATCGCCAGCCCCGAGAGATTGACGGCGATGCCGAGGGTGGCGCCGATGATCAGCGGATTGGTCACCATCTTGCGCGCGAAGGCGCCGATGCTGCGCGTGCCGCCGCCGAACCAGACGAGCACGCCGATATTGTAGATATTGATCGGGATGATGATGAGCGTCGCGACCAGCGCGACGAGCGCCAGGCTTCCCGCCCCGTAGAGCTTTTCGGCGATCGCCAGCGCGATGAAGGCGTTCCAGCGCGTCGAGGTCTGGTAGACAGAAGTATAGGAGGCGCCGGTCACGCCGGCCGCGCGGAAGAGCGGCCAGGAGAGGGCGAGGAGAAGCGCGATGAAGCTCACCGAACCGATGGAGCCGATGGCGAGCGTGCCGGCGGCAAGGCCCGAAAACTCCGCCTCGGCGAGCGTCGTGAACAGCAGGCAGGGAAAGAGCACGAAATAGCCGAGCTGTTCGAGCCCGTTCCACATGTCGCCGTCGATCTGCCGCCAGCGCCTGAGCAGCGCTCCCAGCACGACAAGCAGGAAGACGGGAAGGATACTTTCGAAAATGGCGAGCATGGAACCAGATCGGGCAATGGGGACTTATGCTCATTCCATGCCGTGGCGCGCATGGCAAGATGCCGGCGGGAGGAGGGCCATGTGGAAATTAACCTTAATGAGCGGTTTGCGTTGCGCAAACAAGGTTAACCGGCAAAGGTGCCGTTTACCTGGTGTTAACCATGGAAGCGAGTGCTTGATATGGCCAGAACGGCCCGGATATCGGTCATGACGACCCTGTTTTCGTTTGCGGCGGTGGATATCGTCGTGCCGCTTCTCGTCATCGTCGCGGGCGTGGCGGTCAGCGAAATGATTTTTGCCGCCGGCGACCTTCTCGCGGTGAAGAGGAGGGCGGCATGAAGTGGTTCCTGTTTCTCTGGGCCGGCCCGATAGCCCTGCTCGCAAGCTGGTACGGGCTTTCCTACTACGACATGAATTTCGGCATCTTCATGCTGACGCGCGATGCGCATGACCTGGTGTTCCAGATCTACGGCCATATTCTCGGCATCCCGCCGGAGGACCTGCCGCCTCTCGTCCTGCGCGCCATCGTCTTCGACAGTTTCCTCGTGCTCGCCATCATTGCTTTCCGTCGCCGCAGGCAGATCCGGTCCTGGTGGCAGGCCCGCCGTCAGTCCGCCCCGGCCTCTCTTGCAAGCGACGAGAGCCTGTCAAGCGCGCCTTGAAGGATGAAGGAGGCGGCCGCCGAGTCGATGCGCTCGGCCCTCTTCCTGCGCGATACGTCCATCTCGATCAGCGCGCGCTCCGCCGCCACCGTCGATAGCCGCTCGTCCCAGAAGACGAAGGGGATATCGGTCTTGTCCGCCATGGAGCGCACAAAGGCGCGCGTCGCCTGGACGCGCGGCCCGGCGCTGCCGTCCATGTTGATCGGCAGGCCGATCACGAAGGCGGCGACCTTCTCCTTTGCGGCAAAGGCCAGCAGCACCTCGGCATCCTGGGTGAATTTCACGCGCTTGAGCACGGGCCGTGGCGTCGCCAGCCGACGGCCGAGATCGGAGACGGAAAGGCCGATCGTCTTGGTGCCGAGGTCGAGGCCGGCGATCGGCTGGCCGGGGGCAAGGGTTTCGGCCAGGTCTTCCAGTGTCAGCGTTGCCATGCGGGCCTCTTGAAGCAAATCCGGCGAGAAGATGAAGCGGTTCGCCGGATCGCGTTGAAAGAAGGGGAGGGCGTCTTTTCGATTCGCGGAAACGCTAGCGCTTGCGCACGAATTCCGTACGCAGGACGAGGCCCTTGATCGTCTCGTGCCGGCAGTCGATCTCCTCCGGATTGTCGGTGAGGCGGATCGAGCGGATCACGGTGCCCTGCTTCAGCGTCTGTCCGGCGCCCTTCACCTTGAGATCCTTGACGAGTACGACCGAATCGCCGTCCGCAAGCACGTTGCCGGCGGCATCGTGCACGACAGTGGCCGCGGCGCGCTCGGCGGCGATTTCCGAGGCGGGGCGCCATTCGCCGGTCGCTTCGTCATAGATGTAGTCGTCGTCGCTCATGGCGGGCTCCTTTGCTGTCGGGTCGTTGCTCCATCCCGAAAGCCACGCTTATAACGATCCCGCCACGGATGGAAACGGTCTTGACCCGTTCTATATGACGCCCAGAAACCAATCGGGAGAACAATCATGAAAATCACCTGGCTCGGCCACTCCGCCTTCCGCATCGAAACGGCGAAAGCCAGGATCCTCATCGATCCCTTCTTCACCGGCAATCCCGCCTTCGACGAATCGACCCGGAAGGATGCGGTCGCCGGCCTTACCCATGTACTGCTCACCCATGGCCACGGCGACCATGTCGGCGATACGGTGAAGATCGCCAAGGAAACCGGTGCGACCGTGTTTGCCAATGCGGATCTTGCCGCCTGGCTCGGCGCAAAGGGCGTGGAAAAGGTCGATATGGGCAATACCGGCGGCACCGTGCATTTCGACGGCTTCTCGACGACCTTCGTCAATGCGCTGCATTCCTCCGCACAGATCACCGAAGACGGCGTTTCCCATTCGCTCGGCAATGCCAATGGCCTCGTCCTGCATTTCGAGGATGAGCCGACGCTCTATCATATGGGCGATACCGACATCTTCTCCGACATGGCGCTGATCAACGAATTGCACCAGCCGGAAATCGGCCTGGTGCCGATCGGCGACCGCTTCACCATGGGGGGCGCCGTGGCGGCGCTTGCCTGCCAGCGCTTCCTCAAGTTCGACACCGTCCTTCCGTGCCACTACGGCTCCTTCGGCATCATCGACCAGACGGCGGACCTTTTCGTGCAGGCGATGGACGGCGCGTCGACGAAGATCGAGGTGCCGAAGGTGGGCGGCTCGGTTTCGCGCTGAGCGTCCGGAAAACGGGCAAGGGGGCGTGGAAGCGACCATTCCCCCGTTGCGCCCCTTGGGCTTGGTCAGTATAGCGGGTAGGAAATTTCCTGTCGGAGACCAGCCATGTCCGTAGATCTAGCCACCGTGAAGCGCGTCGCGCGCCTTGCCCGCATCGCCGTCAGCGAGGAAGAGGCAAACCGTATGACCGGCGAGCTGAACGGCATTCTCGGTTTCGTCGAGCAGCTTTCCGAGGTGAATGTCGAGGGCGTCGAGCCGATGACCTCCGTCACCCCGATGGATATGAGAAAGCGCGAGGATGTCGTCAACGACGGCAACAAGGCGGACGATATCGTCGCCAATGCACCGGCGTCCGACCGCAATTTCTTCCAGGTCCCGAAGGTGGTGGAGTAATCCTTGCCCGTCACCCTCGCCATCGAGAGCCCTTTGCAGGATGATGTTCGCACGCTGATCGCGGAGCTGAACACGGCCCTGCTCGAACTCTCGCCGCCGGAGGCCTGCTATCATCTGACCGTCGATCAGATGGCCGAACCGGCTGTCACGGTGTGGATCGCCCGCGACGGCGGCACGGTGATCGGCTGCGGCGCGCTGAAGCGCCATAGCGATACGGTAGGCGAAGTGAAGCGCATGTTCACCCGGCCGGAATGGCAAGGCCAGGGCGTCGCCCGCCTCATCCTCGGCGAGATTGAAGCTGCCGCCGAACGGGAGGGGCTTGCAATGCTGGTCCTCGAAACCGGCGACCGGCATCCCGCAGCCTGGGCTCTCTATGAAAAGGCGGGCTTTTCCCGCTGCGGACCCGTACTCGACTATCCGGCTTCGCCTTACTCCGTATTTTACCAAAAGCAGCTTCGCGCTGCCTGACCCGAAGTGACCGCACCATGACCGATTTGACCCGCCTCACCATTGCCGAAGCCCGCGAAAAGCTCTCCGCCGGGGAGATCAAGGCCGTAGAACTGACGGACGCCTATCTCGGCGCGATCGAGGCCGCGAACGGTACGCTCAACGCCTACGTCACCGTCACCTCGCAAAAGGCGCGCGACATGGCGAGGATCTCCGATGAGCGCATCGCGGCCGGCAAGGCCGGTGCGCTGGAGGGCATTCCGCTCGGCATCAAGGATCTTTTCGCCACCGAGGGCGTGCACACCCAGGCCTGCAGCCACATCCTCGACGGCTTCAAGCCGAGATATGAATCGACCGTCACGCAGAATCTGTGGAACGACGGTGCCGTCATGCTCGGCAAGCTGAACATGGACGAGTTCGCCATGGGCTCCTCCAACGAGACGTCCTATTACGGCCCCGTGAAGAACCCCTGGCGTGCCAAGGGTTCGAACGCCGATCTCGTGCCGGGCGGTTCCTCCGGCGGCTCGGCCGCGGCCGTCGCCGCCTTCCTGTGCGCCGGCGCGACCGCGACGGATACCGGCGGCTCCATCCGCCAGCCCGCTGCCTTCACCGGTACGGTCGGCATCAAGCCGACCTATGGCCGCTGCTCACGCTGGGGCACCATCGCCTTCGCCTCCTCGCTCGACCAGGCCGGCCCGATCGCCCGCGACGTGCGCGATGCGGCGATCCTGCTGAAATCGATGGCCAGCGTCGATGAGAAGGACACGACCTCCGTCGATCTGCCGGTGCCGGATTACGAAGCCGCGCTCGGCCAGTCGCTGAAGGGCATGCGCATCGGCATCCCGCGCGAGTACCGCGTCGAAGGCATGCCGGAGGAGATCGAGGCATTGTGGCAGCAGGGCATCGCCTGGCTCAAGGATGCCGGCGCCGACGTCGTCGACATATCGCTGCCGCACACGAAATACGCCCTGCCGGCCTATTATATCGTGGCACCGGCGGAAGCCTCCTCGAACCTTGCCCGCTACGATGGCGTGCGCTACGGCCTGCGTGTCGATGGCAAGGACATCATCGACATGTACGAGAAGACGCGCGCCACCGGCTTCGGCCAGGAGGTCAAGCGCCGCATCATGATCGGCACCTATGTGCTGTCTGCCGGCTATTATGACGCCTACTACCTGCAGGCCCAGAAGGTCCGCACCCTTATCAAGCGCGATTTCGAGCTTGCCTTCAATGCGGGCGTCGATGCGATCCTGACGCCCGCGACGCCGTCTTCGGCCTTCGGCATCGCCGACGAGGATCTGGCATCCGATCCGGTCAAGATGTACCTCAACGACATCTTCACGGTGACGGTGAACATGGCCGGCCTGCCGGGCCTGTCGGTTCCCGCCGGCCTCGACCACAAGGGCCTGCCGCTCGGCCTGCAGCTCATCGGCAAGCCTTTCGATGAGGAGACCCTCTTCAAGACGGCGCATGTCATCGAGAAGGCCGCCGGCCGCTTCTCGCCCGACAAGTGGTGGTAAGGTCCGCATAGCCTCAGCCTGCCTTCCCGTGCGAGCGGGAAAGTCTGCATCATCGTCGTGGATAGCCGCGGGCAGGCCTCGCCAAAGATCGCGCGCGATGCTTTGATGGCGGCGGAGAGGCTGCCGCATGGTCACCGTTCGCAATGCCCTGGAAGAGGATGTTCCGGCCCTCGTCGAAATCGGCGTCAGGGCGTGGGAGCAGGCCGTGGTCGGTGTCGCCGATCTCCAGGTGCGACGTGAATACGCCCGCAATGCCTTCCAGCAGTTCCTCGGCGGGCATTGGCTGCGGGTGAGCGTCGTGGACCTTGCCGGCGGCCCCGCCGGCTGGGCGGCGCGCGAAGCGCTGGATGACGAGATCAGCGATCTCTGGGTGGACCCGCCGCAACAGAAAAAAGGGGTTGGCGCCGCGCTGCTTGCCGCCATGGAGGCGGAGATCGTTGCGGCCGGCTTCGAGGCCGCGCGGCTGCAGACCCATGCTCGCAATACGGCCGCCGTCGGCTTCTTCCAGAAGCACGGCTACAGCGTGAACTGGCTCTCCATCGACTATTCGGAACGCCTCGACCGCGACGTCGAATCGGTTGGGCTGCGCCGCCAGCTCGTTCCGGACGAACCGATCGGCTACGGGCCTGGCGGGTTTTGAGGGGACGCGGGCCTTTGCCGCGCCTCCCGCTTCGTCACTGGTTGTCCTGCTGCGCGCGCACCAGCTCCAGTCCCCGCTGCGTGATGCGGTAGGGCTTGCCGCCGGAAGAGGCTATGCAGCGCCGGCGTTTCAGTTTGCGGAAGAGCCCGATATCGAGGCCGCCTGCCCGCCAGCCCTCCCGCGTGATGCAGGTGACCGTGGTGATCTTGCGGCTGTCGTCTTTTTCGATGTCGATCCTGCCGCCCTGGGCGAGCAGATGGAGGATGCGCTGTTCGGCGCGGGAAATGTCCATTGTCCTGAGAATCCGTCCGGCGTTCGAATGAACGCGAAAAAACGTTCCGCCACCGATGGGTGGCAGGGTTCATCGTTTTTTCCGACCCCGCGCGCAAATGTTGCGGGCAGGGTCCTCAGCGGGCCTCAGACAAGTTGAACATCAAAACTCCGTTGCGGACTGTCCTCTCGTAACGCCAAGCGCCTGGCAAGGTCAAGAGCGCCGTCCCAAAGCCTTGCACCGGCCGGCCATATGTTTTACCGAGACAGGAAAATCGAGGCTTTTCGCAAAGAGCATCCCATGACCCTAGTCGACGTCCGCACCCCTGATCCGAAACGCTTGATCCCCGGCGCCACCGGCGACTGGGAAGTCATCATCGGCATGGAGGTGCACGCTCAGGTCCTGTCCAATTCCAAGCTGTTTTCCGGCGCGTCGACCGAATTCGGCAAGGCGCCCAATGCCAATGTCTCGCTGGTCGATGCGGCCATGCCGGGCATGCTGCCGGTCATCAACGAGGAATGCGTCAGGCAGGCGGTGCGGACCGGCCTCGGCCTGAAAGCCGAGATCAACCACCGCTCGATCTTCGACCGCAAGAACTACTTCTATCCGGACCTGCCGCAGGGCTACCAGATCTCGCAGTTCAAGGACCCGATCGTCGGCGAGGGCAAGATCACCATCTCCCTCGGCCCGGACCGCCAGGGCAATTTCGAGGACATAGAGATCGGTATCGAGCGCCTGCATCTGGAGCAGGACGCCGGCAAGTCGATGCACGACCAGCATCCCACCATGTCCTATGTCGACCTCAACCGTTCGGGCGTCGCGCTGATGGAGATCGTCTCCAAGCCGGACATGCGCTCGTCCGACGAGGCCAAGGCCTATATGACGAAGCTGCGTTCCATCGTGCGCTATCTCGGCACCTGCGACGGCAATATGGACGAGGGCTCCATGCGGGCCGACGTCAA
>Ga0182742_1003023_pt1 | contig 17232 bp, 16 predicted proteins | sample eDN5th37CBELigMG_FD_128880 | JGI IMG/M metagenome (GOLD analysis project Ga0182742, IMG submission 128880) | Enriched Miracle-Growth compost microbial communities from Emeryville, California, USA - eDNA 5th pass 37_C BE-Lig MG (version 2)... ...
AAGAGTTGTTATCGACAATTGAAGAAATGGTCAGTTTACCAGGGGGCCCAACATTGTTATATGTTACTCATCATATTGAAGAAATTGTTCCATCGATTTCACATGCCTTGTTAATTAAGGAAGGAGAAGTAGTAGCAAGTGGTCATAAATCATCTACCTTAACGGAAACTCAATTAGAGCAAACTTTCCGGGTGCCGGTTTCGCTTACTTGGGATAACGAACGTCCTTGGATCCGTATTAAATCGTATGCAGAGAAAAGATAAACCAAAAAGCCTCCTAGTAGTTTTCCTACAATCTAGGAGGCTTTTTATTAACCAGGGTGTCACTTAGTTGCGGTCCCCGCCTAAAATGTCAAACAGTCCTCCAAGACCACCTTCGCCCTTAGAAGTTCCTCCTGTATGAGGAGCAGCTGCGAATACTCTACTCGCCAATCGGCTAAAAGGCAGTGATTGTACCCAAACCGTTCCCGGCCCTCTAAGCGTCGCAAAGAAAAGCCCTTCACCACCGAATAAAGCGGTCTTAACACCACGTACCATTTCGATATCATAATCTACGTCTTGGGTAATCGCGACGAGACAACCAGTATCAATTTTTAAAATTTCACCAGGCTCAAGTGTTTTTTGATAAAGAGTTCCGCCCGCATGGACAAATGCCATGCCATCTCCCTCTAGCTTTTGCATAATAAAGCCTTCGCCTCCAAAAAAACCTGTTCCTAGTTTTCGCTGGAAGGCAATCCCAACGGATACTCCTTTAGCAGCAGCTAAGAAGGCATCTTTTTGACAGATAATTTTCCCTCCATGTTCGCTTAAATCTAGTGGGATGATTTTACCTGGATAAGGGGAAGCAAAGGAAACATGTTTTTTTCCGCTACGTTCGTTCGTAAACGTCGTCATAAAGAGACTTTCTCCAGTCAAAACTCGTTTCCCTGCTCCAATGAGTTTTCCCATAAGGCCGCCACCTTGGTTTGAGCCATCACCGAACACTGTTTCCATTCTGATTCCGTCATCCATCATCATCAGACTACCTGCTTCAGCGATAACCGTTTCACCGGGATCCAGTTCCACTTGAACGAATTGCATGTCATCTCCATGTATTTGGTAATCAATTTCATGATTATTCATTTTATCATCCCCAAATGTTTTATGTATTGCTAAATATTAGACGAATAAAATTGGAATAAGTTTCATTTTTTTATAGAAAAGAGGCCTATTAAAAATTTTGTTTTTAACTAAATGTTTTTTTAAGTTTCTTTAAATTATGCCCAAAATTTCACTTGAATTTGCTTTTAATCCTACAGCTTTCTTTTAACCACTTGTTTTCCAGAAAATATAGGGATTGAGCGTTTCTGGGTTTGAAGGTAAAATGTCATTGGAAGTTAAAAATTGAGCTTCCTACATAGGAGGAAAAAATGATAACTGCGATGGTTCATGGTATAGTCCTAGCCTTTGGCCTCATTCTGCCTTTGGGAGCACAAAATGTCTTTGTTTTCAACCAGGGAGCATCACATTCTTTGTTTAAAAGGTCGATTCCAGTAATTCTAACTGCGTCTTTATGTGATACATTCCTGATTTTACTTGCTGTCTTGGGGGTTTCGGTTATTGTACTTTCGATTCCTTTTTTTCATACCTTTTTATTAGCAATTGGAGTAATCTTTTTGCTCTACATAGGGTGGACAGTATGGTCTACTAAACCAAGTGATCAAACAGGAAGTTGGGAAGGGGTTTCTGCAAAAAAACAAATTGTTTTTGCTCTGTCTGTTTCATTATTAAATCCACATGCGATTCTTGATACGATCGGCGTTATTGGAACAAGTTCTCTGACTTATTCTGGGCTTGACAAAGTAGTTTTTACTCTCGCTTGTATTATTGTTTCATGGGTCTGGTTTTTTGGTTTAGCTGTAGCAGGAAGAATCGTTGGTCAGTTGGATACAGCAGGGAAGGTTCAGGTACGAATCAACAAATTATCCGCTATAATAATTTGGGCGGTTGCGATTTACCTTGTTCTTGAATTAATTAAGCTGAATTAAACCTTGAATTGAACAAAAATAAGCCCCCAAGATAGGAGGCTTATTTTGCTTTTTCATATATTCATTGGTTCTGGTTGTTTTATGGGCTCGTACGGACTACCCTTTTCCATTCATGGTACGATAAATCTGTGTTTGGAGACTCCCCTGGACAACATTCTCTAGAAAAAACTCCCCAATAAGCTTTAAATATTCTTCGTCATCAAACATTTTTTTATCCTGAAGTTCCATTTCAGCTAATCCTTCATAAGAAGTAAGTAAAGCATATGTATGATCTTGTCCAGAAATAGGGGAAAGAATTTCTACTTTTTGGTCGAAGTGTTCGGATCTAAACTTCTGGAGTTCGCGTAAATTATCAATCGCTTCCTTGAACTTGTCTTGCTTAATCTCAAATGTTTGATAAACCAAAACAGTCATTTTTATAAGCACCCCTAAATTGATTTAAGCCAAACCTTCTTATTAGGTTGTTTAATAAAACAGAAATTATACCATCTAAATTAGGAGAAAAGAGCAATTACGCCTTGATAACCAAAATAAACGCCGAAACCAATCAGCGAAACACCTGATAAAATTGAGATAACAATAATGCTTTTAAAATTTAAATACCGGCGCAAGCCAGTGGTTAATGCGGCGACTAATAGATCCCAAATGGCCAAGCCAAGAAAAATCATGCTGCTATAGATAAGTAAATGACTAGTTCCATATGTGGTCGCTGTTTTCGCTAATACCGAACCGTAAATCCCTAGCCAAAACAAAATCGATAAAGGGCTAGTAATCGACATAATAAATCCAGTAAAAAAACATCTCAATAAAGAATCTTTTTTACGATCCTGATCAAAGGAAAATTTATTTGCTCCTATTATACTTTCAACTCCAGAATAAATTAAAACAAAGCCCCCAAAAAGCCACAAGAAAATTTGAATAATCGGGATGTCCAAAAAGTTCACGAGTCCAAAATATATTAACACCATAAATATCCCATCGGCGATCATCGACCCTGTTCCGACAATCCACGCATGCCAAAATCCATTCTTAATCCCTTTATCCAAACGTGCAGAATTAACAGGACCTATAGGTGCAGCTAAAGTAATACCTAGTACAATGTAACTAGCCAATAAACTAATATTCAACAAAACCAACTCCCAATACTTGTCTCTAAATCCTATGAATAAGCATTTATATTTAATACACTTGTCCATAAAATCTTGGGATGAAAGGTGGGATTTGTATAAAGAAATAATTTCACATTTTAGAGTCCATTTCTCGAAGTATAAGGTATTTGCCTTAACAGCCTGTACAAAGCTTACATAAGATACAGTACAAAGATGAAAGGAGGGAATAAGGTATGGGTTACTACAATGATGATGTAGCTGGTCTTTTTACAGGCAATAAAAGAAGTCGTGGAAATGTGGCAGGTGAAAATACAGGCCGTCGTAAAAAACGCACAACAGGAGATGTAGCGGGTGAATTTACTGGACGCCGCCGCAAGCGTAGAACAGATGATGTAGCAGGAACTTCTAGAGGCCATAAGCGCTCAACTGGTGATGTACAAGGGACTTTTGATGATAACTTCAGAGTACCTGTAAGAATTAAAAACGCTTTTATTGACAGCGATGATTTTTGCCGTGCGGTTCGCCGTTGCTTGATTAACGATTTAGTTGCTGCTGAACAAGATGATGACGATCGTAAAAAGCGTCGTAAAAGAAGATAACAACTAGTGTCTAAACAACCTGAAGGAAATATTTCCTTCAGGTTGTTTTCGTTTAATTCGTGAGATATTTTATCTGTTCAAACCAATCGAGGAAATGGGAATGTAAGTGTTTTCATATTGACATTTTTTATATAAGGTGGTAAATTTTAATTAGCCAATTGAACGATTAGACATGCAATTAGCTTGTTCTTTTGAATAAGTTGAGTGATGATAGTAATACTAAACGTTGTAAATGGCTAATTTCAACAACGGCTATATACATAGCCACATTTAGGAGGATTTTTTTTAATGAAAAACGGTAAAGTTAAATGGTTCAACGCAGAAAAAGGTTTCGGATTCATTGAAACTGAAGACGGAAATGACGTTTTCGTTCATTACTCTGCTATCCAAACTGAAGGATTCAAAACTTTAGATGAAGGTCAAGAAGTATCTTTTGAAGTAGTTGAAGGTACTCGTGGACCTCAAGCTTCTAATGTTGTTAAATTATAATTCACGTTAACTATCAAAATAAAAATTAAGCCTAGCCATTTTCATTGGCTAGGCTTTCCTGTTTTCATAATCCTTATCATTATTCATTTGGAACAAGGATTCTCACTGCTTGCATATTTCCGTTTACCCAAGAAACCATCTGGTCATCATCGTTTTGAGTAGAAAAGCTGCTTTGTGATCTAGAAACAGGGTGCCAATGGGAAGGCAAACGAAGCTTCCCTCTTTTTGCATATGATTTTCTAGTATGGGCTACTTCTTTGGATGTTTCTAATCTCCGAAGTTTGTACTCACCGGCTTTAATTCCTTCAACAATTTCCCGAACTTCCTGACATGGATCACACGTTATAAGTTCTTCATCTCTTTTTAGATGTGTATCAACATCAAGGGTGTAGTGGCCAGTATCCTTTTTATTCGTAGTGATAGGAGCCGAGCTTGTTAAAGGTTCTTTATTGCGTTTGGAATTCCTAGGTCCAAACATGAGATTGTCGAAAAAATGATTTTTTACCGTTTGATGACTGCTAAAAGTGTCTGTTTTCATATCTTCGGAGCTAGTTACCGATCGATGAGTATCTTGAGGATTTTGCTTTAAAAAATGGTCAAGTCCCCTCATTTCAGCGGTTTCAACAGCTTTTTTAAGATCCTCTTTGGAATATTGACGGTTCAAAACCAAAACCTCCTTTAAATTTGTGTATGTGCATACTTAGAAACTAAACTTCTCGTATTTATGACATCCATCTGTACTACTAGACTATTGCTCATATCCACAATCCGTATTAGGCTAGTGCGTAATTTTCTGGAAAATGGACGAATGCTCTAGAGGACAGGACCCCTTTTACATACGATTTAATAAAAGGAAGGGGGAGAATGATGACAATCCCTGTATATCGTTTGTCTTTCAAGCCTGAGGATCTTTTCGAGCTGAAACGTGATGTGTGGATTGATGAACCTGTGTCAGCGAAGTTATCTATAAATAAGAGGAAGTTTAACATTGATATCGCGTACCGAGGCTCCCATATTAGAGAGTTCGTGAAAAAATCATATCATATTCAATTCGATCACCCATCAGTATATAAAGGGGCAAAAGAAGTTCACTTGAATGCAGAATACAAAGATCCTTCACTCATTCGAAATAAGCTATCGCTTGATTTTTTTTCAGATATTGGATGTTTGTCACCGCAATCCCAGCATGTGTTCCTAATCTTAAATGGAGAGGCACATGGTGTCTATTTAGAACTTGAATCTGTTGACGAACACTTCTTAGCTAGAAGAAAAATTTCCTCTGGTAGTATTTATTATGCGATTAATGGCAATGGGAACTTTTCGTTATTAAGTGGTATAACCAAAGGAGTAAAAAATTCACTAGTATCAGGGTACCAAAAGAAATTTGCTACCTACCAGGATGATCGCATGCTAGAAGAAATGATCTTCAAAATAAATACCATGACAGCACTAGAATTCGAGAAAGGTATTGTGAAAATTGTCGATGTTGATAAGTATTTGCGTTGGTTAGCTGGTGTTGTGTTAACTCAAAACTACGATGGCTTTGTTCATAACTACGCTTTATATCGAAATCGAAAGACGGGGCGGTTTGAAATCATTCCTTGGGATTATGATGCAACTTGGGGAAGGGATGTAAACGGGAAGTTACTAGCTCATGACTATGTTCCGATTGAAGGGTTTAACACATTAACGGCTAGAATATTAAATATTGCTTCGTTTCGTAAACAGTATCAATTACTGCTTAGTAGGTTGCTAGAATTTCAGTATACTGTCGAACACTTGCAACCAAGAGTCGAAAAGTTAACCAACGGGATAAGACCTTTTATTGAAAAGGACCCTTATAAAAAAAGCGAACTTGCTCAATTTGATCGAGAACCAGATGTCATTTACAATTTTATTTCCAATAGAAGCAAGTTTATTAAAAATCAATTATATAAACTCGATTAAAGGCTGTATCCGTAGAGTTTGTTGTTAAGATCTTAAAGCCGATTTTAACGAGAAATAAGCCTTTCTCTGCGTTAATAGTTAGTTTGTAAGCTCTTTTCTCACCTTGAAACGACCTTTAGAATGGATAATAGAAAAGCTAAAACATTCTATATTTCCTTTAAAAAGCAACAATCTTGGAGAAAAGAGCCTAATTCAAAGATTGTGTATCACGGAACCTTTGGTACCCCTTTTTTACTGAAAAAGCCACACTAGAATAAGGAAAGTTGAGAAGCAATAAGGACTTTCTGATATAATAGATTAAGAACAAGTGTTTGTTTAGGGAGAGGTTTCCTTAATTTGTGGACATCGACTAGAATACTTGTCTGCTATAATAATAACCATGTATTGATTTTTTAGAGGGGTGAAAGATTTGAAATTTATTCATACTGCAGATTGGCATTTAGGTAAGTTGGTTCATGGCATTTACATGACTGATGAACAGCGATACTTGCTTAATCAATTTTTAGAAGTCGTCGCTGAAGAAAAACCTGATGCTGTCGTAATTGCCGGGGACTTGTATGATCGTTCAGTTCCCCCTACAAACGCGGTTGAGCTATTAGATGAAATCTTATTTAAAATCAACGTTGAATTAAACACACCAGTCGTAGCGATTGCCGGAAACCATGACAGTGCAGAGCGGCTTTCATTTGGGAGTTCTTGGTACCGTCACAGTCATTTTTACTTAACCGGGAAATTAGCAACTGGTCTTCAGCCTGTCCGATTAAATGGAGTTAATTTCCATTTAGTTCCATACACTGAACCTGGACAAGTCCGGCAACTATTTGACGACTCTAGCATTCACTCCCATCAAGATGCAATGAAAAGGATAATTGGGAAAATTGAAGAGAACCTCAATCCGAATGAACCAAATGTGTTTGTTGGACATGCATTCGTCCTTGGGGGTTCAACTTGTGAATCAGAACGAACTTTGTCGGTTGGGGGATCTGGATGTGTGACATCAGACTTATTTGCACCATTTTCCTATACAGCTCTCGGACATCTTCATAGTCCAGATGCAATTCGTCACGATACTATTAAATATTCAGGTTCTTTAATGAAATACTCATTTTCAGAGGCGACTCAACGTAAAGCAATCAGCATTATTGAAATCGATGAAAAAGGCAGTTTTACACATAGAGAACGCTCACTAACCCCAAAACAAGATATGCGTGAAGTGAGCGGCTTTTTAGAAGAACTACTCGACCCGCAATTTTACGAAAAACAAAAACAAGATGATTACTTAAAGGTAACTTTGCTTGATGAGGGTTCACTTATCGACCCGATTGGGAAACTTCGTCAGATTTATCCAAATGTCCTTCATTTAGAGCGTAAAATTGAAACTGTTGATCAGAAGAAGTTGCGTCAATTTTCTAGTATACGTGAAGAGAAAAAGTCAGAGCTTGATCTTTTTGAACAATTTTACACAGAAATGACAACATCTGAGTTTGGCACTGAAAAGAGAGAGGCAATGGCAAGCATCATTAACAACGTCCTGAAAGAGGAGGGACAAAAATGAAACCTTTAAAATTAACACTGCAAGCTTTTGGACCATATGCAGGAAAAGAAGTAATTGATTTCACTAAATTAGAAAACCGAACGATGTTTGTTGTCTCAGGAAAAACGGGCTCAGGGAAAACGACGATTTTTGACGGCATAAGCTACGCCATTTACGGGAAAGCAAGTGGAGAAGATCGAAGCGGACCAGATTTACGCAGTCAGTTTGCCAAGGATGAGCTATTAACCGAGGTTAGTCTTGATTTTTCATTGCGACAAAAATCGTATCGTATTACTCGTTCACCTCAACAAGAAAAAAAGAAAGAGCGTGGGGACGGATATACGACTGTTGGGGCCAAAGCAGAATTATACCAACTTGAAGAAGATGGGACAATAAAATTATTAGCAGCCAATGTTCGTGATGTGGATGAAAAAATTAAAGAAATTATGATAATAGATAGCAATCAATTCCGCCAAATCTTAATGATTCCCCAAGGAGAATTTAGGAAGCTGCTTACATCAGATAGTAAGGAAAAAGAAGTCATCCTCCAGCGTCTGTTCCATACCGAGATGTATAAAAAGATTGAAGAAAAACTAAAAGAAGAGGCAACAGAGTTAAAGAAGCACGTTCAATCTCAGACAGATGAACGGAGTGCGATCTTAAAAAGAGCTCATGCTTTTGAAAATGAAGCATTAAAGGAATACTTGGATGCAGGTAGTGATCATGATGCCATTCTCATTCCTCTCATACAGGATGAAATCGTGGTGATGCAACAGAAGTTAATGACACTTAAAGAAGCACAAACCGAAAAGCAAAAAGAACGTGATTTGCTGCAACAAAAACTTTTTGAAGCAGAAACGATCTTGAAGCAATTAAATACATTAGCAGCTCTTCACGAGAAGAAACAGGAACTAGAAAGACAAATACCGACCTTTGAAGAGAAAGAGAAGGAAGCACAGCTTGCAAAAAAAGCGGCATTTCTTGAGAGCCAAGAAGCTTTATGCCATCGTCTAAAAAAGGATGTGGACCAACTTACTGTTTTTATCGAAGAAAGCACTAAGAAAATCAAACATCATTCAGAACTATTAGAGCAGGCTGAACGAGAACTAACCAAGCAAAACGCTCGGGAAGATGAACGAAAACAAACTGTTGATGCAGTAAATAAATTAGACCACATAAAAGAAGATGTTAAAGCATTTGCAGGCTTAAAATTAGAAACAGAAACCATTCTTCAAACTCTCTCGACTACAAAAAAGAAGAATGAACAATTTGAAGCCGAGGGACAGAATATCGAATTGAAGGTAAACAATTTAAAAAAGGAAAAAGAGACCATCGACCAGGCTCAACTTAGCTTCATTGAAGGAGAACGGAAATTAGAAAAGCTTGAGTTCCATTTGGACAAGCTTCTGAAATATGAAAACCAGCAAAAGCAAAAAGATCAAGCAATCCTTAAGTACGAGCAACGAAAACAAGAATATGAAAACGCAGAAGCTAGGTTCTTAGATACCAAAGAGTTACTTAAAGAAATCGAACAAACATGGCTCCACTCCCAGGCTGCGATTATAGCAAGCACATTAACTGATGAGAAAGCATGTCCTGTTTGTGGCTCTGAGCATCACCCAAGTCCAGCAATAGCCGAAAATGGATTTGTACCTACGGAGCAAGACTTAAATGCAGCAAGAGAACAAGTGGGACAGGTAGAAAAGGAAAAAGCAAAGCTGGAAAAAGTATTTTTGGAATCAGAAATGGCATTAAATACGATTATCCAAAATAGCAAAGAGTTACAACTTGAACTGTCTCAAAAGATACCAGATTTTGATCCTTATCAGGTTCAACACTATATCTCTAATCTGGAAGCAGAACAAGCGAAATTAATTCTTGAACAAAAACAAATATCAAAAAAAATAGATCGTCTTGCCTTTGTAAGGCAAGAGCTAGAAGAGTTAGAGAAAAATAAGGTGAAAGTTCAAGAAAACATAAAATTATTAGGAAATAAGCTTCAGCAATTAACCATCGCTTACACAGAAAAAAAGACTAACTTGTCGCGGATGACCGAAACCATTCCGGAAGAATTACGTTCATGGCAAGCATTTGAACAACAATACAAGTTGGCTTTAAAGCGGCAGGAGCAATTAATTCTTGAGCTAGAATCAGCACAAAAAAGTTATCAAGAAGCAAAAGACGTACTAGATAAGGAAAAAACTCGGTTAGAAGAAGGCGAGAAACGACTGAACGAAACAAAGGAAAAATTGACAGAGGAACGCGAAATATTTAAAACAAATATGATTAAGCAAGGATTTGAAATTTATCAGCAGTATCACAATGCGAAGCGACCTGAAAATGTCATCGAACGCCTCGAGACTGAAACACGTCAATTCCGTGAAGAACTGCGTTCTGTTTCAGATCGCCTAGAAGAAACTTCAGAGGTATTAAAAGATGTGCAGCGACCTGATGTGGAACTTTTACGAGAAAGTCTAGCAGATCTTGACCAAGTGATTGGCAAAGTGAGCGAAGACTATCAAAACCTCTATCTCAAAAAACATGAAAATGAACAAATAGTAGACTCTGTTCAAAAAATCAATGAATGCATTAAAACATTGGAAAAGCGTTACAATCTGATAGGGCACCTTTATGAAATATCCAAAGGACAAAATACGTATCGAATTACGTTTGAACGTTTTGTATTGGCAGCATTTTTAGATGATATTTTAGCAGAAGCAAACGTTCGGTTAGGCAAAATGACAAGTGGTCGCTACCGTCTCCACCGGAAGACTGACCGTTCCAAAGGGAATGTCCAAAGTGGTCTTGAATTGCTAGTATTTGATCAGTATACGGGGCAGGAACGGCATGTTAAAACACTCTCCGGTGGGGAAAGCTTTAAAGCGGCTCTGTCATTAGCACTTGGATTAGCAGATGTTGTCCAAAACTATGCTGGGGGAGTCTCATTAGAGACAATGTTCATAGACGAGGGATTTGGTACCCTTGATCCAGAATCCTTAGACCAAGCGATTGAGGCCCTGATTGAAATTCAAAGTAGCGGACGCCTAGTAGGAATTATTTCCCATGTCCCGGAATTGAAAGAACGTATCGATGCTAGATTAGAAGTAATTGCAACCCAAGTTGGAAGCAAAACCGAGTTTCATTTCTCTGTTTAATGACGGAAAGAAGTATGTGCAATAATGATTTAGATGAGGGCATAAAACCGTTGTTTTATGCCTTTTTTATTTTGCTTTGAGCAAAAAATAGCTTAATTTAATATGGCAAACATCGGTAAATGGTACAATAGGAAATGATGTTTGGTATCTAGGAATTGGGAGTTGTTGGCTTATATAAAGGGTTGTCGTAAAATCCTAAAGCCGATTTTACCGCGAAGTTAGCCTTTCTCCGCGTTACTACTTAGGAAGAACTTTGGAATGGGATCATAGCTAAATCACTCGATATTTCCTTGATAATGCAACAATCTTTTAGATAAAAGCCTAAACAAAAGAAGGAAATTTGCTTCGTAGCGCAGAGAAGAGGTCAATTTTCACCTACAAGGAGGGACAGTTATCAGTGAAAACCATCGGTATTGATGCTGGGGGATCATTAATCAAAGTTGCTTTTGAAGAACAAGGTTGTTTCCATTTTAAAAAATATCCGATCTCAAAAGTAGATGAGATCGCAGAGTGGCTAGCCCTAATTGTACAAAATCGAAGTGTAAGGTTAACTGGAGGCAAGGCTGAATATTTGCGCAAAAACTACTTTCCGAATGAAAAAGTTGTACCTGAGTTTGACGCAGCTTGTGAGGGCGCCGTTTTTCTCATGAAAAAAACGAGAATGAATGTTCCGAAAAAATTATTACTTGTGAACATTGGGACTGGAACTTCTTGGTACATAATTGAGGGCTCCCACCATAAACGAGTTCTAGGTAGTGGGATAGGTGGCGGAACGTTTCTCGGACTAGGTAGTTTACTTGCTGGAAAAGATGATTATTCACAACTAGTGTCATTAGCGAAAGAAGGAGAACGAGCAAACATTGATTTATTGGTTAAAGATCTCTATTACCCAGAAGTGCCACCGATCGAGGGTGAGTTAACAGCTAGTAATTTCGCGAAAGTTAAACAAACAAAACCTTCCGCGGCCGATACTATCGCAGCACTAATAAATATGATGAGTGAAACCATTATTTTACTTAGTAAGCAAACTGCAGAGATTCATCAAGTGACGGATATCTTGTTTATTGGGAGCACATTAATTGAAAATCCTCTTTTACAGGAAGGTTTAAGAAGTTTTGCGATGTTGGTCGGGTTGAATCCTATGTTTTTGCTAAATGGTGAATACAGCGGTGCAGTTGGTGCTTTGATCTTGTCATAAAACTTCCCTTGAACAAACATCCCATTAACGATACAGTATTAAAGGTAGAGATGAGATAGAAGTAGGTGTTAAAGCTTGAGTAAACGGTATTTTACCATAGGAATGGCCGGTCATATAGATCATGGGAAAACAACGCTAACGAAAGCGTTGACTAATGTAGATACTGATCGCTTAAAAGAGGAAAAAGAACGGCAAATCTCAATCGAACTAGGATTTGCCCCTTTGCATGAGGATGATGAACTGCAAATTTCGGTAGTTGACGTACCGGGACATGAGCGGTTTATTCGGCAAATGATTGCCGGAGTTGCCGGTATTGATCTTGTCGTGCTAGTCGTTGCCGCTGATGAAGGTGTTATGCCGCAAACGAAAGAACATCTAGATATATTAGGTTTTCTCGGCATTAAGGCTGGAATAATTGCGGTTACAAAGACGGACCGGGTTGATGAAGAATTTATTGATCTTGTAAAAGAAGATATATTAGGGGAGCTAGAAGGAACCGTATTTGCAAATTCTCCATTAATGATGGTCGATTCTTTATCAAAAAAAGGTATTGAAGAATTGAAGGCTTTAATTATTGAAACATTAAAACAACAAGAAGAACGTGATACACGGGGAGCTTTTCGCTTGCCAATTGATCAGGTATTTACCGTAAAAGGTCAAGGCACGGTCATTCGTGGGACTGTATATGAAGGCAGTGTCAAGGAAGGTCAATTATTAAAGATTATGCCAAAGGGACATGAAGTACGTGCACGGCAACTACAAGTGCACCATAAGCCTGCCGTCGAAGCTTTTGCTGGGCAAAGGGTGGCCATTAACTTGTCAGGTATAGCAAAAGATGAGATAGAGCGCGGTGAGGTTCTTGTTTCATCAGATCAATTTATAGTGACAAGAACGATCGACGTCGCAATAAGAGTTGTAGAAGACCTTGATTATCTTGTTAAGCAGCGGACACCAATTAAGTGTCATATTGGTACGGCGGAAGTAATGGGGCGGATTGTCTTTTTTGACCGTAATGAACTAAAAGAGGAAACCGATGAAATTCTGTGTCAATTACGTCTTGAGGAAGAGATCGTCACGAAACGAGGTGATCGTTTTATTATCCGGCGACCAAGCCCACAAGAAACGATTGGTGGAGGTTGGGTTATTGACCCGCGTGGAAACAAGTACCGATTCGGCGAACAAACCATTGTAGAACTTGAAAAGAAGAAGGTTGGAACGCCAACTGAAAGGATTTCCGCAGCTCTTTACGAAGCGAAAGGCTTAACGTTCGAAGGTTTGATGAAAAGTACGGCTCTTGATGAGGCAACATTGAAAGAAGTACTGAAACGTGAAGAGTTTTTATTGTACAGTGGTAAAGAATATACGTTAGTCCAGCTTATCGAGGCAATAGAAGACGATTTGGTTGATAAATTAGAGGAATATCATCGTAAAAATCCAATGCGCCAAGGACTAAATAAAGCAGAATTATTCCAAGGTATGCAAAAACTAATTCCTAAAAATTTATTTGATTTTGTCATTGAAAATGGGGTACAAAAGGATGTATTCACTCGAAAGGAACAGTTTATCAAATTGGCATCATTTAATCCACACGTGCCGAAAAATTGGGAAAAGCGGACGGGAAATCTGCTAACAGAGTTAAAGCAGGATGGTTTAAAAGTCCGTTATTTGAAAGATTACTTTAAAGATGCAGGCATACCTGATCAGCTAGTGACTGAGCTAAAAAAATTCCTAGAGGAACAGCAATTGATTGTCCCATTAGATGAACAATATTATTGGCATAAGGAATTATTTGAGGACGCAGTTAATCAGCTTCGAAAACAAACTGGAGCTGAATTTGAAGTCGGGGATGCAAAGCAAGCTGTTGATTTATCTCGGAAATATATGATTCCATTCTTAGAAAGACTAGACACTCTCGGTTTAACGAAAAGAGTAGAAAATAAGCGGATATGGCGTAGATAGTACACTTGGTAACGGACAATAGTTCGTTGCCTTTTTTATAATGGCTAACTTCTTAAATCTCGTAAAGATTAAATTCCTAAAACCAATCTTAACGCAATAATGGCCTTAAGCTGAAAATAGTTTTGCGAGCTCATTTCTCATGAATGAAACCTATTTATTGCTATAAGATCGTTTATTTCTTCAAAAGTAACAAAGGTTGAGCAAAGAGCTTAAAACTAAAAATGAGCCCGTATATTGAATCGGGCTCTAGGATGGTTAATTATTTTTTTCTAAAAAGGTTGTAAAGATCTCTTTTTTATCGTCGTTGAATTGAATTTTAACGTTAGTTTTATCAAAGAACCAAGCATCATTTGTTTCAACATAAAAGGTAATTCCATTCATCTCTTGTTTGGTCGCAACAATATATGGTTGTTCTAGGGCAAAAGCTAGGCTATAGCCTTTGTTCTTTTCACCAAATCCCGCATATTGCGGGTAAAGTCGAACGAAAAACGGTTTTGGTACGTCAAATTCAGTTTCAAACCAGTGATAGGCTTCGTTTTCAATTTTGATCATTAAGTATGCACCATCCTTTCGTTAATTGAATTGTATAACAAAAGGTCTAGACATTTTGTGATATTCGTCACAATATTTGTTAGTGTCATGAAAGCGTCAAATATCTGCAGTAAACAAGAAAAAGCTTGACTTTAATTTAGATCTAATTCCTAACCATACAATTAGTAAAAGCCTAGTCATCTGATTATACAGTTGTTTTTGTACGCATCGCTTTTGGTATATAAACACAAAAAGGCTCGCTTTCCATATAGTCTCCCGTTATAGCATAAGTCCTTGAACGAGAGCCACCACAAACATATCGATATTCACAAACCCCACATTTCCCTTTATAAAGATCAGGTTGGTGAAGATCTTTAAACACTTTTGCTTCGCGATAGATTTCCGCAAGCGTTCGTTCACGAATGTTGCCGCCAACAACCGGAAGCAGACCACTAGGTATAACGTCCCCTATATGAGCAACAAACGCGAACCCGCTGCCATCATTCACTCCTATTGGTGCGTGCTTCAGGCCATCAATAGAACAGGCCATATCTTTTGTGAGAGTGAGTTCATAACGAATATTATGTTTATCGACAATCTGTTCACGTGCTTTTTCTTGAAAAACAACTCGCCGATAATGGTGGGCAGCCGTCGTCTTGATGTCAAACGGAGCGGCTTTACTTAATTCATAAAGCCACCGGAAAACTTTCTCATGTTCTGCAGGAGTTATGCAGGCTTCTAGTTGACCTCTACCTGTCGGAACTAGAAGGAATATGTACCACATAATCGCTTTCATATCGGTGACGAGCTTGACCATTTCTTCAAAAGATGGGCATAATTATAACGTGATATAACCGTGTTGATTTGTAAAGGCATAATTAGTTCGTTCAAGTATTGAATCTTTTCGAGTGTTAAATCGAACGCACCAAGGAGTTCCCCGGAAATGATCGTGTATTTCACGTGTCGGTCCATCAATTGAGAATCGCCATCTTGATAATCCTACTTCTTTGGCTCTAGCCATTTTTTCTTTTGTGACAATAGGTGTCGCACTCGGAGTCATGGAGACGCGCATTCCTTTTTTAACCGCATAAACTGCTAGCTCAAATAAGTCCTCTCTAATCATGTAGTCCCCACCAGTAAAAACAAGCATAGGATTGCCCATATCGTAGGTCTGGTCAATTAAATCGAATGCTTCATCATATGTTATTTCACGAGAATCAGGCTTTAGTTGTGCATCAGCCCGGCAGTGAATACATTTAAATTCACAAGCCCTCAGTAACTTCCCAAATCAAAATAAACGGGTTTTTATTAAAATTAATTATTTCAGGATGTTCCTTTTAATTCCGATTCATATTCAACCATCTTCTTCACCATACTTCGCTAAAATTTACCAGGGTCTATCTAAATGTATGAAAGATTTATATCTATGTTACTATTATAAATTTGTCAGAGCATGAGATTAGGATGGGAATGTTACAATCCCTCTACATTCTTTTTCGAATGATGACAACTATGGTTTAGGCAAGAAGATGGTATCCTTATTCTAGTAAATTAGGGGAAACATACCTAAATATCCATATTTTTAAACTGTGAATCTAGCTCTAAAATCAATAGTATATTTATGTACAATTATTCAGCTAGAGGGGTTGCTTACATGAAAAAAAAGGTAGTGACAATGCTTGCCACTACGGGGATTCTGTTTTCTTCATTTAGTGCTTCGGCAAGTGCTAATGTTCATACAGTTCAATCTGGTGATACATTATGGGGGCTTTCAAGAAAATATAATGTCACAGTGGACGAGTTACTAAATTGGAATCAACTATCGGCACCAACAATTTTTGCGAATCAAAAAATAGTAGTTGCTTCACCTAAATCCATTGTTGTAGCTAAGGCTACAAATACGTATGTTGTGAAAACAGGCGATACACTATGGGGAATTTCAAAAACTTACAATATGTCGATCTCAGATCTAAAAAAGTTGAATGGTTTAGCTTCTGACATTATTCAGCCTGGACAAACTTTGAAAGTCTCAGGGAAAGCGGAGCAAACACCGTCAACGCCTGTTACCACAGTATCTACTTACAAAGTTCAGAGTGGAGATACCCTTTCACATATTGCAGTTCGCCATAATGTATCGGTGGCACAACTGAAAACGATGAATAACTTAAGCTCAGACATTATTTATGTAGGACAAGTGTTAAAAGTAACTGGAACGGCGACGTCGCCTGTTTCGAATGCTCCAGTGGGTCCATCGACTCAGGCTAAAGTTGATGCTTTAATTACGGAAGCGAAAAAACATATAGGAGTTCCATATGTTTGGGGTGGCAGTACACCGTCAGGTTTTGATTGTAGTGGCTATTTAAATTTTGTTTTTAATAAAGTAGGGATCTCAATACCACGAACAGTTGCAACGATTTGGGATGCAACAAAAGCGGTATCAACTCCAAAAGTAGGCGATCTTGTTTTCTTTGAAACGTATGCAAAAGGACCGTCACATGCAGGGATTTATCTTGGAAATAACAAATTTATTCACGCAGGGTCTTCAACAGGTGTAACAATTAGGGCTCTATAATATTTGTTGGGGTTCCTATGCAACTATGAGAGCATAAAAAAACACGCAAACATCCAATTCTTTTATACTTGAGTTGTCGAGAAACAAGTATGAATGGAGTTGCGTGTAAATGC
>Ga0182742_1003024_pt1 | contig 17232 bp, 17 predicted proteins | sample eDN5th37CBELigMG_FD_128880 | JGI IMG/M metagenome (GOLD analysis project Ga0182742, IMG submission 128880) | Enriched Miracle-Growth compost microbial communities from Emeryville, California, USA - eDNA 5th pass 37_C BE-Lig MG (version 2)... ...
CAAACGGCCCTGCTTCAGGAGTACCAGAAGCTTGCCGCGGCCCTGGCCAACCGGGTCGTCGGCATCCTGGAGGCCTCTCTCAGCAACGATGACACGCCAACGGGCGAAACGCCGCTCGGCGACGTGATCGCCGACGCCCAGCTGGCTGCGACTGCGACCGAACGGGATGGAAAGGCCGTGATCGCCTTCATGAACCCGGGCGGCATCCGAACGGATCTTCCCAGGAAGACCGACGGCAAGGTCACGTATGCCGAGCTCTTTGCCGTCCAGCCCTTCAGCAACGCCCTGGTGACGATGGATCTCACGGGGGCTCAGATCAGAGCCCTGCTGGAACAGCAATGGACCGATCAGCCCAAGCCCCGCATTCTGCAGGTCTCAAAGGGATTTACCTATACGTGGGACAACGCTCGTTCCGTTGGGGATCGTGTTCTCGCGGATAGCATGAAACTCAACGGTGAACCCCTTTCGACGGACGCCACCTACCGTGTGACGGTCAACAGCTTCCTGGCCGATGGCGGCGATGGGTTTACCGTATTGAAGCAGGGCAAGAACCCGCAGTATGGCCCCTTCGACATGGACGCGTTCAGTGGCTACTTCGCCGGCAACAGTCCGATTGCGCCAGGGCCCGTGGACCGGATCAATCGCTTGAATTGACAGTCGGGCCCTGTGCTCAGGGCAATCTTATCTGTGATGTCGTCCATGTCGCTCCATCCGATCGGCCGAACGAACTGGTCGATTGTTATGGCATGATTCCAGCCGGGAGGACTGGCCATGAGCTTCGACATTGATCCGCTGATCGCCCTAGGCGTGGTCCTGGCTACCGCCACGACGGATGCCGCCTACGTGTTCTTCAACGCCGCCGTGGTGGCCCGGCTCCGGGTCAGGGCGGCGAACTGGAGCGCCATCTGGTACCTGCTCTCGGCCTTTGCGGTCATCAGCTACACGGAGCATGCGGTCTACGTCGCCTTCGCAGCCCTTGGCTCCTGGATCGGCGCCTTTGTGTCGATCACCTGGCTGGTGCGGATCCCGCGCCCGAAGGCGTAATGGGATCCGTCGGAATTCTGCTGCCAATGGGAACATGTGTAGACGCCCCTGGTGACGCAAGAAGAATCTTTGGGTTGGTGCAGCGCGTGGTCAGGGCTGACATGTGTTCGGCCTTAAATGCGGCTTTTCACATGCCGCGGGCCCGGATGGGAGTTCGCGGATCAGGTCCCAATCAGATCTACGCGCTCAAGGCGCTCGTTCCCAAGCTGGTTTGTCTGATCCCGTCTCGTTGACCGTTGCGCCATACCTCTCCTTCGCTCTTCCCACGCCCCAACAGCCCCTCGGCCGCGACGGCTTATGCCACCGCAGCCGGAGCCCGATACACTTCACCTCGCGCCATCAGGGCCCAGACGATGCGAGCCATCTTGTTGGCGAGTGCCACCCGCACCAGCATCGGCGGCTTGCGCGCCAGCATGCGGCCGATCCACGACCCTGCGGGAGCGCCGTTGCGAGCGACCCACAGCAAGACACCATTGGCTCCGATGATGAGCAGGCGGCGTAGCGTTCGCTCGCCCATCTTCGAGGTTGCGCCCAATTTCTGTTTGCCGCCGGTCGAATGCTGCAGCGGCGTGAGGCCCACCCAGGCGGCAAAGTCACGCCCGCACTTGAAGGTCTCAGCCGGCGGGGCAAGAGCCACCAGGGCTACTGCGGTCACTGGGCCCACACCGGGAATAGTCATCAGCCGACGCGCCGTCTCATTCTCCTTGGCCCGCTGGGCAACCTCGCGGTCCAGACTGGCGATCTGCTCGTCGAGCCGATGGAGCGTGTCGATCAGTAGCTGGAGGATTGGTCGAGCAAGTTCCGGGATTGGTTCTGCCTCATCCTCGACAGCCTGCACAAGTTGCGGAACGTGAGCCGGGCCTTTGGCCACGACGATGCCGAACTCGGCCAGATGGCCCCGCAGGGCGTTCATGATTTGGGTCCGCTGTCGCACCAGCAGATCGCGGGCTCGGAATACGACGGCTGAGGCTTGAGCTTGCTCGCTCTTGGGCGCCACAAAGCGCATGGTCGGGCGCTGGGCTGCTTCACAAATCGCCTCGGCATCGGCGGCATCATTCTTCTGCCGCTTGACGAAGGGCTTCACATAGGTCGGCGGGATTAGCCGGACCGCATGCCCGAGCCGGCCGATCTCGCGTGCCCAATAGTGCGAGCTGGCGCAGGCCTCCATGGCCACGGTGCAAGATGGCTGGGCCGCAAAGAAGGTGAGGACCTGATGCCGCCGCAGCTTCTTGCGGAACAGCACTGCTCCCGATCCATCAGCGCCGTGAACCTGAAAGACATTCTTCGCTAGATCCAGTCCGATCGTGCTAACCTCTGCCATAGACGCCTCTCTCAAGTGGTGCTCATCAACACCTCCACTTTGGCACAGCGAGGCCGTTGGGGGGGCGTCTACCCCATCAGATCTTGCGCTGGCCGATCTTGGCACCCTCGGGAGCGGGAGCCATCCACCCCATCGTCATTGGACACGGTACTTGTTCCAATCCCCTCTGCTCTCGCGGCCTAAGTAGGTCGCCAAAAATTCTGCAACAGCTTTCGGAGCCAGAAGTGTTTGGATACCATGCCGGCCTTGCGACGTGCCTGTTGTGGCGTCAGCATCAGAACCCAGGCTGCGGCATCGGTGGCGAGGGCACCAACATGCCTGCCCTGGTCGACGTGGGTACGATGGAAGTTGTCATGCACCATTAGCGGCGCATGACCGCAGTGCTCGAGAACGTGCTGAACGATCTCTCATGTCCGAACAGGCGGGCTTGTCCAACCGCTTTTGGCAACCTTGCTCACAAAAGCGGCCCGTACTCCCTCAGTAGTCGGGAAGCCCTGACCACGATGCCTCGGTGACGCTCTTCGCTCCTTCGGATCCCGCGCCCTCTGCGATCTGGATCTTGGCGGATCCGCCCACGAAATCGCTCCACTGCGCCTCGGTGCCGTGGAAGGTGTTGCGGTCTACGTTGCCGGCGATGCCGGGAACCCGACCCGTGGTCGTGAACTGCCAGAAGGTCCACTGGCGGTCGTTGTAGCGGACCTGAGGCTCGGCGGCGGTGCTCCGTATCCAGAACGGATAGTCCTTGAGCTCGCCCTCGAGGACTTCCCTATGGAAGGTGATGTCCGTGTAGATGATCGGCTTCTTGCCTGTGTGGGCCTCCATCTCGCGCAGCATGACCCGGATCATGGCCAAGGCCTTGTCACGCGGGATCTTCCTGCCGCAGGTGGGGGACACGCCGTTCCATTCGGCATCAAGCACCGGAGGGAGAGCGTCCGCGTCCGACTGCACGTTCCTCCTGAACCAGGCGGCCTGCTCTTCGGCCGGCCGGCACCAGTACACGAAGTGATAGGCCCCACGCAGGACACCCGCGTTGCGGGCGCCCTCCCAGTTGTCTTTGAACCTCGGGTCGATGTGATCCCCGCCCTCGGTGGCCTTGATAAAGGCGAAGCGGGTGCCTCCGTCACGCAGGGCTGCCCAGTCCACCTTTCCCTGCCATCGTGAGATGTCCACGCCGTGAACGGGCCGGAGATGCGCACTGGCCACACCGACGTGCGGCTTGGCATCTCCAACGCCTGACATCAGCCCTAATCCCGAGCAGGAAGCCAGCGCCATGCCAAGGGGCACAATCGCGCAAAGCCGCAATCCGGCCCTCAGTACCGCAAGCGCTTTGTCCATCTGCTCGTCCCCGCTCCGGTTGAAACCCGGCCCTCGTGCTTCGTGGAGAACTCGATGCCAAATATGGCGCAGGAACAGCGATTAGGGACAAAAAGGGGCAAATATGAGATGGTGCGAGCCGCGCGACGGCAGTCTGCACAGGATTCGTCCCGTCCGAATCCTGAGGAAGCGGTGGGGACGGCTCACGCTATTCGGCTACCAAATGCATTCAGCTCATTGCCCAGCTCAGGGAGTACGAGAGGATACTGGGCTCCTACGATGCGCAGGGTTGCGGCGGGATGATCCGGCAAGAAATCAGCGCGAACAGGGCTGAATACAACCGCGGCTGTCGGTGACCCGCCCTCTCAGGGTAAAAGAGGGCCTGAAGCCTCGCCTGCATCATCGCGAGCAGCCTCCTCCGCCTCGCAGTTGGCATTTCCCGCGTTGCAAGACTTATGGCGACCCACTTAGAACCTTCGCATCGTATTCTCAGACGGACAATTTTCGGATATCTTATACTTGGGACGGAGAACCAAGAAGGCAAACCGCGATGACAAACTCAAGGAAAGAACCTCGATCTACGGTCATTGAGATTGAGGGCGGCGTCGAGGGAGCAATTACAGGGGCCTTTGAGTGGGGATTCGCCATGCAGCGCTTCTTAACGGACATCTCTCCGGCAATGTTTGAGCCCGGTGGAGAATCGAATTCTGACCGGATTTCTCGTTATGAAAGTGCATTGCTCTGCGCTCGAGATCAGGTTCAGCGCGACCCATCGAGTTCAGATGCCCAATTAGATCTAGCAGTCTGTTTGTACAGGATAGCATCCGTAGCCCCCGATAGAACTTTGGTGGCCCAGGAGGCTAGATCCATTTTGGAAACATTAAAAGGGCGGTTGCCACATGATCGCGAGCACGTAAGGTCATTTCTTGAGACAGAGCTCAGTAAAATCACGCATGAAAAGTAGAGTTCGTTAGAGTGCCACCAGACGCATTCACTTGGAATGATTTCTGGCTAAAAACCTACATTTGGGCAACTGTCCTCAATCCTGCACCAGTGATACTCAAACACACTTTGAGGCCAACCAGGACGGCGAGCCGCGGAAGAAGATTCGGAACTAGTACACACCCCACCGCCCTCGCTTGAGGCCTGCAGACTGGCAGCGTGATTATAGTGCCACATTGGGCCGGCTCTGGCCGCATTTCTTTATCTTATTAGGCTAACCGTTATTCTAGCAGGATCGACGCTCCCCATGACCAGCGAACCGGCGACGCATCGGAGTGCGTGAATACTGCATACTCAGTTGGCCCCGCAGGAGCGGTGGCATCGAAGAAACTGTTCACTTGCCCGTTAGCTACTATCGTTGAATTAGCCACTGTAGACCCCACAGGCCGGATCGCGTCCTGATCATTTGTTGGCACCCAATCGACCCTTGGATTTCCTCTAACAATCATGACTTTTGCATTAGAGGGCCGGTGCTCGCGCCACGTAAGCCTCACGCCTTCCTTTCCCCCTTCCTGGTCGCGGTGGCCTTGCAAGTCGCGGAGCTTGTCAGGCCACACAACACCTGCGTTCTGCTTAGACACAAGTGCTGATGCGACTGCGGCGCTCGCATCCACGCGGCCATATCCGTAGAAATAGCTCTGACCAGTGATCCCGTCGTAGGCTGCCTTGCGAATCTTCCCAGGCACGCGCTCTGCAGAGTGCTCTATGATCGACCGGACCTGCCATGCAGTCAGATCCGAATTGATGGAGAGTATCAGTGCCGCGACCCCGGCCACCATGGGCGTAGCGGCACTAGTCCCACCGAAACCGTCGATCCCACTGGTCGTATAATCGCCCGCCCGGTACCCTTGGTCACCTTGCCGGTCTGTTGTGGCAATCTTGTGGTCTCGACTAGCTGGACCGCGACTGCTGGGCGCAACTACGGAGACCTGGGGACCAAAATTCGAGTATGTTGCGTGATCGTCTTCGAAATCGACCGCTCCCACAACCATTACATCTTCCGATAACTTGGCATATGGATTGATTTCGTCGAGCCGTTGCCCCTCGTTTGTAGCGGCGAATAAAATGAGAACACCTTTTCCCCTACGTCCGATCTGAGCAACCTCTACGATTGAATCGCGAATGGCATCGAAAATGCCGTTCCATCGCCAACTCGCAGAGATGATCTGGGCTCCGTCGTCTGTATTGGGGTCTCCATCAGGGTCCACTGCATAGAAAAACGCTTCGGCCACTGACGATGCAGTTCCCTTGAAAACCCCAACACCAATCAGCTTAGAATTCGGCGCTATGCCTCTTACACCAGTGCTATTTGGGGCAGCCGTGATGATCCCTGCGACCGGCGTACCGTGTCTATCCTCCTGATCCCGAGGGGAAGGATCCTTGAGAGGTTCGGCGGGAGGGGGGAGTAGATAGAGACCAGATAAGAAGTTTGGTGCAAGGTCAGGGTGGTCCTTTTCTACAGCGTCATCAAGAACTGCCACCCTAATCTGCGGTGAACCAAGCGTAGTATTCCAGGCCTCCGGAACGCGCATTTTCTGCAGGTGCCACTGCTCTCCGAAATGCGGGTCGAGTATTGGATCGGCATTCATCGCACTCGCAGCCGTTGAGGTATCCTGCTTCGTGAGCGGAGCTTTGAAGTCTGGATGTGAGTACAAGACCTTACGATTTGTCGGCCCTAACTGTAAATTTCCGCTTTCAAAAAGCCTGTTTGCGGCGTTGATGATACCGTAGCTAGTGACTGTTCCACTCCCAAGCTCCAGAATGTACGCATTCGGGATTTTCAACGACTTGAGGATCTTAAGGCCAGCCGACGCTGCAAGAGCCGCTGCCTCGGCCGGAGACACGTCCTTATTGAACCTTGCCACCACGTACGGAGTGAGAGCCATAGGTTCTCCTAGTTTAGCTTCAACACTCCCCGAGGTAAATTCGGCCGGCCTCACGATATCAAGTGCGTAGAGTGCAGAGTTCCTTTTAAGCTCGTCCGGTATATCTACGGAAAACTCGCGATCGCTTAGGCGCACTCGTCTCTGCCTGTCGAGCTGAATTACCTTTGCACCAGCAATTTCTAAGCTCTCTGATAGTTCTTGAATCGTTTCAGGAATTATCCCCTTGACTGTGGGAACATCAACTCGAGTTCCATCTTCAGGTTTGACGGCTACGAAACCTGAAGCATAAAGTGGAATCTTCCGTCCATCCGAGTAATAGAACAGCTGTGTGTCGCTGTCAGCAGGCACTGGAATATGCTCGGGGATTCGGAGTTCCTGCGGAGGAGCCTCGAAGGCGAGGGTGCTACCGCAGAAAGCAACGTTGCAGAGGATTGCGCTCAGAAGTCCTAGTCTATAACGCCGCAGCATTATTACCTCCCAGGGCGTCATGGGAACGGGTGAGGATCTGCATTAAACATGCAAGTAGGCCTATACCCCAGCTTCGCTGGAACTGACCTGAGGCGTTTGCCGCCGAGATATGGATAGTAATGATCATTATCCAATGGCTGCGCGGTCGGTACAATCACTCTCGCTACTCGCAAGCCAAGATCAGCTACATCACAAGATGTAATGTCGAGGTGATACGCACACAGGTCTGCGGCTGCAAGCTGATCTGCGAGGTAGTTTTTACTGCCGGAAAATAGGTTTGAAAAGTCTTCAGATGTAAGCAGTCTCTCTGCCTCAGTAAGAAAGCCGAGCGCCTTGCGCGAATCTGGTGAGAGAGCATGGGCCAGCAGGTGTTGTCTGAGAGTTCGAGGGGCCCAATCCACAGAACGCCGCTCAAGCACCTCAATGCTTCGATTCAGCAAAAACCTTGAGAGCAGTGCCTCCTCCATAGCTTTTGCGACGGCTGTCATTGGATCGATATCCGCCGCAACGCCGAAAGACGTTCGCGGTGGGTCCTCTTTGCTAACCAAAATCGCAGAAACAATGGGGATGTGAACGTCAAGCGTAAGCAGATTTAAGTGCCAAACCGCGCCTCCCAACACGTCCGCGGATAGCAAGGTGTCAAGTTCGGCCGATATGCCTCGGCAGGACTGGACGTCGATCCGCGGAACCGGCAACCGTCGATGCCAGACAATCATGAGGGCGTCCCGCTCCAAAATTTCAAGTATGCCTTTCTCAACGCAGAATGACAGGTCGGGGCCGCAAGCGAGGCCAGTTGAGATCGACATATGAGTAAATGGCTCGACGGAACGATCGAAGCGGTATGGAACGTAAACGCAACTCGCCGGGACAAGAACTTCATCATCCGACGCAAGCGCAACAGCGGGTACCCATCGAACAGGAGAGTCGCTGTCCACTCTATCGAAGGGGAACCCAGGCGCGTACTGGTCGTCAGCGAAACTGTAGACACTGGATGTAGGCACGCACTTGATGCCTCGGTTCGCAAGGCTACGCTGGCTCGCGACAATCATCTCGTCGAAGTTGAAAAAGCTAGAACAATATCGCTCGATCGCCTCCCCGCACGCCCGAACGAAGGCGCGCTCTGCCGTGGTCGCACACGCGCCCCCTCTATTCGAGGCTTCAATGTCGGAGAGCGCGAAGGTGTCACATGGATCAGCGTAGCATAGAAACACCGGCGGCTCTGTTTCAAAAGTCGCCATGAACTCGGCCGAACGAATTAAACCAACCTTGGGGTCAAGGGCTAGCCTCATCGCTGACAATGAAGCTGCAAAGGAAATGGCTTCAAGACCACCAGAGATCACGAGAGCCTTCCGTTTGCAGTCTGGTCCGAGGATTGATCCTGCAGCCCATGTGAATCGGCTGGGACCTGGGGATAAACAGCGTTCCAAGGTAACCTTCGTGGTCGCTCAGGCCTACATGCAGGACAACGCGGCGCCCGAAGGACCGACCGGCGAACAACGGAATGTTCTACAAAGCTGTGCTCCAATACTCCGCCGAGGCAACTAGGCTGCAATCGCCAAGCTATGCGTGCTGCCTCCAGCGCAAAAGCACTAGCGACCAGCGCTTCAAAGCCAGGGTGAGTCGGCTTTAATTCGGGAACCTTGAGTTGGTAAGCAAGCTGGTAAGTTTTGTCGACCTCCAGTTCCGCCCTCCCCGCATTGGATAAAAGCCGTTGTAGTAAGCACTCAAGGCAGGGGCCATTTTGAGGAATGAGCCATGGCCCAATACGCCCAACTATGCCCTCACAAAAACCAAATAAAGCCTCTCTGCCTTGCGACAAGCAGAGCTTGTTAACCTCTCGAGCTACTGGTGATCTGTACGAATAGCCCCAGCAGAGCACCGGTGTTGGATCAGAGGATGAAAGCGCGCGTGCTACGATCTCATTGTATTCACCATTGGCCTCAAGAGCCATCGTGTAGGGCTGTAGTTCATTCAGTTGCAGTAACTGCTCAATCGAAGCACTACATGCGGCGGGCGTGATAAGGACTACTCGGCCTCGTTTTTGGTCATAGTTATAGTTTGGGTCTGCCCCGATCGAAGCTAGGAAGGCTGCGATCCCTTTGCGCGGCATACCAAGCTCAGAAGTGCTGTCTGTTCGAAAAAGACAGGCTGAGCTGACAAGTAGATCGAAGACCAGCTGCAGGAACTCGGGGGCCAGTCCAGAGATCTCAGCGCTCTCTGTTAGAGCCGCATCACGAGTCTTCACTTCTTCCAGCGCGCTTGCGAGCGCAACAACACCATCGGCAACAGCTTTGCCGGAGAAGGTAGCAGTGTGATTTGCGAAGACAATCTGGATTGTGTCCAGAGACGGGCGAAACAGTTCCGCACCGGGGCGCAGCCCATAGAGAGCGCTCAGATCCTGATTGATGTTCTTCATCTTACGGCTGAACCTCAGATCCACGACGCGCTGTCGCTAGCTTAGCGAAGTGCTCGACCTGCTTTCGGGTGACAGTTGGATTGAACAGGAGGTGCTGAGGCACACCGCGATTTTCCGGGGTGTAGAACTCCTTACAAACGTTGTTCAGGTAGAGTTTTCCCATCTTAGTCAAGCCGTACCGATCCCCCTTCAATAAGATCATCCCTCCGTCAACCAATCTACGGATGGTCTCACCGAACACATTCTCTGGGGGTACGCCAAACTCGTCGATAAAGGAGCGACGAGAAACCTCGAAGAACTTTAGCCCGAGCACAAAGAAACGAGACATGCGCTCCCGGGCACTGACTCTGACGGCCATCGCTATAGGGTCCAAGCCGCCATAAACAGCTTGCTCGTAGCTTCCTAGATCAGAGTGATTGCAGTACACGTGATCATTTATGAAGGAATAGGCGCTGTTCCCGAAGCCAATGTATTCACCTTGGGGTGCCATGAAAGCAATTCGATTATGTACACTTTCGTATCCTGGCTTCGCGAAGTTGAAACCACCATACTGAATGAACCCGAACTCGGCCAAAGTTGCTTCAACAACTTCGTCCATCGTATCCAAAATGTCGGGCGTATGCCTTGGTGGTAACAGACCGGCAGCTTCCCTGAATTTTAAGATCGTAAAGGGAATGATTTCGAGCCGGAAGCAGGATAGGTGTGACGCCCCTGTGCTTGCCGCTCGTCGCAGGTCTGCTTCAAGTTGGCGCACGGTTTGTCCGGGCACTCCATAAATGATATCGAGCGATATATTTGTCCATCCATCGGACGCGGCAGTGTCAATAGCCTTCTTTACGTCATCAGAACGATGCGGCCGTCCAATTAGATTCAACACCTCATCATCGAACGACTGTATTCCGAAGCTAAGACGATTGATGCCGGAGGAGAGATACGTTCTTGATTTAGAAGCATTGAATGATATCGGGTTGACTTCGATTGTATATTCAGCATCAGAGCTCACGTCGCAAAGAGATTCTATGCGGGCCTTTATGGCGGATATTCTCTCAGCGTCTACGGCGGAGGGCGTTCCACCTCCGAAATGTCCGCAAATAAACTGATAGTTGCTAAGGCGTCCCGACTCAGCGTAGCGAACAATCTCCTTATCGAGAGCGCCAAAGTAACGGTCCTGATTAGCACCCTTAATGCGCTCTATTGAGAATCCGCAGTAGTCACAGATCGCTGTACAGAATGGAATATGCACGTAAAAGGCCGCAGGACGCTTGCTCCAGGTCACAGCGGCATTGTCGCGTGAGAGGCAGTTAGGATACCACGCTATAAACTCATTGTCTTTCTCGTTGTACATCGGCTATGTAGCCTTTCCAGTCAGCATCGTATGGAGAACGATCTCCCGGACCGAGTCCACACCGACGCTTGCGGCGAGAATGTCATCACAGAAGCCTTGAATAGCAACAGCGTTAAGGGCGAGGTGCTCAGCGGCGAGCAGGAGGTTCTGACATGCGTGCCCCGCGTCTAAGAGAGCAAGCCGGTACGAACGCTCCTCTCCATATTTTTCGGCCAAGCGGTCCAATACGCCGACAAGCAGCACACAAGCAGCGGCACGGCTGCTGAATTCTTGTCCAAAGAATGCACGTTGTAGAAGGTCTACAGGGTCAGTTTGGTTTATGAGTTCAAGCTGCGAGCGAACGGCATTGAAATGGTAGAGACCACGACGTATTCCCTCCACATTTGCGCAGATTACGTAGACATCCAATGAGTTTAATCCACCGGCGCTTGGATGACCGCGAAGGACATGGGTAATCCCCAACTCAGCGTCGTTCAAGATAGCCGTCGGACCAAGTGCGACTTGGAGGAGAGTGCTTAGCTCGCCTAAGCTAATTGCGCCTGAAAGGGCGCGGCGCGACCTACGAGTGAGTAACACGTCTCGAAACGGCTGCTCTTTTGGTATGGGATCTGGAAGATCAACTTGGTATGCGTGCGAGTATTGCCGAAAACCCCGGGACATTAGGAAAAGGTCGTTCGGTGCCAGTCTAGCGCTCTCGGACGGCGGAGACGACCTTGGGTAGAGTTTTGTGCTTTCATGAAAATATTCCAGAGGAGTGCCGGCTGCCATATCGGCATCTATAGCCAGGCTCTTGTATGACCAACTAAATGGCACTGCAGATCCTCCTCCGGGATTATCTGCGCCAATCAGATCGCTAGTTTCGGCAATGACTGATTAGGTGCATGGTCCAGCACTACATCAACTCCCGCCTCACCACAGCAGCAGCAACTGCAGCAGCACGCATCCGCAGGCACGGGCCCAAGCTCCGCCTGACTTAGAATTTTGTCGACTTGGCTCACATCGGCACCAGAGAGGACAGCTGCATCTCTCAGTGCGCGCAGGTCCTGCATTGAGAGCTTAAAATCAGTAAGGATCTTTCTTGGATCTTGGATGGCGCTGTTTCGGTAAGAAGTGTCGGTAGCTATTCTCCTCAGTGCGTCGCGGAACTGCCCACCTTCAGTCGCCTTCACCGGTGGCTGTCCCGGTACCACACCTGCCGGAACCGGTTGAGCGTTGGCCGAAGTTGCTAGTGTCGCAGCTCCAGCGGCTGCGGCTACAGTGAATAATGTGCGACGTGAGACTGCTCCGTCTCTCTCGCTCATTGTGGAGGCATTATCTGCATTTTGTTGGAAGTTTTCATCCATGTTGATCTCCCTCAGCAGAACCGCCGGCGCGCCCCGCCACAGGCAGTCGCAATAAATATATAAGAATTACGCAGATTTGAAGATGACTTTTTTGGGCGTTTTGGTCACTCGGAAGGGTTAGTGCGATGGAAACGAGCTATGCGTAAACTAAATCGCCATTGTTCTACGCTAGGCGGAGAGCAGCATCCCGGTATCCGACGTAGCCCGCAAGATGGGTATGGCTGAGCCGACCTTCAGTTTCTTTGGATGTCTCCCCCTATTTCCGGCAGAGTTGGCTCTGATCAGCGTTGGTCAATTGCAAATATCTATCCGGCGTCACCAGCAGGTCGGCCAAACTAGCCGCATTGCCGGTTATCTTGGTCACCACATAATCATCATGAGAGAGTTCCCTCTGCTCAGAAGTTCTAAGACAATCTTTCAGCATTGGAACGTGTCCGAGCCTGATCAGAGTGCCGTCCTGCAACGCGACCACATCCGCGGCCACGCAGTGGGTATCCATGCCAATGGTCCGCATACTACTCTCCGTCGCTGCTCACTAATAGTGAGCGTTCGGACGATACGACAACTACCGATCGACGCTCGCAGCGCATCTGGGCTCGTCACAGGGGCGGCCAGATGTCGACGTCAAGCTCGCAGCTCGTATCTGTGCGATGGCTTGCCCGCACTTGCGTGCACCTGTGCGCTAGAGCCCAAATTCCTCAGCTTGCCTAGCCATGGCTTGCGGGACGAGTGCCTGAACCTGCACTGGTTCGGGACCATCGTGAGGGCCAAGGGGATCATCAAGGCGTGGCGGAGGCACTACATTGAGAGCCGTCCTCCGAAGGCCCTGAAAACAGAATGCTGCAGGGAGCAGCCGGGGTACCTACTCTCAACATCTGGCCGGCGCTGCTACTTTCGTCAATTAAGCTTCTCCAACTCGACCATATAAGCAGAAGGAAGTTGGAATAAGGACCGATCAGGGCGTCTCAATCCAATCTTGCCGGCTGCCACGTGGATGAATTCGATGCAATTCGCATCGCTTAATACATACTGCCTTGTATTCCACTCGTTAGCTACCTCAAGAACTTGGCGCCTTTGCTCCTCGGTGATTCGTGCCTTCACTGTTGTCGAAATTCGACTGAATCGCGTCGGATTATGACTAATCTCCGATTTAACAATGCCGGGGCCATATATAGTTCCCTTCCCACCTTCACTAGGGTAGAAGCCATAGCAATCCTCTTTAATCCCATTGTTGAGATGGAGCGCTATACAGGCGAACGCATGTCCAACATATTCGCTCTCGGCCCAAGAGACCTCCGATCCATAAAACTCTATGAAAATGTCACCCGGGGCCGATTTCGCCACATCCGCAGAGGCTACAAGACCAGCGAGCGCTCCTAGAATGATTGACAGATTCAATCTTGAGATTTTCATTCAAGATCCTCGCGCTACCGAATTCGGATAGCATTCGGCGTAAGCGCCTCCTTTGCTGTCCGAACTCACTTGAGCTTTGGAGCGCCCGTCAAAGGGGCAGAACATACTTCAGTGTGCTCAGCCATCGCTGCCTGCCTTAACCTTACGGAATGGATTGGCAGTTGGGATCCAGATCCTTGCCAATTCCGCCCCCGATCGGACCATCGACGTGAACATGCCCCTGCACACAGCATTGGCCTGTAGTTCGCTCATGAACCGTAGCGGTCACCTTGGCTTTGAAAGCATCGGCTCCAAACTCTTGATCGTAGACCTGCTGTTCGCCGCCGCGTGCGAAGCTAAAGTTGCGTGCGTCAATCGGTATATCAAAATCCTGTCCCAAGATGTTGCCGCTCACCCGAAGGACGATTTTGCCGGCCACGTTGCCATTACCCTCACGGCGCAGGCCCTCGAACCGGACCGAAATATCTATGCCCACTTTAGCGTCTCCTCACGTTTAGTAGTGGTCCAATACTGAACTATAGTCCTTAGCAAATAACCTATTCTTACGTAGTATGCTCTTTAGCGCACGTTCAGTGAGTTCCGCATCTACCTGGACCTCAGATAGAGTTGTTCTGCACCATGAAGACACGCACGATAGATACTCCTCCCAGGCAGCCGTGACGCAGTTACCACTGCGCCCCCCTTACGAATGGTTGCCTCCAATTCACTCATGACTAAAGTTCGCAAATGCAAGAGAGACGCGACCAAAGCATGCTTCTACGCTCCGGCCGCGTTCCTCCATTATATCGAAAGACCCTAACATCAAGGGAGCGCAGCACATGTTTTTTGATGATGATGGTCTAATTGTTCACCGTGGGCTTGATGGCGGCGACACTGCACAGCGCGAAGGTTGGTATTGGCTAGGAGTCTGGATCAGAGAGAATCTCCTAAACGATCCTTGGCCGCTTGCGAGAAGACTTACAATTACAGAGGTAATCGGCCTGCTCGAACCTAAAGGCGACGGTGTGTTCTATCGCCATCCTAAACTACCACCCTGGAATAATCCCCATGACAAGAAGTTTGGCTTCTCCCGGGATCAGATGGTGCCGCTTGTTGCAGCCATGGGTGCCTGGGGGCACAGAGATGCCATTCGGCGTCTGTGGAATGCATTACCACAGGATCCAGTGGGCGGAACCAAGCACACATTTAATGGCGAATGGGTAACAGTCTTAGGTGAAAAGCTAATACATACCGGCGACGTCGTTGCGTTCTCAACAATAAATCTATTTCGTCGCTCTTGGGGCGAAGACCCAGCAAATTCTGGAAACGGCAGCGGTTCTCTCGCTGAAGCGGAGCTGTTAGCCAACTCTGCCCTCAAAATTCCCCCGGCGATGACAGATCGCGACAATGTGGGAGACGATCTGAACCACATTGTCTCTCTTCTGATGTCTATAATTTGTTTCCCCAACTCAACAACAGAAAGCGCCGTCAACTCGTATGCGAAAAACAGACTTGTTAGTTACGGCTCGTTTGTCGGTGCTTATCAGGAGGAATACGGCGAAAACATCCTAGAGATCGAATTCAATAACGATGTGAAGCGTCGCCTCGACGAAGGGATCGCAAAGGGATGGCGAACTGACGCAAGTCGCGTTTACGGCGCAGTACGTTGGTATCATAGACCATCAACAGGGGCCAACAGAGAGTTAGCAGAGATTTATGAGCCAATTATAAAAGCCTATCTAGAATAAGCACGCTACAAAGTGAACCTTGTCGCGACACCAAATCCCGATTTTGCACTTCATGATGGGACTGGCGGTCGCTAGCACTACTTGGAATTACTATCATCGAACCAACGGTGAAGCGGGTCTGGCATATCAAGGTCTGTGGTCAGTAGCGCCATCTGTATCGCGCTATCGCGCCGGCTCATGTTGCCTTCCGCACACAAGATGAACGTCGGCACCCGAGAAGCGTCATTTTCGCGGTTCAATGGCTGGCCTACACGCTCCCCTGTCAACGCTTCACGGACGGCCTCGCAGCCGCCCGCGCATGACTCGGGGCCAATGTGGATCGCTACTCCTTCATTGCGATGGACTTGCGCCATCTACTCCTTGCCGGTCTCCCGGCGCACCTTGTTCCGGCCCCTTCATGAATGATACTCGGAACGATCGGCTGAGAAGGCTACTGTGGGCTCAGCTTCCGAAGCCACGAAAGGGGCGAGATTAAAGCCCTGGCGGCCCCGATCCTTGGTTCCCTAATGAGGGTCTGAACTATTCCCTAAAAAAGAGGAACGTTTTTCCCTTGGGGAAATAGGCAAACAGTCTCGCTTGCGCTTCTATGGGTCCACCAACGGAGGCAAGCCCAGTGAGCTACGCACAGCCTGAACGAATTGAACTGACCCGTCACGCATCAATCCGGGTGCGACAGCGTGGGGTGCCCGAGCGGGTCCTCAGGCTCGTGCTCGAACACGCCGATATCACGCTCCACGCCGGCGACGGGTGCGAGCACATGTATCTGAGCCACCACCAAGCCGAGGAGCTCATCGCATCTGCGATCGCCGGCCCCGACGAGGTCTCAAGAGCAAGGCGCCTCGTCGCAGTTCTCGGCCAGCAGGGTGTGACTACGGTCCTTCGCCCAGATTCAGGCTCTCGTGGGCGTCGCTACCGCCGTCAGATGGCAACGCGTTCAGCCTCTAACAGCGGTAGGTACCGGAGATGAATAATGTCATAGAGTTTGCAACAATCCGCCACGGCAAGGACCGGGAGGCCATGAACTCAGCATCCGTGCAGTCGAGTGATCGAGAGCCCAGCACGCTCATCTCGGCTCGGGCCGTCGAGCGAACCAAGATTCATCAAGCCCTCAAGCAGACGAAAAAGCTCGGAACGGCTGATGGAGAAATCGTTGCCCGCCGTCTGACCAACCTGCTGGACCGTGCAAAGGACAAAGGGATTACTCGAACAGCGGTCCTTAAAAGGGCGCTGCCGAACCAACAGGTGAAGTATCTTGAGAAACTCACCCTTCCTTCAGAGGGGAGGCCTGTCCCGGACCGTCGTTTGGCGGAGTTGCAGAAAGGGCCGAAGAATTACGCAGCCCTCGCGAAAGCGGCCGCTGAGCTCCTCAGTGAGGACGCAGAAGACGTCCTCCTCCAACTTTTCCGGGGAACCGCCGTCGACGATACGAACCAGGCGCTTTGCCGGCGGCTGGGAGAAATGCCAGAGATCGACGATTGTTGGCTTCAGCTCTCGAAGCGGATCGGCGATATGGCCCGCTGGGTCTCAAAGAAGACGGGAATGCAGGAGCATGTGCGTAGAGCGGCGGGAGTAACTGGCCAATATGACCTTGGTGAGGGTGTGATCCGCCCCAGCACCGGGGCTCTGTTTCCACATGGTCCGCTGGCCAATGAATTCGAGGTCTTCGACGAATTCCCTCCCGTGCCTTCAGTCCTTATTCACGAGGATCAGATCGGGTTTTTCCCATCAAGGCACCTCGAACTTACTCATGGAGACACCTCGATCAGCCTCAAGGTCGACGTCCAGGCCATCCGTGAGCTGCGACTGGCTGTCGGTCCCGTAGACTCCTTCGAAGACGCCGGCGCTCTGTTCGAAGTCCGGACACGGATCGACCTCACAGGGTCCGCCGAGCCCATTGAGCTTCTTCGCCCCTGGCTCTATCTCGAGGGTCGCGAGTCCTTCGATGTTCGATGG
>Ga0182742_1003026_pt1 | contig 17220 bp, 15 predicted proteins | sample eDN5th37CBELigMG_FD_128880 | JGI IMG/M metagenome (GOLD analysis project Ga0182742, IMG submission 128880) | Enriched Miracle-Growth compost microbial communities from Emeryville, California, USA - eDNA 5th pass 37_C BE-Lig MG (version 2)... ...
CTCGCGACCGCATCCCCGGGCTTCGACGAAGCAAACCGCGTGCCATCCGGATTGCGGCTTCGGGATCAATGCGGAGGCTTCGGTGAAGCCGCAGTTCGCGCGCTACGTCGGGGCGCGCGCGGGCGTCATCGCGTCAAATCAGGGAGTCGTAAGGCCTACGCGGAATGCGCCGACGATGCCGCCGATTACGAGTGCCAGCACGGCGAAGTACGACAGGAACGCGCCGAACTTCCGCGACGCCGGGTCCGCGATGTACTGCACGGCGTAGATGATGCGGGCGCCGACGAAAAGCAGGCCCAGGGCCGTCCCCCAGGTGGGGCTCACCCACCACCCGTACAGCCAGATGGCCGGGATGAAGGCCATGAGCATCTCGAGCGTGTTCTGGTGCACCCGATACCAGCGCTCGAACTGCGGGTGACCCGTGACCGCCGGCGCCGGCACCCCATACCACACACGCGCACGGCCCACGAACAGGCCGATGACGACGTATTGCAGGATCGCCAGCAGAACGACGATCGACACCCAGATCATGCGCCAAGCCCCTCTTGCGACAGGCAGTCCGGCCCGCCGGGCCGGCATTGTCGCCTATCCGGAGCCGGAGTGCTGTTCGCTCGTCGGAATAAAATACCCGGCATGATCATCCAGGCACCTGTCCCCAGGACTCGGCGAGGCATCTCGGTGGCGCGGCTGGGCCGCGCGCGAGAGATGCTCTGCGAGGCACTCAATCGCCGATTGACCATCGCCGAAGTCGCTCGCGAGGCCGCGCTATCGCCGTACCAGTTCATCCGCACGTTCAAGGCGGTGTTCGGGGAGACGCCTCATCAGGTGCGCATCCAGGCCCGCCTGGAGCTCGCGAAGCGCATGCTGGCCATGAGTGACGACCCGGTGACCGAAATATGCGGTGCGGCCGGCTTCGCGAGCCTTGGGAGCTTCAGTCATCTCTTCAGCCAGCGAATCGGCGCATCGCCCTCCGTGTTCCGCCGTCAGCTGCGCGCTCGGGTACAGGTGCCGGAAGACGTGCAGCGCACGCTCTACCCCGGCTGTTTCACGCTGATGGCGTACTGGCCGGACCTGTCGAAGCGCAATTTCCAAGAAGCGCCTGCCGCTCGTTTCTGACAGGCTTCACCCATGGCAATCAAGATCAAACTGACGAGCGTCCTGGTGGACAACCAGGACAAGGCGCTGAAGTTCTACACCGAGGTCCTGGGGTTCGCCATAAGCAAGGATTTCGACGTCGGCGGAGGCTATCGCTGGATCACCGTGGTCGCGCCCGAAGGCCATCCCGACGTGGAGCTGGCCCTGGAGCCCAACGCGAACCCGGTGGGCAAGGCGTTCCAGACGGGGCTGTTTCAGCAGGGCATCCCCGCGACGGCGTTCGAAGTGGACGACGTTCAGGCGGAGTTTCGTCGGCTGAAGGAGCACGGCGTCGTGTTCACTTCGGAGCCGAAGCAGATGGGTCCGATGTGGCTGGCAGTGTTCGCGGACACCTGCGGCAATCTGATCCAGATCTATCAGCCGTCGCCGACGAGCTAAATGAGGCGCAGGCCGCCGCCCTGCTCCGCGCCAGCCGCGTTGGCGCGGAACATCGCGAAAAGCTCGCGTCCGGTGCCACCGGCGTTACGACGCAGATCCGCGGTATCCGGAACACGAGCGTTCCACGTTTCCTCGGGCACGCGCGCTTCCAGCACGCCTGAGTTGCAGTCCAGGCGGATGACATCGCCGTCGCGCACCTTCGCGAGCGGACCGCCGCTCGCGCACTCCGGCGTGATGTGAATGGCCGCCGGCACAGCGCCGGATGCGCCCGACATGCGACCGTCCGTAATTAGGGCCACCCTGTATCCCTTGTCCTGCAGGGACGCGAGTGCGGGAGTGAGCTTGTGCAACTCCGGCATGCCGTTCGCCCGCGGCCCCTGGAAGCGCACGACGACCACGACGTCGCGCGCGAGCGAGCCTGCCTTGAACGCCTTCATCGCATCTTCCTGATCGTCGAAAACCGCGGCCGGCGCCTCGATCACACGCCTCTCGCTCTTCACCGAAGACACCTTCACCACCGCACGACCGAGATTCCCGCGCACGACCTTGAGCCCGCCGTCCGCGCTGAAAGGATCGCTCGCAGGCCGCAGCACCGAAGGATCTCCGCTGCTCTCCGGCGACTCCCGCCAAGCGAGCCCCTCCGGCGAAAGCCAGGGCTCCTGCGTATACGCCACGAGACCTTTGCCGCTCACCGTCAGCACATCCTGGTGTAGCAGCCCGGCACCGAGCAGCTGCTTGATGAGGAACCCCATGCCACCCGCAGCGTGGAAGTGATTCACGTCCGCGCTGCCGTTGGGGTAGATGCGCGCGAGCAGCGGAACGACGTCGGAAAGATCGCTCAGGTCGTCCCAGTTCACGTTGATGCCCGCAGCCTGCGCGATGGCGACGATATGCAGCGTGTGATTCGTCGAGCCGCCCGTCGCATGAAGTCCGACGATGGCGTTGACGATGCATCGCTCGTCCACGATCTCCGCGAGCGGGAGATATTCATTTCCGAGCGCCGTGATGCGTGCTGCCCGCTTGGCTGCAGCCGCAGTGAGTGCATCTCGCAGCGGCGTGTTCGGCGGAACGAAGGCGCTGCCCGGAAGATGCAGCCCCATCACTTCCATCAGCATCTGGTTGCTGTTCGCCGTACCGTAAAACGTGCACGTGCCCGCCGAGTGATAGCTGCCGCACTCGGACTCAAGCAACTCCGCGCGCCCCACCTTGCCTTCGGCATACAGCTTGCGGATGCGCGCCTTCTCCTGGTTCGCAACGCCCGAGGGCATCGGCCCGCCGGGCACGAAGATGGTGGGCAGATGACCGAACGTGAGCGCGCCGATGAGGAGACCCGGGACGATCTTGTCGCACACGCCGAGACACAGCGTGGCATCGAACATGTTGTGAGACAGGGCGATCGCCGTGGACATGGCGATGACGTCGCGACTGAACAGCGACAGCTCCATCCCCGTCTGGCCCTGAGTCACGCCGTCGCACATCGCCGGCGTGCCGCCCGCAACCTGGGCCGTGGCGCCGGCCTCGCGCGCAGCCACCCGAATGAGCCCCGGAAACCTCTCGAAAGGTTGATGCGCCGAGAGCATGTCATTGTATGAAGTAACGATCGCGATGTTCGGCCAGCGCAGCGCCTTGAGGGCTTCCTTGTCCTCCGCGGTGGAAGCCGCGAAACCGTGCGCAAGGTTGGTACAAGACAACCTCGAACGGGTTGCGCTCGCATCGCGGGACTCGCGCGTGCGCGCCAGATACTCCGCGCGGGACGAGCGGCTGCGCTCCCGGATGCGCTCCGTAACATCCCGGATGCGAGAATGCAGTGGGGCGACGGCGGGACGTATCATGAAAAATTGTTCCTGAGCGTGGCGGAGAGATACTTAAGCGTGCACGTTAACCTCTATGATAGTGGCATGAACAACAACGCGAAGCTCGAACCGTTCGACATGGTCCTGTTCGGCGCGACAGGCGACCTGGCAATGCGAAAGCTCGTGCGCGCGCTGTACCGCCGGGCGATAGCGGGGCAGATTCCGGCAGGCTCGAAGATCATCGGCCTCGCCCGCGCGGACCTCACACGCGAGCAGTACCTCGGCGAAGTGCGCAGCGCGCTGGAGAAGTACTGCAAGTCCGGCGAGATCACCGAGCAGCAGTGGGACTTCTTCGCAAGCCTCGTCACCTACCTGCGCGTGGACGCCACCGTCAGTTCGGACTTCGCGGCGCTCTCGAAAGAGCTCGAAGGGCGCGAGAACCTCGTGCGTGTCATCTTCCTTTCGATGGCGCCGAGCCTTTTCACGGCGGTGTGCGCGAATCTCGCCTCCGCACGTCTCGTCACGCCGAAATCGCGCGTGGTGCTTGAGAAGCCGCTCGGGCAGGACCGCGCGTCGGCCGAGCGCATCAACGCGCTCGTCGGCTCGATCTTCGAAGAGAAGCAGATTTTTCGCATCGATCACTATCTCGGCAAGGAGACGGTGCAGAACCTCATCGCCCTGCGCTTCGGGAACGCGCTGTTCGAGCCGCTGTGGCGACGGGGGCGCATCAGTCACGTCCAGATCACGGTGGCGGAACAGGTCGGCGCGGAAGGGCGCGGCGAGTTCTACGACCAGACGGGCGCGCTGCGGGACATGGTCCAGAACCACATGCTGCAGCTTCTTTGCATCATCGCGATGGAGCCGCCGGCAATGAGCCTCGCCGACGCCGTGCGCGACGAGAAGCTGAAGGTGCTGCGCGCTCTGCGCCCCATCGTGGATGGAGATGTGCAGACCAAGACTGTGCGCGGGCAGTACCGCGCCGGTGCCAGCGGGGGCAAGCCGGTCGTCGGGTATCTCGAAGAGCCCGGAGTGCCGCCGGACAGCCGCACCGAAACGTTCGTTGCGCTGAAGGCGGAGATCGAGAACTGGCGCTGGGCGGGCGTGCCCTTCTATTTGCGCACGGGGAAACGCTTGCAGGAGCAGATGGCGGAGATCGTCGTCACGTTCGAGCGCGTGCCCCATTTCATTTTCGAGTCGGGTCGGCAGCCCGCGCCCAACCAGCTCGTCATCCGGCTGCAGCCGGACGAAGGCGTCACGCTCACGATCCTCTCCAAGGCGCCGGGCGAGATCATGCGGCTCAAGCCCGTGAACCTCGGGCTTCACTTTTCCGATACGTACAAGGAAAAGGCGCTGGACGCCTACGAGCGACTGATTACGGATGTGGTGAAGGGCAACCTCACGCTCTTCATGCGCAGGGACGAGCTCGATGCCGCCTGGGCGTGGATCGACCCGATCCGCGAAGGCTGGCTGCAAAGCGACGAGCCGCCCAAGCCCTACACCGCAGGCTCCTGGGGACCGGCGGCCTCGAGCGCGTTGATCGAGCGCGACGATTTCTCGTGGCATGGAGAGGTTTAAGTAGCGGTTTGTGCTGCGAAGAGATCAGTGCAAGTTCCATTCGCAGCGGAGCGCTTCGGATTTCAGGGGACCTGGCGGCGGTAGCGCACCAATTGAGCCCCACGCACGCCAGCACGCCCAGCGGTAGTGCGAGAGAAAGAAGCCCTCATCGCCGGGCGGCTCAGAGCAAGAGCCCCTCATCGGCGAGCGGCTCGGAGCAAGACTTCCTCATCGCCAGGGCTCGGAGCGAGAGCCCCTCATCGGCAGGCGGCTCGGAGTCGAGGTCCCGCAGCCCCCGACGCCCGCAAGGGCGAGGGCGCGCTCGAAGTGTGCCTGGGAGGCACGTGCGAACGCATGGATGCGTTCGCCCGAGGCCCCGATGGATCGGTCTTGCGGCCGGTGCCTCCCAGGCACACTTCGAGTGGGCCCTCGCCCCTCGAAAACGCGGACAGCCGCCGCAAAATCGGAGGCTCCAAGCCGCCCGGCGACTGAGGGCTTCCCCCTCCAAGCCGCCCGGCGATTGAGGGCTTCCCCCTCCAAGCCGCCCGGCGACTGAGGGCCTTCTCAAAATCTTGGGTGATCCCCAACCAACCGAAACACCCCCAGCAGCGCCTCCCGAGCCGCCTCCGCATCCACCGTCAACCTCCGAAGCCGCTCACGATCCGCCCGCTGTCTCTCCGGATCACTCTCACTCACCCGCCGCCGATTCTCCTTCGCCGTCGGCGCCGTCACTTCGAGAAACACACGACGCCGCTCGGCCGCCCACGCGTCGAGGCACGTTTCAGGCGCGCGTCCTTCGATGACAGCAATCAGCACCTCACTCAAAGGAAACGCATCGAGCAACCCACCCGTGAGCCCGAGCCCACCAATCGGGTTCACAAGATGCGCAGCATCCCCTGCAAGCAACACGCGTCCAACGCGAAACGTCTCCGCACATCGGTCATGCACGCGGTACGGATTCACCGCCGCGGGCACAGTCTCCGCAAGCCCCGGCGCAAATAGCGCGTAACGCTCCGGCACGAGCGCTCGCACCTGCTCCTCGGACAACGTGCCCTCTTCCCGATACGTGCAACGCCAGAGCCCCGTCTTGTCGATCACCGGAATGATCGCCCAGTGCGCCGGATCGAGCACGACGTTCGACTGCCCATACCCATGCGCCCTGAAGTCGAACAGCACATTCGTCGCCACGAACCACTCGGGGTAAGTAACGCCTTCCAGCTTGAGTCCGAGCGCCCGCCGAACTCCGCTGTGCGCCCCATCCGCTCCGATGAGCCATCGCGCAACGATCTCGCGTTCGCCGTCAAGCGACTCGACAGTCGCCGTCACCGAAGTCTCTGACTGCTTCACAGCCGTCACGCGAGTGTTCCACCGCACCTCCGCCCCCGGCACGCGCAACAGATGCTTGAGAATCACCGCCGCGAGAGCAGGCTGTCCGAGATGCAGATTGAACGGATACGCCGTGTCCTCCGGCCTCAGCACGTCAAACGAGAAGTGCCCGAGCGGCGTGTGCTTGATGTCCCAGTAGTGATACGCCTGCTTGAGAACGCCGATCTCTTTCAGGTCCTCCAGCAGCCCCGCACCATCGAGCCGCTCCACGACGGGCGAGTGATAAACAGCAGCACGAGGTTGATCGCTGATAGCCGGCGCGCAATCGACGACGACGACCCGAATCCCGGCACGCGCGAGCTTCAGCGCGGTGACGAGGCCGACCGGCCCCGCCCCACTGACGAGCACTCCGTCGATCTGCTCGCGCATAGCCGAAAGACCGTCAGCGCTGCGTGTCGATCGCGCGCGAAAGGAGATCCGGCTGCGCCTTCAGGCGATGCTTGGCCACGCGATGCGAAGGCGTATGCGGCAAGGAGTCCGTGAACAGCACGTACCGCGGCACCTTCATCGGCGCCAGGTGATTACGGCACCACTCGAGGATTTCTTCGACACCCAGCTGCACGGAAGGCTTCGCCACCACCGCCACGAGAATCTCGTCTTCGCCGAGCTCCGACGGCACACCAATCGCCGCCGCCTCGAGCACGCCAGGATGCCCGGACACCACACGATCCAGCTCCGCGCCCGAGATGTTCTCGCCGCGCCGACGAATGATGTCCTTCTTGCGCGTGACGAAGTAGAAGTACCCCTCCGCATCCTTGCGCGCGAGGTCGCCCGTGAGGAACCAGCCATCGCGCCAGGCTGCGCTCGTCTGCTCAGGATCGTTCAGGTACTCCTTGAACGCGATGGGAGTTCTCACGACGAGCTCACCCACTTCGCCGATCGGGACATCCACTCCCGCATCGTCGACGACACGCAGCTGCGAGAAGTCCGCGCCATATCGCGGATGCACGGCAGGCAACCCGATGCTCCCGAGCTTGTGCGGCCCGAGAAACGGATTGCACGCCGCGCCCGGGATTTCGCTCATGCCGTAGCCTTCGATCATCCACGGCACATTGAACTCCGTGTTGAAGACGCGAAGCATCTCCTCCGTCATCGGCGCGCCATACATCTTGCGCAACAGATGCGAGCTGTCGTACTCCGAGCGCGCCCGCTTCATGAGGATGGTGCCGACGGCCGCAAGGAAGTTGAACTGAGTGGCACGCGTTTCAGCGGCAAACTTCCAGAACCGGGACGCGCTGAACGCGCGCGCCGTGATCAGCGTTCCTCCCGCAGCCAACGCGCCACCCAACGAGTAGAACAGCGCGTTGATGTGAAAGAACGGCAGCAGCGCGAGGCATCGCTCCGACGGCTGCAAGTGCAGCCGCGCGACGAACGCCTCGCCCGCCAGCACGTAATTGCTTTGCGAGTGAACGACGCCCTTCGGAAAGCCGGTGGTGCCTGAGGTGTAGATCACGATCGCGGGATCGTCCGCGAACACCTCGGGCAGCGGCACCTCTTCGCGCTTCGCAACGAGGCGGCGAATCGACTCGCACATCGTCGTCGCGTCCGGCGCGGACAACCCGAGCTCGTTCATGTCGATCACACGGGTGACCCGCGGCACGCATCCAGCAGCCGCGCGCGCTTCCGGACTAGCAGCGACGTCCTTCGCGCAGGCCGAATTGGCGGCCTCGTCGATGCGCTCCACCACGGACCGCACTCGCTCCACCTGCTCCGGCTGGCACACCACGACGGTGGCGCCGCAGTGACTCAGCATGTAGTGAAGGTCGTCGTCCGTAGCAGCCGGATTCAGCGGAACGAACAGCGCGCCGAGCTTCGCCGCCGCCAGGAACACGATGATGCTGAGATCCGTGTTCACCGAAACGACGGCAATCGGATCGCCCTTGTTCACCCCCCGCTGGGCCGCCGCCTGCGCGAGCAGCGTGCTCACGTCGTCGAGCGCCGAGTAACTCCATTGCCGCGACTCGAATTCGAGCGCGGATTTCTCGGGAACGACGGCGGCACGCGACGCGAGCAGCGTCGGAATGGTGTCCGCATGGGACGGATACAGCGCCAGCACTTCGGCGGGCGCCAGCCCTTTCTGGGTCGAGCCGGACTCCATGAATCTAGGCTGCCGCGCTCCGCGCGGGACGCAGGCGGAAATCGTATTCCACCGTGTAGAACGGTGTATCCATCGTCTCTCCCGTCGGTGCCTTGCCGGGCGGGTGCTTGTTGAACTTCGCCACCAGCGACTCCTTCATGCCGAAGACCGCGTCGGTGTCGAGGTACTCGCTGTCGGCAACGAAGAGGTGCGTCGTGACAGGCTCGTGGCCTTCAGCGGACACGATCATGTGAATGTGGCCGGGCCGGAACGGATGCCGCCCCATCTTCTGGAGCATGCGGCCGACGGGACCGTCCGTGGGCACGGGGTAGAACGTCGGACGGATGGACCGGAACCAGTAGCGCCCCTCCGAATCCGTGCGGATCTTGCCGCGCGCCTTCATCTCGAATTCCCCGGGAAGCTGCATGTCGTAGTTGCCCTCGCCATCGCCGGACCAGACGTCCAGCACGGCGTTCTCGAGCGGACGACCATCGATGCCCAATACCCGCCCGGAGTAGAACGCCGGCTCCCCTTTCACTCCGACAGCCAGATTCGCTCCGCGAGGCATCTCGGGCGCGTTCTCCCAGTAGAAGGGACCCAGCACTGTCGACTCAGCGGAACCGTCTTCCGGCGGGTGATTGATGGAGATGACCAGCACCGACACGCCCAGCGTGTCGGACAGCAGGATGAACTCCTGCCGTTTGTCCGTGCAGGTCTTGCCCACGTCCGTGAGGAACTGGATGGCGGAGATCCACTCGGCCTCGGTGAGCTGCACGTCGCGCACGAAGTCGTGCAGATGCCGGATGAGCGAGGTCATCACATGCCGGAACCGCGGGTCTTCGCACTCGGACATCCTCGCGATCACGGCCTGCGTGATGCTCTTCTCGTCGAATTGCCTCATGTGTCCCCCTAATCCCCTCTGCTTCTATCGTCTGTTCTGCCTGCCGGCAGTCGTCAGGCGCGCCTTGTTCTGCGCCAGCATGTCCCGCACCGAAACGGGCGGGCGACCCAGCAGGATCTGCAGGACGTCGCTCCGGATGTTCAGCGCGTTCGCCCGCATCGCGAGGCCGAAGCTCGCGTTCCGCTTCGCTTCGGCTTCGGAAAGGCCATCCTGCACACCGCGCTCGATCACGGCCCGATCGTCCACCTGAATCACGCGGAACGTCCGGCCTGCAACCTCCGGCACGAGCTTCGCCAGCTCCACCCAGTTCACGAGATCCGGGCCGGTGATGTCATAGATCTTGCGCTCGTGGCCCGGGGTAGTCAGCACCACCGCGGCGACGGCTCCACAATCCTGCCGGGCGACCGGAGCCCACTTGCCCCAGCCGGCGTTCGTGAGCATGTCCCCTCGGGCAAGCGCTCGCGCCAGCTCGTCGATCATGCCCTCCATGTACAGCTGATTGCGCAAGATCGTGTAAGCGACACCACTTCGCGTCAGCGCCTCTTCGGTCAGGCGATGCTCGCGGACGATCGAAGCGGGGTTCTCGTCCGTCGGATTGATGAAGGACGTGTAGACGATGCGCCGAACGCCAGCCCTGCGCGCAGCGCTGATCGCAGCCGCATGCTGGGCGACCCGATCCCCGTCGCTGTCGGAACCGATGAGCAGCATCTCCTTGCCGCCCGCGAAGGCCGCCGGGAGCGTCTCGGGCTTCGTGAAATCCCCCGCGCGGACCTGCGCGCCGCTCTCAGCAAGCGAGGCGAGGAGTTCGGGCGTGGGAGTGACGAGAATGAGCCGATCGAGCCTGACGCCACGGGCGACGAGCCCCTGGATCGTCGCGCCCGCGAGAGGCCCCGCAGCACCGGTGATGACGATCGCGTCTTCCGGGGTGCCCTCCTGGGCGGACGCGAGGGGAGCGAGGAGAGCGCCGAACGCCAGAGCCAGAACCGCGATCACGCGGTGACGGCGCGGACACGACCGTGTCTGCGAGTGCGGCAGCATATGGAGCAGACCCCTCCCACAGCGAAGCTGCCGGATGGTAACGCCCCGGAGCCTCTCGAGCAGAGGCTTCCCGGAGCCTGTCTGCATCGACAGGCGCTAGCCGGTCACCTTGATGCGCGGAGTGAGGCGCCCGATCTGGCGCTGGAGAATGTCCTGGATCACCGGTCGGAACGCCGAGATTTCCTCGGGCGTGAGCGCCTTAAGGTCCTCACCGGGCTGGAAGCCCGGCCATTCGTAGACGAACGCTCCGCCCCATTCCCGGAAGATGAGATCGGGTGCGTCCGTGGCGCGCCCGATGAGGAGCATCTGGGTGAGGTTGAAGACAACCGGCCTCGTGACCCCATCCGGCTCGTCACTCGTCGAGAAGCCCCAGCCCTGCACGTAAGACGGCAGTCTGCGGAGGCGATTGCCCTGGACGGATTCGGGGTTGGTGTTCGGTCCCGGGGTGACGATGACGAGCCCCTGGAGGTTGTCCGCATCGAGGATGCGCTGGATCTCCTCCTCCGCGGGCCGCGGCAGCTTGTTCGCGAGAGGGTTGTTGACGATCCAGTTCTGCCGCTGGCGGCGCAGCTGCTCGGTGGGATCGAGGAAAACGGGCTCGAAGCCCATGTCCTTCAGCATGGCCGCGATCTGATCGTCCACCGACTCGGTCGACGGCCAGGTGAGCCGATACGTGCGCATGAAGCTCGCCTGCTGCGTCTTCCCGACGTGATAGTGGATCACGTCCGAAGGCATCATCGCGATGATCCCGACGCGCGAGCCGGCCGGGATGGCGAGCTGGTCCGCTCCCCAGGCCGTCGTCGTCGAGATCCATGAGCTGGCGGCAAGCACACACGCCGCCAGGAATTTTCTGACCCGAGTCACCCTACAGCCCCCCTGATGGACCGCTGGATTTCGCGGCGCCCTTATGACATGCGACGCGCAGGGAAGGCAACGACCGAGCTTGCCCGGCCTGACCTATTTCTCAGTCCCCGCCGATCTCCGCCTTGCGGACGGGAGGGGCCGTACGGGAGGCTCCGGACAGCATGAAGCGGCTCCTGCCGCCTTTCGGCGATACGCAATCACCTTCCGTCGAGAGCGTGACGCTCGTCTTCTCCGGAAGCGCCTTCTCCGGGGCGCGCCGCAGACCGGGGTTACCGCAAGAGCGGGACGGCTACTGGCGCTCGGGCGGCGGCGCTGGCACCGCGACCTGGAAAGCGGGCGCGGTGACGACGTTCATCGTGCTGCCGGATGAAACCACGGTGTCGCCGGCGACCGCGTTGAAGCGCACGACGGCCCCCGGCGGAGCCGCGCCTCCTGGCAGGAACCGCGGCATCGACTTGCGCATCTCCGCCTGGAAGTCCTGGAACTCCTTGTACGCCGCGTACTGCTCGGAGCTCAGGATGGATTTCGCGCGCTCGAGCACCGCCTTGTCGTACTCGGCCTGCCACTCGTTCGACTGCGCGAACTGTTCCTCCGGCGTCATGCCCGGAAGGGCCACGGGCCGGGGCAGGCGCTGCCGCTCTTCGGTAACGGCGGCGAGCATCTCGGAGCGCTGGCTGTCCGTCATGCCCGGAACGCCGGCCTCCGTGAGTTGCTGGTTGACCATGTTGACCTGCGAGCGATCCGGAAGGGACTGCTGGTAGGCGTTCCATTCATCCATCTTGTCCTGGCCGATGAGCGCGGCGATCTCCGCGTTGTTCTTCTGCTGAACGTCGCGCATATCCATGGGCTTCGGCGGCTGCCCTTCCGCGGAAGCGCGCAACCTGTCCGTCATGCGCGTCTGCTGCTCGGCGAGCAGGTCCATCAGCTCATTCGTCTGTTCGTCCGAAAGACCGAGCGCGGAACCGACATCCGCATGCAGGCGGCGCATGGCCGCCTTCGTGCGCGACTTCATGTAATTGCGGCCGGCAGCGGTTTCCATGAATCCGGGACCGCGAAACGCCACGGCCGGTCGCGGAGGAGCATCCGGATTGTTCCGGTCGAACACGGTGAAGCCGCGATGGCCCTGCGCGACTGCGCGAGTGCTGGCAGCTGCTGGAGGTTGTGCAGGCGGCGGAGTGGCCGCTGCCGTGACGGGCGGCGCTTCGCTCGCCGCCGCTCGCGCGATTGCAAGCTCGCGCTCAAGTCTCGCGTAGTCCCGCTCGAGTTGTGCGAGGCGCGCATCCTGCTTCTGCCGAAGAGCCGTTTCCGCGTCCGCACGCTCGCGCTGCGTGTTCGCCTGCCTCGCGAATTGCACGCTTGCGACCGCCAGAGATGTTGTCGCGACGACCAGAATCGGAATGAGCGGTTTCATGATGAGAGTCCGCGCTCGATGGGCTAGTCTGGAGGCATACCTTAGCAAGAAGCCGGCACGTTCCCAATGTCGACCATCGACCAGGCAACGCGGTCCGTCGCGGCGGAGTCCCCCATGCAACGTTTCGTAACAAGTCTGCTGTTTTTCGCTGTTTTCTGGGTCACCGGCGCTTCCGCCGCGGAGCCTGAATGGATTGCCGAGAGCAACCGGCAGACGCGGATCCTTCTGGACCTCGAAGCGCGCTACACGCCCGAGTACTCGGCGGACCTCGGCCTCGAAGGGCTCGACAACGAGATCTTCGATCTCAAGCCCCGCTTCCAGGAGCGGCAGGAAGCCGATCTCGCAGCGGCAATTTCCAAGCTCGAGGCCGCACGTTCCGAGGTGCGGGACGAACGCGCGAAGCAGGACCTGGAGATCCTCATCAAGGCGGCGCAGCTCCGGCGCGACGATTCGGCGCTGAACCGGCGCCTGATGATTCCGTACTTCGACGTGGGTCGCGTCGTGTTCCTGAGCTTCCAGAACCTGCTCGACGAACGCGTGGCGAAGGAGCGGCATGCCGCTGCGCTGGTGCGCCTGAAGCGCTACGCCGGCACGGAGCGCGGCTATGAGCCCATCACGAAGCTCGCGCGCGCCCGCATCGAGGAGCGGATGTCGGACAGCTCGCTCACGTGGCCGTGGGTCACCGAGGTTCAGCGCAACCTGGATAACGGGCCCCAGTACATCGACGGCATCCGGGACCTGCTCAAGAACAGCAAGCTCAAGGGCTGGCAGAAAGACTTCGCCGCGCTCGAGCGCAGCCTCAAGGAACACGACGCCTGGATTCGCAGCACGGTGCTGCCTCGTGCGCGCAAGACGAATCAGCTGCCGGCGGAGATCTACGCATCGAATCTGAAAGCGTATGGCGTGGACGCGGATCCTCGGGATCTCATGCAGCGCGCCCAGTTCGCTTACATGCAAACGCGAGACGAGTTGGACACGCTCGCGCGAGTCGTGGCGGCCCAGAAAGGCTTGAAGTCGTCGAACTATCGCGATGTGCTGCGGGAGCTGAAGAAGCAGCGCGTTCCGGCGGATCAGGTGGAATCGCTGTATCGCTCGCGCCTTGGGCAGATCGAAGAGATCGTGCGCCGGGAGAATCTCGTCACGCTGCCGAAGCGGGATGCTGTGATTCGGCTTTCGTCGGCGGCCGAGGCCGCGGCACAACCCGCGCCCCACATCGACACGCCGCGGCTCATCGGCAACACGGGCGAGCCGCCGGTGTTCGTGCTGCCGCTGAAGAGCGCCTCCGGCGCGGCGATGGACGACTTCGATTACGACGCGATCGCGTGGACCCTGACGGCGCATGAATGCCGGCCGGGGCATGAGCTGCAGTTCTCCAGCATGCTCGAGCGCGGCGTCTCGCAGGCCCGCGTCATCTACGCGTTCAACTCAACGAACGTGGAAGGCTGGGCGCTCTACTCGGAAGCGGTGATGAAGCAGTACCTGCCGCTCGAAGGGCAGCTCGGCTCACTGCAGATGCGCCTGCTGCGCGCGGCTCGCGCGTTCCTGGACCCGATGCTGAACCTCGGTCTCATCGAGCCGGCGGAAGCCAAGCGCATCCTGACCGAAGAGGTGGTGCTCTCGGACACCTTCGCGCAATCCGAAATCGACCGGTACACGTTCAACATGCCGGGGCAGGCCACGTCGTACTTCTACGGGTACAGCCGGCTCGAAGCGTTGCGCACGAGAGCGGAGCTCGCGATGGGTCCGCGATTCAACCAGCAGGCCTATCACGACTTCATCGTGAGCGAGGGACTGCTGCCGCTCGACCTTCTGGAACAGGCGGTGATGACCCGCTTCGTGAAGGGCCAGACCTAACGGAAGAGGACGACTGCCTTCTCCAGCGTCACCCAGACGCCCCAGCCGATGGGGATCCATACAGCGAGCCACGCGAGCACGACCACAAGACTCAGGCCGCCACGGCTGATCTCATCGGCGCCGGGGGCGGACTGGCGTGATGCGACGGGCGCGGCCTCCAGCTTCGTCACGCGATCGTCCTTCGCGTGATACTTCGGATCAACCGGGCGAACGAGCCAGTTGCAGACGAAGCCTGCGGCGAGGAGCGCGGCGAGAATGTACATCGTGATGCTGTACGCGTTCGCGCGCGCGACGCCGTGGTCGATCTGATATTCGCGGATGTAGTTCACGATCACCGGCCCCAGGATGCCGGCCGCGGACCAGGCCGTGAGCAGGCGCCCGTGGATCGCGCCCACCATCTTCGTGCCGAAAACGTCGGCGAGATACGCCGGGATGGTGGAGAACCCTCCTCCGTACATCGACAGGATCACGCAGAAACAGGCGACGAAGAGCGCCATGCTCCCTGCTGCGGCGGCGCCAGGAATCGCCGAGTAGAGCGCGATCCCCAGCAGGAAGAACACCGCGTACGTCATCTTGCGGCCGATGCGATCCGACAGGGATGCCCAGAAGATGCGGCCCGCGATGTTGAACAGCGACAGCAGCCCCGTGAAAGCCGCGGCGATCGCCGCAATCTGCGCGAGCTGCTCCCCGTTGAGCTCGGTGAAAGAGGCACTCACCCCGATGAGCCGCCCACCGAACACCTCCTGCAGCAGCGGCGAAGCCATGCCGAGAATGCCGATTCCGGCGGTGACGTTCAGGCACAGCACGCCCCAGATCAGCCAGAACTGCTTCGTGCGCCAAGCGACGTCCAGATCCACGTTGTGACGGGTGATGAAGCGGCTCTTCGCCGTCTCCGGCGGCGGGGTCCAACCTGGTGGAGTCCAGCCCTCCGGCGGCACCCGATAGCCGAGCGCCCCGCAGATCATGAACACGAAATAGATGGCCGCGAGCGTGAGGAACGTCTCCCACACTCCGACGGACGTGGGCGAGGCGTAGTGCTCCATCAGCAGGGCGGCGAGCGGCGAGCCGATCATCGCGCCACCCCCGAATCCCATGATGGCCATGCCCGTCGCCATGCCGCGCCGGTCCGGAAACCACTTGATGAGCGTGGAAACGGGCGAAATGTAACCGAGCCCGAGCCCCACGCCGCCGATGACTCCGGAGCCGAGCCACATGAGCCACAGCTGATGGGTCATCACGCCGATGGCCGAGATCACGAGACCTCCGCACCAGCAGACCGCCGACACCACGCCGGCCTTGCGCGGGCCGGCGCGCTCCAGCCAGCCGCCCCACGTCGCGGCGGAAAGGCCGAGCAGCACGAAAAACAGCGTGTAGGTCCACCCGAGCATGGAGATCTTCCAGTCGCAGGTGGTGGTGAAGAGCTGAGCGAAAACGCTCATCTCCGGCGGGCATTCGATGGATTGCGTGATGCCGAGGGACTTCGAGAGCGGCAGCCAGAACACGGAAAACCCGTATGCCATGCCGATGCAGAGATGGATGGCCAGCGCGGCGGGCGGCACGAGCCAGCGGTTGAAGCGCGGCCCCGCGACGATGCGCTCGCGCGAAAGAAAGCCGGGCAGCGTCTCCTCGACAGCAGTGCTCATTCGTTTACCCCCTGGTGAGACGCGTCCGTGCGGCCTGTCGCCATGATACGGCACCCCGGATCGCCTGTATGATCGGGCAACACATGCGTTCGCTCGTCATCGCGCTCTCAGCCGCTACAGTGCTTTTTTCTGCCTCGCCCACGTTAGCCGACGTGCGCGCGAGTGTGAATGCCGAGCGAAAAGCGGGCTGCGGGGGCAAGGCCGGCACGGCCACGCCGCTGCGCTCGAATCGCACGCTCGATGCCGTGGCGAAGCGGATTGCCCGGGGCCAGAAGCTCGCGGACGCGCTCAAGGCATCCGGATACCGCGCGATCCACTCCACCTCGATGTTCATGTCGAACGCGAAGAGCGACGCGGCCATCGCGCAGACCCTCGCGCAGCGAGCCTGCGATGAGCTGCGAAGCGAGTCCATCCGGGAAATCGGTGTATCCCGTCGGGGCCGGGATGTCTGGGTCGTTCTCGCCCAGCCGTTCGACGCCACTGCGCTGAAGGACGCTGACGAGGTGGCGGCGGAAGTGCTGCGGCTCGCAAACGAGGCACGCGCCCGCGGGCGGAACTGCGGATCCAGGGCATTCCCGGCCGTTCCGCCCCTCACGTTGTCCGCGGAACTCAGCGAGGCCGCTCGCGCGCACGCCCGGGACCTGACACGAAACAACATGCTCTCTCACTCCGGCAGCGACGGCAGCTCGCCCTCGGAGCGCGTGACGCGCACGGGCTACCCGTGGCGCACGGTCGGCGAAAACGTGGCCGCCGGACCCACGACGGCGCAGGCCGTGATGGAAGGCTGGCTTGCGAGCCCGGGCCACTGCGAGAACCTGATGAGCCCGCGCTTCGCGCAGATGGGGCTCGGATACGTAGTGGACGAGAAGAGCGCTTCCGGAGTGTACTGGGCGCAAGTATTCGGCACCCGCAGGAACAGGCAGTAGAATCGCGGGCTCTTTACGGGGGCGGGCGCGACCGTCGGACAGTCGCGCCGTTCGAGGCGAGGGGACCTTGAGTCAACAGACAATTCAGATCGACCGGCTGGTCGACGATCAGAAGATCGGCTGGTTCAACATCAAGCTGCTGCTGTGGTCATGGCTCGCCATGTTCGCCGACGGCTTCGACATTTCGGCGCTGTCGTTCGCATCCACCGAGATCGTTCGCGAGTAGGGCGTGGAGCGAAG
>Ga0182742_1003027_pt1 | contig 17211 bp, 21 predicted proteins | sample eDN5th37CBELigMG_FD_128880 | JGI IMG/M metagenome (GOLD analysis project Ga0182742, IMG submission 128880) | Enriched Miracle-Growth compost microbial communities from Emeryville, California, USA - eDNA 5th pass 37_C BE-Lig MG (version 2)... ...
AACGATCAGACGGCTCAGAGGGCGGTGGCAGGCCCAGGTAAGACGTAGAGGAATTCCCCCGCGTGCCAAGAGCTTCGACACGAAAATCGACGCCGAGAAGTGGGCACGCAATCTGGAGGCTGAACTGGATCGCTGCGGCTCGCTGCCTGATACGCGCCTGGCAGAGCAGATGACGGTGCGAGACTTGTTCGAGCGCTATCTGAAAGAGATCACACCACACAAGCGTTCCGCCTCCACCGAAGTCTATCGGCTCAAAGCGATGCTCAAGCGCGACATCGCTCACCGGACGCTCGCAACGCTGACGCCACAGCACGTCGCCAGCTATCGGGATGAGCGGTTGGCCGTTGCTTCTCCTGCGACCGTGATCCGCGAGCTCAACTCTCTCGGACACGCGATCGATATCGCGAGAAAAGAGTGGGGCATACATCTGTCAGAGAACCCCTGCCGGATGATCCGCCGTCCGAAACCTCCACGTGGTCGAGATCGCAGACTGCAGCCGGGAGAAGAAGAATGCCTGCTCGAAGCTGCTGACGCCGGACGCAATCCACTCATGCGTCCACTGATCATCCTTGCCGTCGAAACAGCGATGCGCCAGGGCGAGCTTCTGGGTCTAACGTGGGACAACGTTGACCTGGAGCGACGCCTTGCACATCTGCCACTCACCAAGAACGGCGACAGTCGGGACGTGCCACTATCGACGCGAGCCGCTGCCGTCCTCCGGGAGCTCAAGGAGACGGCGAGCAGCGAGAGGGTCTTCAACACCACCAAGAGCGCTGTTGAGCAAGCCTGGCAGCATCTCCGGGAAAGAGCTGGCTCTTCTGATCTCCACTTTCACGATCTGCGCCATGAAGCTGTTACACGTCTCCTGGAGCGTGGTTGGAACGTCATCGAAGTAGCTACAGTCTCGGGGCACAAGACGCTGGGTCAACTTCAGCGCTACAGCCACCTGCGTAGCCAAGACCTGGTATCGCGTCTGGGCTGATCTCAGCCCAGCGCCTACCTGGAGCGAAGTCTTAGAAAAATTCGTCTCAGCGCGAAAGCATTGCCTCCACTTCCCCAGCAGTCCGGCATCGGAGCCACCCATCCACGCGGGAGGATGCGGCGCCAGCGATTGGGCGAACTTGCGCACCGCATGCAGATTCCGAAGGGAGCCTCTTCGTGACTGCTATAACAGCCAATATCAGCAACCTGGGATGGCGCCGCCAATGCGGCCCCTCCTCCTAACCCGGTATTGGAACTATGGTGGATCACTCACATTCGTCGCACGCAAACGCTCTCAAGACCCCACCTGCTCTGCACAGCGCGGTTGCCAAGAAGGGAACGCGAAATCGGGTCAAGTCCGTCTATCGCGACGCCTGGTTTCGCCCGCTGTTCACGGGGCTTGCGCTCCTGCGGGCGGAGCAGATCCGCGGAGAGACTTCAGTTACTATTGGTAATCCCCAACACCCTCTCTTCTCCATCCTTCGTCTAGACACCAGGAACCTTCAAAGTCTTCAGCGCCTGCCTCCCTATCCGCTTTCAGCAGAAGACCTCAACGACGCGGAAATTTTCGCCGACGCGCGAAACTGGAAACAGTTCTACGTTGAGACCCCTGTGAAGCACGACAAGCCCGCCACTGCACGCGAGCTGTCTCCAGAGTCCCGAATCGAATGGCTTCACCACACACTGCGCTTGATGGGGCCGGCCTTTGATTTCACGGTGCATCTCTCAGCCGACATCTCAAGCCTTGCGTCTTCAAAACCGTCTGCTGCCAGCTGGCTTCAGAAACGGATCGCAAAACGTCTGAGGCAGCAGTTGGGGTTCAATCCCGAATTCTGGTTCATCTTTGAGGCCAGTTCGGCACAGCGTCTACACATCCATGGAGAGATTGGCGTCCCGAAGGTTCCGGTTGTCCTCAAGAAGGTCCGTAGAGCGCTTCGGCTTGCGTGTGGTGAGTGGCAGCATACCAGACAGCATCAGGTGAGGTTGCGCCCCAATCCCAGCGCCTGGTGGCCAAACTACGTCTCTAAGGATGCTATCTTCATGAAGCCCCGAAGTCTGCCGTGCGGACCGAAGCGTCGCGTCTCTGGTGAATGGTTTGCCGCCACAAATGGTCTGAGGTCTTACACCAACAAGCTTTATACGGAGTGCAGGGAGCATGTTCTGGCGATACTTCCTGAAGTCATTGCGAAACGTATGCCCGCTATTGACTCATACGAGCACGCACAGAGGCGTGCAATGTTTGAGACTCTTCCGGCCCGGAAGGTGCTCAATCGGAGCCAGCGAGCAACTACGGCCGTTTCTGAAGCAGCATAACGAATACGGAAAAAACTTAATCCGCCTCTCGCGGATTGCTATAACGAAGGTCCCCGTCTTCTTAAGGAGTCAGAACATGGCGCAAACTACCGAATAACTACTAAATATCGATCGAGGTGGATTACAATGCGCCGGAAAACCAGAGCAGGACAACCCCTTAGCTTAACAAGCGCTAGTTTTCATCACGAGAATCCAAATCAAAAATTTCGAGCAGATAAATTCTCTGCCTCACTTTACGAATAAAATAAAGAGACCATACATGCGACAAGAATACACGTCACAAGAAACCATCGATGAGACTCAGTTTTTTAACAAGTTTATTGACCAAGAGATTGAGCAATATGACGATGATGGAGAGTTTATAGCCGTTCGTAAAGTTCGCGACATGCTCCACCCATCCGGAGAATATGCTGATATCGATTTCCTTCTGAACTACGCGGCAGATGAGCCTTCTGTTCACTTAGAGATGGTCGAGAACGATCTATTGAGCGCACTTGAGGATCTTCGTGCTGTCCGTGAGGCCTTCGAGTTCGAGCTGAACTATTTACATTCATGTGCAGAGCGCTCTCAATACGCCCCCGACGCCGAAGCGGCAGAAGAAGCCACATTGCAGTCACTGCTTTCGGAAACCGTTGTTGCACTTACACCGGATATGCGAAGGATGATCGCATCGCGCGTCAAGCGCCGTTCGAGAGCAAATGCGGGCTGAACATCTGCAGTCGGGCGGTGACCGAGCACCACCGCCAGTCTGACCGCAGCTAAACTGCCGCATCTCAGTGTGGCTAGACCTACTCGCGCCATTCTATCTTACCGTCGGCGATGCTGTCGAAACGCCCGCTCCGACATTCGGTGATGTAACTTGACGGAACCTGACGAAACTTGACGTAGCTTTACACGTTCTTGACGGCCACCCTCTTTTTGCGGCTCGTCAAGTTGCGAAAACAGGTCAGGAGTGTCAGCCAAACTTGTCAGCCGGAAGCAGAACCGCAGGGCGGCGCGGTAGGTAAGTGCAAAAACACCGTGAGAATATTGAGCGCTAAGCGTTGAGCGCTTGTCTTGCCTGGGCCGGAGCAGCGAATATATTCTCCTGTTTGCGGTGGCAGAAGATACACACAGGATACGATGAGCCAGACCGCTTTTTCGCCCGCTTAGGTTTTCGACACCACCTCCCAGTTTCCCGCATGTCACTGCCGCGGCTCGGATGGCACACAGGCTTACAGCATACTAGCCAACATTGATTCATACGAGCTCACAGGCGCGATCGGCGGCGTCAGAGCACTCCGAGATCGGCCGGCATGCAAACGCTCGCCAGCGAGCTTCCCCGAGCTAACCAGAGCATCTCCACCTGGACAGCACCGCTGGACTTCTCGCGTCTGCACTGTCAGAACAGCTCGCGTTATTATGCCAATGCGATCGGGGGGTCAGGGCAGTGAAATTTCCTTCACGGTTCGTGCTGAAGCGGGCAGCCACTATCACATTGGTCGTCGCGACAATGTCGATCTCGATTTCCACGGGAATTCGGCTTTTAGCGGGCGTAAAATCCGACAACATCACGATCTTGGTCCGAACAATCCTGCCGCTTGTCATCGCGTTCCCGATTTCCGTCGTGGTGTTCTCATGGCTGGAGAGGCTGGAAACCGCCTACACGAAACTCTTGAAAGAAGCTCAGGATCTTGCAAAACAAGCCAATACGGATCCATTAACCGGCTTGTTGAACCGACGCAGCTTCGAGGCTCAATTTGATAGCGCCATGAGGCATCGGTCAGCCGGCAAGTTCATTCTGGCCGACGTTGACTACCTCAAGCAGATCAATGACCGACATGGTCATCTTATCGGAGACGACGCGATCATAGCCACGGCCTCGGCACTTTCGGCCGTTATTGGCGATTGGTGCCTGATAGCGCGGATTGGCGGAGATGAGTTTTGCGCCTTTGTCCCGCACGCTGAAGTGAAGAAGGCAGAACAGCTTTCTGCCGAAATAAACATGATTGCAGCTCAAGAGTTCCGCACCAGAAGTGGGCTGAAAAACGTCCGGTTATCGATCTCCGTAGGGGCGCAACAATGTCGACCTGGAACAAGCTTTCGCGATATCATGTCTCACACTGATAGTGACCTTTACCGCAAGAAGGTCAGACGACCTGCGCAAATCCAGGCAGCGACTGAGCTAGCTGCCCATGAAGCAGATAGCCAACAAACTGCGGCGGTTAAGGGTTCGCATGCCGAGAGAAGCTCACCGGCGCGACCAATGCCGAAGAGCGCCCAGAGAGCATCCGATCCGCAAACGCTCGCCAGCGAGCTTCCTTGAGTCAACCAGAGCACGCATAGAACCGAACCGCCCGCTGCTTCCAGAAGACCGTCCTGCATGGACGGCTGCGAGCCTTCAACTTGAACAAGACTGGCGCGACGCGCTGGGTTGGTCGCCGCCGGCTGGGCAGCGAGGGAATCTCCACCCTGTCGTTGTGGCTCAGCTGCCAGTGCGGCATCACTGGGCCCGCAAGTTGCCATCATTGACTCATACAAGCTCACCGGTGCGATCGGCGACGTCAAAGCACTCTGAGCAGCCAGCATGCAAACGCTCGCCAATGAGCTTCCCTGAATCAACCAGGACATGCTCGGCGCTAAACAGCCCACTGCATCGCGCTTGGGTGACGACATCGCGGCCTGGCTTATCATGAGGACGCCTTAGGATTGGATGGGCTCATATACAGGCGAAAGTTAGGTTGCCCCGATGTTCCGAGGTTTGTCGGCACACGACACGAGGGGGAGCATGGAAGGCGTATTTGTCACTACCTCCGACTTCTCCGCGTGAAGCTCCCGGCTAACTATGCCTGGTTCAGCGTTGTGTCTTTGATTAACGGACAACGACTGGCACAACCGATGATCTTGCATAGCGTAGGTGTTCGGACCCGACAAACCTACCTGATCCTATCATTGGATGAAGACTATTTCGCGACCGTATTCTATATCTACCAGAATGTCTTAGCGGGATCGCCAGAACACAAGCACGCAGGATCGGAGAACCTGGTCGCGACCAAGCTCGAGATTCGACGGTCGTGAGGACAGTATCTTGTGCATGGTTTGAACAACAGGAAACGATGATGGTTTTGTCTTCGAAAGAAGTTGCGTTCAAGATTCTGCAAGCCGCCGAGAGGGCGGGGCGATCTGTCCACAGGGACAACATCATTGGCCGTCCTTACCAGCAGGGCACAATTCTTGCCAACGATGGTGGTCCATTCTCGGACCAGGAAATGGAACTAGCATACGAGGCATTCGACTACCTTGTTAGATGCAAGCAGCTACGTCGTTCGCGCACGGACATCTCAGACCCAGACAACTGGGTAGAGATCACCGACGCAGGAAAGGACGCGTTACGCCGAGGTGTCTTAGACGAACTGGACGCAGCCCTGTCATCGCTTGATCCACGGTTTCTTAAACTTCGGGACGGCATGTGGTCAGCGCTCCAATCTGACAGTCCGCACCGTTCTTCTCAGGCAGCACATTCTGGGCGCGAACTTATTGATCAGATATTGAAGGAGCACGGACAGGGTGAAACCAAGCGCGCGCAGATCAGATCTATTATGCGGGCGAGAGGTAACTCATCATCCAATGATGTGGAGGTCGTAGAAGCCACGATCAATCTTGTCATGGCCCTGCGCAACAAGTTGCTTGCGGAGGCGCATACGCGAAATCCGAATACCGAACGAGATCTGACTGATCTTGTGAGGCAGACCGAGTGCGCCCTGAGCAGGCTGCTGCTCGTCGGTGACTATCTTCCTCAGCTGTATTCGGACATGATATCTATGGATGGATTAACGCGGGGGTGAAATGAGCAAGGACGCATTGCGGTTGACCGTGTCAGAGACGGATAGATGGACGATTGAATACGAGGGTGAGAGCTACCGGCCATGGGGAAATACCTGCCGTTTCAATGCCGCAGAGATCATCATAGGCCATCGTTATTCAGAGCATATCGACACAGATACGCTGTTCAAAGCGGGAGCGCGGCCGCCAAGTTACGAAGACCACAAGTTCATCCGCGCGTGGCTCAAGCCCGCTTACGACCGGAGGTTACACACCTCGGCTCGCTATCGACTCTTTGGTGCCAACACCGATATTAGTGAATTTCAAATCACCATAGAAGCGGCATCCTCTAAAAGTCCTGAAGGTATTGGCCTCCAGGTTCTAACAAATGATATCTCCACCGGAGCCTACTTTGTTGCACGAGTTAAACCGCAAATCCTCAACGATTACATTGATGTCATCAACTCACCACGGTTTGACGGTCTCTTTTTGTCTGTCGACTTTGTGCCGGGCTTTTACGGTCCTATATATCAGGAACTTACAGAAGTGGTGATGGTGCTGACGGATGAAATTTACAAAGATATGCCTCGCCCAGAAACATTCACGAAGATTATTCCGCTAACCGGCTGGAAGAGTGTTATGCCGGATGGTCTCCCTAAAATGTCATTCCAACTTGCCCTGAACCAGAGGATCGCTCACTCCGTAGCCAGTGGCATTCGTTGACCTCGCGAGTTAGTTGCTATCCATCCCCCGCCCACTCTGGCACATTCCCGACGCGCCTCCGACAGGCTTCGAACCTGTGACCCCTGCCTTGGGAGAAACGCACATTCTCCATTGATGCATGGGGAGGCTCATTCTGGGTGATGCCTCCGAACTTGCCGCCGATCGTGGTCGAATTCAGCGCGATGCAAGAGCGAGCGCAGCGAAGCGCTGAGCTGCCTGCGCGGGCGGGAGATTGGGGATCGGGATGATCGTGGCGCTGCGCCCCATCGCGCGAACAATCGTTGCCTCACCGCGTCTCAGCCCACGCCGCCTCAGGCTCGGGAAACTTCGAACAGGCGGAGGCGTCATCTCGACAGCCGCACGGACCAGCAGGCGCTGTATCGGGCGGAGCCAAGCTGGCAGGATTGGTGCGCTTTCCACCAGATCAAGGAACTCCGCCATGATGAGGGAATCTTCAAGATGGGGCGCTGTGGATCGCAAGAGCTGCTGCCATTCTTGCCACGTAGTTGGGGGAGTGTCGGCACCATAGAGGCGTGCGGCCTCTTGGCCTTCGAGGAAGGCCTTTGACTTCAGATTGAGTGTCAGTGGTGAGCCGTATTGGCTGAACGCTTCTACAAAACCAAAGAGCGCCGTAGCATGAACCCATGTCAGGAGGCGAGGATCGTTGGCTCGATAAGGCAACCCGTCAGGTGTGGCCCCAGTGACACGGTCGTGCATCCGGACCACACAGGCGATCATCTTCTCGGCTTTTTCGCGCGGCGCGTAGACGGTTACAAGGGCTGCAAAGCCGGTTCGACGCATGCGCAGAACAGGATCCTTGCGAAAATTGCTGTGCTCCCAAACGCCGGAGCGGACGGATGGTTCGGCGAGTTCCAAAAGCACGGCCGCAACGCCGCCGATGAACACAGTAAGCGGATTGGCGAAGATCTGCCAGGAAATGCCGTTGAATGGAACGAGGGCGGGAGCGCCTGGCGGCGAGGTAAAATCGATATCCAGTCCCGGTGGCGGGTTCATCAGGCTACGGATAGACGCTGGAAACATAGTCATCCTGACCTTCGCAATTGCTGTTACCATTATCAGCTATAAGCGAAAGAAGACATTTCAACCACTTGAGCAGCCACGGATGCTTCGGGGCCCATCAGACAGATGTATCAAGACCACCCTCAAATCCTTTCGTCGAAGCACGCCCCGAGAGCAGATCAATGCACAGATAGCACGACGAACTAGGCATGTGATGTCAGTCAGGCAGCCATACAGCCTCCGCGCTTTATCATGGTAGCCCGCGGTCAAGTTGAGCAGCTTCGGACCCACAAGCAGCTACCATCGACTCATACAAGCTCACTGGCGCGATCCGCTAGCTACGAGCACTCTGAGAGCATCCAGACACCAAACGCTCGTCAGTAAGCTCCCCTGAGTCAAGCAGAGCTTATCTTTACCCCGAAATTGCCATCCCTGACACGACGAGCCAACAAGTCTCCACCGGCCAGGCAGCCATAAAGTGTCCGCGCTTCGTCCTTATGGTTCACCGATCCCTCGATAGACGGATTGCTAAACTCGCTCGAGCAACTGACTCATATAAGCTCGCTGGACCAACCGGTGGCGGCGTGAGCACAAATTTCAGGTAGCGCGAACATTAATAGATGTTAGTCTCGACATTGGGGTAAGTGCGGATTTGGGATTCGCACATGGGAGGACGTCTTGCCACACAATGTTGCCTTAGCCGCGATGCAAAGCGGTATGTGCCTTGAACTCAAATACGATGGCTACACGAGACTCGTGGAGGTTCACGCCGTGGGTAAGAGTAACAAGGGGAATGTCTGCATGCGCGTATTCCAGATCGAGGGCGGCAGCGTCAGCGGAGAAGTATCTGGATGGAAGCTGATGACAATAGACAAAGCTTACACGATGCATCCCACGGCAATGCCATCGAAGGCCCCTCGCGCAGGTTATGCGAAAGGGGATCGCAGCATGGCCGTTATCTATGGCGAGCTCTAGTCCCTGGCGCGCTTGCTGATATGGCTGTGAAGTGCACCGGGAGGGGCTACCTTTCGACCTTCACTTTGAACAGCCACCGAATACAACCCGTAGAAGAAGTGACGTATAGAGCGCATGAGCTCAATGGCTATCGGGTAACCAGCCGTGACTGCTCCTTGCGTCACATTGAGGATAGCCTAGCGCGTTCGACGAAGGTGCCGTGACCATGCAACTCATCCAGGCTCGCATTCAGAATTTTCGTTCGCTTCGCGATGTAGTTGTTAGCTTTAGCAGCTACACCGCTTTCATCGGGTGGAAATGGTGCCGGGAAGTCGAGCATTCTGAGGGCGCTGGAGAAATTCTACTCAACCAACAAGATCTTGGATCCGGACGACTATTTCGGGCGAGATACGTCGCTTTCCGTCGAAATCGAACTGACTTTTGGTGAACTAACTAGCGCCGAACTGGATACATTCGATAGTCGGGTTCGTGACGGCACACTGGTGGTCACTCGGATGTTTGATAGTTCCTCCGCGAGTGGCCGATACTTCGGGTCGGTGCTACAAAATCCAGATTTCAGCTCAATCCGCTCAATCGCCTCAGCTCGGGAAAAGATCGCGGCTTATCGAATGTTGCGTGCAAACCCCGTTTACGCCGAACTTTCCGCCGCAAACAGCGCGACACAAGTCGAAGAAGCCATGCAACATTGGGAGGCACAACATCCGGATGCGCTTACCCTGCTGCGAGATGATGGCCAGTTTTTCGGCTTTCAGAATGCGGGCAGGGGCGCTCTGCAGCGTCACACGAGTTTTGTCTTTATTCCTGCCGTGCGCGAAGCAGCTGCCGACGCAGCAGACGGAAAATCTTCTGCAATCGGGAAGCTGCTTGAAATAGTGGTTCGCAGCGCTGTTCTCCAGCGTCGGGATGTGCTCGAATTTCAGCTCGAGGTAACAGAGAGATATCGTGCGCTAGTTGCGCCAAGCAATATGCCTGAACTCGGCGAACTTGCGACCCGTCTCACCGGCGATCTTAAGAGCCTATATCGCGATGCGGAAGTCGGCCTTTCTTGGCGCGAAGTGGCAGACATTCCTGTGCCTCTACCCATCGCTGACGTTTCGCTAAGCGACGACGGGTTCGGAGGGCCTGTTGATCGCCAGGGGCATGGCTTACAAAGAGCCTTTGTATTCACACTGCTCCAGCACCTTGCCAAGTCGAGCGTGCTCAGATCCCTCCCCTCCCCAGACGGAGCGGAGCCAGAATTGGCGGCTTCTTCAGCACACGCGCCTGGCCTCATCCTCGCAATTGAGGAGCCGGAACTTTATCAACACCCAACCAAGCAACGGCACCTCGCTAGTGTATTACGTGGGCTTAGCGAAGGCAGCCTTCCCGGAGCAGAGGGGCCCACTCAGATCCTTTTCGCCTCTCACTCGCCGATGTTCGTGTCGCTCGATAGAGCCAACGAGCTCCGTCTCGTGCGACGCATCCCCTGCGACGACAACGATCTTAAGCAATGCGAACTCCGTTCGCTTGATCTCGAGGTGATCGCGCGACGCCTGGGCGACGCACATGGCAAGGGCGACGGTTCCTTCACCGCGGCGACGCTTAGTCCGAGGTTGCATATTCTCGGGGCAGAGCTCGCTGAAGGCTTTTTCGCGAATGGAATCGTGTTAGTCGAAGGACGTAGTGACAAGGCTGCCCTTTACGCAAGCGCACGCGTGCTGGGTCTTGATTTTGAGGCAGCCGGAATCGCGGTGCTTTCTGCAGAAGGTAAAGGAAATTTGGACAAACCCTACAGCATCTTCACCGAACTGGGAATCCCAACGTTCGTTGTGTGGGATTGTGACCGAGGGAAAAAGGACGCGCACGCGAACCTTCCGTTAGTGCGCCTCGTTAACCCCGGAATGCAGGTAGAAGCAGCGCCAATTGAAACCATCGTGGAACAACATTATGCCCACTTCGAGGACACGCTCGAAGCACTCCTGGTTAACGAGCTCGGGCGCGAGCTGCACCAGGCCTGTCTGAGAGATGCATGTGAACCACTTGGCCTCATAGCTAGCAAGGATACGCACAAGAACCCTGAAATTATGTATCAAATGTTGCGACTCGCTAAGGAGCGCGGCGCAACCTGCTACACGCTTGAGGCTATCGTTCGCAAAATTTGGCTGCAACTAACCGGCGAAAATCTAAGTGGAGAGCGAGAACATGTCGCTTGAAGCGATCAGCAAATTTCCCAATGCTTTCTTGCATAGCCCTCAGCCTTCTCCGAATTAGCGGTATTGCTGTCGGCAAAACCATCCAGCCGCCACATCCCCGCCACTCCCGGCACATTCCCGGCACATTCCCGGCGCGCATCCGACAGGCTTCGAACCTGTGACCGCTGCCTTGGGAGAAACGCACATTCTCCATTGATGCATGGGGAGGCTTAGGTTATGAAGGCGGCAGTTCGGCTTCCGGCAATGCGCTGGAACAGGCACCCGTAGCTCAGCTGGATAGAGTGCTGCCCTCCGAACTCGGCCCATCGGAAATTGCCCTACTGTTTCAACGCCTTGCCGGGCAAGGATTTGTGAATCCCGCGTGATCAGGCACGTGCTGGAACGGCACAGCCACGCCACTTCCCGGACACCGCTAGCAGACCGGGACTCCATCATCTTGCATTGATCCACAAATCGAGTAATCTCGATATATGGAATCAGATAACGCAATCACCGCGCTCGCCGCGCTCGCCCAAACAACTCGGCTCGAAGCTTTCCGGCTGCTTGTTCAGCATGAACCGGATGGTCTTCCTGCCGGCGAGTTAGCCCGCTTGCTCGACGTGCCGCAAAACACCATGTCGTCGCACCTCTCCACCCTTGCCCGGGCTGGGCTTATTGAAGGTGAGCGTCAAAGCAGATCCATCATCTACCGCGCCAAGCTCGATGGCCTCAAAGAGCTTATGCTGTTTCTGCTCAAGGACTGCTGCGGTGGCAATGCCGACCTCTGCGCACCGTTAATCGCTGAACTCACCCCCTGCTGCTCACCGCAAGAGGCCACCCAATGACCGAGAAAATCTACAACGTCCTTTTTCTTTGCACCGGTAACTCCGCTCGCTCGATTCTCGCCGAAGCCACGATGAACCACGTTGGACAAGGGCGCTTCAAAGCTTTTTCGGCCGGCAGCATGCCAAAGGGGGAGGTGCATCCTCTAGCCATCCAGACGCTAACCAATGTGGGGATCTCCACCGAAGGACTACGCTCGAAGGCTTGGGACGAGTTTGCCACCCCAGATGCTCCAAAGATGGATTTCGTATTCACCGTTTGCGATAATGCAGCTGGTGAAGTCTGCCCAGTGTGGCCAGGGCAACCTATGACGGCCCATTGGGGGATCGAAGATCCTGCGGATGCAGATGGCCCTGAGTTCGTCAAGCAAGCAGCCTTCGAAGATGCTTCCCGGTTCATGCGCAACCGCATAGCAGCGTTCATGAGCCTGCCGCTTACCTCTATCGACCGCATGTCACTTCAGTCCAAATTGCGAGGCATTGGAGCTATGGATGGCACAACCAGCCCAGATGGCGAGGACGCGTAACCATGTCTATATTTGAACGCTACCTGACCATTTGGGTTGGTCTTTGCATCATCATCGGTGTCGCACTTGGACATTTCATACCAGGTGTATTCCAGCTCCTGGGCTCTGCTGAATATGCGAACGTCAATATACCCATGGCGGTGCTGATCTGGCTGATGATCATCCCCATGCTGGTGCGGATCGATTTCGCAAGCCTGCGGCATGTAACCAACTATTGGCGCGGGATCGGCGTGACGCTGTTCATAAACTGGGCCGTGAAGCCATTCTCGATGGCGCTGTTGGGCTGGCTGTTCATTGGCTACCTTTTTCGTCCGCTACTGCCCGAAGCGCAGATCGAATCCTACATCGCCGGCCTGATCATCCTGGCAGCCGCGCCCTGCACGGCCATGGTATTCGTCTGGTCGAATCTGACCAGGGGCGAACCCCACTTCACGCTGTCGCAAGTTGCACTAAATGACGCGATCATGATCGTAGCATTCGCCCCGGTTGTGGCTCTCCTCCTTGGGTTGTCTGCCATCACCGTTCCCTGGGCAACCCTCGTTCTATCGGTCGCTCTCTACATCATTGTGCCGGTCATCGCAGCGCAGATCCTGCGCCGGTATCTTCTGTCACAGGACGGCATGGAGGCGATCAACAAGGCACTCGCCTTTCTACAGCCGCTTTCCATCGTGGCGCTTCTGGTAACGCTGGTGATGCTGTTTGGCTTTCAGGGCGAGCAGATCATCGCACAGCCGCTGGTGATAGCGCTTCTAGCGGTCCCGATCCTTATACAGGTCTATTTCAACTCGGGCCTGGCCTATCTGCTGAACAGAGCATCCGGTGAGCAACATTGCGTGGCGGGACCTTCGGCGCTGATCGGTGCATCAAACTTCTTTGAGCTGGCAGTAGCCGCCGCCATAAGCTTGTTCGGCTTCAATTCCGGTGCGGCTCTTGCCACGGTCGTGGGCGTCCTGGTGGAAGTGCCCGTGATGCTTTCGGTCGTGTGGATCGTCAACAGAAGCAAGGGCTGGTATGAGCGTGGCGCCGCCGTCCAAACAACAACAGGGTTCAAGAGTCCGGCAGAATGAGCATCACGATCTATCACAATCCGAAGTGTGGCACTTCGCGTAACACGCTCGCGATGATCCGAGCGAGTGGTGAAGAGCCCGAGATCATCGAATACCTCAAGATGCCGCCATCGCGCGAGCGCTTGCAACAGATGATCGCGGCCGCGGGGCTTGCCGTGCGCGAGGCAATCCGCCAAAAGGGAACGCCATATCTGGAACTCGGCCTCGATGACGAAATATTGAGCGACGAGGCGCTGCTCGACGCGATGGAGGCTCATCCCATCCTGATCAACCGGCCTTTTGTGGTGACGCCAAAAGGCGTGCGCCTGGCACGACCCTCTGAGGTCGTCCTCGAGATCTTGCCCAATCCCGATATCGGTGACTTCACCAAGGAGGATGGTGAAGTCGTGCCGTCGCGAAGTGCATCAGATGGCTGACATGGAGGAGCTCACGAACCTTCTTTCGGAAGCATTTCAACTCCCGGACCTTGCGCGGCTGACGCCTGCGAAGATCGACCACAAACCACGCATACTTCTCCTTTATGGCTCGTTGCGGGAGCGCTCCTATAGTCGCCTCCTTACCTTTGAAGCGGAGCACCTGCTCACTGCTCTAGGGGCTGAGACACGTGTGTTTCATGCGGACGGCTTGCCGCTTCCTGATGATGAGGCTGATACCCATCCAAAGGTGCAGGAACTACGAGAGGCCATGCTGTGGTCTGAAGGCCAGGTGTGGACCAGTCCTGAACGTCATGGGGCCATGAGTGGTGTCATGAAAGCACAGATCGACTGGATCCCGCTCCCTGGCGGAGCCATCCGCCCCACCCAAGGAAGAACCTTGGCTGTGATGCAGGTTTCCGGTGGGTCACAGTCCTTCAATGCGGTCAATCAAATGCGCGTTCTCGGTCGCTGGATGAGGATGATAACGATCCCAAACCAGTCATCCGTTGCGAAGGCGTGGCAGGAGTTCACGCCGGAGGGGCGAATGAATCCATCATCCTACTACGACCGCGTGGTTGATGTGATGGAGGAACTTGTGAAGTTCACATTGCTGACGCGCGGGATCGCAGACCATCTCACGGACCGCTACAGCGAGCGTAAGGAAACAGCCGAGAAGTTCGAAGAGAGGACGCGTCTGGGATCGATCTAGCAGCAGTGTCTGCCCACACAGCGCCGTTCAACGGAGCGGCACACTCTGGTCGCACACGCCTCGTTATAGCTTCGGAGCAACGGCTCTCTTCCAAACTCGACCCATCAGAAATTTCTCCATCATCTGGCAATCGGATGACAACGTGCCAAATGTATTTTCCTGAAAGAAATCGGGACGCATGGAAAAATTACATTGCCGCTATTTTCAGTGAAATTAGCTTTCTTTCAAAGCGAATTTTTTATTTTGCAGCGATGTCTTTTATTGAAGAGACGTTATTCAATGAAATATAATCTGATCGATCCTTGCGAACGTTAAGGGTAATTCCCATATACAAATCTCGTTGATTTGGCAGACTTGGCTTCTTGCGGTGTCAGAGACCCCGCCAATTACCACCGAGTTCTCGATAGCGAATGTATCAAGCGCCGACCCGGCGCACATATCGCTCTGTTCGAACCCTGGAATGGAACCCGCCGCTGACAACCGATTTACTGGCAGCACGGATTTTCGGTTCGAAAAGGAAAAGCAGGAGGGGCGATTACGTGCTTCTCCGGAGGAGAAGACCATGACAACGCGCACCACACAAACCATCGTCCGGTTCTCCGCACCCTTCATGCTGCCGGGCTTCGACGCCGAACAGCCTGTCGGCGACTATCTGGTGGACCAGGACGAAGAGCTGCTGGAGGTATCCTCCCGCCTCGCCTGGAGACGTGTCGCGGCCTTTATTCACCTGCCCGCCATTGGCATCGCCGGCCACACACATCAAATGGCGCCGATTGATCCCGCCGATCTCGATGCCGCTATCGAAAAGGGTCACCAACTATCATGATATCGACCAACCCAAACCGACGCGCTAACCGACGCGCCCGGCATGATGCTCCTGCTCACCTCTTCCCGATCGGAGAGGCTCTCCGCCTCCAGAAGTCTGGCGTTGGCGCAACTTTCTTCGAAAGGACGTTCGGACATGGCTAAAGGGCAGAAACGAAGCAATCGCGAGATCAGAAAGCAGAAGCAGGTGAAGGCCCCTCCAAAAACTGAAAACACCTTCGGCAACCAGATTAAGATCGCTGCAAATGCCAACCCATCTTAAGGCAAAGGCAAGCACTGAGGCAGTGCTACTCCGGCTGAAAGAGCAATGGGCAACTTGAAATTTGTCATCGAGTTTTACCGCACGCGGGAGACAGATGACGCCCATGCGGTCGTCGGGCGAGAGACGATAGAGGCCGGCGATCTCGCCGAAGCCATTGAGGTAGCGCGCCTGCTTTCGCAGACGCTCGACATGCCTCAGAGGCCCGACGCCATCGCGATTACCGACTTATCCGGTAACGCGCTATTTTCCGGCATCGTCGATGTCTCGTAACTAAGAAAGGCCACGATCATGACCCGATACGTAGATGAAACCGAACGGGAGCGGCACGACCGCGCGATCGACGTCTGGGACAATGAAGGCGGTGCATCCGTCCGCACACTAGGAGACGAACAATATGGCCGCCGCATCGAAGCCGACCGATCCTGGACCATCTACCATGTCTTCACCGGCATTCCAGCCCGCCGCGAAGGACGGGAGATGATCGGCCTTAGCCGCTCGGTCGCAACCGATGGCATGCGTTCCCTGAATCGTCGGAATGAGGGCCGACGCAAATAGGACATCACCCGCCTTTTGGGTGTGACACCGCTATTGCCAACAGCTAGAGCAGATCGACGATGACCCTTGAATTCCTGAACCCCAGCCGCAGCTTTGACGAAGCGCGCAACGCCATTCGCTTTGTCGGGCATGACGGCATGTCCGAAGTGCCGTTCTTTGTCGAAGTCAAGGCGCTCACCAGGCTCGCCATGTCCTCTGCCGGATTGTGCAGCATGGAGCTATCGGAAGAATTCTATCTTTCGACTTTCGATTCTGCGCGCGGGTCGATCGAAGATGTCGCGCACGAGGCCTACGCCCATCGCCGCCAAACCTACTATATGCTTACCGCCGCCGATTTCCGGTAAGCACATCGCTCGATGCTGATCCGCTATGGGTATGAGATCACACTGACGTGCCAGCAGCAGACTGCCCTGGTTTGCCTGCTATCGGTCCATGAGGACCGCGCCGCCGACATCACAGTGCCGGAAACGAAGTTTACCAATCCTGAGCTACCGGTCTCGACCTACCGCGATCTCTTCGGCAACCGCTGCCTCCGTCTGGTCGCGCCGGCTGGTGACCTGACCATGTGGCGCGACGCAACAATCCGGGACAGCGGACAACTGGACAGGGTGCTTCCTGGCGCGCGCGAACACGCGGTGCGGGACCTGCCGGACGGCTGCCTCGTCTACCTCATGGGTAGCCGCTATTGCGAAACCGATCGGCTCAGCCAGATCGCATGGGACCTTATTGGTGCGATCCCTGCGGGCTGGGGTCGCGTGCAAGGGATCTGCGACTTCGTGCACAACCACATCCGCTTCGAACTACATGCAGGCTCGATCTACGCGGACGGCATGCGAGACATCCAGTGAGCGGGTTGGCGTCTGTCGCGATTTCGCGCATCTGGCAATAACCTTCTGCCGATGCCTCAACATCCCCGCGCGCTACGTTAACGGCCATCTCGGTGACATTGGTTTGCCGGTTGTCGATCCCATGGATTTCAGCGCCTGGATGGAAGTATTCATCGATGGCGAATGGCGCACCTTC
>Ga0182742_1003029_pt1 | contig 17208 bp, 15 predicted proteins | sample eDN5th37CBELigMG_FD_128880 | JGI IMG/M metagenome (GOLD analysis project Ga0182742, IMG submission 128880) | Enriched Miracle-Growth compost microbial communities from Emeryville, California, USA - eDNA 5th pass 37_C BE-Lig MG (version 2)... ...
CACTAGCACTAACTGCAGGCGAACGTGGTGTTCCTGCAGGTATGGATGTTGTCGAGTACCGGAAACAAAAAGTAAAAGAGGCAGAGGTTTTCGCTCAAATGCTTGGTGGAGAAGCGTTTGTGTTTAATTATGAGGATGGTGAAATTCCTAATAACGAGCAGATTCGTTTTGAAATTTGTGATGTTATTCGTAAGGTAAAGCCAAATATTATAATTACGCATTGGAAAAACAGTATGCATAAGGATCATGCGCTTACTCACCATCTCGTCAATGATGCTCGCTTTTTTGCATCCTTACCTACGATTAAACGTGAGCTACCTAATCATTTTGCTGCTCGTTTATATTATTCTGAAAACTGGGAGGATGCTGTAGATTTTGTTCCTTATTTATATGTAGATTTTGATCAGGCTGCATTTGATTTATGGATTGATGCTTTAAGTAAGCATTGGTTCGTGACAAATAGCAAATCGTTCAAATATATGGATTACTATAAAGCACTAGCTGTTGTTCGTGGCTGTGAAGCCCGAAAACAATATGCAGAAGCGTTTATGGTACCTGAGGAAACAAAAAAACTTCGTCAGTCATCTTTATGGTAAACATCTAACATAATAGAGATGGCATAGAGGCTTAAATCAATAGGTTTAAGCCTCTATGCAAATGCTAGGAGGCATACATCATGGTACTAAGTGGCATAGATTCGATAGAAAAATATAAGCATTTATTTAATGGGAAGAGAGTAGGCTTAATAACAGCACCAACAGGATTGAATCGCAGCTTTGATTCTACGATAAATATATTACATGAGCAGTTTAATTTAGTAGCTATGTTTTCACCAGAGCACGGTGTACGAGGAAATTTAGATGCCGGTGCACTAGTAGATACTTATATTGATGAGCAAACAGGTGTACCTGTTTATAGCTTATACCGTAAAGACTCTAAACGTTTAACAAAGGAAATGCTAGAGAAGATTGATATTCTTGTCTATGATATCCAAGATGTTGGTGTACGCTACTATACCTTTATTTATACGATGCTGTATGCTTTAGAGGATTGTGCACTAGCAGGTATTCCATTTGTTGTGCTTGACCGTGTTAATCCACTAGATGGAAATACAGTTGAAGGGAATATATTAAAGCCTGGATATAAATCGTTTGTAGGAAACTATGAGCTAGCTGTACGTTATGGTTTAACGGCAGGTGAAGTGGCGATGATGGCTAACGATCAAATGAAGTGGGGAGCTGAGCTTCACGTTGTTCGTTTAGAAGGTTGGAGAAGAGAAATGAGTTTTGCTGATACTGGCTTAACTTGGATCCATCCTTCACTTAATATGCCTCGCTATGAGACAGCGTTAATTTATTCAGGTACATGCTTGTTTGAAGGTACTAATTGCTCAGAGGGACGAGGCACAACGTTCCCATTTGAAATGATTGGAGCACCATTTATTGATGCAGATCAACTAGCTAAGGTGATGAATGATAAAAAGCTTGAAGCGGTACGCTTTAGACCTGTTCACTTTAAACCTAGTAGCTCAAAGCATAAGGATGAGTTTTGTGGTGGCGTGCAAATTTATATGGAAGACCGCAAAAAGGTGAAGCCGCTTGAGGTTGGTGTACATTTACTATTTGCAATTCGTGATTTATATGAGCAATTTGAGTTTTTAGCACCTATAAAAGAAGGTTCTCGTCCGTTTATTGATTTATTAGCAGGTGATAACCTCTATCGTCAGCCTCATATTTCAGCAGAACAATTACTAGAGCAGTTTAAGGCTGAAAGTGAAGCATTTACAAAAATCAAGGCACAATATCATATATATAATTAAGGTGGCGAGTAAATGAAAACATTGGAGCAAATGAGTTTACGTGAAAAACTAGGACAAATGTTTGTTACAGGCTTTCCATCAACGACTATTTCCGAGGAAATGATTGATGTTATTGAAAATTATCATGTCGGTAATATGATTATCTTTTCGCATAATGTCGCAAACAAGCAGCAACTATCTGAGCTAGTAAGAGAGCTGCAAAAACATTTTGTTAAGCATAACGGTGTACCAGGGTTTATTACCATTGACCAAGAAGGTGGTCGTGTTGTACGTATGCCAGAGGAAGCCACTAATATTGCTGGTGCAATGGCAATTGCCTCAACGGGAAAACCTGAGTACGCCTATGAAGCGGGCAAATTAACAGCAAAAGAATTGAAGGCAATAGGTATTAACTTTAACCTAGCACCAGTTATGGATATAAACAATAATCCTTTGAATCCGGTTATCAATATTCGTTCATATGGTGATAAGGCAGAAACCGTATCAACATATGGAATTCAAATGATGAAGGGCTTACTAGATGAAGGTGTCATGTCTTCACTAAAGCATTTCCCTGGTCATGGTGATACAAATGTAGATTCTCATTTAGGCTTACCTGTCATTGATAAAACATTAGAGGAGCTTGAAGCCTTAGAGCTTGTTCCATTTAAAGCTGCCATTGATGCCGGAGCAAAAGGTATTATGAGTGCGCATATATTATTCCCACAAATAGAGAAAAGTGGCTTACCAGGTACAATGTCACGTACCATTATTACAGATATACTAAAAGGTAAGCTAGGGTATAAAGGGTTAGTCGTATCGGATTGTTTAGAAATGAATGCAATAAAAGAGTTTTATGGCACAGCAAAGGGTGCACTAGGAGCGGTTAAGGCTGGAGTTGATTTAGTGTTTATTAGTCACTCTCCATTAATCGTTAAGGATGCCATTCATGAAATTGAAGCTGCTGTTGAGAGTGGTGAGCTTGATATTGCCATTATTGATCAAGCGGTTGCCAATATTTTAGCCCATAAGGCAATTTATGCACCAATAGAGGAGCATCAAGTAGAGGTTGTTGGTTGTCAGGAGCATCAGGCTATTAGTCAGCAAATTCGTACGGAGTCTATAAGCTTAGTGCAAGGTGCAGTAACCCCAATTGAAATTGGTAGCAAGGATGTATGTGTACTTGGATCATTATCGTATCGTACTGATTTAGCTTCTAGTAGTGTAAATAATGATTTATGCTTTGCTAGCTATGTAGGAAATGTACTAAAAATTGATGCACATGTATGCGATCTTTCACCTTCTGAAGCGGAAATTGATTCATTAGTTGATTTATTAAAGCAATATAAGCATATTGTGTTTGGAGTATTTAATGCTCGTGAAAATAGTGGACAGCTAAGCCTTGCTAAGAAGCTCATTTCATCAGGTTGCAAAGTGACGCTTATTGCTTTAGGTAGACCATATGATTTAGCGCTTATTGAAGGAGCGGCAGCATCACTAACATTAATGGAGTATTCTAAACCTGCCTTTGCATCTATTATTCCAATCCTACTAGGAGAAAAAGCTCCGACAGGTCAACTTACAATAGCATTATAATAGAGATAAAGGAGCAACTGCTATGAGCTACATTATAGGAATTGACGGAGGCGGCACAAAAACAGCGGTAACAATTGCAACGACTAAGCTACAGATTATACATGAATTTGTAGTTGGGGCAATTAATATTAACGGTGGAGACAAGGAAACAATTAGTAGCCACTTTTCTGCTATTTTTGCTGAAATTAAGCAACAATGTGATAATCTCAACGCTGTCAAGCATATCTGTATTGGAGCAGCTGGGATAAGTAACCCTGAGGTCGTCAGCTTCTTTGAAGCACAATTAGCTGCTAATGATTATAAAGGTGCGTATACAATCGTTGGTGATCAGGAAACAGCATTGTATGGTGCACAAAATAAAATGGCAGGCATAATACTAATTGCTGGTACAGGCTCGATTTGCTTTGGTGTAAATGAAGCAGGTCAGCGACATCGTACAGGTGGCTTCGGCTATTTAATAGACGATGAGGGTAGTGGTTATGCTATTGGACGAGATTTACTAGCCACGCTTGTTCAGGCGGAAGATGGTAGAATAACCGATACTATTATTCCACAGCTAGTGTATGAAGCATTAAATATGTCGTTAGTTCAAGATGTTATTCGTTTTGTATACGATAAGCAAACAACTAAGAAGGATATTGCAAAACTAGCTCCAATTATGAGTAAGGCATGCGAGCTGGGTGATAAGCAAGCTTTAGCTATTGCAGACAAGGCTGCTTCACATTTACTACAGTTAATTGCACCTGTCGTTGAAAAGCTTAATATGCAAAATGCAGCTATTGCGATCGCTGGGAGTGTAATCCAAAAGTCAAGCTGGGTAAAGCAAGCATTAGAGGAGAAGCTAAAGCAAGCATACCCTGAGGCTAAGCTGATTATGCCAATTAAGGATGCCGCATATGGTGCAGTATTAATAGCAGCTTCAAAGTAAATAAAGATAAGTAAAGGCACTTCATAGCTATTATTAGGTTATGTTGTGCCTTACTTTAAAAAAGTGAAAAAATATTTTTTTAGCGCTTTATGAAAAAAATTTATGTGTTATATTAATAGTATAAGAAAAAAATTACCAAGCCAGTTTAAGTCATATATGTTTTCTTTATGGATAAAAAATGAAATGAAAACCTATCTTATGAAGGAGGATGAATGATGAATATTTTAATTTATGATACACAGGAACAAGTGAACAAGGTTGGTGCAAGTATCATATCAAATATTATTTTGGCAAAACCGGACGCCTTGCTTGGATTAGCTACTGGTAGTACACCTATTGGTATATATAAGCAGCTTGTTGACGCCAATAAAGAGGGATTAATTAGTTTTAAAGATGTAGCAACATATAACCTAGATGAATATGTAGGTATTGATGGTAGCCACAATCAAAGCTATCGTCATTTTATGAATGAAAATTTATTTAATCATATCGATATTAATATAGAGAAAACACATGTACCCAATGGAAAAGCAGTTGACTTAGAAGCGGAATGCACACGTTATGACGCAGAAATTGATGCAGCAGGACAATTAGATATTCAACTATTAGGCTTAGGTCATAATGGACATATTGGCTTTAATGAACCAGCAGACCATCTGAGTGCAGGCACACATATCGTAGAGCTTGCACAAGAAACGAGACAAGCTAATGCTCGCTTTTTTACTTCTATTGATGAAGTTCCAACTCAAGCTATTACGATGGGTGTAGCTACAATATTAAAAGCAAAAACTGTGTTATTAGTCGTTAAAGGCGAAGATAAAGCAGATATTGTTAAAGAAGCATTAAGAGGACCTATTACAACTCAGTGCCCAGCCTCTTTATTGCAATTACACCCTAATTTAATCGTGCTACTAGATTCTGCAGCAGGGAGTAAACTGTAATGAAAAATCATACTATTATCACTAATGTTTCGATTGTATTAACGAATTGTATCATTGAACAAAGCTGGGTAGAAGTTGAAGATGGATTGATTAAGCAAATAGGAGCAGAGCATAGCACAGTTCCTGATTCAATCATCGAAAAAAATGCTAAGGTGATAGATGGTAAAGGTGGCTATTTATTAGCAGGCTTTATTGATGTACACGTACACGGTGGCGCAAACGAGGATTTTATGGATGCTACACAAGCTAGCTTAGATAAGATCACAAAAATGCATATGGAGCACGGTACTACTACAATTTTAGCGACAACGGTTACTGGTTCACATGAACAATTAGATCATGTTATTCGTGAGGTAGCAGCTTATAATAGCAAGCCTATGCCATATGCTCAGCTTATTGGTGTTCATTTAGAAGGGCCATTCGTCAATCCTAAGTGGAAAGGTGCACAAAATGAAGCTTATATGATTGAGCCACAGCTCAATTGGCTAGAGACTTGGCAAAAGCAATATCCAAATCAAATTAAAATGCAAACACTAGCACCAGAAGTGAATGGTGGTTACGCTTATATTGAAGCCTTAACAAAACATGGCATTGTAGCAGCATGTGGACACACAGATGCAACGTACGCTCAAATTGAAGAAGCAGTTGCTCATGGCTTGAAGCATGCCGTTCATACTTACAATGCAATGAAAGGACTACACCATCGTGAGCCAGGTACTTTAGGCGCAGTGATGTCGATCCCTAAAATTATGGCAGAAGTCATTGCTGATGGTAAGCATGTACATCCTGTTGCGATTAAGCTATTACTTAAAGCAAAAGGAGTTGAAGGTGTACTGCTCGTGACTGATGCAATGTCTGCAGCGGGTATGCCTGATGGAAATTATATGCTAGGTGAGCTAGAGGTTATTGTAGAAAATAGTACAGCCCGCCTTGCGAAGGATGGTAGCTTAGCAGGTAGTACACTGACCATGATTGAGGGCTATCGTTACTTAGTAAAGGAAGTTGGTCTAACGTTAAGTGAAGCGAGTCAATTAGCGAGCTTAAATCCTGCTAAAGTACTAGGTTTAGAGCATAGTCATGGTTCGATTGCTACAGGTAAACGTGCAGACCTTATTATTGCAAATCAAGCATTAAATATAGAGCAAGTACTAATTGCTGGAGAAGCAAAGCTTTAATATGTATTAAAAAAGAGTACAGATGATGAATCATCCGTACTCTTTTTTTGAAAATAATTTTGAAATATTAGAACTTTCGTACTACAATTGTGATTAAGGAGGAGTGCGTATGAGCTTAATTCAGGCAATAGAAGATAGAATGGATAAGTTAACACCACAAGAAAGAAAGCTTAGCTCTTATATTATAGCGAATACACGTGAGACCATTAAACTTTCAATAACACAGTTAGCTCAGGCTTCAGGCTGCAGCACCTCAACGATATCACGCTTTTGTAGATTGTTTCATGCAAGAAATTTTTCTGAATTCAAATTAAAGCTAGCTGTTGAATTAACAGAAACGCCTTCAATCAATACATATCAAGATATAGTTGCAGGAGAACGTCTTGATCATATCATATCTGCAATTACCGCAAACAATATACGCTCCGTTTCCGATACAGCAAAATTATTAGATTATTCTAAGTTAAGTGAAGCAATTAAGACATTACATGAAGCTAAACGTATTGACCTGTACGGTATAGCTACATCAGGAATAGTAGCTAGCGATTTATATCAGAAGTTAATTAGAATTGGTAAAAATGCTGCTGCATTTTCTGATTCGCATATGCAGCAAACATCAGCCTCCGCCTTGCAAGAAGGTGATGTGGCAATTGGTCTTTCTTACTCGGGTGAAACAAATGAAACCATTTATGCTTTGCAAATTGCAAAGGATCAAGGAGCAAAAACGATTGCTATTACGAAGTATGGCTCTAGTTCACTGTCCTCTATTGCTGATATAAGCTTGTTTATTTCATCCTCAGAGGTAGGCATGAGACGCGGAGATATGGCGTCACGTATGGCACAGCTACACTTAATAGATATATTATTTGTTGGTTTAGTAAGCCAATATTTTGATCAATACGTACCAAGACTAGAGCAGTCTTACCAAATGGTGAAGCGATATTCTAAACCAACTAAAAATAAAACCTGAAATAATAAAGCTCGTAGGCTATTAACCTACGAGCTTTTATACATTATGAGCGTAGTGCTAAATATATTGAGGTCATCTCTTCCTCATTCATAATAATAGGAACTGGATATAAGGGATTCGCCTCCGAGCGAGCGCGCTTAACTAATGTTGGAATATCTTCAAGCCTTATACCATCAAGCTTAGTTGGAATATTCATATTTTTATTCATCTTTTCTATCGCCTCGATGAACGCCTCTGCTTTATGTTGCTCTGTCATTTCCTCGGATGCAATCCCTGCTGCGTCTGCAAGCTCTGCTAAAGCTTTATAAACTTTATTGCCATAAAAACGTAAAATATAAGGCATAATAACCGCGTTAGCTAGACCATGTGGAATTTGATAATAGCCACCTAATGTATGAGCAATAGCATGAATATTTCCTACATAAGCTCGTGTAAAAGCAACTCCAGCTTTATAAGCAGCTAGCTGCATCTTAGCACGTGCTTCTATATTTTTGCCATCCTTATACGCTTCTTCTAAATATGAAAATATTATCCTTACAGCTTCTAAGCTATATTGGCGTGTGAGTGGAGTATTGCTTTTTCCAATATAGGCTTCAACTGCATGTGTGAGTGCATCCATACCTGTTGTGGAGGTAATCATTGGTGGTAATTTTATAGTAATAATGGGATCTAAAATTGCTACATAAGGAATAAGAACAAGATCATTGATAGGATATTTTTCTAATGTTTCACTATTAGAAATAACTGCTGCTACAGTTGCTTCGCTTCCAGTACCTGCTGTTGTCGGAATAGCAAATAGCTTTGGCACCTCTTTCCTTATTTTTAACTGTCCCTTTAGCTCTGGAACTGTTTTATTAGGCTTAGCGATACGAGCTGCAATACCTTTAGCACAATCTATTACAGAACCACCACCTATCGCCACAATAGCATGACACTTTTTATCCAAAAAAGCACGACGACCTGCTTCAATATTTTCTATTGTAGGATTAGGTATGACCTCATCAAAAATAAAAAATTGAATATGCTTGCTAGCTAATGCCTCAGTAAGCTTATTAAAAAAGTCTAAATGTTTAATCGTTTGGTCAGTAACTAATAAGATATGCTTAATTTGCTCAGCTTCGAGCAAAACAGGAAGTTGTGACAATGAGTTTTTCCCTTGAATAAGTTTAGGCTCTCTCCAAGGAAGTAAATACATTGCTATACGAAAAACAAGTTGATACAGTCGACAATATAACTTGTACATATATAATTTTCCTTTCTTCCTTATAATGAATTATTACCAATATTATACACGTTAAAATAAATCAAGTATGTTTTAAATTTATTTATGAGTAAGTTTCAATTGTAATTTTAGTCATAATTATAATATAATAATTATTACAGATAATAAACAAAAAAAGTAATATATACAGTAAAGGAGATTTATGATGTATAGAGTAGTAGAGGATTTCTTAAAGGACTTTCATGTTAATGCTGGTGGTACATTAGAAGTATTTAAAGCATTGAAGGACGATAAATTAGATTACAGTATTGTTGAAGGACATAACTCTTTAGCGTGGTTAGCATGGCATATTACGACTGCTGCTGCTTCAATCGCGAAACATACAATTGGTTTAGATGTTCCAGTTCCTTCTCGTGAAGAAGCGATTCCAACTCGTGTAGTTGAAATTGTACAGCGCTATGAAATTATCGCTAATGCGATTTTACGTGAAGCTGAAAAGTTAACTGATGAGGATCTATTAGCTGAAACTCGTGGTTTTCAAGGTCCTACGACTAAGGGTAAAATGTGCCAAGTGCTTATTGAGCACCAAACACATCACCGTGGTCAAATGACAGTTTTACTTCGTCAAGCGGGTTTAACTGTACCTCCGGTTGAAGGTCCAACAAAAGAAATGGCACATAAACAACCAGGTGAAAAATAATCATATATAGGCAAGCACTTTAGTTTCTAGCTATTTAAAGTACATTATTTTATGTAAACCTAATGAATAGAAACTAAAGTGTTTTTTATTTCTTTATTTAATTACATATTACATAAGTCTATGCTTTATGGAAAATAAAGTGAAGAATGTATAATCTTTAGGGGAGTGCACCAATACTAACATATTGAACTGAAACGAGTACAAGGAGCTGATACGATGCCAGAAAGATTAGGTAACTTAGAGCAACGACTGACTGAAAAAAATCATAAAGATTTATTTTTGCAAACAAAGCATACTTTAACAGCATTAGATGACTTAATTGAAGAGCATAGACGCTTTACTTCAATCCAAGCTCTAAATGGTGTGAAAATAGAAGGAAATGAAGAGTTTTTATTTTATTCTACGCTCAATGAAGTGAAGAATGTCATTTTAGACACCTTAGAAAAAACAGCAAATGATTTAGATAATAAATGGGATAAGCATTATGATAAGCATTTTGATGATGGTGTTGAATAATGCTTCAATCGGCTAAATAAAAAGACTGTTAGCAACGCTTTTATGCATTGTTAACAGTCTTTTTATTTTGAGAAGCATTCAATTGCTACTTAGTGAGCAACGGTTGTTGTTTCTTCTTTTGATACAAGGGCGTGCTTTTCCCATTTCCTACTTTTCCAACGAATTAGCATAATAAAGGCACGTGCCCATTCATCAGCTGCGATGGCTAGCCATACGCCAACAAGTCCTAGATTTAAGTGGAATACGAATAAATATCCAAGAGATAAGCTTAGTAGAATCATCGTAAAGAAACCTACATAAAGTGGGAAGCTTGCATTACCTGACGCACGAAGGGCGTTAACACAAATAATGTTTATACTTCTACCAGTCTCTAAAATAATACCAAATAGTAAAACATTAGCGCCTAGCTCTATTACCTCAGGATTGTCAGTAAATATTGATACTAATTTTTCTCTGAAAATGACCACAAATACTAGCATGATGCAAGTACCTATGAAAGCATATCGTGTACTTTTAAATACTTGCTTGTAGGCTAAATCTGGTTTCCTTGCACCAACATAGCGTCCAACCATAATGGATGTTCCCATCCCTACTGCCATTGCAAATAGGAAGATAAACATTGAAATATTATTTGCATACTGTCTAGCAGCAAGTGAAGCCTCGCCTAGAAACGTAACATAGAATAAAAATACGATTTGGCAGCCTTGATACATAACCTGCTCGAAGGCAGAAGGTAATCCAATTTTCAATATCTTTGTGACATATTCCTTAGATAAAGAAATATAGAATTTCCACTCAATTTTAGTATGCACGATGCGATATAAAATCCAGAAGAAGACAATCATCGCAAGTACACGACTACCAACAGTAGAAATAGCAGCACCTGCTACGCCAAGCTTAGGCATTCCCCAGTTACCGTAAATTAAAGCATAGTTAGCAATAATATGAATAATATTCATACCTAAAGCGACAAACATCGCTTGCTTTGTAAAGCCATGTACACGAACGATAGCTGATAAAGAGTTTATGATTGCTTGTAGGAATATACCGCCACCAACGATAGCTAAATATTTTTGAGCATGTACAAGTACTTCACCTTGTAAATTTAGAATAATAAGTAAATGCTCTCCGAAGAAAATAAAGGCTACTGAAAGAATAAGTCCAATAATCGTATTAAGCGTTACCGCTAATGCTGTAATACGTGAAGCTTCATAAAACAATTTTGAGCCTAAAAACTGTGCAACTACAATTGCAGCACCATTACCGATAACCTCTAAAATAAGGATGGCAATATGCATAAATTGGTTAGCTGCTCCAACACCTGAAACGGCGTTGTCTGATATATCACTAAGCATCATTGTATCAATAGTACCCATAATCATGAATAAGAAGATTTCTAAAAATATGGGCCATGATAGATGGAATAAGCTAAGCGGTTTTTCTTTTCCATTAACTGCCTTGCTGTTTACTGCATTAGCTGTCATAACATTCCGTCCCTCTCCAATATGATTTCTATTATATTATTATAAGCAAAGAGTATCTTAGCATAAAAATCATATTAAAGCATTAGGAAAAACTATAACATTTAGTTAATATTATTTACTATTGTGGTATTTACATTAATGAAGAAGAAAGAGGTGGAAAAGCAACAAGATTATATCGAATTGCTTTCCTAATTAAATAGGATAATTGGGCACTTGTTAAGATAAGCACTTTAATGCAAGGGGTTTGCTCATCAATAGCATTAGAACAAAACTTAATCGTATAATTTAGATTGTTATGCTCGTGTTGCTTTAATAGCCATAATTGATAGGATCGTTCACTCATAAATGGGAGATGGAGCTGCTCTTCAAACTGTATTTCTACTAGCTGCGGATAAAGGACTGATACGAGCTGTTTTTCATAGTTTTGAAACGTTGAATAGTCATTTAGCTCATAGAGATGTGGAATAATACTTTTATGAACCTCAATACCTGCCTGCTCGATTAATCGTTGTAAGCTTAAATGAATAGAGGTACGATAATTAGTCTCGTTACAATTGCGATGACCACTTTCTAACCATAGCTGCTCGTTATCCTTGAGTGCGGCAATTAGCTGTGCGAGTGAAAACGTAGTTTTGTAATCTTTCCAAAACCCTTTAATTGCACACACTAATGCAAAATCAAAGGTTTGATTCATTAACTGCACAGGCACTCCAGTAACAGACATACAATAATCACTCCTTGTACGGTAATTGATTTATCGTATGCGTCACAAACAAGGAGTATGATTAGTATATTTTACTTTTTAGTTAACAAAAAACAAAAGCCTTCTATTAAATATAGAAGACTTTTAATCGCTTTTAGTTTTGAATAGTAGCCTTTAGCTCTTCCGTTAAAATAGGTACAACATCAAATAAATCGCCAACAATTCCATAATCAGCTAGCTTGAAAATAGGAGCGTCTGGATCCTTATTAATAGCGATTATAACTTTAGATTGACTCATGCCAGCTAAATGCTGTATGGCACCGCTAATACCACAAGCAATATAAAGCATAGGAGTAACAACTTTACCTGTTTGACCAATTTGTAGAGCATAGTCGCAATATCCTGCATCACAAGCACCACGTGATGCACCTACTGCACCTCCTAGCACCTCAGCTAGCTCCTCTAATATTTTGAAGCCATCAGCACTTTTAACCCCTCGACCACCTGAAACAACGACTTTAGCCTCTGCTAAATCTACTTTTCCTGATGCTTTACGTACAATATCCTTTACCATAACACGTAATGCTGCTGATTGTGTTAGTGTGCGTGCTTCAATATTGCCTTGTGATGGTAAAGCAGAAGCAGGTGGAATATTATTAGGACGAATTGAAATAATAGCTGTCTCATCTGCTGTAAACTGCTTTTGCTCGAAAGCTTTACCTGCATAGATTGGTCTAGTAAAGGTGTCACCTTCAATAGCGATGACATCCGATATTTGTCCAGCATGAAGTGCCGCAGATAAAACGGGTGCTAAGTCACGACCTATTGCAGTATGACCTACAATAATCGTCGCATTTGCTTGATCAATTATAGATAAAATCGCTTCACGATATAGATCGGCTGAGTAATGAGTAAGAGAGGCATCATCGATGACATATAAAGTATCTGGTGTGTAGTGACTTAATTCTGCTGCAAGCTCAGTCAACTGATGTCCTAGTAAAATCGTATGAATCTGTTCAACATTATTTAATAGCCTTGCTGCTTGTATTGCTTCGAATGTAACTTGACGTAGCTTTTGCTCACGAACCTCGGCAATGACATAACAAATTTTACTCATCTTAGTTCCCCCTAACATTAGCGATAATAGAAGCTAATTTTAAACTTTGCTCTCGCGTATCACCTGACAAAATTTGTCCAGCTTGACGCTTTGGTGGTAAGTGAAGTGAGATTTGCTTAGTTTTTGGGCTTATGTCAGCTACGCTTAAGCCTAAGTCAGCTAAGCTGAGCTCTGTGAAAGGTTTCTTTTTAGCCTTCATTATGCCTGGTAACGAGGGGTAACGAGGCTCATTTAGTCCTTGCTGTGCAGTAAATAAGGCTGGAAGTGAAACGTCTAGCGTTTCGCTATCCCCCTCAGCATCACGTACAACGGTTGCTTGTGAGCCTGAAATCGCTAAAGAGGTAATAGAGGAGGCATGTGCAATCCCTAATAGCTGTGCAGTACGAATGGCTACCTGTCCACCACCTGAATCTACTGAAAAATTACCACCTAGTAATAAATCAACAGATTGCTTAGATAAATAGGAGGCTAGTACCTTTGCAATACTATATTCATCCTGTGGGATTTGCTCATCATGAATTAATATCGCTTCGTCTGCTCCCATCGCCAGTGCAGTACGAAGTGCATCCTGCATACGACTAGGACCAACAGCGATAACAAAAACCTGACCACCATGCTGATCACGCTGGAGCAAAGCTTCCTCTACCGCATATTCATCATAAGGGTTGATGACATACTTTACACCTTGGTCATCAATAAGACCATCACGTAATACGATTTTTTCCTCGGTATCAAAGGTTTGCTTTACTAATACATAAATATTCATCTCAATACCCTCGCTTTCCCTTTATACAATATTTATTTGATAGCATTAGTAGCTAATAGGTGAAGTACCAATGCTCCAATAACTTAATCATGTTGTATTCTTGGGTGTGTATGAGGCTATGTAAAAGCTAACTACTGTCTTACTGCACGCAAAAAGAAATCTACAGTACCATCTATTTGCCCTATCAGTGAATATTTTGTTCCGCTAATGAGCCATGAGCTCACCACCTCGTCCATTGCACCGAAAATTAAATTACGAGCTAATTTAACATCAAGATCAGCTCTAAACTCCTTATTTTCAATGCCTTTAACTAATATATGCTCAATAAGCTTGAAATAAGGCTTCACAATCTCTCCAATCGCTTTACGCAATTCGATATTACTTTGTCTAAGCTCAATTTGAGTAACATAGGCTAAGTGAACGTTTTTTTCTAGCTCAGAAAAATGAATAGAGCAAATACTGAAAAGAGCATCCTTTGCTGAAGTGCTCGCTTGAATGCTTTCATTGAACATGTCGATGAGATGGCCTAACTTATTTTGAAACAAGGAAATAAGAATGTCCTCCTTGTTTTTGAAATATAAATAAATTGTTCCATCTGCCACTCCTGCTTCCTTAGCTATTTTAGATACCTGCGAGCCATGAAAGCCGTTTTCAGCAATGACTTTTAATGCAGCATCTAAAATAATATCAAATTTTTTTTCTTTTTTACTTGTCATATTGCCACCTCAATGTTAGAATTCTTGGTAACTGAATGAATACTCATTCATTTTTCTTAATCTTATTGTAATAACGGCTTGTTGTCAACAACGTCATTCAATAAGATTTATAAAATTTTATAAATGTAATCGCTTTCTTTATTTTTGTTAGCTTTTGATTTAGTTCATCAAAGATGGAAAGGATGATGGAAATTGATTTGGCAACTATTAAATTTAGCGTTAACACTTATCGTCATCAGCTATGCATTATATTTGTTTTATCGAGCTGTGTATCATCGGTATTTATATACTAAGCTCGGAGCACCAACAGATTTTAAAGCATTAAGTAAAGGAAAGTTTCAGCAGTTTATGCTTGAAGTATTTGCACAGCAAAAGCTAATGAAGGATAAAAAGAGCGGCATCATGCATATCATTATCTTTTATGGCTTTATCATATTGCAACTTGGTGCATTAGACTTAATTGTTAAAGGGTTAACAGATGGAAAGCATATTCCATTTCCTGCTTATGATGTATTTAACCTCATCCAAGAAGTTACAGTCATTTCAATCTTACTCGCCATGGGCTATGCTGCCTATCGTCGCTACATTGAAAAACTTCCACGCTTAAAACGAGGCAAGAAGCCTAGCATCGTCATCGTATTTATTTACTCCTTAATGTTATCAGTCATTTTAAGCTTAACGTTTGAGCAACTTTGGCATCAAACAGACTTTTCATGGTATACGCCAATTAGCTCGCTATTAGCTGCAGCCTTTTCATTTGTCGGATCTTTAGCAGGTAAAGTTTTATTTTATATAAGCTGGTGGGCACATCTTATTATTTTATTAGCCTTTTTAGTTTATGTTCCACAATCAAAGCACTTTCACCTTATTTCTGCTCCGATAAATCTATGGTTTAGAAGAAACGAACCAGTTGGAAAATTATCTGACCTAAATCTAGAGGATGAAAATGCAGAAAGCTTTGGTGTTGGAGCGATTGAACAATTTACAAAGAAGCAAATGTTTGATTTGTATGCTTGCGTTGAATGTGGACGCTGCACAAATGTATGTCCAGCTGCAAGCACAGGGAAAGCCTTATCACCAATGCATCTAATTACGAAGCTCCGTGATCATTTAACAGAAAAAGGCGAAGTGCTAACAGGAAAAGCAGCCTTCTCACCTTCGTTTGCATTTGGGACTAATGAAGCACACGCCTTTAATCAGGCTGAGCAAGGGTTACCTTATTGGAGCAGTCAAGGGATTACCAATATCAATCCAACGATGGAGTGGCAGCAAAATGGCTGGAAAAAAGCCGAGAAGCCTGTTACTGAGTTAGAGCTAATCGGTGATGTTATCACAGAAGATGAGCTATGGGCATGCACATCTTGCCGTAACTGTGAGGATCAATGTCCAGTAGGCAATGAGCATGTAGATAAAATTGTAGATATGAGACGCTTTTTAGTGCTCATGCAAGGCAGTATGCCTCATGAAGGACAACGAGCACTGCAAAATATAGAGCGTCAAGGAAACCCATGGGGAATGAATCGTCATGACCGTATGCTATGGACGGGTGATGTGGAAGGCATAGCTGTTCCAACAGTTAAAGAAAATCCCGAATTTGAGTATTTATTCTTTGTTGGCTCTATGGGCTCATATGATTTAAGAAGCAGAAAAATTTCAAAATCATTTGTCAGACTATTAACTGAAGCCAACGTAAACTTTGCTATTTTAGGCAACGAAGAAAAAAATTCTGGTGATACACCAAGACGTATGGGTAACGAGATGCTATTCCAAGAACTATGCATGGCTAATATTGAAACGTTCCAAAAATATAATGTTAAGAAGATTGTGACGGCTTGCCCGCATACGTTTAACACCTTTAAAAATGAATACCCTGCTTTTGGTCTTGAAAATGTAGAGGTGCTACACCATTCTCAGCTTTTAGATTTGCTCATTAAAGAGGGTAAGCTTAAACCAACGTTTGAGGTGAAGGAGCGTATCACCTATCACGACTCATGCTACTTGGGACGCTATAACAATGTTTATGATCAGCCTAGAGATGTACTTCGTGCTATTCCCGGCGTTGAGCTAGTTGAGCCTGAGCGCAGTCGTAGTAATGGGATGTGCTGTGGTGCTGGTGGTGGCATGATGTGGATGGAGGAAACTGCAGGTAAGCGTGTCAATGTTGCTAGAACAGAGCAGCTTCTACAAACAAATCCAACAATGGTAAGCAGTGCATGTCCATTTTGCTTAACGATGATTGAGGATGGTACGAAGCTAAAAGAGGTAGATGACAAAGTGGCAGCTAAGGATATTGCTGAAATTTTAGAGCTGGCTGTATTCGGTAATTCGAAGCAGTCTGCATCAATAAAAGTAGAAGAGGAAATGGGGGCTTAATCATGTCAAAGGTTATTAAAAAAGCAGCTGTTATTGGTTCTGGGATAATGGGATCTGGTATAGCTGCACATTTAGCTAATGCGGGAATTTCAACGCTTTTACTTGATATTTTACCGAAGGCTTTAACAAAGGAGGAAGAAAAAAAGGGCTTAACGCTAGAGCATCCAAAGGTTCGTAGCCGTTTAGCTACTGATGCTATTGCA
>Ga0182742_1003030_pt1 | contig 17198 bp, 18 predicted proteins | sample eDN5th37CBELigMG_FD_128880 | JGI IMG/M metagenome (GOLD analysis project Ga0182742, IMG submission 128880) | Enriched Miracle-Growth compost microbial communities from Emeryville, California, USA - eDNA 5th pass 37_C BE-Lig MG (version 2)... ...
CGGCAGCCGAGGCCACGATGCGCACAGTCGCCGGGCGGTGATCCCCCCGACAGCCGCAAGGAGCGGGCCGGGCAGCGTCCACAGCACTTCGCACGACCTGCTCCTCTCTGCCGATATGGTGGTGCAGGCCACTGCGCCGCAGTGGCGCGATCTGCTGCACCTGGAAGTGGTCCAGCCCGACCTGGTCCGCATGCCGTTCGGGCGCCCCCGAGGTCGGGATCGGATGGCACCGGACCCCTGTCGCCCCGCCAGGGGCTGCGCCCGCAGAGCACCGGGAATCGCGACCGCAGTCAAAAACATGGATGCGGATCGTCGTCTGGAAGAAGGGCTGGCCGATGGACCACCAGAGCCGCAGGCCATGACGCTTCGTCGGGCGCGATCCGCTCCAGTCTTGCCCGGCACCACCCATGGATGTGGGCCGCCTTGCCGCCCAGGTGAAGATGTAGGACACAATCGTCCCGGGCGATGAACGCCGGGCGAAATGCAGGACGCTTCCGCATGAGTAGTGGGCCGGAAACCCGCAATGCTGTTGGCCTTAACGCACAAGCAGGACTGCGGTGTGTGGTCCTGGACACGGAGACCACCGGCCTCGACCCTGCCACCGGCGACCGCGTGATCGAGATCGCGGCGATCGAGCTGGTCAACCTCATGCCAACGGGAAAAACCTTCCACGTCCTGCTCGACCCCGAGCGGGAGGTGCCGGAGGAGAGCACCCGCGTCCACGGCTTCACCACGGAGATGCTGCGCGGCAAGCCGAAATTCGCCGATGTGCTGGAGGACCTCCTCGGCTTCCTCGCGCAGGATCCGATCGTTGCGCATAACGCGCCCTTCGATTTCGGCTTCCTGGATGCGGAACTGGCCCGCATCGGCCTCCCGCCCCTGGACCGGGCGCGGATGGTGGACAGCCTGGCGCTGGCGAAGAAGCGCTTCCCCGGCCTGCCGAACAGCCTGGACGCGCTGTGCCGCCGCTTCGGCATCGATAATTCGATGCGCACCAGCCACAACGCGCTGCTGGACGTGAAGCTGCTGGCCCAGGTTTATCTGGAGCTGATGGGCGGAAGGCAGCCCGGCCTGCATCTGGCGGCCTCGGTCATGGTGCCGGCCATCGCCATGGACGGACCGCGGCGGGAGCGGGTGAGCCGGCCGATCGTACCGACGGCAGAGGAACTCGCCGCCCATGCGGAATTCCTGAAGAAGCTGAAGGATCCGCTCTGGCTGCAACCGCCTTTCGTGGAGGCGGCGGAATAGGCCTGGCGCGCCGGGATTGACGAAGCCCGCTGCGCGGCCGGATGGTTGCGGGCATGAATTATCTCTACCTTGCCATCGCCATCGTCGCGGAGGTCATTGCCACCTCGGCGCTCAAGGCGTCCGACGGCCTCAGCCGGCTCTGGCCCTCGCTGGTGGTGGTGGCGGGCTATGGGGTGGCCTTCTTCTGCCTGTCGCTGACGCTGCGGACGATTCCGGTGGGGATCGCCTATGCCATCTGGTCGGGAGTGGGCATTGTCCTGATCGCCGGGGCCGGCTGGGTCCTCTACCGCCAGGTCCTGGACCTGCCCGCGATCATCGGCCTGGCGCTGATCATTGCCGGAGTGCTGGTGGTCAACCTGTTCTCCAAGACGGTGGGGCACTGAAGCAGCCGGTCGGCGAAGGGCCGCATGGCCCGGAGCCGCATCGGGTGGGCGGGTTCAGCGCGGCAGCGGGCGCAGCGGCAGCAGGCAGGCCATGGCCAGGGCCGCCAGCAGTCCGGCCAGCCCGAGCACCGCGGCGGCAGGCAGGGCCGCGACCAGCGGCGCGGTCAGGGCCGGGGCCGCTGCCTGGGCCAGCAGGATCGGCAGGGCCAGCCGGCCCATCAGCACCGGATAGCCGCGCGCCCCGAACAGGGCCAGGGGCACGGCGCCGCGGCTGATGGTGAGGATGCCGTTGCTGGCGCCGTAGAGCAGCACGAAGGGCACCGCCGCCACCGGCCCCGCCAGCACCAGCGCCAGCGCGCCCAGCGGCAGCAGTGCTGCGCCCAGCCGCGCCACGGTCAGCGGGTGCGCCCCCTTGCCCAGGGTGAATTCCAGCAGCCGCCCGCCGACCTGGGACGGCCCCATCAGTGAGGCCGCCCCCACCGCCGCCGCCACCGACAGCCCGAGCCCGCCCAGTACCGTGATCATGTGCACCGAGAGCGTCGCGCTGATCAGCGCGCGGATCGTGAAGAAGCCGGCGAGCAGCAGGAAGCTGCGCCGCACCCAGGCGGCGGGCGGCGGCGCCTCGATCCGCGCCGGGCCGGATTCCGGCGCCCCCGCGCCGGTCCCCCGGCGCGGCAGCAGCAGGTAGAGCGGCAGGACCAGCAGCAGGTTGATCCCGGCATAGGCCAGGCAGGTGCCGCGCCAGCCGAGCAGAGGCAGCAGCGCCGCGGTCAGCGGCCAGCCCACCGTGCTGGCGAAGCCCGCGACCAGGGTGACCAGAGTGATGCTGCGCCGCGCCGCCTGGCCGTAGAGCACGCCGAGCGTGGCAAAGGCGGCCTCATACAGCCCGAGCGCCATACCGGGGCCGAGCACGATCCAGCCGAGGAACCAGCCCCAGATCCCCGGCAGCAGGCCGAGCAGCAAGAGGCCCAGCGCGATCACGCAGGAGGAGAGGATCAGCACCGGCCGGCCGCCGAATTGCTCGATGGCCCGGCCGGTCCGCGGTGCCGCCAGACCGGAGATCAGCAGCGCCAGGGAGAAGGCGCCATAGACCAGCGCCGGATCGGCGCCGAGATCGGCGACCACGGCCGGTGCGAGCACCGCCGGCAGGTAATAGCTGCTGGCCCAGGCCAGGGTTTGCGCCACGCCAAGCAGCAGGGCGACCCCGCGTGGATCGGCAAGGCGGGAGCCCCGGAGGGCATCGGGCAGGGTAGTCATCCGGCGGCGCGTCGCGGCATGGCGCCATTCTTGCGCGGACGCCGCCCGCCGCCAAGCGGACGGCCGGGGCGGTCATCCGCCCCGGCCGGTGGTCAGCCCGTCAGCGACGGCAGGTCAGCTACGCATACTCCGCTGCAGTTCCTGCGCCATCTGCAGGTGCTGCTGCAGGGCCGGCAGGGTCTGGGAGGCGAACTGCTTCAACTGCGCATGGTCGCCCGCCTGCGCGTAATTGCGGAACATGTCCACGGCCATCTGGTGCGCCTGGACCTGCTGTTGAATGTACATCTGGTCGAATTGCGGCCCCTGCGCCTGCTGCAGTTGCGTCAGCAGTGCCTGGTGCTTCTGGTCAAGGCCCGACGGCATCTGCATGTTCTGCAGCGGGCCACTGCCGGCCTGCTGCATGAGCTGCTTCATCTCGTTCGTCGTCTTCGTGTGGTCGGTGACCATCCGCTGCGCGAACTGCTTCACCTGCGGGTTCTGCGACCGCTGCCCGGCCAGTTGCGAGGACTGGATCTCGAACAGGTCGCTCATTGCCGCCATGCGGACGAATTCGGGCGCGTTCACCACCTCGGCGCGCGTCGTCGTTTGGGACTGCATCGGCGTGGTCGCGCGCGGCTGCGTCTGGGTCTGCGTCTGGGCCAGGGCAGGGCTGGCGGCGAGCATCGCGGTTGCCGCGAGAAGGGCAAGCTTCCTCATGCGTCATATCTCCTGTATGGGCCGCTCGGGGAAGCGGCCGAGCCAGGTGCTAAACAGCGGCGGGGGAGGCGGGTTCGTTACCGCCCGCAGATCGCTCAGCGCGTGCTGAGCAAATGCCGCAGCCGCTTCGCCTGACGCTTGCCGAGGCCGATCAGCCGCACCTCCAGCACCTCCACCCCCTCGACCTGGCGCGGCCAGCGCTGTCGCAGCCGCTCCATTGCGTTCCGCGCCCAGGCGTATTGGTCGCGCAGCACAAAAAGACCGACGGCGATGAAGAGCAGCCCTTGCAGGATCGGCAGCACGGTGCCGAGCAGGCCGAGGACCACCAGCGCGAGGCCGGCGGATTTGCGCTTCCAGGAAGGGCGGTACTGCATCAGGCGGCGCGGGCGGCGGGCAGCGGGATCTTGCGGTCGCTGACGACGAAGAGGAACTCCGTGTTGGTCAGGCGTCCGACCTTGCCGACCTTCTTCCCCTGCGGATTGTGGATGCCGATCTTGGCGCCGACATAGCGGCCGTAGGGGATCTCGATCACCTGCACATGCCCGCGCGCGGCGAGCATCGCCTCCAGCGCCGCCCGGTGCAGATAGCCTTCGTCATTGAAGGAGACGACGAGGGTGCGGCAGCGCAGCGCCGCGATGGTGCGCTCCAGCGCCGGGCCGATGCCGCGCCGGCTGTTGAAGGCGCTGGTGCGGCTGCGGCAGTCGATGCGCTTGCAGGCCACGCCATAGACCTCCGGCTGGTCCCAGCGCACCAGCGTCTCCCAGACATGGTAGTTCCCGAGATAGGAGTGCTGGTTGTAGGGCGGGTCGAGATAGGCGAGGTCGCAATCGAGCATCGCCGCCACCTCCTCTGCCTCGCCGCAGAAGGCGGCGCAGGCACCGGATGCGGGGCGCGGCAGCAGGGCGGGCAGGCGCAGCTCCAGCGGGTTCAGCGCCCGCGGTGCCCAGCGCTTCATATAGGCCATCTGCAGCCCGGCGGTGGAATCCACCCGGTCGGCGGCCTCCAGCAAGGAGGTCAGCAGCACGGCCTCCAGCTCGGGCTCGGGGGAGAGGGCGATGATGGCCTCGCGGATCGCCTCCACCTTCTCCCCGTTCATCGGATGTAGGTAGCGGGAGCGGATGCAGTAGGTCTCGGTGAACCAGCCGGCGCGGCCGGGCAGGCGCTGCAGGTCGGCCAGGATCTTCCGGGCCGTCTCCGCCCAGCGCTCCGCATCCGCCTGCACGTAGCAGGTGGCGAGGACATGGGCGAAGGCGTTGTGGTCATTCGCCAGGACGCGGTAGCCGGCGCCCTTCAGCGCATGGCCGACGCGCGCGGTGCCGGAGAAGAGATCCGCCACCGTCGCGCCCGGCTCGGCGGCCGCCCCGACGGCCGCCAGGATGTGCCGCAGCAGGGCGCGCTTGGAGCCGATGTATTTTATCATGCCCGGCCTGCCCCCGCTGCGCGCAGCGGGGCTAGATGTGCAGTGCCCTGCCGTCCACGGCCAGCGCCGCCTCCTTCACCGCCTCGTTCAGCGAGGGATGCGCGTGGCAGGTGCGGGCCACATCCTCGGCGCTGGCGCCAAATTCGATGGCGAGCGCCAGTTCCGCGATCAGCGTGCCGGCATCCGGGCCGATGATGTGGGCGCCCAGCAGGCGGTCGGTCTTCGCGTCCGCCAGCAGCTTCACGAAGCCGTCCGTGTCGCCCATGGCCCGGGCGCGGCCATTGGCGGTGAATGGGAATTTGCCCGCCTTGTAGGCGACGCCATCGGCCTTGAGCTGCTCCTCCGTCCGGCCGACCGAGGCCACTTCCGGCCAAGTGTAGACCACGCCCGGGATCGCTTCGTAATTCACATGGCCCGCCTGGCCGGCGATCAGCTCGGCAACCGCCACGCCTTCTTCCTCGGCCTTGTGGGCCAGCATCGGGCCGGCGATGGCATCGCCGATGGCCCAGATGCCGGGGACATTGGTGGCGTAATGCGCGTCCACCTTCACCCGGCCGCGCTCGTCCACCGCCACGCCGGCGGCATCCAGGCCGAGGCCTTCCGTGTAGGCGCGGCGGCCGATCGCCACCAGCACCACATCGGCCTTCAGCTCCTCGGCAGGCCCGCCCTCGGCCGGCTCCAGGGTCAGGGTCACGCCCTCATTGCCCTTGCGGGCACCCGTCACCTTCGTCTTCAGCCGGAACTTGAAGCCCTGCTTGATCAGGACGCGCTCGAAGGCCTTGCCGACCTCAGCATCCATGCCAGGCACGATGCGGTCGAGGAATTCCACCACCGTCACCTGCGCGCCGAGCCGCCGCCAGACGCTGCCCAGCTCCAGCCCGATATAGCCGCCGCCGATCACCACCAGATGACCGGGCACCTTCTCCAGCTCCAGCCCGCCGGTGGAGGTGACGATGAACTGCTCGTCCACCTCCACCCCCGGTAGCGGGATGCTCTCGCTGCCCGAGGCGATGACGATGTGCTTCGTCTCATAGGTCTCGCCGTTCACGGCGACCTTGCCGGGACCGGCGATGCGCCCCTCGCCCTTCAGCCAAGTGATCTTGTGCTTGCGGAAGAGGAATTCCACGCCCTTCACATTGGCGGAGACGACCTCCCCCTTCCGTGCCAGCATCCGGGCGAGGTCGAGCTTCACCCCATCCACCAGGATGCCGTTATCGGCCAGCTTGTGCTTCGTCTCCTCATACAGCTCGCTGGATTGCAGCAGGGCCTTGGAGGGGATGCAGCCGACATTCAGGCAAGTGCCGCCCAGCGTCTCCCGCTTCTCCACGCAGGCGACCTTCATGCCGAGCTGGGCGGCGCGGATGGCGCAGACATAGCCGCCGGGGCCGGCGCCGATGACGATGACGTCGAAGCTCTCGGGCATGCGGGATCCTCAAGGGCCAAATTCCGGGCGGAAACTGGCCCCAACCGGCCATCAAGGCAAGCCCGGCAGGCCCCTGGCCGGTGCCGCACCATGCTCCCTGGCCAGATGGCTCTCGATCCGGGTCTCCGGCATGAACCAGGCGGAGATCAGGGCCAGGATGAAGAAGCCCGTGACATACCAGAAGAACCCGCTCTCGATCCCCTGGGACTTGAACCAGAGCCCGGCATATTCGGCCGTGCCGCCGAACAGGGCATTCGCCACCGCATAGGGCAGGCCGACGCCGAGCGCCCGGACCTCCCCCGGGAACAGCTCCGCCTTCACCAGCCCGCTGATCGAGGTGTAGCAGGAGACGACGGCCAGCCCCGCCAGGACCAGCAGCCCGGCCTCGATGGGCAAGGTCACATGTGCCAGGACGGAAAGCAGCGGCACCGTCATCAGCGCGCCGAGCACGCCGAAGATCAGCAGCATGACCCGCCGCCCGACATGGTCCGAGATGGCGCCGAAGACCGGCTGCAGGCACATGAAAATGAGCAGCACCACCGCCATAGTGGCGCTGACGGTGCGCACCGGCATGCCCGCGGTGTTGACCAGGTATTTCTGCATATAAGTGGTGAAGACGTAGAAGCTGAGCGACCCGCCCGCGGTCAGCCCCATCACCAGCAGCACGGGCCGTGGATGCTGCCGGATCAGCGCGAGGAGGGAGCCCGCCTCCGGCCGGTGCGCCTTCTCGGCGCTCTGCGTCTCGTGCAGGCTGCGGCGCAGGAACAGCGCGACCACCGCGGCCAGGGCACCGATGACGAAGGGGATGCGCCAGCCCCAGGCGCGCATCTCCTCCGTGGTCAGCAGCGCCTCCAGCACCACCAGCACCAGCACCGCCAGCAATTGGCCGCCGATCAGGGTCACGTACTGGAAGCTGGCGAAGAAGCCACGATGCCCGGGCAGCGCCACCTCGCTCATATAGGTGGCGGCGGTGCCGTATTCGCCGCCGACCGAAAGCCCCTGGGCCAGCCGGGCGACGGTCAGCAGCATCGGAGCGGCGATGCCGATGCTGGCATGGGTCGGCAGCAGCGCGACGGCCAGGGAGCCGGCACACATCAGCAGCACCGAGGCCATCATGGCGAAGCGCCGCCCGCGCCGGTCGGCCAGGGTGCCGAACAGCCAGCCGCCGAGCGGCCGCACCAGGAAGCCCGCGGCGAAGATCCCGGCGGCGTTCAGCAGTTGGGTGGTGCGGTCGCCGGAGGGGAAGAAGGCGGGGGCGAAATAGAGCGCCGTGAAGGAATAGACGTAGAAATCGTACCACTCGACCAAATTGCCCGAGGATCCGCCGACAATGGCCAGGATGCGGCGGCGCCGGTCGGCGGCCTCGTCCAGGGGCGGGGCAGCGATATTGGCTTCCATGGCATGTTCTCCGGCGCAGCAACGCGGAGCCCCCCTTCCGGTCCCATCACGGCGGAGCGGCACATGCGGGCCGGAGGGGCGCCTTGGAAGACAGAAATCTTGATCTTCAAGAATCTTAATTATAAAGCTAATGCCGTGTCCGTCCCGGTGGCCCCCATGACACTGGTAGCCCTGGTCCTGACATCCCTCGCCGCCAGCCTTGCGCTCATCAGCCTCGGCGGCGGCCTCTACGAGACGCGCGTACTCGACCCGGCCTGGCCGGGAAGGATCGACCTGATCCAGCCGCAGCATGGCGGCGTTTCGCGGCGCCGCTTCTGGATCCCGATGCACCTGGCCTTCGAGTTCTCGCTCATCGCCGCGCTGATCCTGGCCTGGCCGCAGCGGCCGGTCCGCCTTTGCCTGCTGCTTGCCCTGGCGAGCCACGCCGCCATGCGCATCTGGTCGGCCTTCTCCTTCATTCCCCAGGCGCTCGCCTTCGAGCAGGCGCGGCCCGGCCCGGCCACCGAGGCGGCAGCCCGGCGCTGGACGCGCCGGAGCCGCCTTCGGCTGCTGCTCGACCTTCTGACCTGCGGCGCCGCGCTGGCCGCCTTTGCCCTCATGGCACGCCTGTCGTGACCGGGCCTGAGCCGGAGGCGCCGGGCGGTTCCGTCGGCCTCGAACAACTGGTCAGGCAGGTGGAGCAGCTCATCCGGCGGATGGGTGCGCAGAGCGTCATGATCAGCCAGGCCGTTGCCAGCCAGGTCGGCCTGCACACGACCGACCTCGAATGCCTCGATCTCATCCTTCTCCGGGAAGAGACGACACCGGGCGAGCTGGCGAAGGCGACCGGCCTGACGACCGGTGCCGTCACCGCGCTGATAGACCGCCTGGAACGGCGCGGCTATGTGGCCCGGATCCCCGATCCGCGGGACCGCCGCCGGGTTCTCCTGCGCGTCCGGCCGGAGAGCATAGCGGCAATCCAGGCCGTGTACCGGCCGATGCAGGCGCGCATGACGGCGCTGTGGTCGGGCTTCACGGCCGCCCAGCTCGCGACCGTGGCCGAATTCCTCTCCCGCACCATCGAGGCCGGCGCGGATTGCGCGGAGGAGATCGCCCGGATGCCGCCCGCCGCGCCGCGGCGGAAGCCGGCCCGAGGCAAAGCCGCGCGCAGGCAGCCGTGACATGCGGCGGCATGCGGCCGGGAGGAACTGCCCTCTTTTCCTCCGCGACTGACGTCGGCAATCTACCGGCACGTCCAGGAGAAAAAATATGTCGAGAGAACGAGCCGGAATTGGCCGCCGTACCGCCCTTGGCCTGGCCGCCGCCAGCTTGGCCGCGCCAGCGCTTGCCCAGAACCGCTTCCCGGACCGGCCGATCCGGCTGATCGTGCCCTGGCCGCCCGGCGGCTCGGCCGATGCGCAGCTCCGGTCGCTGGCGGAGATCGCCGGCCGCCATCTCGGCCAGACCGTTGTGGTGGAGAACCGCCCCGGCGCCTCCGGCACCATGGGGGCGGTGCATCTGATCACCCAGGCGAAGCCGGATGGCTACACCATCAGCCAGATGCATCTCTCGATCGTCCGGCGGCCTTTCATCACGCGCAACCCGCTCTGGGACCCGGTGAACGACTTCACCCATATCATCGGCCTGACCGGCTGGCTGTTCGGCGTCTGCGTGAAGGCGGACGGGCCGATCAAGAACTGGGCGGACTACCTGGCCTATGCGCGGGCCAATCCGGGCCGGCTGACCTACACCACCAGCGGCATCGCCACGACCAACCACCTGGCGATGGAGGACATCGCCGCGCGGGAGAAGATCGAGCTGGTGCATGTGCCCTACCGCGCCTCCAACGAGGCGGCCGTAGCCGTGGCATCGGGCGAGGTGATGAGCGTCGCCGACAGCTCCGCCTGGGCGCCGCTGGTGGATGGCGGCAAGCTGCGCCCGATCTGCGTCTGGACCGCCGAGCGCTCCCCGCGCTTCCCGGATGTCCCGACGCTGAAGGAACTTGGTTACGACATGGTGGTGACATCGCCCTATGGGCTCTCCGGCCCCAAGGGTATGGATCCCGGCGTGGTGAAGATCCTGCACGATGCGTTCAAGGCGGCGCTGTTCGACCCGGCCAATGCGCAGGTGCGGGCCAATTTCGACATGCCGCTCGAATACTACGATACCGAGGCCTATCGCGACTTCATCGCCCGCCGCGCCGAATACGAGAAGCAGATGGCGGAGCGGCTGAACCTGCGCATCGACTGACGCAGGGTGCTCCTGGAGGAAAACGACCGGATGACTCCTGTGCTTTCGCGCCGCGCCACGCTCGGCCTGGCCGGCGCAGCGCTCACGGCAACCCTCGCCCGGCCCGCCATCGGCCAGGCCCGCTTTCCGGACCGGCCGATCCGCTTCCTGATCCCCTGGCCGCCCGGCGGCAGCCTGGATGCGCTGCACCGCACGATGTTCGAGATCATGGGCAAGGATCTCGGCCAGAGCGTCGTCATCGAGAACCGGCCCGGCGCGCGCGGCACCCAGGCGGCGATCTTCCTCATCAAGCAGGCGAAGCCGGATGGCTACACCCTGGCGCACCATCACCTCTCCATCCTGCGCCATCCCTTCCTGACGAAGCAGCCGACCTGGGATCCGATCAACGACTTCACCTACATCATGCAGGTGAGCGGCTTCACCTTCGGCACCGTGGTCCGCAGCGACAGCCCCTACAGGACCTTCAAGGACCTGATCGAGGCGGCGCGGCGCCAGCCCGGGAAGCTCACCTATTCCACCAGCGGCATCGCCACGACCAACCACATCGCCATGGAGGACATCTGCGCCCGGGAGGGCGTGCAGATGACGCACATCCCCTTCCGCGGCGCGCAGGAGGGGGTGACGGCGCTGCTCGGCAGGCAGATCGACGTGGTGGCGGATGCGCAGGCCTGGCGCCCGAATGTCGAGAGCGGCGAGTTCCGCCTGCTCTCCGTCTGGACGCGGGAGCGCCTGCCCACCTTCCCCGACGCGCCGACCCTGAAGGAGCTGGGCTACGACATGGTCGTCACCTCGCCCTATGGGGTCGTCGGCCCCAAGGGGGTGCCGCCGGAGATCGTGGACAAGCTGCACCAGTCCTTCCGCAAGGCCTATCTCGACGAGGCCTCCCAGGCCATCATGAACCGGTGGGACATGCCGAAGGAGTATCTCGGCCCCGCCGACTACCTGGCCTTCGCCAAGGAGCGGGTCGAGTATGAGAAGATGATGGTGGAGCGGCTGAAGCTCAGTATCGACTGAGCCGGGTACGACGGGCGACCAGCCGCGCCGCCTCCGGGCTGGCCGCCACTATCGCGGCCAGCAGGCGTGGCGCCCGTCCCAGCAGCCCCCCGGCGGCGCCGGCCCAGCGCATCGGGCCAGCGATGCGGCGCTGCCAGGCGGCGTGGAAGCGCGTCGCCGGCTCCTCCGCCAGGATCGCCTCCGCTGCCGCGAGGCCGGAGAGCAGCGCCATTGCCACCCCCTCCCCGGTGAAGGAGGGAATGACCGCCGCCTGGTCGCCCACGCGGTAGGGCCCATCATCCGGTCCCTGGTGGCGGAAGCCATAGGGCAGGTCGGCGATGGCCATTGGCCGGTCCCAGGCTGGCCGGGCGCCCGCCAGCAGGCGCGCCGCCAGGGCGGACCCCGCCGCCACCCGCTCCAGCAGGGCCGGCGCCTGCCGCGCCGCCTCCCCCGGCGGGTCCGACAGGGCGGCGCAGAGATTGGCGCCGCCGCCGGGCAGGGGCAGCAGCCCGGCATAGCCGCCGGAGAAGGGCAGCAGCACCACCTCGCCCTTCGGCACCAGGCCGTGCAGATGCAGCTTCAGCCCCAGCGCCCCCGGCGGCGCGCCCTGCCGCGGATACCCGCGCAGCCCATGCTTGCCGGTGGCGAGGACCAGCCGGCGGGCGCTGGCCTCGTCCCGCGCCAGCCGCAGGCGCCAATGGCCGGATGCCGGCTCCGCCCCCAGCACCGTCACACCCTGCCGCAGTTCCACCCCCGCCGCCCATGCCGCCTCGCGCAATGCGCCGTCCAGGATGCGGCGCGGCAGCGCCCAGGCCGGGAAGGGCAGCGCCATCGCCGCCTCCCGTCCGCCGGCGCCGAGGCGCAGGCGATGCAGCGGCACCGCGCCCAGACCCGGCAGGTCCAGCCCCAGCCGCGCCAGGGCCGCCGCCGCGTCGGGGCCGAGGAATTCGCCGCAGACGCTCTCCCGCGCCCCGGCGGTGCGCTCCAGCAGCAGCACGCGGCGGCCGGCGCGGGCGAGGGCGATGGCGGCGGCGCAGCCGGCCGGGCCGGCGCCGATCACCGCCACCTCGGCCGAGGTCATGCGCGGATGGTCCCGACCAGCCAGCGGAAAGGGAAGGCGCGGCTGATCTCCGCCGCCACCCCGGCCTGGTCCAGCAGGCGCTGCCAATCCGCGCGCCGGAAACCGCGGGCGATGGAGACGGTGCTGTCATGCACCACCATCGGATCCATGCGCAGCAGCCGCACCGCGCCCCAGACGAAGCCCCAGGGCACCACATGCCGGTGCAGGTCGCTGATGAGCCAGCCGAGCCGCGCCCGCTCGTCGATCCAGCGCAGGAAGCGCACCAGTTCCGGGTCGCGCAGATGGTGGGTGAAGAGGCTGCACAGCACAAGGTCGAACCGCTCGGCCGGGTCGAGGTCGAAGAGATCGGCGGTGATCCAGCATGCCGGCGTGCCAGCGGCCAAGGCGTAGCGCCCGGCCCAGGGGCTGCGGTCCAGCCCGGTCAGCTCCATCGTCAGGCCGCGCTGCCCGCCCCATTCCGCGATGGCACGCAGCATGTCGCCGCCGCCTGCGCCGACATCCAGTACCGAGAGCCGCTTCACGCCGCTCCGCGCCGCCACACGGTCCAGCCAGCGCAGCGTGGGACGGTAGGCCAGGCTCATGCGGTTGATGCGCGCCAGGTCGCGCAGCGCCGAGGCGAATTCCGCCTCCGTCGTCGCCGGGTCGTCCATCCATTCGGAGGCGGTGCTGCGGTGGCGCATCTTCGTCAGTCCACGGTGAAGCGCATGGCCTCGGTCGAGAGGCCGGGGCCGAAGGCGAGCGCGCAGCCCCGCTGCCCGGGCCGCGCCGTGCCGAGCATGCGCTGCAGCACGAACATGACGGTGGCGGAGGACATGTTGCCATACTCCCGCAGCACCGCGCGGCTGACATCCAGCGCCGCATCAGGCAGGGCAAGCCCCTGCGCCACGGCATCCAGCACGCTGCGCCCGCCTGGATGCACGGCCCAGAGCGCCACCTCCTCCGGCGCCACGCCGCCCGTGATGCGCGCCGCCTGCTCCGGCAGGGCGCGCGCGAGCGTCAGCGGCAGCAGGCCGGACAGGGTCATGTCGAAGCCGGAATCGCCGATGCGCCAGGTGATCTGGTCCCGCGCCTCCGGCACCACCGCGGCGTGGAAGCCATCCATGCGCAGCCCCTCCGGCTCGGCGCTGACCAGCGCCGCGCTGCAGCCATCGGCGAAGAGCAGGAAACACAGCAATTGCCCGATATCGGCGCTCGGCTGCAGGTGCAGGCTGCACAATTCGAGGTTCAGCACCAGCACCCGCGCGCGGGGATCGCTCCGTACCGCCTGCCAGGCCAGCTTCAGCGCATTGATCGCGGCCTGGCAGCCCATGAAGCCGACCACGGTGCGCTGCGTCTCCCCGGGCAGGCCGTAGCGGCGGATCAGCCAGTGATCCAGGCCCGGCGCAACGAAGCCGGTGCAGGTGGCCAGGATCAGATGGGTGATGCGTGGCGCCTCCCGCTCCAGGCCCAGCGCGTCGCAGGCGGCTTCGGCCAGGGCCGGCGCCTCGGCCTCGTAGCGCGTCATGCGCGTGCCGGTCGGCGGGAAGCATGCCTGCCGGTAGAAGCCGCAGACCGTGCCGCGCGCCTCCGCATCCGGCTGCAGCACCGAGTAGCGGCGCTCGATCTGCGAGCGTGCCATCAGCCGGGCGAAGGCGTCGCGCGTGCGCGCATCCGTGATCTGCCGCCCGGCGAAGCGACGGAAGGCATCATGCACCTCATGCCGCGGCACGGCGGTGGCGATGCGGTTGATGTGCGCTTGTATCACAGGCGGCAGATGGGCGCTGCGGCGGATGCAACACCCCCCGTTGCCGGGTGATTGATCCGCATCGACCGAGCACCTGCCGCGTTGCAGGTGGTGCGACCCGGCTCCGGGACGGTTGGCGCCCCGGGGGTCATTCCGGGCCCGCACCACACGGACCAAGAAATGTGGATGCCAACAAGGCTGGGAGACGTCCGATGATGAAGCGGTTCGCGATGCTGCTCGCGGGCGCGCTGCTATGCGCCCTGACCGTTCAGCTCGCCCGGGCGCAGGAGCGCCTGCGAATCTCGCTCGACACCAATCCCAACCATATCAGAAACGAATCCGTCGAGATCTTCGCCCAGGAGCTGAAGAAGCGGGTCGGGGACCGTATCCAGGTGGAGGTTTTCCCCAGCGCGCAGCTCTACCGCGACCGCGACGTGCCACGTGCCTTGCGGCAGGGCTCGGTGGAAATGGGCATTCCCGGCACCTGGCAGCTCGACGGCGTCGCGCCGAGCACCGCCATCACCAGCCTGCCGATGTTCTACGGGGTGGATGCCGAGACGGTTCACAAGCTCGTGGACGGCAAGCTCGGCGAGGCCATCAACCGCAACATCGAGGAGCGCCTGGGGGTGAAGGTGCTCGGCCGCTGGTTCGACCTCGGCTTCAACCATCTCTACAGCACCGCGAACCCGATCAGGCAGTATGCCGATATCGAGGGCAAGAAGGTCCGCATCCCCGGCGGCTCGGCCAATGCCGCGCGCATCCGTGCGCTGGGCGGCAGCCCTGTGCTGATCCCCTGGCCTGACCTGCCGCTGGCGATGAATCAGGGCGTGGTGGACGCGCTGATCACCACGCATGAAAGCGCCTTTACCGCGAAGCTCTGGGACAGCGGCATGCGCCATGCCTTCGAGGACCGGGAATTCTTCGCGCAATACGTGCCGATGCTGAATCGCCGCTTCTGGAACCGGCTTTCGCCCGAGTTGCAGAAGGCGGTTACCGAAGCCTGGGACGTGGCGGTGGAGATGGAGCGCCGCAATGCCGCCAAGGCGCAGGCCGATGCGCGCCAGGTCCTGATCGAGCACTGCGTGCAGATGGCGCAGCCGAGCGAGGAGGCCGCCGCCGCCGCTCGCCGCCGTCTGCTGGCGGTGCAGGACCAGGTCGTGTCCGACATGAAGATCGAACGGGATCTGGTGGAACTGGCGGCGCAGCAGCTGCGCGAGGCCAATGTCGATTTCTGACATCACCGGCGGCAACCCGCCGGCGGGGACGGCAGGCGCGGGGGAGGCGGAGGTCGTCCCCGAGGCACGGCAGCCGCTCTTCGACCGGCTGGAGGGCATCCTGACCGGGCTCTTCGCCGCGGCGGCGCTGCTGCTCTGCTGCCTCAACATCCTGCTCCGCAGCCTCGCCCCCGACTACGCCATCGAATGGGGCGACGAGGTGCAGGTCTATCTGGTAATCTGGGCGGTCTGCCTCTCCTTCGGGGCGGTCACCGCATCGGGGCGCCACATCAAGGCCGACTTTTTCGTGGAGCGGCTGCCGCCCGGCCTCAACCGGGCGGCGGCGGTGCTCTCGGACGTGCTGGGCCTGTTCATGGCGGCCCTGCTGGTCTGGTATGGCGCGGCGGTGGTGCTGGATGCCTATGATTTCGGCGATCTCTCGACCACCTCGCTGCGCTTCCCGCTCTGGATCTACTACCTGGCGCTGCCGGTGGGCGCCGCGCTGATGGCGCTGCGCTACCTCATCCGCCTTCTGCACGCTGCCTTCGGCCGGGCGAGGGGGGAAACATGACAGGGGTCGTTGGCGCCGCCACCCTTGCGCTGCTCGTCCTCGGGGTGCCGATCTGGCTGGTACTCGGCGCCAGCGCCACGGCCTTCTTCGCGCTGGATCACCAGCCGCTGGTCGGCATCGCGCAGAAGGTGATCGACGAGTTCAACTCCTCCACCCTGCTTGCCGTGCCCTATTTCGTCGCCGCTGCGGTGTTCATGGAGCGCGGCAATGTCGCTCGTGCCCTGATCGGCGCGGCGGAGGCCTGGGTGGGCAGCGTCAGCGGCGGGCTCGGCCTGGTCTGCGTGCTCTCCTGCACCATCTTCGCGGCGATGTGCGGCTCTTCCGTCGCCACTGCCATGGCGATGGGTACCCTGCTGGTCCCGGCCATGCTGCGGGCGGGCTATCAGCGGGACTTCGCCGCCGGCATCGTTGCCTCCTCCGGCACGCTTGGCATCCTGATCCCGCCCAGCCTCGCCTTCGTCATCTATGGCGTGCTGGCGGACCAGTCGATCACCCGGCTGTTCCTGGCCGGCGTGCTGCCGGGGCTGCTGCAGGGCGGGCTGATCGCCGGCTGGATCCTCTACCATGCGCGCCGCCACGGCTATGCCCGGCAGGAACCCATGCCAGTGGCGGAGAAGCTGCGCCGCACGGTGCAGGCCATCCCGGCCCTTTCGGTGCCCGTCATCGTCCTGGGCGGGCTCTATGGCGGGGTGGTGACGGTCACGGAGGCCGCAGCGCTCTCCGCCGTGGTCGCCATGCTGCTTGCCGTCTTCGCCTATCGCGGCGTCATGGCACGAAACTTCCTGTCGGTGCTGGCCGAGGCGATCCGCAACGCCGCGGCCATCATGATCATCATCGCCATGGCCCTGGTCTTCGGGCATTGGGTGACGGAGACCGGAGTCGCCCGCGACGTGGTCGGATATGTCACCGGCAGCGGCATCACCTGGTGGCAATTCCTGCTGCTGGTGAATGCCGGGCTGCTGCTGCTCGGAATGATCCTGGAAGTCTTCTCGGTGATGCTGCTGACCCTTCCGGTCATCATCCCGCTGCTGCAGCCGCTCGGCATCGATCCGGTGCATTTCGGCGTGTTGATGGTGGTGAACATGGAGCTGGCTCTGCTGACGCCGCCGGTCGGGCTGAACCTCTTCGTCATCGCCGGCATCACGAACGCGCCGCTGGCCGAGGTGGTGCGCGGGACCGCGCCCTTCCTGGTGCTGATGCTCCTGCTGCTGCTTGCCATCACCTACATACCGGAATTGTCGCTCTGGGTGCCGCGGCTGTTCTATGGCTGAGCGGCCAGATCTGAAGCGGCGCAGCCAGGCTGCAAAAACCCTGGAACAATGCCGCCCCGCCGGACGTTGCGGCGGGCATGGCCGCCGATCTGTTCGCTGCCCATGCCGACCCCGAAGCCGCCCTCGCCGCCCTGCGGGAGGAGTTGCGCGGTGCCAACAGCCTGCCGGCCTGGACGGCGCAGGCGACCCAGATGGTGTTCGGGGAGGGGCCGGTCGGCCCGCCGCTGATGTTCGTCGGCGAGCAGCCGGGCGACGAGGAGGACATCGCCGGCCGTCCCTTCGTCGGCCCCG
>Ga0182742_1003031_pt1 | contig 17196 bp, 14 predicted proteins | sample eDN5th37CBELigMG_FD_128880 | JGI IMG/M metagenome (GOLD analysis project Ga0182742, IMG submission 128880) | Enriched Miracle-Growth compost microbial communities from Emeryville, California, USA - eDNA 5th pass 37_C BE-Lig MG (version 2)... ...
ACCCTCACGCCGTTCGTCGACGAGCTGCCGGTGCTGGAGCAGGTGAGCGGATCGACGATCGAGATCGACGCCGTCAGCTCCACCCACAGCTTCCATCGCGACCTCCCGCCCGGCGCGACCCTCGCCTACGGCGACAGCTATCTCGGTCCGGTCATCACCGCGCACCGCGGCCGGCCCACCGAGATCCGGTACCGAAACCGCTTGAGCGCCCACCCTTTCGCCCCCGACTTCGATACCTCGCTGCACGGGATGAGCGAACGCGACCGCATCGAGGTTCCGACCTCGCTGCACCTGCACGGCGGGGTCACCCCACCCGAGTCCGACGGCCACCCGGAGCTGGTCTCCCGGCCCGGCCAGGGCATGACCTACCGCTTCCCGAACCGGCAGGAAGCCGGGATGCTGTGGTACCACGACCACGCGATGGCGGTCACCCGGCTCAACGTCTACGCCGGGCTCGCCGGCGTCTACCAGCTCCGCGACGAGTTCGACACGGGCGAGGCCGGAAACCCGCTCGGTCTGCCCTCCGGCGAGTTCGACCTGCCGCTGGTGCTGCAGGAGAAGATCGTCAACAGCGACGGCTCGCAGTCCATCCGTTCGACCCCGATCGTGCCGCAGGGTCGCTGGGAGGGCGGCGCCGTCGGAGACGTCGGTCTCGTCAACGGCAAGATCTGGCCCGAGGCCCGCGTCGCGCGGGGTCTCTACCGGCTGCGCCTGCTCAATGCCGCCTCGTTCAGCGTCTGGGACCTGAGTTTCTCCAACGGCATGGTGTTCTGGGTCATCGGCATGGAAGGCGGACTGCTCGACGCGCCCGCCGCGACCACCCGGATCCGGCTCGCGCCGGGCGAACGAGCCGATCTGCTTGTCGATTTCGCCCTGCTCGACCCCGGAGCCACCGTCGAACTCCGCAACACCGAGGACGCCGCACCCCAGGCCGCGCAGATCGGCGCGGTGCGGATGCCGGTGTTCATGCGCTTCCGCGCCGAGGCGGTGCGCGGATTCACCGGTCCGGTTCCCGCGACCCTCCGTGGGGGAGCGGGGCAGCCCCACCCCGTGGGCCCGATCCCGCAACCGCAGGTCGTGCGGAACGTTTCGATGAGCCAGCCGTCGGACGTGCGCCTGCCGCCGTCGATCATGTCGCTCAACAACCTTCGCCTCCACAGCGACGACATCGAAATGCCGTGACAGGGCACCGTCGAGCAGTGGAACATCGTCAACGCCACCCCGGATCCGCACCCGGTGCACCTGCACCTGGTGACCTTCCGCGTCCTGGGTCGGCAGGCGATCAACACCCTCGCGATGTGCGCGCGCCAGCCGCAGCCGCCGCTCGGGATCAAGTGGACCCCGGATCCGGATCCGTTCGTCGTCGAACCGCTGCGCGGGCCGCAACCGTGGGAGACCGGATTCAAGGACACGGTCATCTGTGACCCGAACTCGGTGACGCGGATCGTGGTTCGGTTCCCGACCGCCGAGGAACTCGGCTTCGACCCCGATGCCACCTTCGCCACGGACCTGGTCCAGACCATCGGCAACGGCGATCACGGCCACACCGATCCGGCGGCACACCGGGAGCATTCCGGCGCGCACACGCTGCAGGGCTACGTGTGGCACTGCCACATCCTCGACCACGAAGACCACGACATGATGCTGAAATACCGGACGGTGACATGACTTCCAGGACCGAGATCCGCGACCACTTCCAGCGCATCCCGTACGAACCGGCGAACGACGGCCGGGTCGAGATGCATTCGGGGCTGAGCCGCCACTATCCGACTCTGCACGCCAATCTGGTTGCGGAAAAAGGATATTCGACCGAGGTTGGGGTGATCATGTGTCATCCCGCATCGAACTTCCTCAGCCACTTCCTGCTGAAGGCGATCGCCGAGCAGGGCATCCCCGCGATGGGGCTCAACACCCGCTACGCGTCGAACGAACCGGCGCTCATCATGGAGCGCGCCGCCTTCGACCTCGGGACCGGCGTGCGCTGGATGGCCGACGAACTCGGCTTCGAGAAGGTCGTGCTGCTCGGGTTCAGCGGCGGCGGCTCGCTCGCCTCCTTCTACCAGTCACAGGCCGAGAATCCGACCGTCACCGAGACTCCCGCGGGTGATCCGGCGCCCTTCGCATCGGCCGGATTGCGGCCCGCCGACGCGCTCATGCTGGTCGGTGCCCACCCCGGCCGGGCGCGGGTGCTGCGGCACTGGATCGACGGTGCCGTCGTCGACGAGGCCGATCCGTACCTCACCGACCCGGACCTCGACCTGTACGCGCGCACCGCGCCGCTCGACCCCGAGTGGGTGCAGCAGTACCGGGACGCGCAGCTGGCCCGCATGCGGCGCATCGACGCCTGGGCGCTCGACCAGCTCGCCGACCTGAACCGCACCGGCGCCTCCGACCGCGGCTTCGTGGTGCACCGCACCGTCGCCGACCCGCGCTTCGTCGACCTGACGATCGACCCCAGCGACCGCGAGCTCGGCAGCATGTACGGCGATCCGAAGGCCGCGAACACCGCCGCAGGCGGGCTCGCCCGGTTCGTGACCGTCCGCAGCTGGCTGAGCACGTGGAGTCCCGACCACACCAACGCCGACGCGCTCACCGATCTGCAGTCGGTGCACGCCCCGACGATGGTCATGAGCCTGCTCGGCGACCAGGCCGCGTTCGCCGAGGACTCGCGGCTCATGCACGCCGCGCTGCCCCGCGACGCCGAACTGATCGAGATGCGCGGCCTCAACCACTATCTGGTGGACCAGCCCGGCGGGCTGAACGACGTCGTCACCCGCCTCGCCGGCTGGATCCGCCGCACCGTCCTCGACGATCGGAACCAGGAGGTCCCGGCATGACCGGCACCATCGCGCGTGAGACACCCGACGAGATCGACCGCTGCCCGTCCGCGTTCCCGTACTGGGAATCCGTTGCGACCGAACGTGTCCAGCGGGTGCGGCGACTCGTGTTGAAACTCACCGGTTTCGACATCCTGCCGACCGACGAACAGGCCCGCGCCCTGTGCAACGACCTCTACAGCGGTGACCCCACCGCGGAACGATTCGTCGAAGAGGTCTACCACGGGGAGACCGGACCGAAACGGACGCGCGAGATGCTCGAGATCGCCCTCGCCGAGGGCATCGACGCGGTGCCCGACGCACCCGAGTCGATGCGCGCGCTGTTCGAGGAGTTCGAAACCGTGCCCGACTGGGTGCAACCGGTACTCGTCGAGCAGGGCGCGGCGATCTGGCGACGCTGGGGCACCATGCTGTTCAGCTTCGCCGGCGCCGAAACCCTCGAGATCTACACCGAGGCCGCGGTCGCGACACCGCTGTCGCTGGCCGGTGGCTACGCCGGGGACAACGCGCTGCGCCGATTCCTCGAGACCTGCCGCTTCTGGATGGACGTGTCCGAACCCGGCGCGCTGCTGACCCCCGGATCGAAGGGCCGCGCCACCGCACTGAAGGTGCGCGTGATGCACGTGTCCGTCCGCTCCCGGGTGGCGAACCATCCCGAGTGGGACCAGTCCAAGTGGGGTCTGCCCATCAGCCAGACGTACATGATGCTCACCCTCATCGCCGGCAGCGTCACCCCGGGCCTGGCGCTGTGGGTGCTCGGGTACCAGACCACCCCGCGGGAGATCCGCGCGCTCATCCACTTCCAGAAGTACATGGGCTACCTGCTCGGGGTGCGACTGCGCTGGTACCCGGAAACCATCGGCGACAGCCTGCGGGCACTCGCGACCACCGTGGTGTCCCGCTCGCACGACTCCGGAAAACACGGCAAGGAACTGATCGAGTCGTACCCGCAGGCGTTCGCGCCGCGCGACGGACACCGCGGTCTGACCCGCCTGCGCGAGGCCTACAACTTCCGCATCAACTCCGTGTACTCGGCGATCTACATGGCCCCCGGCACCCGCCGCAAGTACTCGATGCCGAAGGTGCTGCCGTGGTTGATCATTCCGATCGCCCGGTTCCCGCTCATCACCGCGATGGAACTGGCGCGCCGCTTCGTCCCCGGCGTCGCCAAGGTGCACGAGAAGATCATGGTCGCCCATCGCGAGAACTGGTACCGAGCTCAGATGCAAGGACGCGAAGCACAATTCGACGCCAGCGGCGCACTGCGACGCTGACACCGCCACCACTGGGGAAGGGACACTGTGGCTGCACTACAGATCGTCGAGGCCTGGAACGGACCGGGCCGTCGCGACGGCGAGATCACGACCGTCGCACCGAGCGACAACGGAGCCCATCCGTCGACCGACAAGCGCGCCTTCGAACACTGGTACTTCGATGCACACCTCGACGACGGACGCATCGTCGTCGCGATGCTGCAGACCCGGGAACTCGTGCACCGCAAGCCCGGTGTGGAGATCCACGTCTACAGCCCCGACGGCAAGCGCCGCGAGGTGGTCCGGCAGTTCACCGACGAGGATCTCGCGGTTTCCACCGAGAAGTGCGACGTGCGGGTCGGTACGAACTTCGCCCGCCTGACCGGCGAGGAGAACGGACTGCCGGTCTACCGGGTGAAGGTCGCCGAGGGCGATCTCGGGTTCGATCTCACGTTCACCGCCGAGGTGCCGCCGTGGATGCCCGGTCGCGGGCAGACGAGCTACAACGACCGCGAGTTCTTCGCTTGGGTCGTCGGCGCGCCCCGCGCGAAGGTCGCCGGCACCGTGACCGTCGACGGCGAGACCACCACCGTCGCCGGCCGCGGCTACCACGACCACAACTGGGGCGTGGGCGACATGAAGCGGATCATCGACAAGTGGTACTGGGGCCGGTTGTACACCGACGACTTCACCCTGGTCTACGCGATGGTGCACACGCAGAAGAAGTACGGCAATCACTGGTCGCAGCCGGTGATGGTCGCGCGCGGCAGCGAGGTGATCGTCAGCAACGGCGAGGTCGAGATGACCGAGGGTCCCACCGTGTTCGACCCCGTCGCCGATCGCACCTATCCGACGTGGCTGCGGATCCGCATCCCGGATGTGCTCGACGTCAGGCTGGACGTCCGCGAGATCGTGCACGCGCACAATCTGCTCGAGGACATTCCGCTCGCGGCGAGCCCGCTGATCAAGCCGATCGTCAACCGGCTCATCGGGCGGCCCGGGTACTTCCGGTTCCGCTCCGACTTCTCCCTGTCGGTGTCCGTCGACGGTCTGACCCAGGAGCGGCACGGCTCGACGCTGCACGAAATGGTCGCACTGACGTGACGGCCGGTTCGGTGGACCTCGCCTACCTCCACGGGTTCGGCAACGAACACCACAGCGAGGCGATCGCAGGGGCGCTGCCGTGGGGCCAGAACTCGCCGCAGCGCGCCCCGTACGGGCTCTACGCCGAACAGCATTCCGCGACGGCGTTCACCGAACCACGCGGAATCAACAGGCGCACCTGGACGTACCGGATCATGCCGTCGGCCGCGCACCCGGCGTTCCGGCGGATCGACGACGGGAACTGGGCGTCGGCGCCCCTGACCGGGGGACTGGTGACCCCGAACCGGCTGCGGTGGGACCCGCAGCCGGTACCCGGCGCCGGTCGCGATTTCGTCGACGGCGTCACCACCTACGCGGTCAACGGAGACGTACTCTCCCGCAACGGGATCGCCGTGCACCTGTACGCGATCACCGAGTCGATGACGGACCGGTACTTCGTGAACGCCGACGGCGAGATGCTGTTCGTGCCGCAGGACGGGGAACTGCTGCTGTGCACCGAGTTCGGTCGCCTGGCGGTTGTGCCCGGTGAGATCGCCGTCGTCGGACGTGCCGTACGGTTCCGGGTCGAACTGCTCGACCCGGCCGCCACCGGATACGTGTGCGAAAACTACGGTGCCGCATTCGAACTGCCCGAACTCGGGCCGATCGGCGCGAACGGCCTCGCCCATGCCCGCGACTTCCTGTACCCGACGGCCTGGTACGAGGACCGTGCCGGCACCTTCGAACTCGTACAGAAGTTCGGCGGTCACCTGTGGGCCACCGAACTCGGCCACTCGCCGCTCGACGTCGTCGCGTGGCACGGCACGCACGGCGCGTACAAGTACGACATCTCCCGGTTCAACGTCATGACCACCGGCGGCTGGGACCACCCGGACCCGTCGATCTTCACCGTCCTGACCTCGGCCACCCCCATACCGGGGCAGGCGAACGTGGATTTCGCGGTGTTCCCCGAACGCTGGGTCGTCGGCGAACACACCTTCCGCCCGCCGCACTTCCACCGCAACGTCATGACGGAATTCATGGGACTCGTTCGCGGCAGGCACGATTCGAAGGCCGAAGGGTTCGTTCCCGGCGGCGCGTCGCTGCACAACCAGTGGGGTGCGCACGGACCGGACCTGGAGACGTTCGAACTCGCGAGTGCCGCGGAACTCGCCCCCGTCAAGCTCGAGAACACCATGTCGTTCATGTTCGAGACCCGGCTGCCACTGGCCGTCACCGACACCGCCCTCGCCGCGGCCCACCGTCAACCCGACTACGACTCGTCGTGGTCCGGCCTCGCTCGTCGCTTCACTCCGCCCTCACCCTAGGAGTCACAGATGACCGAAACCACCACTGCCCCCACACCGCATCCCGTCGTGGTACCGGAACCGCTGCTGCGCATCGGCGGCCGCGCGGTCCCGGCGCGCTCTGGCGCGACCTTCACCTCCGTCAACCCGGCGAACGAGGAGACCGTCGCGCAGATCGCCGCCGGTGGCGCGGCGGACATCGACGCCGCCGTCGACGCCGCCCGCGCCACCTTCGAGGACGGCGCGTGGTCGCAGATGCCCGGCGCCGAGCGCGGCCGGATCCTCTCGCGCGCAGCCGATCTCATCGAGCAGCACGCGCCCGAACTGTCTGCCCTCGAAACCGCCGAGATGGGCAAGCTGTACGCCGACACCGTCGCCGGGGACATCCCCGCCGCGGCGGCCTCGTTCCGGCACTACGCCGGGTGGGCCGACAAGATCGCCGGCGAAGCGATCCTGCTGCCCGACGTGGGACCGCAGCATCGCTTCGGCTACACCCTGCGTCAGCCGCTCGGCGTGGTCGGCGCGATCACCCCGTGGAACAACCCGACCGTCGTCGCCGCGTGGAAGGTCGCCCCCGCGCTGGCCGCCGGCTGCTCGGTCGTCGTCAAGCCGGCGGAGGACGCGTCGCTGTCCACGCTGAAGCTCGCCGACCTGCTCGCCGAGGCGGGTGTGCCGGACGGCGCGTTCAACGTCGTGCCGGGGCTCGGGCCGGAGGCGGGCGCCGCGCTCGCCGCGCACGAGGGCATCGACAAGATCACCTTCACCGGCAGCCCCGCCGTCGGCAAGACCATCACCTCGCTCGCGGGCGAGAAGTTCCGCAAGGTCACCCTCGAGCTCGGCGGCAAGGCGCCGCAGCTGATCTTCCCGGACGCCGACCTCGAGGCGTCGCTGCCGTGGATCGCGATGGGCAACTTCTACCACCAGGGCCAGGTGTGCGCGGCCGGCACCCGCGTCATCGTGCACGAATCCATCGCCGACCAGGTCGTCGAGGGGCTCGTCGAGTTCGCACGCGGCGCCGTGGTCGGTGACCCCTTCGACGCGGCGACGACGCAGGGCACCATCGTCAACCGCAAGCAGCTCGATCGGATCCTCGGGTACATCGAGAAGGGCCGCGCCGAGGGAGCCGAGCTGCTGACCGGCGGTGGGCGCGTCGGCGACCGAGGCTTCTTCGTCGAGCCCACCGTCTTCCGGGGGCACAACGAGCTGACGATCGCCCGCGAGGAGATCTTCGGTCCGGTCGCGACCGTCATCACGTTCAAGACCACCGAGGAGGCCGTGCGGCTGGCGAACACCACCAAGTACGGGCTCAACGCGTTCATCTTCAGCCAGAACCTGTCGACCGTGCACAGCGTGATCCCGCAGCTTCGGGTCGGTACCGTGTGGGTCAACGGCTGGGGTGTTCCCGACCCGAGCCTGCCCTGGGGTGGACGTGAGGCCAGCGGTATCGGACGTGAACTCGGCCGCAGCGGTCTCGAGGCGTTCACCGAGGAGAAGACGGTCCACCTCGGGTACTGACCCGCGAGACGAACGGAATACGGCAGTGACACAGCATGACTCGGCGCAACAGAACCCGGCGACCCAGAACCCGGCGACCCAGGACTCGACGCAGCCGGGTGCGCTCGACGGGATCAGGGTGCTCGAACTGGGCACCCTGATCGCCGGGCCGTTCGCCGGCCGACTGCTCGGCGACATGGGCGCCGACGTCATCAAGATCGAGGACCCGAAGCGTCCCGACCCGCTGCGCACGTGGGGGCAGGGCGAGAAGGACGGACACCGGTTCTTCTGGACGGTGCACGCCCGCAACAAGCGGTGCGTGACCCTCGATCTGCGGTCGCCCGAGGGACAGGAGCTGTTCCGGCGACTGGTCGCCGAGTCGGACGTCATCGTCGAGAACTTCCGCCCCGGCACCCTCGAGAAGTGGGGCCTCGGCTACGACGTGCTGTCCGGGATCAATCCCGGCATCGTGCTGGCCCGTGTCTCCGGTTACGGGCAGACCGGCCCCAAGGCGGGACAGGCAGGATACGCCTCGGTCGCCGAGGCGGAATCCGGGCTGCGGCACCTCAACGGCTACCCGGGGCAGGCCCCGCCGCGGCTGGCGCTGTCCCTCGGGGATTCCCTGGCCGGCATGTTCGCCGTCCAGGGAATCCTCGCGGCGCTCGTCTCCCGCGCACGCACCGGCCGCGGGCAGATCGTCGACGTCGCGCTCACCGAATCCTGCCTGGCCATCCAGGAATCGGTGATCCCCGACTACGACACCGCCGGTGTGGTGCGCGGACCGTCGGGAACCCGCCTCGAGGGCATCGCCCCGTCGAACCTGTACCGCACCGGAGACGACATGTGGATCGTCATCGCCGCGAACCAGGACACCGTGTTCCGGCGGCTGTGCGCCGCGATGGACCGCCCGGAACTGGCCGACGACGTGCGCTTCGCCGACCACCTCGCGCGCGGCGTACACCAGGACGAGCTCGACGACCTGATCGGCGCGTGGGCGGCGCAGTGGAAGCTCGACGACCTGCTCGAACATCTCGCGGACAGCGGGGTGGTGGCCGGACCGGTCAACACGGTCGCGGAGGTCGTCGCCGACGAACAGTTCCGCGCGCGCGGCATGCTCGTCGAACACCACGACGAGCGCACCGGATCCGAGGTCCTCGGTCCCGGCGTCGTCCCGGTGCTCGCCGGAACCCCCGGCGGCGTGCGGCGTGCCGGTGCACCGATCGCCGGCTACGACAATGCCGCGGTGTGGGGCGACTTGCTCGGTCTCACCGAGGAGCAGCAGGCGGAGCTGAAGGCCACCGGAACCATCTGACCGCTCTCTACTCGGGACACAGGAGCGCTCCCCATGAAGTACACCGTCTCGATCGAGATCGCCCTGCCCCGGGAGATGGTGGCACAGCTGCTCGCCGACCCGGCACACATCCCGAAGTAGCTGCGGGGCTTGGTGCTGCACGAGCCGCTGAATGGGATGCACGGGCAGGTCGGTACCGAATCGCGGGTCGTGATGCAGACGGGGAAGCAGAAGCTCGAGTGTATCGAGACCATTACGCGCCGGGAGCCGGCAGACCTGCACGGGATCCCGGAAGGGAGCGTCGTTCGCTTCGAACGCGAGATCGTCGGCGGCGGCATGTGGAGCGCCGTTCGCAACCGGCTGACCGAATCCGGTCCGGAGACGACGCTCTGGGAGTGCGAGAACGAATACCGGTTCAGTGGCGTGCTGATGCGGCTGGTGGGGCTCTTGATGCCCGGAGCCTTCCGCAAGCAGTCGCTACAGCACATGCAGGACTTCAAGGCGTTCGCCGAGCAGGGAAAGGACGTCCGCGAAGCGAAGGACTGATCCACCCCGGTCGGGCGGGCGAAGGGCCTCCCCATTTCGACGCGTCGCAACTAGAGTAGAACACGTTCCAATATGCGACTCGCGTCCTCGAAGGAGTGCCGAATGCACACCCCGCTCTGCGACGAACTCGGAATCGAGTTCCCCATCTTCGCGTTCACCCACTGCCGCGACGTCGTCGTGGCCGTCTCCAAGGCCGGTGGCTTCGGCGTCCTCGGCGCCGTCGGGTTCACGCCCGAGCAGCTCGAAGTGGAGCTGAACTGGATCGACGAGCACATCGGCGACCGCCCGTACGGCGTCGACATCGTCATCCCGAACAAGTACGAGGGCATGGACTCGAACCTGTCCGCCGAAGAACTCACGAAGATGCTGCAGTCGATGGTGCCGCAGGAGACCCTCGACTTCGGACGAAAGATCCTCCTCGACCACGGCGTACCACTGCCGGAGGACGGCGACGATAACGCGTTGCAGCTCCTCGGCTGGACCGAGGCCACCGCGACCCCTCAGGTCGAGATCGCGCTGCAGCATCCGAAGGTCACTCTCATCGCCAACGCCCTGGGCACCCCGCCAGCGGACATGATCGCCCACATCCACGACTCCGGGCGCAAGGTCGCCGCGCTGTGCGGCTCGCCGGCGCAGGCCCGCAAGCACGCCGACGCCGGTGTGGACATCATCATCGCGCAGGGCGGCGAGGGTGGCGGCCACTGCGGTGAGGTCGGCTCGATCGTGCTGTGGCCGCAGGTCGTCAAGGAGGTCGCGCCGATCCCGGTGCTGGCCGCCGGCGGCATCGGCAGCGGCCAGCAGATCGCCGCCGCGCTCGCGCTGGGCGCGCAGGGCGCGTGGTCCGGTTCGCAGTGGCTGATGGTCGAGGAGGCGGAGAACACCCCCGTCCAGCAGGCCGCCTACGCGAAGGCCACCAGCCGCGACACCGTGCGCAGCCGCTCGTTCACCGGCAAGCCGTGCCGCATGCTGCGCAACGACTGGACCGAGGCATGGGAGAAGGAAGGCAACCCGCAGCCGCTCGGAATGCCGTTGCAGTACATGGTGTCCGGTATGGCGGTTGCCGCCACCCACAAGTACCCGGACGAGACCGTCGACGTCGCGTTCAACCCCGTCGGCCAGGTCGTCGGCCAGCTCACCAAGGTCGAGAAGTCGTCCGCGGTCATCGAACGCTGGGTGCAGGAGTACCTCGAGGCAACCGGCACGCTCGAACAGTTCAACGAGGCCGCGAACGCCTGATCCCCGTCCGGTGCGGCGCTTCTCGCGCCGCACCGGCGGCTACCCGGTCGGCAGCAGCAGATCCTCCAGCGTCCGAGGTGCGCCTCCCGCGAGATCTCCCTGTACATACCGTTTTCCGTCCAATCCCGTGTACACGCCGGTGATCGGATCGTAGGTTCCGGCGACCGCCCCGGCGATGCCCTGCTCCGCGGCCTGCTCCCGGCAGGTCTGCACCGTCGCGCCGCGCAGGCCCGGGAACTCGAGGCAGGGCAGGTTCCGGGCGCCGCGCACCGCGACCGGATCGTTCGACGGCAGCTTGCAATACAGATCGGGCGGCGTCTCCGGCACGTCGAGTTCGGTGGGGGAGCGCCGCTGTTCGGGCGGCAGGAACCCCTCGATGCACGGCGGTGGGTCGTTGTACGAGTTGACGAAGAACGTGTTCTGCGACGGATTGTCGACGTTCGGCAGGGCCGCGGACTGGGTGGACGCCATGATGGACGGGAACAGCACCAGGATCTGTTCGACGCCCGGATTGTAGACGGCGGCAACCTGTTCCATCGAGACGAGGTTGGCGAGCAGCAGCGGCAGCGTCGGTTCGATGCGTTGAAAACCTGCCGTCACCTCGTCGGCGGCCGGAGCGGCCCGGTCGACGAGCGCCCGCACGTCCGGATCCGCATCGCGCAGCGTGCCGGTCGTGCCGGACAGCGCCGACGCCCATTGCCCGATCGCGGACGAGGAGTCGATCTGGGTCTGCAGCAGCGGGCCGGCGCCGTCGATGAGCGCGCCGATCTCGTCGGCATTGTCGGCCCCCTCCCTGGCGACCGCTGCCGCCGAATCCACCAGTGTCCGCAGGTCGTCGCCGGACGCGCCGATCGCGGTGTGCGCCTCGTCGAGCAGGACGGCCAACCGGTCCGCCCCGACCGCCTGCAGGGTGTCGTCGAGCCGGTCGATGGCCCGGTCGACCGGTTCGGGCAGGGTCACGCGGTCGCGGGGCAGGACGTCGCCGTCCGCCAGGTACGGGGTGTTCGCGTCCTCCGGCATCAGATCGACATAGCGCTCCCCGATCGCCGACATGCTGCGGATCTCGGCGGCGGTCGACGCCGGGACCGGCACCGACGAGTCGAGGGACAGGGTGGCCTCGGCGCCGTCGTCCGTCATCCGGACCTCGGTGACCCGGCCGATCGTCACGCCCCGATAGGTGACGTTCGCGGTCGGATACAGGCCGCCGCCGTCGGCGAGGTCCAGGCGCACCACGTAGCGCCCGATCCCGAGCTGCGAGGGAACCTGCACGAACCACACACCCACGGCGGCGATCGCGGCGAGGCCGATCGCGAGGAACACGATCAGCCGGTTGCGGACGGACGGCATCATCGGGGAACCCCCAGCAGTCGGGCGAGCAGGCCGATCGGGTCCGTGGCGGACGCATCGGCGAGGCCCGGGACGGGCGGGATCGTGGCAGCCGGACCGGTGAGCGCGTTCTCGAACGGGGTGCCGAGCAACAGCGCGTTCTCGAGCGTCGGCAGCGTCAGGTCCAGGATCACCGTGCCGTTCGCGTAGTCGCCGCGCACGGCATTGCGGTAGGTGTCGATCGGGAACGGGAACGTGAGCAGGTAGCGGAGCGATTCGGTGAGCGAATCGCCGGCCGCGGTGAGCGAGGCCATCACCGGTTCGAGATCGCGCAGATTCGCCACGACGTCGTCCCCGGACGCGTCGACGAGGTCGCCGGCGATCCGTCCCAGATCCCCGAGCGACGTCAGAGCCTGCGTCAGATCTTCTCGGCGAGATGACAATTCGTCCAACGCCGGGGCGAGCGCCTCGGTGGCGTCGGCGAGCACCGCGTTCTGCGCGGACACCTCGATCGCGAGCGCGTCGAGGGATTCCATCGCCCCCACGATCTGCGCCTTCTGATCGTCGAGACCGGTGAGCGCGACGTCGAGCTGCCCGAGCAGGGTGCGCACCGACTCCTCGCGCCCGGTCAGGGCGAGATTCAGCTCGCGGGAGATCTCCTGGGCCTGGGCCAGACCACCCCCGCTGAGCACCAGCGACAACGCCGACAGGGTCTGCTCGGTCGTGGGGAACAGTCCCGCGCGTTCGAGCGGAATGACGTCACCGTCCTCCAGCGTGCCGGTGGGCGGTTCGGTGATCGGCGGGGCGAGCTCGAGATGCGCCGACCCGAGCAGGCTCGTCTGCCCTATCTTCGCGGTCGCGTTCGCGGGCAGTTCGGTGCCGCCGTCGAGCACCACCGTCACCACGGCGTGACCGCCGTCGAGCCGGATGTCGTCCACCCGGCCGACCGTGACATCCGCGACCCGGACTCTCGAATTGCGTTCGAGGGTCGTGACGTTCGGCATCTCGATATCGACGCTGTAGGCGCCGTCGCCGTGGCCGCGGGTACCCGGCAACGTCAGCGAATTGACCCCGCGCCACTCGCACGCGCTCGTCGCCAGGACGAGCGGGACCAGCAGCAGGGCCGCGCGTACGGTTCTCATCGCACTCCCGGAAGAAGCAGATCTTCGAGGTCGGAGCCGGAGGACACCGGGGCCAGGCCCGGTTCGGTGTACACGAGCTGGTCGGGCAGCGCGCCCACACCCCGGGTCGGATTGATCATGATCGGTGGATAGTCGACGGCGAGCAGCCGCAGGATCGGACCGAGTTGCTGCACACACAGTTCCGAGCCGGTGTGCGCGTCGACATCCTCCGCGGCCGCGAGCGCCGAGCAGATGAACTGCACCGGGTTGGCGAAGTTGGTCAGTGCCAGCGCCGAGACGACCGTGTTGTGGGCGGGCTGGTAGATGCCCTGCAGATTGGACAGCGCGGTCGGCGCGACGTGCAGGACCTGCGCGATTCCGTCCCGCTGGGCTGCGAGCGTCTCGGCGAGTTCGGCGGTCCGGTCGACGGTGCCGCCGATCCGCTCGCGGTTGTCGCGCACGAACCGTTCGACGTCGCCGAGAGCGGTGCCGAGCGTGCCCAGCGCGGTACCCATCTCGTCGCGGTTCGCGTCGAGGATCTGCGTCACCGACGCCATCCGGTTGTTGAACGCGACGATCTGCCCGCGACTGTTCGACAGCGCGTCGACGAACACCTGCAGGTTGCGGACGACCGAGAACAGGTCGCCGCGACCGTCGGAGACGGTGCGCAACGCCGCCGACAGCTCCTCGGCGGTCGCGCGCAGGTCCGTGCCCTGGCCCTCGACGTTGCTCGCGGCGACATCGAGAACCTCCCCGAGCGGTCCCTGCGGGTCGTCAGGGGTGGGACCGAGTTCGCTGGTCAGTTCGGTGAGCTGCCGGGTCACCTCGTCCCATTCGACGGGCACGGCGGTGCGCTCGATCGGGATCGTCGAACCCGGACCGAGCTGTGGTCCTCCGGTGTAGGCGGGTGCGAGCTGCACGAACCGGGCAGACACGAGGGTGGGCGCGACGACCGCGGCCTTCACGTCGGCGGGCACCGGCCGGTCCGCGTCGATCTCGAACGTGACGCGTACCCGGTCGCCGTCCGGCGCGAGGCGCGTGATGCGGCCGACGTCGACACCCATCACGCGCACGTCGTCGCCGGGATACAGACCGCGGGCGGAGGCGAATTCGGCGGTGAACTCGTGCGTGGAGCGCCACGGCACGATCCCGAAGGACACGACGGCGATCACGCCGAGCACCAGGAACGGGATCAGCCAGGGCAGCAGCGGCCGGATACGGGTCACGGGGTACCTCCGCCGGCACCGGCGCGTTCGAGCGCGTCGGTCAGGGCCGGTTCGATCAGCTCGGGCGGCAGCAGGTTCTGGATGTAGGAGTTGAAGAACGGGCCCGAGGCGACGGCCTCGCCGAGTTCGGTGGCGTACGGGCCGAGGCGCGCGATGGCGAGCGCGATGTCGTCGCGGTTGCGGGTCAGCACGTCGAGTACGGCGTCGACCTGCTCGAGGGTCGGGGCGAGCTGGGTTTCGTTGTCGGCCACGAGGTTCGTCAGCTCGACCGACAGCGCGTTCACGTTGCCGAACAGGGTGTCCAGCGAGCGTTGCCGGGTGTCGAGTTCGCGCAGGATCAGCTCGGCGTCGACGATCAGCCCGTCGACCTGCCGGCTGCGTTCGGCCAGCACCGCGGTGATCCGTTCGGCGTTGCCGAGGAGCGCACGCAGCGACTCGTCGCGGGAGGCGACCGTAGTGGACAGCCGTTGCACACCGTCCAGTGCCGCGCCGATGTCGTCCGGGGTCCGGCGCAACGTGTCCGAGAGCACCCGCATCGATTCGGCGACCTGCTCGGTGTCGATGTCCGCGGCGGTGGTCGCGAGGTCGCCGAGTGCCTCGGTGAGCTCGTAGGGCGCGGTGGTGCGGTCGAGGTCGAAGGTCGTACCCTCGGCCTCCTCGCCGGGGCCGGTGGGCCGGACCCGCAGCATCCGGGCGCCGAGCGCGGTGGCGGTCGCGATCTCCACGGTGGTGTCGGTGCCCAGCACGACCCGGTCGTCGACGGTGAAGCTCACCCGCACGGCGTCACCATCGATCTCGACGGCGGAGACCCGCCCGGCATCCTTACCCGAAACCTGCACGGCATCACCGGTGTTCAGCCCGCCCGCGTCGACGAACCGGGCGTGGTAGGTGCGGCCGGTGTCGACGAACGGCAACGACCCGAAGTTCAGGGCGGCGAGCACGAGCACGACGAGCGCGACCGTTCCGATCACCCCGATGCGGACCTGGTTCATTTCACGGAATCGACGGGTCATGCCGGTGCGCACCTGCCCGTCGTCTGTCCGAACAGCGGCGAGGTGACGGTGTTGCCGCTGGGGTCGCTGAGCTTGATCTGCAGGCCGCACAGGTAGTAGTTGAAGAACCCGCCGTACGCGCCGAGCCGGGTGAGTGCGGCGTAGGCGTCGGGCAGGCGCGTCGCGAGGCTCTCGATGGTGTCGCTGCGCGAGTTCAGCTGCGCAGCAAGACGTCCGGCTTCGGCGATGTCGCCGGTCAGGGGTTCGCGCGACACGGTGAGCAGTTGCGCGAGCGAGGAGGCCGACGCGTCGATGTACGCGACGGATTCGGCGACGAGCGCGCCGTCCTGCGCGAGTCGATCCGCGAGTTGCTGTGCGCGGTCGAGGGAGACGTCGAACTCGTCGCGGTGCTCGGCCATGGTCGCGAGCACCGAATTCAGGTTCGTGACGACGTCGCCGACGAGACGGTCGCGGTCGGCGATGGTGGAGGTGAGCGACGCGGTGCGTTGCAGGATCGACTCGATCGTGCCGCCCTGACCCTGCAGAACCGAGATGAGATCGGCGGAGAGCTGGTTGACCTGTTGCGGATCGAGTGCGCGGAACAGCGGTTTGAAGCTGCCGATGAGCACGTCCAGGTCGAGGGCGGGGGAGGTGTGGTCGACGTCGATCACACTACCGGCGCCGAGCGGGGTCGTATCGCCGGGACCGTCGGCCAGTTCCAGGTATCGGTCGCCCACGAGGTTGAGGTACCGGACGGTCGCGTGGGTCGCGCGCGTCGGGGTGTAGACGTCCTCGACGTCGAGTGTCACCGCGATCCGGTTGCCGTCGGTGAACTCGACGGCGGTGACGCGGCCGACCTCCACGCCGGCCACCCGCACGAATTGTCCTGTGCGCAGTCCGGATACGTCCTCGAACACCGCGTGGTAGCGCGTGTAGTCCTGGAATCGCATCTGCCCGAACACGACGAACAGCGCGCCAAGGATCGTGAGCATCACCAGCGCGTAGGCCGCTGCGGCGGTCGCGGTGCGGGTCACCGGACGGGCCCCTGCAGGAGTTCGAGAATCGAACCGGGCACGAACACCGGACTGGTGTTGCCCGCCTCGAACGGGTTCGCGCCGGTGTTCGCCACCACGTACGGGGCCGGCGACTCGGCGGCGGTGACGATGGGCAGGGCGCCGCACCGCGGTCCGCCGGTCGCCGCGACCACCGGCAGATTGCGCGGGTACTCGTACGGGTCGGAGCCGAGCAGCAGCGACGAGTTGAGCATCATCGAACTGCCGTTGCCGCCGGAGGCCGGTTCGGCGAGCAACCGGGCCTGGTCGGCGCCTTGGAAGAAGCAGGTCAGCACGGGCGAATACTCCTCGAGCACGGATGCGGTGGGCCGCAGCAGATCGAGCACGCCGACGATCGCCGGTCCGTTCGGTTCGAGCACGCCGATCCCGGTGTCGGTCAGGCCGATCACCGACAGCAGCACCGCGTCGAGG
>Ga0182742_1003032_pt1 | contig 17190 bp, 15 predicted proteins | sample eDN5th37CBELigMG_FD_128880 | JGI IMG/M metagenome (GOLD analysis project Ga0182742, IMG submission 128880) | Enriched Miracle-Growth compost microbial communities from Emeryville, California, USA - eDNA 5th pass 37_C BE-Lig MG (version 2)... ...
CGTGCTTGGCGTCGCCGAAATCGAAGAAGAACGAACCGCCCGACTTCTCGATCCAGCCCTCCGCCTCCTTCAGGTCTGCGACCTGGAAGCCGCAATGGTTGGCGCCGGGCTTGAATTTGTCGTCCGGCATGTTCGGGCAGATCAGTGCGAGATTGGTGGTGCCATCGGTCAAATAAACCGCCGAGCCCATTGGCTGGTGGTCGTAGCCAAGGTGCGTCAGTCCGAACACCGCCTGATAGAACGCTGCCTGCTTTTCGAGGTCGCGTACGAATAGCGCCATGTGCTTGATCCGGCCCTTGAGGTTGGCTTGCAGCACGAGGGTTTCGTCCAGGAAGGCGTGCGCCGGATCCGCCTTGACCTTGCGGCCGTCGGTGCCAACCCATCCATTCTCGGAGATGTCGAAGATGATGCCTTCGGGATCCTTGAATTTGCGCTCGAAATTGCCTTTGCGCTCGTCGCCGAGGTCAAAGAAGAACTTGCCGCCGTGCTTCTCGATCAGCGCCTGGGTGTCCTTCATGCTTTCGATCTGGAAGCCGAAGTGGTTGGCGCCGATCTGGCCTTCCGGCTTGTCGCCGAAATCGTGGCCCTTCTCACCCTTGAAGTTCAGAAGAGCGAGATTGATGGTTCCGTCGCCCATATAGATGGCGGAGCCGATCGACAGGTCCTCCCGGCCGTGCCGCTTCATGCCGAAGACGTCGCCGTAGAACTTCGCCGCCCTGTCGAGGTCGCCGACGCAAACCGCAAAATGACGCAGCCGGGCCATCACATGCCTCCGCAACTAAACCAAAGCATTCGATTGAATGCATTATAGCCGCGAACGGCGGCGGATGAAAATAGCGGCGACGGTCGTGCAGGATTTGACGCCGCGCAAGGTGCCGCTCATTTGTTGCGTTCCTGGCACCCCGAGGGCGACCGGGAGTGACTGCAGCGGCGATTCCTCGGTTCCCCGCTTTCGCCGCCATGACGAGGCGGTGCTAAATCGTGACGCCCCGGGTCTGCTGCTCGATCAGGCGTACCAGACTGAGCGCGGTCAGTTCCGACGATTTCGGATTGGTGGCAAGCGGGTTGTTTTCCAATGTGATGGTCATGCGGCCGAAAGCGCCTTCGGCTGTGATGGTATGGCCGTTCAGGCGCACCGCCGGATCGGCGATGAGTTCCACGCGGGTGCGGTCGAGGCCGAGGCCGGCGAGCGAGGTGACCACGGTCGCGTTCGCATTCTGCGGATACTGGCTCGCGGCCTCGCGGGCGGTGCCTTCGAAGAACACGGTCCGCTCGTGGAGCGATGCGAGCGCAAGCAGCTTTTCCGCCGGCGTGCCTTTCCATGCCACCGGCGGCTTGACGATTCGGTGCGTGACCGCATCGAGACCGAGCACGGCGGCGCCCGCAAGCGCGTCGATCCCGCCGATGGCGCCGGAGGGAATGAGGATGCGGCTGCCGTGCGTTTCCGCGATGTCCGCCAGCCGGGGCAGCAGTGCGTCGTCCACGAATGCGCTGGTCGAGGCGATGATCATGCGTGAGGATGCGGCAAGCGCGGCCGGTGCCCAGATGTCGATCGCGGCGCGTCCGGCGGCCTCGGCGACGAGGTCGGGCTTGAGCGCCGCCAGTTCCGACGGCGATGTGAGAAACGGCACGCCTGCAGGAATGCGCGCGCGCTCGGCCGGATCGTCCTTCGTGGCGGCCGCGACGATATCGACGGGCGCGTTGCGCGCTTTCAGGAGATCGGCGACGCGCGAGTTGATCGCGCCAAATCCAATGAAAACGAGTCGCAAACGCCTCTGCATGATCACTCCGCTGCTTCGGTGAGTTCGCCCGGCGGCGTCATGCGGTTCAGGATCGTATCGATGCGATCCTGCCACGCCGACCAGGGCGCCTCGCGATAATTGTGATTGCGCACCACGAATGATGCGCCGGGAAAGAATTTTTCGTATTGCAGGTGGCGTCCGCCTAGTTCCGAGCCGACAATATCCCAGGCGAGCCGGAACAGCTTCATGCGGTCGAGCGCGCTCATGTGCGGCGTCTGCCAATAGGTGCGGAACTGCTCGCCAAGTGCAGCGTCTTCCATCACCGAGCCATCGGCGGGCATCTGCAGCATGCCGCCGCCGCAGAGTTCGCGCAGGCTGTCGATCACGGCCGAATAGTTCTCCACACCCCAGTTCAGCCCGGCATACATCATGCGGCGGTTGAAAGTCACATAGCCTTTCACCGGCCATTCCTCGCAGGCCTCGATCTGACCCGCGACGATCGCTTCCAGAAGCGATTCGAGGGCGGCGAGCCGGCCGAGCGTCTCGCGCACCGCGGGCACTTCGGCCGCACCGTTCGCCTGCGCGATCCGGCTGCACAGCCCGACCAGGAACTGCATCTTCACCATCAGTCGCACGTTGGAGTGATGGTTGCCGTAGGAATGCGCCGCGGTCTCGATATAGAGGCCGCGTGAGAGGGCAGGGTCTTTGTGCACAAACACGCGCTCCCACGGCACCTTGACGTTGTCGAACATCACCATGGCGTCGGCCTCGTCGAAGCGGTAGGTCAGCGGCGCCTCGAATTCGGATTGTGCCGCGGGCGCGAATGGCTTGCGTGACCACAAAGATACACCCTTTGCATTGCACGGCACGGCAAAGGTGATCGATTCAGCTATCGCTTCTGGCGAGAGCGGCAGAATGTTGCCGATCCAGATTTCGTCAGCAAGCGCGGAGCCGGTCGCCAGCATCTTCATGCCGGAGATTACGACGCCATCGTCCTCCTCGGCGACGACGCGGCAGGCCGGATTGGGCAGGTTCTTCTTCTGGAAGAAATCCGGGTCGCGCGCGGCCTGCGGCGAGACAATCGCATGCGCGGCGAAGATGTCGTTGTCGCGCATGAATTTGTAATAGTTACGAACATTGTCGGCGTATTGGCCGAACAGTTCGGCCTTTAGGTTCATGCCGGTGACGAAGCTCGCGATATAGTCGGGCGAACGGCCGAGCAGGCCGAAATTCGGCTCGGCCAGCACGCGGTGCGCGTTCGAGCGCTTGGCGAGTTGCTCCTTCGTCCTGGCTTTCATGTAATAGATCGAGTGGCGGCCGCCGTCTTCCTCATAAGTGAGGACATCGCGTTGCGCGGGATCGCGCTTGAGATCATAAAATTCAGCGAAAGCATGCGCGACTTTGCGAAAGGCGGGGTGGGTTGGCACATCCGCGACGCGCTCCCGGCCGATATATACGGTGCGGCCATCGCGCAGACCTTCCAAGTATTCTTTGCCGGACTTAAGCATGGTTTGCGGCTCCCGATTGCGGTTTGCCACATGAGAGCGCCGGAGTTTCCGGTGCGCTAGCCGGAAGCCGTATGGCCTGTCCGGATACCGCAGGCCTCTCTCCCATTTTCCTCTGCGCGGGGAGAGGGAACACGCGGCATGCGCGTCGCACTTCAAGAACCGCCCCGACTGGACTACGCTCTGTCCGGAGCGAGAGACACCATGGTTTACGATATCCCGCATCTGCGCGAGCTCGACCGGTCCCTGCCGGCGACCCGCACAACGCGCCCTGACGTCGCGCGCTCGCACCTTGCCGCGATCTTTGCCGACCACGATCTGCGCCTCGCGGCCGGGCGCCTCGATTTCAGCCATCGGCAGGCGCACCTGTGCGACACCTCGCTCGGAATGCTGCGCTACGGCACCGAGGTCGAGATCGTGGCGCCGGCGCTCGATTGCTACATGGCCCAGCTCACGCTCGAGGGCGAAGTGGCGTTCCGGACCGACCGGTTCGAGATCACGCTCAAGCCCGGCACGCTGTTCGTCATGAATCCGGGCCTGCGCTATCGCAAGATCTGGAGCCGCGATGCACATCAGCTGATGATCAAGATTCCGCGGGCGCGTCTTGCCGCGCATGCGGCCCGCCCAATCAGGTTTGCGCCAGCCGCCTCGCGACGGGACGAGACCGACGGGCTGATCGGCCTTATCGCGCATCTGTGCCGCGATCTCGCCAATGTGCACGGCCTGAGCGCGCATACTAGCCTGCGGCGCGAGATGGAGGATCTGTTTTTGTCGGCATTGATCGCGACGCAGCCGCAAATGGTCGATACCGCGCCCGGCTATCTGCATCGCGCCGAGGCGCATATCCTCACGCATATCTGTCGAAGCATTGGTATAGCCGAGCTTGTTGCTGTGACCGGCGTCAGCGAGCGCGCCCTGCAGCAGGCCTTTCGGTGTCATCGTGGCTGCAGTCCGTCCGAGTTCTCCCGCAACCTGCGGCTCGACGCGGCGCGTGCCGCAATGCTGGCGGGAGAGGGCGTCACGGAGACGGCGCTTGCTTTCGGCTTTACCCATTTCGGACGGTTTGCGCAGACCTACGCGGCGCGGTTCGGAGAGAAGCCGTCCGAGACGGTGCGGCGGCCGAGGCGTTAGGCCCTTTCCACGCACTCGGTGCGCTCCCTCTCCCCATTGGGGGAGAGGGCTGGGGTGAGGGGGCTTCAATTGCCTTGATGATTTCCTTCCCCCTCACCCGGTCGCTTCGCATTGCTCGGCGACCGACCTCCCCCCCCCCGAGGGGAGAGGTGAACGGAGTGTGAGGCAGCGGGGAGAGGAAAAGATCACCCCTTCTGCGGCCTTCCCGGATTGACGTGGCCGCATTCCTTGCAACACTGGTTCTCCGGATCGCCGTAATAGGCTTCGAATACCGGGGGCATGTCACGTTCCAGCAACTCGATCACCACGGTCTTCTCGAACAGCACGTTGTTGCACTTGTCGCAATACCAGCGGTGCGTGTCGGTCATTCCGTTCTTGCGGATGCGTTCAATGATCAGTCCAACTGTGTCCGGCCCGCGCATTGGCGCATGCGGCACGTTGGCCGGGAGCAGATAGATTGAACCCTCCGGCAGGATCACGTCGTGCGGCTTGCCCTCATGCTGGATGCGCACCTTCACCGTGCCCTTAAGCTGGAAGAAGAATTCCTCGGTCTGGTTGACGTGATAATCGGTGCGCGCATTCGGCCCCCCGACAACCGTCACCATGAAATCGTCTTCACGGAAGATGGTCTTGGCGCCGAGCGGCGGCTTCAGCTTGTCTGGGTTTTCGGCGATCCACTTCATCAGGTTGAACGAAGTAGGTCCCGGAGATTCGGTTTTCCGAACGGAGGCGTTTTGTGCCATGGGAAGGCTCCTTCAATCAGCTTTGCCGGGTGATCCCGGAATATGATCGCTCGGGTCCCATCCGGTCTTGTCGGCAAGCTCGAATTGTGCGGCCCAGTCGAGCGTGTGCTGGTCGAGATCGGTGTGCAGGGTGTCGTTGAAGCGGTTCTGCCAGCCGAACAGAGCGATCACTGCGGTCATCTCCACGATCTGCGGCGTGGTGTAGTGCTTCTTCACGCGCGCGAAAATCTCGTCGCTGACGGCATTCGGCACGACTGAGGCGCCGCGGGCATAGTCGAAAGCCGCGCGCTCGGCCTCGCTAAACAGCGGCGAGGTCTCATAATCCCAGATCGCGTTCAGCTTGTCGTCGGGAATGCCCCAGCGCGATGCGCTGGAGATGTTGTGCGCCTGGCAAAACTGGCAGCCGGCGGTGCGGCTCGAGATATAGGCGATCAGGAAGCGGAAGCCGCGGTCGAGCGCGCCTTCATCGCGGATCACTGCCTTGGACAGATCCATCAGCGCCTTGAGGATCGGCGGCCGGTGAGCCAGCTGCAGGTAACTGTTCGGGATATAGCCGTTCGACTTCTCGATGACGTCGAAGCGCTCCTTGAACTCCTCCGGCAGGGCGTGGCGGTCGGCGAGTTCGATGCGGGCCATTCTAGATTCTCCCCGGGCTCCACTTACTCCGTTTCGCTGCCGCGCATGCAGGAACATCGTCCCCGCTTTCGCGGAACGAACGGAAACCGGCCTAATCTCACCGTCTCACATTCATTCTGCAAGCGGACAAAATGTTATGGATTGATATGATCAAAATATGAGTGCGTTTTGGCTCAGTGGTGTCGCCGGTGATGCTGATGCCCCGAACCTGCGGTGGGCTGATAGCCGCGCAATTCGCGATAGCGTGTCACCTGCGCAGGCGTCAGCAGGTCCACCATGCTCAGATGATATTTGAGATGGGTTTCCCGAAGCGCTGCTTGCAGGCGCGCAATGTCCTGCGTCGCCCGCGTCAGGGCGGCGGGCGTGATTTCGCGGGTCGCGAACAGCCGTTCAAGTTTCGCCTCGCCTTCGATCAGTTTGTCGCCGAGCGGCACGGCTTTGCCCTTCATGCTATTGAACAGGTCCTTAGTTCGCTGTCGCTGTTCGGCGCTGAGACCCATTTCCTCCGCGAGCTCCAGCACGTGGATCGGCCCCGGATACCCGTTCAGTTCCGCCGGAAGCGCCAGCCCCATGCCGCGCCCGGCTTTCAGGTCGGCGATCTGCTGATCGGATAGCGCCTTGATCGTCCGGTCCTTGACTTGTGCGTAGGGCGAATGATGCTGCGCCGCTGCGCCCGAAGCGAAGAGTGCAAGCGCCAGGGAAAAAACGAGCGTGCGAGTCATGATCGGTCTCCAAAAGCCACTGCCGGGACGATAGTCTCCACAAGGGCGCGTGCCATGCGCGAAATCCCGCACTGTCGCAATCGTGATCTACCGTTTCACGATTGTCGCGATCGCTGCCTGCGTGTGTTTGCGCAGCGTCCGTGCGAAGCCCTCGGCTGCCGGCGACAATGAGCGGCCGTCTGGCTGGATCAGGTAGACGTTACGCGTCACCTGCGGATCGGACAGCGGCCGCGACACGACATCGCGGCCGCGGGCGAACGACCAGGCATAGGCCGGCAACACGGTGACGCCGAGCCGGGCTTCGGCGAGCATGACTGCCGTGATCATCTGCGACACTTCATAGAGTGGTCGGCTGTCATGGTGGCCCACCTGCGCCAGCGTGTGCTCGACCAATGCGCGGATCGAGGAATCGCGCGTCAGCATGATCAGTTTCTGGTCATGCAGGTCCTCCCAGCGCACCTTGCGTTTTTTCGCGAATGGAGAGGAGGGCGCGCAGAACAGCGTCAGCGCATCCTGCGTCAGCACCTCGCGGCGAATCCCGTCTGCGCGGTCATCGAAAGTGCCGATCGCGAGATCGGCTTCGCCGGCGCGCAGCCGGTCCAGAATCTGGTCGTTGCGAGCATCGACCAAGCCGACATCGATGCCGGGAAACGCGGCATTGAATTGCGCGATAGCGGCCGGCACGATCATGGCGGCCAGCAGCGGCGGCGCCGCGATCACGACGCGCCCGCGCTTCTTCTCGGACAGGTCACGCGCGTCGCGCACGGCCCGGTCGAGATCAGCGAGCAGCTTATCGGCCGACTGCAAGAATTCACGTCCGGCTCCGGTGAGTTCGACCCGGCGCGTGGTGCGGTCGAACAGACGCAGGTCCAGCTCGCGTTCCAGTTCGCGGATCGACAGCGACAGCGCTGGCTGCGCCACCTTCAGCCGCTCCGCAGCGCGGGTAAATGAGCCGAATTCGGCGACCGTCTTGAAGGCCTGAATCTGCCGCAGCGTGATATTCATAATCCGATTATATCAATAGATATGATAATGTCATCTTGCTCAATAAATGCGGGGGCCTGAAGATGCGGGCCACACGCATCTATGGCGTGCGCGGGACCCTTTTCGCCCATGGATCGCACCCGGGACCAGGTATTACGAACGCAATGGACCGGCCGGCCGATGCGCCGGTTCGAGGACGCCGCGCTTGTCACCGGCAAGGGCCGGTTCGTCGACGACCTTGGATTCCCCGAAACGCTGTTCATGGAATTCGTCCGCAGCAATCATGCATGCGGGCGCATCCTCAGACTGAACGTGGCCGATGCCCGGAACATGCCCGGCGTGGTGGACGTGCTGCGCGCGCGCGAAGCCGGCACGCTTGGTCATGCCGCCGTTAACCGCGTTCTGGCGGACATGCGCGTGCTTCCGTTCCCGGTCTTGCCTGTTTCTGAGATTAATGCGGTCGGGCAGCCGCTCGCGGCGGTAGTCGCCACGCGGCCTTCGATCGCAGCGGACGCCGCCGCCCTGATCGAGGCAGAGATCGAGCCAGCGCCGCCGTGGGAGGATGAAGCGCCTGTCTATCGGCATGAATTCAGGGCAGGCGATGTGGCGGAGGCATTTGCGCAGGCCGCGCATGTCGTTTGCGTCACCGTCGCGCATGAGCGCGTGGCGCCCGCCGCCCTCGAACCGCGCGCAGCGATGGCCGTCTGGGACGAGGACACTCAGATGCTCACGGCCTGGCTCTCGACGCAGACCCCGCATCGGGCGCGCAGCGATCTCGCCGCGATCCTCAACCTTTCCGAGACGAACATTCGCGTGGTTGCCCCCGACGTTGGGGGCGCCTTTGGCGGCAAGGCCTCGCTCTATCCCGAGGACGCGCTGGTCGCACTCGCTGCGCTGAAGTTGAAGCGGCCGGTGAAGTGGCGCGGCTCGCGTACGGAAGACTTTCTCGCCGCCACTCACGGACGAGGCGCAACTATTGAAGGTGAGTTGGCGCTTGATCACGAGGGCAAATTCCTCGGCCTGCGCGCGAAGCTCAATTATCCGCTCGGGCATTGGCTGCCCTACAGCGCCGCCGTGCCGGGCAAGAACGCCGCCCGCTGTCTGCCGGGGCCGTATGTTTGCGCTCATCTCGATGTCGTGCTCGAAGGTCGCGCAGAGAACACCGCTGCGGTCGGCATCTATCGCGGCGCAGGTCGCCCCGAAGCTGCGATGCTAATGGAGCGGCTCGCCGATCGGGCCGCCCACGTGATCGGTGTCGATCCGGCCGAAATACGCCGACGCAATCTCATCCCGGCCGATGCCTTTCCGTATCGGACGGCGGCCGGTTCCGTTCTCGATTCGGGCGACTATCCGCAGCTTCTAGAACTCGCAAAGCGACGGGCCGAATACGACAATGCGTTGCGCGTTCGCGATGAGCGTCGTGCGAAAGGGGAAGTTTGCGGCATCGGGATCGCCGTCTATACCGAGCCGTGCGGCCATGGCTGGGAGAGCGCCGAGGTGCGCCTCGATCCGGACGGCATGATCGTGGCTGCGACCGGTTCGAGCGCGCAGGGGCAGGGGCGGCAGACAGCCTATGCCCAGATCGTCGCCGACGTGATGCGAACGCACGTGGACCGGATCGCGGTCGTTCACGGCGACACCGCAGCTTGTCCCCCCGGCATCGGTGCGCTGGCGAGCCGTTCCACCCCCATCGGGGGCAGCGCGCTTCTACAGGCCGCCGAGCAATTCCGCGAGAAGACGCGGCTCTGCGCGGCGCGGCTCCTACAGGCCGATCCCGACCATCTCACACTAACGGAAGGCGGATTTGAGACCGCGGTTCCGCTGCGCAGCGCGCTGACCTGGCGCGATCTTGCGCGAGCCGTCGGGACTGATCCCGAGATTGCCTCAGAGCACGGTCCGAACTTTCGGACGCATTGCGTGTACGAAGCCGAGGGCGAGGCCTGGTCAAGCGGCTGCGTGATCGCGTCCGTCAGCATCGACCGCGACACCGGTGTTCTTTCGGTCGAGCGCATCGTATGGGTCGACGACGCCGGCATCATCGTCAATCCGCTGCTGGCACAGGGCCAGATGATTGGCGGCCTGGCGCAGGGGCTCGGAGAAGCGATGCTGGAGCGGATCGTCTATGACGAGGATGGACAGCTCGTGACCGCGTCCTTCATGGATTATGCTATACCTCGCGCGGTTCACATCCCCGAGCTGGTGCTGGACAAGATCGAGACACCGAGCCCGTTCAATATGCTCGGCGCGAAGGGTATCGGCGAAGCTGGCTGCGTCGGCGTTCCCGCGGCGATCGTGAATGCGGCGGTGGACGCGCTGAAGCCCTTTGGGGTGACGCATCTGGACATGCCGCTGACCGGCGAGAAGCTGTGGTTGGCGATGCGGAATGGAACGACGGAAGAAGGAACGAAGTGATGAAATACGGCAGGAACGACGCGAAGGCCTATTCCCGCGAGCACATGAAGGGCGTGTGGGCTGCCGCGCTGACGCCGTTCACGCAGGAGCATAAAATCGACGAGCAGGGCTTTGCGGCAAATCTCGCGCACTGGAAAAACGATCTCGGCATCGATGGTGTCTTCATCGCTGGCAAGCAGGGCGAGTTTTTCTCGATGTCGGTACCGGAGCGCAAACGGACGTTCGAAATCGCGGTGGATTGCGCGAAGAATCATGGCTTCCAAACCATCATGTCCTGCTCCGACCAGAACATGGATGTGGTGATCGACCTTGCGAAACACGCCGAGGCGATCGGCGCCGATTACATTGTGGTGCATGCGCCGGTTCTGCATTTCTTCAAGTCGCAGGACGAGACGCTGTACGAGTATTACAAGTATATCAGCGAGCAGACGAATATCGGCATTGCGATGTGGAGCCATCCCGATTCCGGCTACCTGATGAGCCCGGAACTGTGCGCGCGTATCGCCGAACTGCCGACCGTGGTCGCGATCAAGTATTCGGTGCCGCGCGAGATGTATGCTAAGCTGACCAAGCTCGCTGGCGACAAGATTTTGGTCTCGACCGCGTCCGAAGAGGAGTGGCTCGACAACATCCTTGAGTTGAACTGGCGGCTCTACCTCTGCTCGAATCCGCCTTATCTGTTTCAGACCGCCGCCGATAAGCGCATCCGCGAATACACCGATCTCGCCTTCAAGGGGGACGCCGCCGGTGCGCGGCGGATACGCGACAGCCTCAAATCGGTGCGCGAAGCCTTCAAGAAGACGCGGCCCGCCGAAAAGCCGCACGCGCATGCAAAATACTGGCAATCGCTGCTCGGTCAGGTGGCGGGGCCGGTGCGCCGTCCGATGCTGGAACTCACCGACGCGGAGAAGGCGAGCGTGCGCACGGCGCTTGCGGGCTGTGGCTTGAAGCTTGCTAACAACCTCAAATCGAGCGCGGCCTGAGCGCATCGGCGTATAAAGCGGGCGACTTGCAAGCCGCTTCTGGTCGCACGTTTGCATGTTCGCGGCGACGGGTTGGAGCAGGTTGCTTGACGCCTGAGTGCAGAAAGACACAATCGGCGCAATCATCGTTTTGGTCGACTGCCTTGGCATCGACCCGATGAATAACCAGAGGAGGGAATTGTGAGATTAGCGAAGTTCGGCGCCGGACTGGCGTTGTCGGCCTTGCTCGTGACGGGCGCCGCCGCGCAGCAGCCGGTGAAAATCGGTTTCATCACCACCTTGTCGGGCCCAGCAGGCTATATCGGGGCCGACGCCCGCGATGCCTTCAATCTCGCGGTCGAGATAGAAGGCGGCAAGCTCGGCGGCGTGCCGGTCGAGGTCGTGGTCGAAGACGACGGGCTGAAACCGGGGCAGGGCAAGCAGATCGCCGATCGCATGCTGAAGACCGACGGCATCAAGCTGTTTACCGGCATCATCTTCTCCAACGTGGTCGGCGCCAGCGTGCCGGACATCCTGGACGCCGGCGCGATCTATGTGAGTCCGAATGCCGCCCCGTCTAACTTCGCCGGCAAGGAATGCCACAAGAATTACTTCGTCGTGTCATGGCAGAACGACACGCTGCATGAAAGTGCCGGCCAGAACGCGACCAACCTCGGTTACAAGAAGGCGTTCATCCTCGCGCCGAATTACCAGGCGGGTAAGGATGCGCTGGCCGGCTTCAAACGGTTCTTCAAGGGCGAGATCATCGGTGAAATCTATACGCGTCTCGACCAGACCGACTTCGCACCTGAAATGGCGCAGATCCGCGCGGCAAAGCCCGACGTGGTGTTCCACTTTCATCCGGGCGGCCTCGGCATCACCTTTGCGCGCCAGTATCAGCAGGCGGGTCTGCTCGGCACCATTCCGCTCGCGGTCGCCGCGCCTTCGGTCGACGTCAATATCGTGAAGGCGCTCGGGGATGCCGCGATCGGCACCAACGGGACAACGCACTGGAATACGGATTTCGACAATCCTGCGAACAAGAAGTTCATGGAGGCCTGGACCAAGAAATATGGCCCGGACCGGCTCCCCACCTACTATGCCGGCCAAGCCTACGACACCGCACTCGCCATCGGCGCTGCGCTGAAGGCGGTGAAGGGCGACCTGAAGGACACCGAGAAATTCCGTCAGGCGATGCTGAAGGCCGACTTCGAAGCGGTGCGCGGCGCCTTCAAGTTCGGGCCGAACCAACACCCGATCCAGGACTGGTACGCGACCCGGGTGGAGAAGGGCCCCAACGGCAAGGCGATCATCAAGACCATCGGTAAGGTTTTCACCAGCCAAGGTGACTTCTACTCGAAGGACTGCAAGCTGTAAGCCGCGTCCGGCAAGTCCGATTGACGCGATATCCTGCGGATCGTCAGATTCGCAGGATATCGTTTGCTTGCATCGGCGAGCCAGCACCGTGCGAAACGTTGCGCGCAGCGCAGGGCGCTTTCGATCGAGGGATGCGATCGCCGAAGGTCGCTGTCGAAGGCTGCTGCGATCCACGCGTCGGCGCCACCCGGCGCACGAGCGTCCTTGGAACGTGATTCGAAAAAATCGTACCAAACGCTGCGTTTTTTACGCTACAAATCGCGGCAGAAGACTGCAGCGCGGACGGCTGGAAGCTGCGAGGAGATCGCCGTTATGACGTGTAGCCCGCCATGACGCTGGCGCTCGAACAGATTCTGAATGGCTTTCAGTTCGGCATCATGTTGTTCCTGATGGCGGCGGGGCTGACGCTGATCTTCGGCATCATGAATGTCATTAATCTGGCGCACGGCTCGCTCTATATGATCGGGGCCTATGGCGCCGCGCTGGTGGCGGCTCAGACCGGCTCGTTCCTCCTCGCCGTGCCCGCAGGCCTGGTTGCAGCGGCGCTCGCGGGCCTGATCATCGAGTTCCTGGTGATCCGCAAACTTTATGACCGCGACCACCTCCAGCAGGTGCTGGCAACCTTCGGCCTGATCCTGTTCATCAACGAAGGCACGACCATGCTGTTCGGTCGTACGCCGTTGTTCGTCGGCATGCCATCTTTTCTGTCCGGCTCGGTGGAGATCATCCCCGGCATTCCTTATCCGACGTATCGCATAGCCATCATGGTGGTCGGACTTCTAGTTGCGCTCGGGCTTTATCTTCTGGTCAACAAGACTCGCATCGGCGCGCTGGTGCGCGCCGGTTCGACCCATCGCGAGATGGTCCGGGCGCTGGGCGTCGATATCCGCCTGCTCTATACCGTGGTGTTCGGTCTCGGCGCGCTGCTCGCCGGCCTTGCCGGACTGATGGCGGGACCGCTGCTGGCGGTGCAGGTCGGCATGGGTGAGCAGATCCTCATTCTGACCTTTGTCGTGGTGGTGATCGGCGGGCTCGGCTCGATCCGCGGCGCCTTCTACGGCGCGCTGATCGTTGGCCTCACCGACACGCTGCTGCGCGCCTTCCTGCCCGGTCTGTTAAAGACCGTGATGAACGCGTCGGAAGCCGACGCGCTCGGCGCGGGTCTTTCGTCCATGGGCATCTACCTCGTCATGGCTCTGGTGCTCCTGATCCGGCCGCAGGGGCTGTTCCATGCTCAAGGTTGACGAGACTTTCGCGACACAGGTCGGCGCGTCCCCGCAGCGCAGCTGGTGGCCCCTGGCAGGCACCATCATCTTCATTCTGTGCGCTGCGGCCTTCCCGGCCTTCGCCAAGGCGATCGGCGATCCGTCGCTGATCGGCCTTGCCGTTCGCATCACGATCTATGCGATCGCGGCCGCGAGCCTGAACCTGATCCTCGGCTATGGCGGCATGATCAGCTTCGGTCACGCCGCTTATTTCGGCATCGGTGGCTATGTCGTCGGCATTCTCTATCACCATTTCGTCGATGGTTCTCCGTTCCTTGGATTCATCCCCGGCACCAACGAGTTTTTGATCACGATTCCGGCCGCGATCGTCGTCAGCGGGCTGTTCGCATTCGTGCTCGGTGCGCTGTCGCTACGGACCAGCGGCGTGCCTTTCATTATGATCACGCTCGCCTTCGCGCAGATGCTGTTCTTCTTGTTCATATCGCTGAAGGCTTATGGCGGCGACGACGGGCTGATCGTGCGACGGCGCAACGTGTTGTTCGATCTCGACATGCGCGATGACACCACGTTCTATTTCCTCACCGTTGCAATCGCGGTGATCTACTTCGTCGGATTTGCGCGGCTGGTGCGCTCGCCGTTCGGCATGGTGCTCGGCGGCATTCGCCAGAGCGAGCGGCGGATGGCCGCGATCGGGGTTTCGACCTATCGATACAAGCTCACGGCCTTCGTCATCGCCGGTATGGGCGCGGGGCTCGCCGGCGCGCTGATGGCAAATTACTCCAAGTTCGTGTCGCCCGATATGCTCCATTGGACCAAATCCGGCGACCTGATGATCATGATCATCATCGGTGGGACCGGCACGCTCCTTGGTCCGGTATTCGGGGCGGCCGTGCTGATCGGGCTCGAGACTTTCCTGACGTCCTGGACCGAGCACTGGAAGTTCATTCTCGGACCGATCCTGATCGTGATCGTGCTGTTCTCCAGCGGCGGGCTGACCTCGCTGTTCTCGGGATGGAGCCGCAAACGTGAGTGAGCCGCTGCTCAAGGTCGACAGCCTGACCAAGCGATTCGGTGGACTGGTTGCGACCAACAACCTTTCGCTCGATGTACTCGAAGGCGAACTGCACGCGCTGATCGGGCCGAACGGCGCGGGCAAGACCACCTTCATCGCGCAGATCGCCGGCGAACTGCATCAGGATTCGGGTAGCATTCGTTTCGACGGCACGGAGGTGTCCGGCTGGCAGACGCCAGCGCGCGTGCAGCGCGGGCTCGCGCGCTCGTTCCAGATCACGCAATTGCTGCCCGATTACACGACGCTCGACAATGTGGCGCTCGCGGTACAGGCGCGGCGCGGCCACTCGTATCAGTTTTTCATCGACGCCAGGAACAGGACGGATATTCGCGACGAGGGTGGCCAGCACCTCGATCGTGTCGGATTGGGCGGCCGCGCCGACATCGCGGTTTCGGAGTTGTCACACGGCGAGCAGAAGCAACTCGAACTCGCCATCGCGCTCGCGACCAAGCCGCGTATGATGCTGCTGGACGAGCCCATGGCCGGACTCGGCACGGCCGAATGCGCGCGCATGATCGACCTGCTGAAGGTGCTGAAGACCGAAGTCACCATCTTGCTGGTCGAGCACGATATGGATGCGGTCTTCGCGCTGGCCGACCGTATTTCGGTGCTGGTCAACGGCGAGCGGATCGCGACCGGTTCGGCCGACGAAATCCGCGCCAATGAGGCGGTGCGTATCGCCTATCTCGGCGAGGGCGATGCATGATGCTCAAGGTCGAGAAGCTGCAGGCACGTTATGGTCGCAGCCAGGTCCTGTTCGACATTGATCTTTCGGTCGGTGAGGGCGAGATTGTGACGCTGCTCGGCCGCAACGGCATGGGCAAGACCACCACCATCCGCTCGATCATGGGTTTGACGCCGCCGGCCGGCGGGAGCGTGGAATTTGCCGGGCAGGCGGTCGCCGGCCGTCCGCCGGAGGCGATTGCGCGAGGCGGCATCGGCCTCGTGCCGGAGGGGCGGCAGGTGTTTCCCCTGCTTACGGTGTTTGAAAATCTCACCGCGACCGCAGCCAACCGCCTCAAGCGCAGGGATCCGTGGACGCTCGACGAGGTGTTCAAGCTGTTCCCGCGGCTCGAGGAACGCCGCAACCAGTATGCCCGCACGCTGTCGGGCGGCGAGCAGCAGATGCTTGCCGTCGGGCGCGCGCTGATGACTAATCCGCAGCTCCTGATCCTCGATGAGGCGACCGAGGGGCTCGCGCCGGTAATCCGAGCAGAAATCTGGAACTGCATCTCGCTTTTGAAGTCGCGCGGCCAGTCGATCCTGATTGTCGACAAGAATCTGTCGGTGCTGAAACGCATCGCCGACCGGCATTTTGTCATCGAGAAGGGGCGTACGGTGTGGCGCGGGACCAGCAAAGACATGGACCGCGATGCGGATATCGTTCACCGCTATGTGACGGTTTGAGTCCCGGGCCCACTAGCGGTCCCCCTACGGCCGGTACACCCGTAAATGGGCAAGCTCTGCCATGCGTACGGGCTGTCCGTCTGGCTTTTCGGCCCGGGCTCGATCTACAATTCTCGGGACAAATCCGACGCTTGCGCGTGGTAGGCCGGTCCCCGTCCCGGGCCGGCCTCTGCGGGAGCGGCGCCACGATGGGAGAACGCAAATGACTAAAGGTTCCGTCGCCCCGATCCGCGGCTTGCATCATTTCGCCTGGCGCTGCCGGGACGCGGAGGAGACGCGGCATTTCTATGAGGATCTGCTTGGGCTGCCGCTCGCGCATGTGATCAAGGCCGATCATGTGCCCTCGACCGGCGAATATTGCCCCTATGTGCATGTGTTCTTCCAGATGCGGGACGGCTCCTACATCGCCTTCTTCGATCTCGGCGATAACGAGGCGGCCGCGCCGTCGCCGAACACACCGACCTGGGTCAATCACATCGCGCTCAAGATGAACACGATCGAGGAAGTGCACGACGCCAAGAAGCGGCTCGAAGCGGCCGGGATCGATGTCATTGGGGTCACCGACCATGGCTTCGTCCATTCGATCTACTTCTTCGATCCGAATGGAATCCGGCTCGAACTGACGACCGAGACTCTCACCGACCAGGAAGCCGCGGACTTCAAGGCAAGCGCCCATGCCGAGCTCGCAGCCTGGTCGAAGGAGAAGGCCGAGCGCGCGAAGGCGCCTGCCGCCTGACCGCGTTGGAGTGAAGCCCGCGCTCGGACGCCGGTCCGGTTTGCCGGACCGGCGCTTGACCCACCTGCCCGGAGCGACGACAAGCGTCATCGCATGAATATCCATCAGACTTTCACCCTGCCGCCGCCGTCGGCGCGCGTCGATCTCACCATGAAAGACGGCGCGGTGATCCGGCTGCGCCGTTACGGCAAGCCGGGTGCGACGCGCCTGGTGCTGAGCCACGGCAACGGTCTTGCGATCAATGCCTACGCACCGTTCTGGCTGCCGCTCGCCGAGCGCTACGATCTCGTCGCCTTCGATATGCGTAATCACGGCGAGAGCCCGCTGCATACGCAGGAAGGACACGTCTGGGAGAACTTCTTTTCGGATATCGAGGAAGTGTTTCAGGGCATCCGCGCGCATTTCGGACCCGCGCGCACGGTCGCGGTCGTGCATTCGCTGTCCTCGATCGCGACGCTGGAGCACGCCTGGCGCAATCGCGGACGCTGGGACGCGATCTGCGCGTTCGACCCGCCGATGTCACCTCCGGCAGGCC
>Ga0182742_1003033_pt1 | contig 17189 bp, 17 predicted proteins | sample eDN5th37CBELigMG_FD_128880 | JGI IMG/M metagenome (GOLD analysis project Ga0182742, IMG submission 128880) | Enriched Miracle-Growth compost microbial communities from Emeryville, California, USA - eDNA 5th pass 37_C BE-Lig MG (version 2)... ...
TAAGTTTATTTTATAACTGACATTTTTTGTTTCTTCCTCTTGTTTTTGTATTTCCTTGGAATTAATAAACCTTGATAATATATAATTTTATACTTTTAGTTGATTCAAAAGCGCTTCTGTTTGATTATTTGAAAGATTACTTCTAAGAACTTGAACATGTTGATCTGCATTCAAAGTTTCTACAGTTTCTGTATCTAGTACTCTTTTCAAATCTTAAAGGATATAGAATTTTTCAATGTAACTTTTACCATTAGAAGCCACTATATTTGATAATTCACTTTGTAGCTGCTCGATTTCTCTTAAGATCAATGGAAGTTGAGTATTTTCATTATTCTCAGAATCGGTAGTTAATTCTTGTTTGAGTTCATCGAACTCTTTCTGTATTCTTTCTAATTTTTCTTTTGGAGTCTCTGTAATACTGATATCTTTTCTTTCTCTTTGAATTCCCAAACCTTTGAAAAAAAAATCAAACACTAGACAAAATGTCACATACTTTTATCAATAGTTGAAAATGTCTCATATGCTTTGACTGCAGATATATTTTTTGTATCAATGTCAGCCTTTATTTAAATGTAAAAGAAGACCTTTTAGTATATACATTAACTGCCTTTATTGTCTCATATGTAGTGAGATTTGTAAGACGTTGTTCATTTAACTGATCAAAGTCAATTTCGTCACCTTCTTCAAAAACGCCTTTCTTACTCATTTTATTACACTTGTAATAAATTTTAGTTTGTTCAAACTTGATAAGAGTGCGCTATTTCTCTGGGTTTTTATGTTCCAGTTTTCTGTAAATATTATAAAAAAATTCCTCAAATATTTTCATAATACTTTAGACCCAAACACGAAACCAAGAAAATTTTTATGTATTTTTAGTGATTACTACTTTAAAAGCCAAGCCTAGAGTCCTTTAAAGTTCAGAAAATACTTTTTGTTGTATAAAAGGATACATTAAGCTTAAAAAAGTAATGACTCGATAGAATTAAATTAGCGAAAAGTGTAAAACTAAACTCAAATTATTATTTTTCTTTTAGTCTCGTTTATTAACAAAGTAGATACAACCCCAAAAGCGTCGTTCTTCTTGCTGAATTGACTCATGCTTCCAGTGGTAGAATTTTCTGATGGGTTGAATTGTTTTAAATATTCATTTCTTTTCTGGTATGATTTGAATGGAGAATCCTTCTGTAATTTTGACTCTAAAAAAATAAATATTAAGCTTTTTAAAAAAGGATTTTACTTCTGAAACCATGAATACTACAAAGTTTTACAAGAAGAGGAAGATGCTCTCGACTAATGATCATATTATCAATCCAAGGGAACAAATAATTAATCTGGAAAATTTAAGATAAATAAGAATTATCATTTTTCTTACTGCATCTTTTTTATTCACAACAACTTTGCATAAATTAAATTTAATCGGATACACCACAATCTGAACGAAATTATACTGACTTGTGATTGTATTCCTCCTATAGAAAACATTTTATCAATAATTTCAGATTAAATACCTGTATCCTCTATAATTTTCACACCAAATAATATTCACATGATCATTTCCAACATGCCTAATACAAATTAATAGCACTTAAATCCCGGAATTACTTCTTTTTATTAAGAACTTGGTCATCATCTGCTTCTGTAGGCATCATAGTAGCTACATGGAACATCATTTCAGTTAATGCATCACTATGATATATCGCATATTCTCCATCTGTTTTATATTTCAATCCTGCTTGGAAACCAAGGTGACTTTTCAAAGAAACACTTTGTCCAAGGTTTTGAATAAAATTCTCGTATAAAGTTGATCCGCAAGTGTTTTTCAAGATATCTTTCTGATTATCTTGTCCTCTGGCAACATAAATAACTCCAATTTTTACTGTCTCTCTGGCTTTAAAAAAATTACATATCAACCTCTTGACTAAATTTACCTAAGGCTACATCAAGTAAATTAATAGAAGTTTGCAAATGAGCATTTGATTTGTCATTTACGAAAACACTGAGATCCATTTCTTTGAATGGAGTCAAGAAGCCAAGGTTTGAGAGGAACATTCTAATGCCATCAAAGGATGACAGTCTCAAAGTATTATCTGTAAGATTAAATACTTTCTTGTTTTGGTTCATTTCCCTTGCATCTTTATTTCTAAAGCTCTTAACAAGGTTTAAAAATGATTTTGTTACTTGTTATTTTCATGCTCGATATTTCTTTTATAATTCTTTGACTTTTTTTCTTCAAAGGTTTTTGCTTTCTCATACATATCTTCAAAAGGATCATTTATGCCTAAAGTGATTGTCTCTGTGGAGATCTTCATAGGATCTGGGTTATACTAATAATATTATTTTTTAATAAAATATGAAATTTCTTACCTCAACATAGTCATTAACATATTCTCTAATATACTCGAAAAGTTCTTTAAAGACATCTTTATGCTCGGTACCGTCTGGATTTATTTCTATTTTCAACTGCGGAGAGTGAGAAGACAATTTATCTTTAAGATTCTTTTGTTTTTGGAGAAATTCTTCATCAAATAAACTTGCAGAATCGATCGTCAAAGTTTTTTGATTAATATCATCAAACGTCTTTTTCCCAGGTTCAATACTCTGAGGACTTAAGGCTTGAATATAGGAAAATTCCCATGCAAATCTTCCCGTAACATTTCTAAACAAAATTCTTCCTCCAATTGTCTTGCTTGCTGAACTCACAGCAGAAAGGATTGTTGTATCTTTATAGGTAAAGTAACGAACATCTTCTGGTTGGACTTCTGATGAGAAATGCTCAATATGACTATTTAAACTGTTAATAATTTCATTTTCTTTCATGTATAGCATTTTTCGAACTTCTTCTTTAGAAAGTTTGAGATATCCAAACATAGACAATAGGTCTTCTCTTTTACTTCTTGCCTCATTTGAATCCTGAACATCCAGTTCATATTCACTTCCAATTCCTTGGGATAAATCGCCCAATTTTGCTGAAAGCGCATCAGGATCGTTTGGATTTTTATGATCAAAGTTATTGTTAATAACACTGAAGCGGTTCCAAGGGCCACCTGATTCTTGTAGCTTTCTAAAAATATAAATCAAGATTTTGATTAAATTAACTGAATTTCAAGGTTTTCCAAGTACTTAGGAGAAAACTCTCTAAAAGAAATCTCTTCAAAAATTGATTTGGTGTTATCTTTTTGTTGATTTTTCAAAGGGAAGTTCATGTAATTGATTAAAAGGCTATTGAAGAACATTTCAAAAATTTCTCTAAAGTCTGGTTGATTTGCTAGGAAAAATTTTTAAGAACTTTTATAATAATTTCTTTTTACAAAATCCTCTCATCATTTCTATTAAGCCTGTTAATGTTATTTTCTCTTTGACTAAGACTCCGTTTTTATCATTCAGGATCCATTTCTACAATTATTATTTAGATCTAGTTAAATTGATTACAAGTAAAACAAAGAAAAGCTCAGCAGCTAGATCCTTTCTCTGAGGACTGAATTGTCCTTTACTTGAGAGACTTGATAAAGAGCTTGTAAGATAGGAAATAATTTGTCTAAATATTTTTGTATAAAACTTCATTTCATCAGTTATCAAAGTAGAAAGGATTCCTGTTGCTTGAATATGTAACATTAGGTGTTCCATAGGCATTGTTGTGAGATCAAAGCATAATTGTTGGAGGAACAAATCAATAAAATCCTTATCAGTTTCAATATAAAGATCAAAATATATTTACTTCAATAGATATACCAGAAAAACCCTCCTTTGGTTTTGTAGAAAGGTGGCATTCTAAATAAATAATGATAGTACTGAGAGTAAACAAATTGTATTGTAATTCAAGGTCGCTGAATTCGTTAAGGTTTGAAACTTTAGTTCCTTTTGGCTTCAAGTTTTTCATTCTTTCTAAAACTTTATATGTAATTGTGAAACCTTTTTCTCGAATCATCTCCATTGTTCTTAGATTTTCTTGGGTACTTGATTTAGTTGTTTTCTCTTCAACCATATTCATTATTTTCATATCAGATAAAGCATATCCCATAAATAAAATTGATTTCAGCATTTTAAGAGCAGCATTTTTAACAACGACTGCACTTAACAATTGTGGGTCTGTTTTGATATGCTCGTAATCTATAAGAAGACTATCCAGAATGCTCTTTGTAGTTTGATCAAGTTGACTAAATTTCTCAGTTGAAAGGACATATTCAATGAGCTTTAGATAACTGGGTATCAGAACTTTTATCCCAGGATAATCCGTAAGGAAAAGCTGATCTGTATATTTTAAGATGACACATACACTCTTTTATAATGAATTAGCCTCAACTAAAAAAAGAATTTTTACTGTAAATAAGTCAGAGTCGCTTTCATTGAGAAACAGGTTTTTAATACTTGAGTTTAGAAAGGTGACGACTTCTACGATAATTGACTTCATAATCACAATTTCGCTTTGTGTATGACAGAAAATCTTCAAGTACGCTTTAGTTGCCCATAATCTTCCCTAATTCTGTCAAAGTTAATGAAGAAGATTATTACTTCAGATTTGGTTTTATCTTGGATTGAAAGGCATGTGCCAAAGTAATTTCCAAATATTTGCTTGAAAAAGTTGTTATTAATTTAAGAGATAATTTACATAAAGAGTTTCAGTTGGAAGAGAATATTTTGGTTTATTACTTCCTTTATTTCTGTCAGTTTGTCCAGCAGTTTGAATGAGATCTGGTTCGATGAGTATTTGTATGATTTCTGATATTCCATGACAAAATAAAGGGAATGTGATTTTGTTTTTTAGGAAATCAACATCGTAAAGAGTAATCAAACAAATCACCCATTCATTAAATCTTGCTTCCAAATCTTGTAGCGCTTGAACAAGTTTTTCATGTTTATAAAAATCTTCACGAATCTGAACTTTGAGAATCCTGTCGAAGTTTGACTCATTCTCGAAATATTTATATTCACTAAAGTCCTTTTCTTTATTTTTCTGACAAAAATTTTGAAGGAGTAGTTGTAATAAATATTCAATTTTCATGGGATATGCTTTTGCGCAACTGATGATTTCCATATATTTTAGAAGTTCATAATTAATATCACTATAATAATAAGTGACAAAAGCTTCAGTTTTCTTGAGCATGAATTTATTAGATTTTATGACAATTTCCTGAAACTCCCAGTAATGTTTTAAGACAGACTATAAACATCAGTTCCTTTAGAAGAAGATATTATACTCTAAATTGTGAACGCTCATTTGAATCAGCACGGATTATAATCATTAAAACAATTTCAATCAAAGGATAAAGATGATCTTTTGGAAAAGCTACATTTTGTTCCATGCTAATAATTTTCAGAAGTCATGATAAAATTAGTGAACCTTTTTTCCAACGTAGACTCGATTGTATTGAAGATGTCTTGAGCATACTCATTTCCATATTGCTTGATAAGTTCATGGAAAATACTTAAGCAGAAATTTTCTTGCGAAGTTGTAATAATTTCATAATCATTTTTTTCTTGCAGGGCGAGGTCTTGAATGAAATAATTATAACACATTTCATGCAAGCTCTCGATAATCTTTTTCCTGATAGCATCATCACATTCCTCATCAGTTAGGAATTTGATTTTCTTTGAGACAAAATCATTATATCTATGGTCTTTCAATCAAAAATTTATTATTATATTACAATTTTAAAATCTTATTAAAGTCAGATTTGAGATTGATATTCCAGTAGAAATACTTCATTTCATCCATTATAATAAATAAGTCGTTTTTGCTTAATGGAAAAATGCGATCTTTCAATATACTCTCAGACAGTGATATGACTAGTTTCTATTTCAGTTAATATTTTCAAGGCATAATATTTTTACTTTCATTCCAATATCTTTCATCATTCCTTTGAATTTTTTTTCTTCAAAGACACTAAAAGAATTTACTTCCTCTCCACTCTGATTCCCTTGATCGTTGAAAAATATATCTTTCCATGTGTGCCTATAGAAAGCATACCAGATTCTAGGCTTTTTTGTTTTGTTTCCTTTGATAAATCCGACAAAGATGTTGAAAATATCCTTTCAAAGTCATTATTCTTCAAATAAAAACAAATTTTACCCTTACTCCCTCGTCTGACTTTAATGAATGAGGATTTTCTGTAATAAATCTATTCAATTCTTGAAATGAGAGGAAATATTGCTTGTATTCATTATACTGTCTACTCATATTTGTATGGATAAAATTAGTCTCTGCACTCATCTTCAGATAGTATGCTGGCTTTGAAGAGTCGTTTCTTATTGTTGAATGATCCAAAGCATAATTAAACAGAGCAACATACTCTTTATCTGCTGCTAATAAGTCGTCATACGAATCAAGGACCAAAAGAAGAAAATTGAAGGCTATCTTCCTCAGTTCATTTTTTGTATTGATGTCCAGTAATTTATAGAGAATAACAACCATTTTGATTTTATTTATCGTTAACAGCTCCTTCAGATCAGGCTTTTCTACGTAGGTCAAAACATCCAAAAGTATCTCTAATATTTCATGGAGTTGATTTATTGTCGAAGAAGTTGAATTAACAAGCTTTTCGAAAGTTGAAATTTGTATTCTAAGTCCATTGAGTAAAAAATAAAGTTAACAAATTTACTTTGTCATTTTTTCTGTAATAATGTTAAAGACATGTCGAGAAAATTTTGTTATCACGTTGGGATAAATATATTCGTCGTCAGGCTGGTCTTTATAAATTTTTTTGAGGTTTATCAACGCCTTGTACCTTTTACTTACTTCCTCAGTCGAGTTTTTGATAGTATCAATAAATTTTTCATGACTCTTCATCTTATATTGATTTATTTTTTTATTTTATGTAGGGATAATTTCTTTATGCTTGATCTTTTTAGTGTGAAAATATCAATATGAAAATTAAGATAAAGTTATGTTGCTAAATAAACAGCTATAAAATCTAAGGAATATTTTTTTTCTCGATTTTCTAAAATGATTCAATCTTATTTATGTAAGAGGTTCAATGGTATTTTAATCACCTTTAACCTTCTTCAAGAAATAAATTAATTGTCTACCTCAAATAAACTAAAGCTTCTGATGAATTAACCAAAAAAAAAAGAAAAAGCTCTTTAAAGTGATAATCTATTCAATGACTTTTAAAGTATAAGATAGAAAAATCTAACACTTTTCATCATCAAAAGTGGAGATTTTCTCTGTCAATAATTTATCCTTTGGTAAGTATTTCTGAAATTTTGTTTGTTCTATAACCTTTAATAGAGAGAAAAACAATCAAAAGATAGATCAAATCTTTTTCTTAGAAAAAAAAGTTCAATAATGCAAAAAGTTACTTGAAAAATAAAGACATAAACTAATAATTTTTTTAATTATTTATATATTGATTCTTCGAGTCTCAAATTTATCAATCTGAAAAAGTAATAAAATTTTGAACCAAACTTTTTTTCGAGATGCTCTATTGAGAATAGAATCTTCTAAGATATCATATCATAATAAGTAAAATTCCGAAACTATTTAAAATTTGAGTATTTTTGTATATTACAACAATTTCTTTAAAAATAAAATATTGCCTCAATGTCAAATTACAATAAAAAAGAGCTAGTTGGTGTGCGTGTTGCACATGACTTTAACGATTTTGTTGAAGAAAGAGAAGTTATATTGACTTTACAAGATACCTATGTCCTTGAGGGTCAAGATGTCAACAGATCAGGTGATGTTCTAGAAAATGTAGATATGGCTGGTCATTTCAAAACTGAGGCTATTCAACAGAGCAGAATGAAGGTATATCCATTGTTATATATAAGTCTAATTTGTTTCAGAAAGATGACTATTTAGAAGGAAAATATGGCGGAGAAAAGAAACTTTTACCTCAATACGATGAAGTTAAGACTCAAAAAGTAGCAATAAACAAATTTTTGAGTTAATTTTCTAGGAAGGAATAACTTTGGATTCGTATGGAGAGTTTAACCTTGAAAGACAAAAGAAAATAGAATCAATCAAAAACAAATTAGCAGGCCCAAATAAAAAGGGAAACGAAGTTAGCTTAGAAACTACAAAAGTAATATAAGAATTAAACACTTTCCTTATTTTTGATTTAGAATGTGGCTTCTGAATATTTCACATCAGATGAAATGAAAAAGTTCAAGAAACCAATAAAAAAAGCTGTCAAGTAAACGATTTAATGTTTCTCGTTCGTATTAAGAATTTTAGTGTTAAAAAAGATAAAGAAGATATCCTCAAATTATTAGAAGATGCATTAGGAGACGATGCTGAAGGGCACCATGGAAGTCGAGATATAAGAAGGGCTCGCGAGAGAGACACTCTTGAAGACATAACAACAAAAAAAGTTAAGACTGATAACTATGAAATTGCTCTTCAAAAAGCTCGCGAACAGACAAAATATTCTTCAATGGTTGATGAGGAGTATGAAGGTATACAAAGAGCAATAGAAAATCAAAGAAGAGCAGCACAGAACAAAGTGAATAAAGTTGAAGATGTTGTTAGAACTTTGATAGAAACAAACCAAACAGCCAATGGCACTCGTGATCCAAATAAGGATGTGGTTGTTCTTAGTAATATAAAGAAGAAACCAGCTGATGCTGAATTTGTTGGTAGGTTTATAACTTATTCTTATGTTAAATAGAAATAGAACTTGATACAATCAACACTTCTACAGATTTCCTAAAAACAGTTGCAACAAGAGAAGAAATGAATGAGCAAAAAATGAAGATGTAGGCTTATTTTCTTTTATTTCTAAATAATATTAAAGCTTTTTTAAGAACCGAACCCCTCTCTTTCAGTATGAAAGATACGAAGAATGGAACAGCAAGTGTCGTTAACGTCTCATTGCCTTCAGAGAAACTACTGGCATGGAAAAAAGCACAATCAGGACTCGAAAGCATAAAGCCTATTAAAAAGGAAGCAGCTCCTGAGAATGGAGAAAAACCAGCTGAAGAAAGTGATGACTTATATCCTGCAGAAGATTTAGACAAATTAATTGAAGAAAGAAACTTCATTGAAGAAGAAGACTTTTCCAAGGGAGGTATGCTAGCTGCTCTGAAAGCTGCTCGTGAGAAAGGTTACCTCTTTGAAAATGAGGTTGAAGTTGCAGGTAGATTGAATAATAATTCTTGTATAACTTTTATTAGGAAGATCAAAGGATAGAACATATCGTGAGGAATTATCCAAGTTTGGTGGCGATAAAGAATCAGATATTAGACTCGAATATCGTGATAGTCGCGGTAGAATAATGACACCAAAAGAAGCATTCCGTTACCAATGCAGGATCTTCCATGGTATTAACCCAAGTAAAAATAAGCAGGAGAAAGAAAAGAGAAAATATGAAGCTTCTCGGAAATTGCTTCAAACTGCTCCTCAAGACGTTGCTTCAATGAAGGCTTTGGCAAAGCTTCAACAACAAAATCACACACCTTATGTGGTTTTGAACACAAAAAATCAACCAAACAAATAGGATGTCTTTGTGAATAAAAAAACGCTTGAAAAACGGTTTGGAAAACTTTCATACTCTTCCTTTTCTTTTCGAATATAATTTAGATAGTTGAAATAATGATTGTATAAAGTGATTAATTTGATATTATTTTCGGTTTTAAATAAACTACAAGTGTGTGTTTTGAAAGTTTTGGAAAAATATTGATAGAATCTTTATTAGCGAATAATTGAATTATCGTCAGATCGATTAAGTGTTAATTATAAGTTTGGACTCTTAATTAACCACTTTAGTTAATTTATCTATTTTAATTAAGAAAAACTTAGATTAATAAAACATTTGGAAATATTTCTTCCTATTCTCCTTTTAACAACAGATATCTCCTAATCAAACAATGATAAGAACGAAGTAAAAAATAGTCATTATCAATTTCTTTTCATTTTTAACCCTCTTTTTGCCTATTTAATAAACACGTTATTAAAATTTTATTGTAAAAAGAGACCAAATCCTATATCTTATTTACCAATGTTGCAGCTAATTATTTTTATTTTTTACTAAGCGAAAAATTTTCAGCATGGATAAAATTCATTTTTATAAATGCTATAATTTATTAAAGCAGTAAACTTAAAAAAAAAAATGTATTCATTTGGGTAAACTCTTTTTTTTATTTCCTTAATCTCAAACCTTTCAGATATAATTCCTTTTGGAACTTTGGCTCTGCCGCAGTACAAGAACTATTAAACAAACCAGATTTACAACTTGATGAACTTTTGGAAGAAGATGGCTTGATCCTCGAGGTGAAAAATTGTAATCAAAACTTGCATCAATTGTAAGACAACTACTGGCTTTTATTGAATATTTTCTAGTCTTTTGACAAACGAAAACTTCAGGGAACTAATTTCTTATGCCATATTTGTCCCTGATCCAGAACTTCATGAAGATAACCAAAAGAAATTATACAAGTAAGTCCTCATTTCTTCAAAACCTCATTTCTAAAGGTACCCTTTTACTTGTGCAGACATTTTGAGCTCTGACAATCAGGCAATTGTTTCTAAGTTTTTCGGATCAAACGAGAAATTTAAAAATTCTGATGATGGAGAAGATGAAGATGAAGAAACTGAAGGAGAAAAGACTGAAGATGAAACTACTGAAAAATCTCCAGAAGAGAAAAAAGAAGCAGAAAATGCAGAAGCAGAAGAATTATCTCATTTAAAATTCCTCTTCAGCTTTTTGGAAGATAAAAGCGTAAATTTGACTTCTGCAGGATATTTTGCAAAAATAGTAAACAATCTCTTGAATAAAAAACCAACTGAAGTAACTTTCTTTCACAAAATTATTTTTATTATTTTTAGCTTTTATCATATCTTTATGAGAAAAATCAAAATTATTTACATCGCATGGTTGAGCATATTTACTCAAAATCAATTGCTGAGTTTCTTGCTAAGCTTCTAACTTTTGAGAGTTCAGTCCTTGCAAATGTTGACAACGAGGTTTATAATGTAAGAAAATTTTCTTCTGTGCTTTAATTTTTTTCTAGACAATCAGAAGTCAAATTTTAAAATCAATTATTCATAAGCTTGAACCTGAAAATGATCTCGAAGAAATCAACAATACTGCTTATTTGATTTGTGAAGTCTTCAGCAAATACAACAGCATGCATAACAGCCATGAAATTCTCAACAACTTACTTGAAAAATCTGTCATTGATCATTTCTTCAAAATTCTCAAAACAGGAGTAAATTTAAATTATTTCTAATTTATATTATTTTCTAGAAATCCACTTCAGCTTGTGCTGTTGCATTGATTCTAGGCAATATTTTCGCTTATTATATTTTGATCAATACTCCAAAGGTATTTAACTACCCAAATGAGTGTTTTTCCCTAAAATATTTTCATAGACACATGAAACTAACGAAGATCTTTTCGGCGAATCACAATCACCTTCAAATACCACCCATCAACCACTTGAATTGAGTGAAGATCTTCCTCTTTTAAAAGCCTTTATTGGAAATATCGAAGAAATTGTCAAGTTTATTGGAAGCTCTTCTGTACATTTTCCCTCTAAAGTAATTGATGTTGTAGGATGAAACTTTTCCTGGTCAACATGGAGCAGAAGCTGTCCCATTCGGATCAGCAAGGCTTAAAGTGCTTGAACTTATCATTATTGCTATGAAAACTAATAATGTCAATATTTACAACAAATTGATTGAACACAATTTCCTAGAAACTCTTAAAGTAATAATTTTGTATATTTCTTTATCATGACTTTGAAATAGGACATTTTAATCAAGCATGATTGGAATAATATGCTCCATAACCAAGTTGAAAAGATCTTCAATCATATTATTGAAAGTGGTACAGAAGAGTTCAAAGTTGCTGTATGACTTATTATTACATAAGATATTAATATTTCTAGCTATTTGAGAAAGCAGGCGTCTTGGACTTTATTATAGACGCTTCAAAAGATTCCGAATTCACTTTATCAGGGTAGGATTTTTGTATAAGAAATAATGAAGTAATAAAATGATAGGAAACACGCTAGAAAGGTCAGAAAAGGGTATTTGGGTCATCTTGTGCGACTTTCCAATAAAATCCTCGAAAGCAAAGATCCTCTTATCCAAAAATACACAGAAGAAAATGCAAAATGGAAAGAATATGTAGAAAATCAATTGGCTGAGACAAATGAAAGAGACAGAACCAGCATTGGTGGAAAAGATCCAAGAGTGCAAAGCCCAATATTAAGTTCAATACGAGGCAGATTCGGGTATTTAATTATTAAAATTTGTCATTAATCTTTTTTAAAGTATGGAAGATGAAAAGAGAGAAGAGGAAGACGAAGAAATGGAAATAGAAGAAGTCGAAAACCTTGGTGATGAAGACAAGCCATACGACCATCCAGTCATTAACACCAGCGAAGAGTTTATTCAAGAAACTGAACAACACGTGCTTCAATCAAACTCACCCAAGAGTGAAGAGGAAGAACGGATTAAACAAGCTTCTGTCCCTGTCCGAGGCAGACACTCCTGTAATGCAAAATTTTCCCTGGAATATTAATGAAAATTAGTTGATCCTTTGAATAGATTTATACCTGATTATGATGAAGAAATTAAAGAAGAGAATGAGAATTTGTGGGTTCTTGAGCCAGCAGATCTAAAGTAAATAATAAGAGAAAATTAACTAATAATAATTAGGACTGTAGAAGAGACTTTGGATTCTAAATTCTATCCCAATATTTATTGGAAGAAGAGCGAATTGTTTTCTTCTGATGACGTTTTAAAAGAGTTAGAAGGGCTTTAAGTTGCTTTTTGCTTTTTAGCACAGAGAAAAATTTTATTTTTCTTCTACATAAAAAAACATTTGCAATTTTATTCCCAAAGAATGTAAATATCAAGTTAAAGCCTTATAAACGTTATATAAAGAAAAGGAATTCAATAATAAAGCTGGCACTTAAAGTCCTAGCGTGCTTATATAAATATATTATCTCCTTTGAGCTGATATACTATTTAAATGCTTCGCTCAAAGTTCTGAAAATCAAGCAAATGAATTTTTAATTCAAATTATTGTGATATAAAATCGCCTTGTATTGCAGACTTTTTTTTTAGAGTCAACACAGTTATTAAAATATGAAAAATATTCTCGTCTTCCTAATTGCACTGAAACAAAAAAATTAATTAACACAGGGACATAATGGGCTGTGAAAGTAAAAACCTGCAAAACATATCAGAGGGATTTATATATATACTCTTGAAAAGATGACTATTAATGTTTAAAACAACAACAAGAGAGTAAACTCATCAAAAAATCAATGGATCGAAATTCAAGAATTGGTATAAAATTTGTATCAGACAATTAAGAGGAGAGACAGTTTAATTCCCAAAGCGCGTTTTATGAGACAACCTTTATTTTTATTTCTAAACATAATATGTTTAAATTTTGGAACGTGTAAAAGAAAGTTGAACCCTCCTGAAATATTTTAATATTTTTTCATTCTAAAAATATTTACCTGCCTCCAAATTCAGCATCATGTAAAATAGCCATAATATTTATACTTTCCTCAATAGAGAATAATTTCATGAGACATTGATGTTTGGTGTTATCAATCAACAAAAATCTTAAAATTAACATTTTGAAAAAATATAATGATTACTTCAAGGCTAAGACAGTTCCATATAAACCAAAGAAACTTTTGATAGCCTCTTCATTAGCAACTTCGGCAGCAAGGTTTGAGATATGAAGTGTAGCTGAGGGAGGATTAATTGAAATATTTTTGTTCTTTTTGAATCTGAAGGTCTTGGGGTTTCCAATATAGACTTCTTCCAAAGGACCTGTCTTTTTATTTTTTATATTAATTATGGAATAATTGGAGAAGAAGATCTAAATAAAATTAAAATAAAAGAAAGGGAATAAATTACTCTTAATGGTTTTTTCATCAAGACAATATTATTAAGATAATCTTTAGCAATTGTTGCATATTCAGCATTCTCGTACTCTAATAAAGCAGCAGCTTTGCTTCTAATATAAATGACTTTAAGCACATTTCCAAAGTTGCTAAATAAGTTGTATATCATTTGAATTGTGATATCCCTGTCTTCAAGGCCTTTCACATACAAAACTTGAGATTTTTTATCCTCATCTAAACAAGTTAAATAAAAACTTGTTATTATTACTATTATCAAAGGGATATTGCAAGCCTTGTTCATAACCTTGTTGGCCTTGGTTTATGTCTAAATTCTTCATTTTGCTATTTAACTCCGCAATAATTTCAGCATCAATCAAATCAAATAGAGTATGATAACTCGATGTTGTGTCTTGACTCATTTCATTCTCATGAGTTTGTTGTTGTTCTGAACCCATAGAAGGTCCTGAATAGCCTCTTACTTGAGGAATACGGTAAGGATTAACTTCTGGGTTATATGGGTTTGATTGGTTATTTATCATGTAATTTTGTCGAGGCTCAAATTGAGGTAAAGGATTCATAGTGTTTGGAGGGATAATTCTTGGGAGGTCCTGAATGCTTGAGGGTCTAAATAACTGATTGTTTTTAGTGGGCGAAGGGATCTGTCCAATTTGTCCAAAAGAGCCAGGGGATGGAATCATTCTCCGAGTCTCTGTCTGTCTTGGAATGAAACCTCCAGGAGACATACCCATACTATGGTAGCCAGCAAGCCCAGGAGGAGCAGTATGTTTATGTCCAGAGTGACGAGTAATTACTGGACGAATAATAGCGTCTGCATCTTCATAGGGTCTGTTATTAGTTCTGGTTTTTAAGAAAGGTTGGGTTTCAATCATTCCTGGTTGATTAGGCTTGGTTTGAAAAATGTTGAGGAGGTCAGGATTAAAACTATTTTTCTCTGAGTCATCGTTATTGTGTTTTTCTTCGTCTTCCTGATGGTGAAGTCCTTTCTCTTGTCTTTCGTTTATGATCTTGAGGATATCATCTCCTTTATCATCAAATGAAGGAGCTTGTTGGAAGTCTAGAAGTTCGTTAGAGAAGATCTCGAACAATAAAGAGAGAGAGAGAGAAAACAATTTTCCTATCTTGATTTATCAAATCCAAAGATTAAAAATTTTTTCCTTGATTACTGAAGAAAATCTTCAAACCGAACGAATAAAAAAGAAATATACTATAAAACAAAAGAAATATATTTACCTTGTCTAATGATCGGTTGATAAACTTGGTTTGAATGATCTATTTCATTAGGGCCTATTTATTCATTTCAAAAAGAGTTCTCTAGAAATTTACTTTGAATCCCAAGATCATTTCTTGGAAGTAAATGACCCTGCATTTGAATATTTTGGAGGTCCGAGGGATTATTTTCTTCAGACAGAGTGTAATCTAAGACAAAGGTGACAAAAGTTTATATGAGCATTACCAACTCCCCCAGAGTTGTTATTCTGGAATTTGATAGTATCAATATTGGAGAAATAAACATTCATTCGAGTCCCATCAGTAAATATCTTAAAGTCGTTAAGACTCCTCTTCGCATCAAAAGCTGACTCTAAGGTGGAAAACTCAATAAAAGCTTTCCATACCTTGACTTTTTCAAAGATAAGGATCTAAAGGGGAGTGGTTTAAACTTTGGGGAAGAACTATATTTTACCCTTAAGACTTTTCCATGTTGCGAGAAGATGTTCTTGAGAAGATCATGTGTAATCAAAGTGTTGTTATGGTTATAAATACAGACTAAGATCACTGGAGTGGCTTTAACTTCAGTGAAAGCTTTAGTTGTGGAGCGCTTGAAGAATTTATTGAATTCAGGTTCCATTGTATTAATTTTAATCTTTGCAAAGAACGAGTTTTGTTAAGTATAAGAATAACTGAAGCAAAAGATAACATTACTCGGAAGTTAAACATAAATTACAAAACAAGCCAATAAATTTGTCTTGCTTAAGAAGACTCAGTAATGAGTCAAACAAATTTATAACGAGTAGTTAAGTACGAATATCAAATATTACGTTGCAAAAATATTTCTTATCAAACCATTTTTAATTAAAATTTTATTTTTTTAATACTTTTTTATAAGGGGATTTTTATTACTTGATCTGAGATGACACCTTTGTAAGAGGAATTATTTTAACGGAATTATGATAAGGTAAGTTTAGCGTTCTCTTGGCTCCATTTTTCTGTGGAGTTGAAGCATTCCCAAATGAATTGTACTGAGATAATTCATAAGATGTCTTGAGAATCGAATCATAATTCCGAATTTCGCTGAGTTTATCAGATGGAAATTTGCCTCTACTTCTTGTACTTGTAAGTGCATCACTAAATAACATTATACAAATAAACAATTTATATTACCGATTATCTTGATTTCTCTTGCTCAGATTCAGTTTAAAAGGAGTTTTCTTATAGACAGCATCTTTGGATAATTCATGAAAAACATATACAGGTTTTTCCTTCTTCTTTTCTGAAGGAGAAACTACAAATGTCGTTTTCAAGCTACTCTTTTTAGAGAGTTTGCTTTGAGAAGAATGAATTGTTGTCAAAGCACTCGGCGATACATAAGAATTTATTGAATGAAGGTTTTTCACACATTCTTTAGGATTATCCTCTCTTTCGGTGGGACTTAACACAGTAAGAGTCACAAGTGAATCTTGCTTTCTTGGTTTCTCTACTTCTTGCTTAGTTGTTTCTGGCTTCTTTTTATGGTTTAGAACCTCAATTTGAGCTTTTTTATATAATGTATTCGAGGGGCTTATTGGTCTATAATGATGATAATTATCGCTCAAATCAATTTTTAGTATGTTATCTTTAACCGATAAGACATTTTTGGAGCTCTGGGGAGCCATAGACCTTAACATGTTATTATTATATATCCTCTTCATGCTATCTTCTTTGAATTTTCTCCCTTCATTGTTAACTCTAGTCGATATTAAAATAAGAATATAATATTTCTATACGCTTTGGTGCTAAGTGAAATGTTATTTTTCACACTTTTACTGACACCAATTGAAGTATCGATAAAAGGAACAAAATTGTCTCTTGTGAGTGTTTTGTTAAAACCTTTAGAATATACTGAAGCACTTAAGTTGATATTATCATCATATTTCCTCAATGAGTTATATTCTGATCTCTTTTCTTGACTCTTAGATTTCGTATCCTTTAGTTGGAGTGGCTGAGAAGAATATGCAGAATAAGTTGCCAGGGCTTGTAAAGTCCTCTCTGAAAGCTTACTCTTCAATGTTTGATGCCTCATAGTTTGTTTGTTGGCTTGTTTTAATGGAATAAAGTTTTGAAGGTTTTCATTAGAATGGTTTTGATGATAAGAATTGTGTACA
>Ga0182742_1003034_pt1 | contig 17184 bp, 13 predicted proteins | sample eDN5th37CBELigMG_FD_128880 | JGI IMG/M metagenome (GOLD analysis project Ga0182742, IMG submission 128880) | Enriched Miracle-Growth compost microbial communities from Emeryville, California, USA - eDNA 5th pass 37_C BE-Lig MG (version 2)... ...
CCAGCCCGGTGACCGCGTTGACCCAGGCGGCGACGGCCTGGGGCCGGCGGCCGACACCTCGGATGTCGATCACGCTGTCGTTGGCCGTGGCCGTGATGCGCACGTCGGCCGGCTGGAACTCCGGCGGCACGTCCTGCATCGCCCGGGCCTTCAGGCTGCGGGACTCGATCGTGGCCACCACGCCGGGGATGAGGAAGGTGGCCTGCTGCACGGCGCCGGCCGTGGTGGAGGTGACGGGGGTCTCCACGGCCACCCGGGCCCGGGCCGTGTACTCCTTGTCGGGCAGGATGCCGAAGGCGATGCCCGGCAGCAGGCACACCACGAACGCCAGGACGGCGATGAACCAGTTGCGCCGCAGCGCAACCCGTAGCTCCCTCAGATCCACGACACCGTCCCTCTCTCGGCTCTCCGGTCCGCCCCGGACTGCACCGCACGCACAGGGTACGCGCCCGCGCGCTTCGCAGCGCGCCGCCCCGCCGTCACGACAGCGACTCCCCCACCAGCGCCGCCACCTGCGCCGCCGCCGCCTCCACGGTCAGCTCGGCCATCGGCAGCCGGAGCTCGGGCGCCTCCGGCGGCTCGTAGGGGTCGTCGATGCCGGTGAACCCCTTCAGCTCCCCGGCCCTGGCCTTGGCGTAGAGCCCCTTCGGATCGCGCTGCTCGCACACCTCGATCGGCGTGTCGACGAAGACCTCGAAGAACGGCAGGTCACGCCGGGCGTGCACGTCCCGGGCGTGGTCGCGCCCGGCTCGGTAGGGGGAGATCACGGGGACCAGGACCACCAGGCCGGCGTCGGCCAGGAGGGCGGCCACCTCCCCGTTGCGCCGCACGTTCTCCGCCCGGTCCTCGGCCGAGAAGCCGAGGTCGCCGTTCAACCCGTGGCGCACGTTGTCGCCGTCGAGCACGTAGGCGGCCCGGCCGGCGGCCACCAGCCGAGCGGCCACCTCCCCCGCCACCGTCGACTTGCCGGAGCCCGACAGCCCCGTGAGCCACACGGTGGCGCCGCCGAGGCGGCCCGCCGACCAGCGTGCGGCGCGGCTGGCCGGGCCCTCGTGCCAGACGACGTTCGGGCTGCGCGACTCAGGCACCGGGGCAGTGTAGAGGGACCGCTCCGGAGCCCCGGGTCGGCGCCCGTGCCAGGATGAGCCGGTGCGCGTGACGGCCAAGGTGGACTACGCCCTGCGGGCGGCGCTCGAGCTCGCCGCCGCGGCGGGCGGTCCGCCGATCAAGGGCGAGGCCCTCGCCGACTCGCAGGGGATCCCGCTCAAGTACCTGGAGAACATCCTCCTCGACCTGCGCCGCGGCGGGATCGTGAGCAGCATGCGCGGCGCGGAGGGCGGCTACTGGTTGGCCAGGCCGCCCGACGAGGTGACCGTGGCCGACATCATCCGCGCCGTCGAGGGGCCCCTCGCCAACGTGCGGGGCGAGCGCCCCGAGACGCTCGACCACGGCGGCGCCGCCACCTACGTGCGCGAGCTGTGGGTGGCCACCCGAGCCTCGCTGCGCGTCGTGCTGGAGGGCACCACCCTGGCCGACCTGGTGGCGGGCGAGCTCCCGGAGGCGGCGCAGCAGCTCCTCGAGGACGACGAGGCCTGGGTCTCCCACTGACCGGCGCGCGCCCGAGGGCGCGCCGCGTGCCGCGTCAGGCGCGCAGGCGGCCGTCGACGATCTCGACGGTGCGGTCGCTGTAGCTGGTGATGCGGGTGTCGTGGGTGACGACCACCGCGGCGACCCCCCGCCCGGTGATCTCCTCGCGCAGCAGCTCCATGACGGCCTCGCCGAGCTTGGTGTCGAGCGCCGAGGTGGGCTCGTCCACCAGCACCAGCTTCGGCTCGTTCATCAGCGCGCGGCCGATGGCCACCCGCTGGCGCTCGCCGCCCGAGAGCTGCCCGGCCAGGTTGCGGGCGCGACCGGCCAGGCCCAGCTCCTCGAGGAGGCGGTCGGCCCGTTCGAGGATGTCCCGGCGCGGGCGGCCGGCCAGCTCGCCCACCACCGTGAGGTTCTCGCGGGCCGTGAGGAAGGGCACGAGGTTCACCGATTGGAAGACGAAGCCGACCTCGCGCTGGCGGAACGCGGTGAGCTGGCGCGGCTGCAGGTTGCTGATCTCCTGGTCGCCCACCACCACGCGCCCTTCGGTGGGCGACAGCAGCCCGCCAGCGATCGACAGCAGCGTGGTCTTCCCCGAGCCCGAAGGGCCGAGCAGGGTGACCATCTCGTCGTCGCCCACCTCGAGGTCGGCGCGATCCAGCGCGACGACCTCGTCGTCGCCGGACCGGTACGTCTTGCGGACGCCCTCCATCACGAGCGCGGGCATGCAGGTCCTCTCACGTCAGCTGATCGCGGTGGCAGGGTCGATGCGGATGATGCGGCGCAGCGAGAGCAGGCCGCCGACGGTGCTGGCCAGGACGACCAGCGCCGTGCTGGTCGCCACCCGCGAGGGCTCGAACTGCACGGGGATGGTGTCGGGGATCACCTGGCCCAACGCCATGGTGAGCAGGCCGCCGAGCACCACCGCGCCGAGCGCGACGAGGGCGGCCTGGACGACGACCCCGAACACGAGCCGGCTCGACGGGGCACCGAGCGCCTTGAGCGTGGCGTAGAGCGTGGTGCGCTCGAGGGTGACCAGCGCGAAGAAGAGCGCCGACACCAGCGCCACCACGAACACCGCGACCCAGATCAGCGCGGAGAACACGGAGTTCTGCTGGCGGGTGCCGGGCAGCGACAGGACGGCCTCAGCCTTCGTCAGGCTCTTCGTGACCCCGTCGGTGGCCTCGTCGATGGCGGCGGCGAGCGCGCGGGCGTCGAGGTCGGCCTCGGGGTCGGCCTGCACCACGAGGGCCTGGAACACGCCCTCGGTGACCGCGGCGTCGGGCCGTGCCGACGTCTGGATCGCCCGCCACGTGCCCGGCTCCACCCACAGCGCGCCCTGCAGGAGGTAGCTGGTGTCGTCGACGAAGCCGGCCACCTCCACGGGCGCGTCGGCGGGACCGACGAGCAGCACGTCGCCCTGCTCCACCCCGTCGTCGGCGAGGCGGCGGTCGGCCCAGCCGGTGCCCGGCGGCGGAGGGTCCGGCACGCCGCGCGGCGCCAGCTCGTAGCCGATCACCGCCACGTCGATGGTGTCGCCGTCGTCCTCGCCGTCGCGCTCGGCGCCCAGCAGCGCCAGCCCGAGCCCGCCGGTGGCGGCGACGCCGTCGACCTCGTCGACCGTGGCGCGCAGATCGGGATCGATGCGCGACCGGAGGAACGACTCGCGCGACGACGCTGAGTACACGACCACGTCGCCGTCCTGGGCGCGCAGCGCGCCGGTGGAGCCGAAGTAGAGGCCGTCGAGCAACCCGCCGAGGAGGAGCAGCAGCACGACCAGCAACGTGAGGGCGCCGCCGGCCACCGCGAAGCGGCCGGGGCGGCGCAGGAGCTCGAGGAGCGCGAGCCTCATCGCTGGCCGGCACCCGGCAACGTGGCCGCCACGGGATCGAGGCGCAGCACGCGGCGGGCCGCGCCTGCGCAGGCCAGCGCAGCCAGCACGACGAGGGCGGCCACGGTGGTCCCGACCGCGCCGGGGGCGACGCGCGCGTCGATGCCGATGTCGGCCAGCCCGAGGGTGAGGGCGGCCAGCGCGGTGCCCACCACCAGCCCGCCGCCGACGACCGCCACGACCTGGACGGCGAGGGCCGCCACCAGCCGACCGGCGGGCACGCCGACGGCCCGCAGCAGCGTCAGCGTGGGCGTCTTCTGCACGGTGAGGATGAGGAAGAAGAAGCCGATGACGATGGTCGCCACCACGTAGGTGAGGAGCAGCACGACACCGAACGACTGGCTCACCGACGACACGCCCGGGGCCTCGTCGGCGGCCCTGGCCCGGGTGGCACCCTCCACGCCTGGCACCTCGGCGGTGATGCGGTCGGCCACCTCGCCGGCATCGGCATCGTCGTCGACGTCGACCGCGACAGCCGAGGGCACGACGGCCTCGGCGTCGGGGTTCACCGACAGCTGCACGGCCTCGTAGGTGGCGTAGGACGCGAACAGCGCCGGCGTGACGCTGAAGGAGAGGTTGTCGGCGGCGCCCACCACCACGATCTCCTCCCCGCCGGGCTGCACCACCACCGTGTCGCCCACGGCGAAGCCCTCGTCGGCCGCACTGGCGCTGGCGACCGCCTCGCCGTCGCGCTCGGGTCGTCGGCCCTCCACGAGCGACGTCGGCTCACCCGGGCCGCCCAGCGTGTGACCGAACACGACGGCGTCGCGCAGCTCGCCACCGGCGTCCACGGTGACCGTCGACACGCCGAGCGGCTGCGCGTCGGCCACGCCCTCGAGCGCAGCGATGGCGGCCACCGCGTCGGGCGGCACGACGCTGCCCTCGAGGTTGAGGCGGGCCTCGTCGCCGTAGACGAGCACGTCGGCGCTCTGGTTGCGGATGGCGCCCACGAACTCGCCCACCAGGCCGTCGGTGAGCGCCTGTTGGAAGACGATGAGGAACACCAGCACGCCCACCGCACCGGTGAGCATCGAGAACCGGCCCCTGGCCCGGCGCATCTCTCGCCACGCGAGCCGAGCGGCACCCATGGGCCAGGAACCTACCGGTGGCGGCCGCGCGTTCCGCGCAGGCCGACCAGGTTCACGAGCCGGCCGGGCGCCACCTGGCGCTCGGCGGCGCCGGCTGCGGCGACGAAGGGACCAACGCCGACCGGCGGGCGAGGAGCGCGGGCGCCGGCTCGGTGTCGGGCGCGCCGGGCGCCGGGGTGGGAGCGCGGCGCCCGGTGCCCGTGGAGCGACCGGGCCGGCGGGGCGAGGAGGCGGAGCCCGTCCTGCGCCGGAAGGCCCGGGACCGGACGCGGTTCACGACCACGCCCAGGATGACGGCCCCCTCGTCCTGCAGCCGGGCCATGGCCTCGGCCAGCTCGGGCAGCTCCACCGTCTTGGCGTCGAGCACCAGGATCACGTGGCGGCCGGCCGCGACGACCAGCGAGGTCTCGGGCACGCCGGCCACCGGCGGGGCGTCGATCACGATGCGGCGCATGCGGCGCTCGCCGCTGTCGAGGTGGTCGAGGGCGCGGGGCAGGGCGTGGGCCACGATGTCGGCCGGCGGGCCGTCGGGCTGGCCGGCGGCGACGAAGGCGAGGTGGGCGATGCCGGTCGGCTGGACGAGGGCCGCAGGGTCGACGCGGCCCATGTCGGCCAGCCCGGCGCCCAGGGCGCTACCGACCTTGTCGTGCACGCTCGGACGGCGGAGGTCGGCATCGAGCAGCACGGTGTCGTGGCCGATGGCGGCCATCGCCCAGGCGAGACCGGCGCTGACGGTGCTCTTGCCGGCGGCGGGCTGGTAGCTGGTGACCACGACGGTGGCGGCGTCCAGGCGGGCGAGGCGGAACTCGGCGTTGGTGCGCAGGGCGGTGAAGGCCTCCGCCAGCTCGGGCGGCGCGTCGCCGGCCAGCCAGGGCAGGAGCGCCTGACGACCTGAGCGCAGCCCGCGGACGCTCGGGATCTCACCGAGCACCGACGTGCCGAGCCGCTCCCGCACCAGGCGGCTGCGGTCGAAGCTGGCCCGCACCCGCGCCGCGGCGATGGCGGCGAACACCGCCGCGATGAGGCCCATCACGGCCGCCGAGAACAGGATCGGCACGGGCTTGGGGGCGGTGGCCGCACGCGGCGGCCGGGCCTCGTCGACGAGCACGAGGCGCAGCGGGCTGTCGGCGGGGGTCTCGGCGATGGCGCGGGTGGTGACGGCGTTCACCCACGCGGCGACGGCGGCCGGCCGGCGGCCCTCGCCCCGCACGTCGATCACGCCGCCGTCGGCGCTGACCGTGATGGCGACGGCGGCGCGGCGGAGATCGGCCGGGACGTCGACGGCGGCGCGCTCGCGCAGGCTCCGGGACTCGATCTTGGCCACCGCCGCAGGGATGAGGAAGTTGGTCTGCTGAACGGGGGTCGGGCCGTCGGCGCGAGGGGTGCTCTCCACGGCCAGGCGGGCGCGGGCGGCGTACGTCTCGGCGGGCAGCACGCCGAACAGCACGCCGGGGACGAGGCACACCAGGAAGGCCAGGGCCGCCACGATCCAGTTCCGGCGCAGCGCCGCCCTCAGCTCGTGCAGTTCCACCAGGCCGTCCCTCTGCCGTCCCGCCGGCGCGGCGGGGCCACCCGAGGGCCGATCGCGCCCTCAGCTCACCAGGTCAGATCGGCGGCCGGAACCCCGCTGTGAGCCCCCGGCGCCGAACCACGTTGGGCGGCCGCTCCCCTACGCGACGCCACCTAGGATCAGCCGGATGGTTGCGCAGTTGGACCGCCCCTACGTGTCGTTCCTGCGCGGGCGAACGTTGGTCCGACTGCTGTCCTACGCGGCGTTCGAGGGCCGACCTCTGACCACGCGAGGGCGGTGGGTCAACCCGCTCGTGCAGGCTCACCTGGCCGCAGGCACCCGGTTCCCCTCGACCACCGTGGACCGCCCGATCTTCGTCCTCGGCGTCGGCCGGAGTGGGACGACGCTGCTCGGGAAGCTCCTCGGCGGGCACCCCCACGTCGGCTTCCTCAACGAACCCAAGGCGTTGTGGCACGCGGTGCGTGACGACGAGGACATCATCGGGACGTACAGCCCCACGCCCGGGCGGCTCAGGTTGGGAGCGGACGACGCGACACCGGATGTCGTGAGCCGGGCCCGCCGGCTGTTCGCGTACTACGCCTGGGTGACCCGTTCGAAGCGCGTGGTCGACAAGTACCCGGAGCTCGTGTTCCGGCACGCGTTCGTCCGGACCATCTTCCCGGACGCCCGCTTCGTCGTGATCACGCGCGACGCGCCGGCGGTCGCGGCCTCGATCACCCGGTGGTCCCAGGAACGCGGCACGGCCGACGCGAACTGGTGGGGCCTCAACGACCGGAAGTGGCAGACGCTGTGGGCCGAAGGCGTGGGCGCGTCGCCTGAGCTCGCACCGCTCGCCAACGAGGTCGACCCGGCGACCCGAGACGATCGGATCAGGGCGCTCGTCGAGTGGCTCCTCGTCGCCCGTGAGGCGCTGGCGATCCAGGCGGAGCCGCACGTGCACCTGCTGCGCTACGAGGACCTCGTCGCCGACCCGCCCGGCGCCCTCGGGCAGCTCCTGGAGCGCCTCGAGCTCCCTCGTTCGACCGCCCTCGAGGCCTTCGCCGCGCAGGAGATCCGCGACACCGTCGGGTCGGGGAACGTGGAGGGCCTTCCCTCCGTGGGCCCGGGTCTGGCGGACGAGTTGGCGGCTGCTCGCAGCGAGCTGGGCTACTCGGCGGTGCGGTGAGCGCCGAGGGGGCAGCGCACTCGCCGGAGGCGTGACGCCCGACCAGCCGTCACGCCTCCCAGGGGCCGACCGCGCTGGTGCAGGTGGCCTCGGCACCGGCGTCGCCGCCGCCGAGGAACCCGGCCATCAGCGAAACGCCGCAGTCGGAGCGCAGGAGCTCGCGAGCGGCGACGGGGACCTCCACCACGGTCGTCCGATCGAGGTGCGACTGCAGCGCCTCGATGCTCCCACGGCCGATCACGGGATCGAAGACGCTGCGCATGACGAGGGTGGGGATGGAGCGCACCGCGTCGGGGAGCACCAGCGGCGGAGATGGTGCGAGCTCCCAGTCGGCGCAGACCTCGATGTCCTGGGACAGGAAGAACGTCTCGACCCAGGGTCCGTCCCGGCTGACCTGGGCCATCCAGTCGGCAGGTAGGTCGAGCGCGCCCTCCGTGCAGTGGGCCACGAGGAACGCGGGTGCGCTCCAGTCACGGACCGGCAGCGCGTCGACCCGCCATCGGGCCAGGATCTCCCACTCCTGGCGTGGGAGCCCCTCCCGAAGGGCCGCCGGCAGGGCGAGCAAGCCGTCCTCCGTGAGGAGCGCTCCGGCGACACCGGGCAGCACCGATCGGCGCGTCAGCCGGACACCGATGGCCTCCGCCCTGTCCCGGCTCGCCACGCGGACGAACACCGGTGACGCGCCGAGGCTGTCCTGCGCGAGCACCATCGCAGGGTCGAGCGCGCCGTCGTCCTCGACGCACGCTGTTGCGGCGCGGCACCGAGCGACGAACTCGGCGATGGCCTCCTCCGCGGCAGCACTCCGGTTCGCCACCACGCTCCACCCGGGCGGCACCGGCCCGTCGAGCACGACTGCCTCCACCGCCTGCGGCGCTTCGACACCGGCAGCGAGCGCCAGCAGGCCGCCGTAGCCTGTGCCCGCGAGGACCCAGCGCTCGACGCCCAACGCAGCCCGCACCGCCTCGACGTCGCGAGCCGCGGCGCGCAGGTCGAACTGGCGCAGATCGAGCCCGGCCTCCTGCACCGTGCGCAAGCAGCCGGCGAGCGCGTCCCGGTAGTAGGTGCGGTGCTGAGGATCGACGACGCTCCGAGCGAGGTAGTCAGCCGGATCGACGTCGCGGCACGAGAGCCGAGGGTTCGACCTCCCGGTCCCCCGTCGATCGATCAGGATCACGTCACGTCGAAGTGTCCGTGCGACGTCCTTCCACTCAGCCAGCGCGGCCACGCTGCCGGCGCCCGGATCGCCGCCCACGAAGGCGATCGGAGCGCCGTCTGCACCCGAGGGCGCGGCGACCTCGGCGACGAACACCGCGGCCTCGTCGATGCCCGCGACATCGATGGGCACCAGCGAGCACGTGACGCCGACCATGCTCCCGCTCGGGCAGCCGATCTGTCGGCCCTCGTGGCCGGAGGCGGTGGTGGCCGTCACGGCTTGCTCCCCGCCGTCGTCACCGCCCCCGCAGCCGCCGGCCACCACCAGCGCGGCCACCATCGCGACGGCGGCGCGTCGGGCGCGCCCGAACCGTCGCGCGGCGGAAGCCCTTCCCCGATCTGCGGACTCGCGCCTCATGTCTCCGGCAGCTCCGCCCTGTCCGAACCCGTCCACGCCCGGAGCACGTCACGCTTCCACGTGTCGATCGCGCTGCGGTCGATCGCCACCCGCATCTTGCCGCCCTCCAGCAGGTCGCGGAGGGGGACGTCAGAGGTGGGTTCCCACACGGGCAGCGACCAGTCCCTCCCCATCTCCCGCGCCCGATTGTCGACCACGACGATGGTCGTGCGGCGGCCATGCTGCAGCGCGCGGATGCCGCCGTGGAGCCGCAACCCCACGTAGTCGTAGCCGGAGGCGAGGATCGCATCGAACTCCCGCAACGACGGACGCGCGATCACGAGGGATCGGTCGATGGAGCGAGCGTACGCGATGTCCTCCACGGCCTGAGGCCAGACGACGACCTCGGGGTACACGTCGCGAACCACGCGCAGGATGGCTCGATCGCGTTGCTCGTCAGGATGGCCGTAGTTGAAGGTCAGGACCGCGCGTGGGCCGGGTGTCGTCGGGATCTCACGGCAGTGCTCCGGCGTGAGCGACCACGTCGTCGGGCAGCCGGTCACCCGCCAGTTGGTGACGCCCAGGCGCGCCAGCTGTCTCCCCGTCATGGCGTCGCGCACCGAGTGCGGGAACGAGCTCGCCGACGCGCGCCGCACCATCCACTTGGAATACGGATCGATCCAGGCGCGCTCGAGGCGCCCCCGCCCGGGTGGGCCGTTGGTCTGCGCGTTCCAACCCACGCCCACGAAGAGCGTCGGCGGCAGCTGCGCGGTCGACCGAGGCCCGAGGGCCCAGTTCGGGCGGTACCACATCCGCGCCCCGAACATGCTGGTGCCGCCGACGATCGCGAGTGAGGACGCGCGGAGCAGCGCCCGGGCGGGACGTCCGGGACGATCGTGCGTCGGCACCCTCACCACGAACGCATCCGAGAACAGGGGCAGGACGTGCTGCTCCACCGCGTCCATGATGATCTGGTCGCCGAGGTTGCCCGAGCCGACGGACGTGTCGAGGAGCGCGACGGTCCGCCCCTCGCCCTCAGCTGCCGTCCGGCGGCCCATGAGGCTTCGCGCCGCCCCGTACCAGTGCGTCTGCAGTCGACTCGCGTCAAGCACGCCGATCCCCGACCTCTCGTCCATGCACCACACCGTCGCCTTCTTCGTCTCGGTCCCGCGGGCGATGCGCCCGCATCGCGCCGGACAGCGCGACGAGCCACACGAGGGAGCTGTGGACGGACGCGACCGCCGCCGCCCACGCCGCCCCCTTGGCGCCCCACAGCACGACGCCCACGACGCCGATCACCACGGTCACGCTGAAGAGGTAGAGCCGCACGGCCAGGCTCCGGCGCACCGCTTGGAGAGCGCGTAGCCCCGCGAGGGCGGCAGTGCCCCACCCCACGGCGCACCAGCTCAACCCGATGGGGAGGAGGAGCTCCTGCGCGCCGGGCCAGGTCTCGCCGAGGAGCTGGCGACCCACGGCATCGGGCAGGAACACGAAGACCAACGTGATGGCCGCGCTCGCGGCGAAGATCACACCGCCCACGCGCTGCACCACCCGAGTGAACCCGGCCGGGTTCTCGGCCAGCGCCGCCACGGCCGCAGGGATCAGGACCGCCGGCGCGGCCAGCAACAGCACCCGCAGCGGGCCGAAGAGGAGCTGGGCACCCCGCAGGTGGCCGGCAGCCTCGAGCCCGACCACCGCTCCGGCCACCCACAACGGGATCTGCGTCGCGCCGCTCTGGGCGGCGAACTCGACGACGAACCGCCAGCCCAGGTCGCCCTCGTTGCGGAACCACGTCCACGCGGACGCGATCCGAGGCACCACGCCCTCGAGCACCAGGCCGAGACCTGCCGACGCGAGCGCGGCGACGCCCCACAGCACCATGGCCACGGTGGCGGTGGGGACGGAGACCAGGACGGGCACGAGCGCGACGAACACCGCGACCCAGACGAGATCGATCAGCGCGGCACGGCTGGCACGGGTTCGGACGAGGAAGACGTACCGGAGCGCATCCTGAGCGGCGAACACCGGGCTGAACGCCGCGAGCGCGAGGAGCGCACCCCGGGTCGGCTGCGGGACCAGTGCGGCGGCCGGGAGGATGAGCAGGCCCATCCCGACGCCGAGGACGAGCGAGCCGGCCAGCGACCGCCGCGACTGGGTGGAGGTCGTCGCGCCGTTCGAGTACCGGACGAGGAGCGGCTCGGAGGCGGCGGCTCGGGACGCGCCGGTCATGAACGAGAGCAGGATGTAGACGACGGAGAAGGCTCCGAACTGGCGCGGCGACAGGATCCTCGCCGCGACCACGCCGACGAGCAGGTTCGAGAGCGCCCACGTGCCTTGGTCGACGAGCGTCCACGAGACGTGCGCGAGCCGAGGCCAGGATCGGCTCTTCGCCCCGACGGCAGGTAGGACGCTCAACGAACCGACGGCACGCTCGACCCGAAGGGGACGCCCTTTGCTCGCGCCCCGTCCACCGCTGGGGCTGGGGCTGAGGGAGCCACCCTCAGCGCCATCGCCACCATGATCCCGACCGTCAGGACGCCGAAGGAATCGAAGAGCGTCGGGTTGGCGAGCGCGTCGAGCCCGGCCGCCGCGAGCGCGGCGAGCACGGCCAGCCGGAGGAACCGGCCGTGGGCGCTCGAGACGCGCATGCGCACGAGCGCCAGGACCAGCGCACCGAGGCCGACCGCGTACGCGATGGTCCCTGCCACCCCCGTCTCCCCGAGGATCGCCGGCCACGAGGTGTCGGTGATGTACTGGCTCCGCTCCTCTTGGAGCCCGTAGATCCGGTGGAGCCCGTACTCCTTGTACACGGGGCTGTAGTACTCAGCCGACGTGTACGAGCCGTACCGACCGAAGCCCTCCCCCAACGGGAAGCTGTCGGCCGCGATCTCCCCGCTGGTGCGGTAGAGCAAGCCCCGCACGCTCCCCTCGCTGCTGACGTAGGCGTCGACCTGGCGCTCGAGGACGGGCCGAACGACGGTGGCCCCGAGGAGCACCACCAGGAGGATCACGCCCATGGCACGCAGCACGCGGTTGGGAAGCCGGGTCTCGCCGACGAGGACGATGACGAGCATGGCGCCGGCGACGCCGAGGAACCCCTTCACGCGCAGCGACATGAGGGTCGAGACGAGGAAGACGATCGACAGCCAGAGGTCGACGCGACGTCGGAACACGAAGTAGCGAGCGCAGACGACGGCGAACACCAGCGCCATCGCGAACGCGAACCGCCCCGGGTGGGGGAAGATCGACCGGACCGAACCGGCGCGCCCCGCGTCGACCACGTAGCGGGCGTCGGCGTTGTTGAGGATGGACCTGACGGTGTCGGGTGCGATGCGGTCGACCACACCGACGGCGGCGACGAGCAACCCGAACGCGATGAAGCCGCCCGTCGCTCGCTGGACGTCGTCTGCCGACCAGTCGAGTGAGAGCGTGGCCAGGAGGACGACGAAGAACTTGAGGAGCAGGACGCCGCCCACGGCGGTGACCGTCAACGGCGCTCCTTGGAGCCATCCCGACAGCACGCCCGCGAGTACGACGAGCGCGCTTGCCACCATCAGGACCTGCGGTGGCCTGCGCCAGTGCCCCAGGCACCACTGCAGCACGGTCAGGGCGAGCATGGCGACGAGGATCGGCTCGTCGGCCCGCAGGATCGCCTTGCTCAGCGACGACCCCTCACCCGCGATCGAGGCCAGCGGTTGCTGGAACGCCACGAGCGCCCACGTGCCCAGGACGACCACCTTCGGCGCGGTGAGGAAGGCGACGACGAACGCCGAGCCGGCGACGAGCGCGACGAGGCCGAGCGCCGGCGCGAGGGACGGCGCCGCCGCAGCCATCGCCGCAACGAACGAGAGGAGGAGCACCCCCAGCATCGCCGGGCTCGCGGCGCGGCTGAGCAGGGTCATCGGCGACCGCCGCCCCTTGCTCCTGCGTCGGCGTACGCGCGGAGGAGCCGCTCGCGGAACCGGTCCCGCGAGAGCTCCCGCACCGCGTGGTCCTGCGCGATCGCGGCCGCCTGTCGGAAAGCCTCCGGCTCCGTGGCCATCCGCTGCAGGACCGACGTGAGCGCGGGTACGTCGGCAGGGGGCACGAGCATCCCGCGACCGTCGCCCAGGAGGTCGACGACGCCACCAACCGCCGTCCCGATGACCGGCAGCCCATGGGCGAAGGCCTCGAAGATCACCAGCGGTGAGACCTCGTGCCAGACGGAGGGGACGACGAGCGCGGCGGCCGCGTCCATCTCCTTGCCGACCTCGTCCGTCGACAGGCTGCCGAGGAAGGTCACGTCAGCGTCGAGCTCCCGGGCCAACGCCTCGAGCTCCGCACGACTGCGGCCGTCGCCGACCACGCGGAGGGGCGTGCCGCCGGCGGCCGCCGCCCGCAGCAGGACGTCGACGCCCTTCTCGGGGACGAGGCGCCCGACGTAGAGCGCGTGCTCGCCGCGGTCGACCGACGGGGCCGCGCTCCCCATGTCCACGAAGTGCGGCAGGAAGCGCACCTGGTCGTCGCGGAACCCGGCTTGCAGCGCACAGCGTCGCTGCAGCTCGTTCAGCACGAGCACCAGGTCCACGTTCCTCCGGTACATCCCGAGCCCGCGCGAGACCACCGTCTCGGCGACGAGGCTGGCCCCCGCGGCCCGGCTGCCCGACCAGCAGCGCTCGGCGATCGGGGCCCAGTACTTCGTCAGCGCGCCGCCGTCGATGCAGCGCGTGCACATCGTGCCGGTCGCGTCGCTGAAGAGGCGGTAGCTCGCACAGCCGATCTTGTAGTCGTGCAGGCCGAGCACGATCGGGATGCCGCGCGCCCGCAGCACCGGGAGGAACGTCGTGCCGAGCTGGTGGTACGGGTGCAGGACGTGCGCGACGTCGATCTGCTCTGCGTCGAGCAGCCGCCGCAGGCGCTGGACGGTCTGCACGCCGAGGGTGGCACGGGCCACCGCTCGCACCCGCCGTGTCGGCGACTCGTCACGGAAGTCCACGGGGGTGACGAAGTAGCGCTCGTACGGCGTCGGCTCGTTCTCGGGGTCCTGCATCGAGAACGGCACGACCTCGTGGCCGAGCGCTTCGAGCTCCGCCTGCAGCGTGAAGGCGTGGATCTCGACGCCGCCGACAGGTTTCCAGAACTTGTTGACGATGAGGACGCGCACTGAATGCTCAGGAGGAGACCCGCGGCCGAGCGGGTGTCGATGTCGAGATCACACGCGACTCCCGGATGGCTGGCGCCTTCATCGCGGCCTCGAGGTACGCCCGGCACACATCGTCCCAACGGTAGGCCTTGGCGACGCGGGCCTGGCCATCGTTGCGGAGCTTCTTGGCCACCGACTCGCACTCCATGACCTGCTCGATGGCGGCCACCACCTCGCGCACGTTGCGGCCGACCATCACCCCCGCGCCGTCCAGGACCTCGCGGTTGAACGGCGAGTCGTAGGCCACCGTGGGCGCACCCGCGCCGAGCGCCTGCAGCAGCGCCGGGTTGGTCCCGCCGACCGAGTGGCCGTGGAAGTAGGCACCGGCGTTGGCCCACAGCTCCGTGAGCAGCAGCTGGTTGTGCACGTGGCCCAGCCAGGTGACGTTCGGGTGGGCGGCGAGCTGCTCCACGCGGGCCTCGATCGGGTCGCCGTAGCCGGCCGTGCCGACCACCACCACCCGGTACCGCTCCCGGAGCCTCGTGGCGGCGTCGATGAAGAGCTCGACGTTGTTCTCGGGCACCAGCCGCCCGACGTAGAGCACGTAGGGCTCGTCGGCGAGGCCGAGGCGACCGATGTGCTGGGTGGTCTGCACGTCGATGATGTCGGCGCCGTAGGGGATGAACGTGCTGGCCACGCCGAACTCCTCGGCCCACACCTCCCCGATGGCCCGGGAGTCGACCACGATCGTGGTGGCGTGGCGGGCCACCTGGCGGGCGGCGGTGTGGAACACGCGCTTGCCGAGCGCGTTCCACTTGTCCCGCTTCCACTCCAGGCCGTCGACGTTCACCACGCTGGGCACGCCGGCACGCCGCAGGATCGGCAGGAAGTACCCGTTGGCCGGGTTGAGCACGATGGCGGCGTCGTGGTGCCGGCGGGCCACGTCGAGGCTCGCCGTGAGCCCGTACGACAACGTCGACATGGTCTTGCGGTCCACGCCGGCCGTGGTGACGCACTCGACGTCGTCGACGACGCGGCGACGGGTCCGCAGCGAGCTCCCGCCCACGGGTCGGCAGTAGACGGTGACCTCGTGCCCCTCGCGCACCAAGTAGGGCGCCAGCTTGCGCACGAGCGTCTCGAAGCCGCCGTAGGTGCTCGGATAGCCGCGCGATCCGACGATTGCCAGTCTCATGGCTGCCCCGCCCCGGAGTGGATCGAGCCGTCGTGGTCGAGCCGACGGTGCCCCGACGCTACCGGCCACGCGTCGCGCGGCCGCGGACCGTGTCCGCCTGCTCGCATCGCGCCCGCCAACCCGTCCACCAAGGCGCACTCTAGTCCGCTGGCACGGCCTGTCGACCCTTTGCGTGTCTACGCTCCCACAATGCGTGGTGAATTCTGGAGGAACGGTTCGGGGTGGGTCGGCCCGAGCAGTACCGTGACGCCGATCGGGCGGTGATCCTCCGCGAAGGTGGGGCAGTGGACCTGCGTGGCTACCTCGACATCCTCCAACGGCGGGCGCTGCTCCTCCTCGTGCCGCTCGTCGTCGTGCCGGTGGTGGCCTACCTCCTGTCGGCCGCGCAGGACGACATGTACCGGGCCTCGGCCGACATCCTCCTGACGCCCAACAACCCCGACGAGGGCGTGGGGTCGGTGGGCGACCTCCGGCGCGACCTCGCCGACCCGGATCGCTACGTCGAGGGTCAGATCTCGCTCATCCAGAGCGCCGAGCTGGCCGAGGTGGTGGGCGCCCGCCTCGGCGTCGATGCCGACGAGCTGCGCGACCACCTGGACGCCGACCAGCGCGGCTCGAGCGACGTGGTGCGCATCAGCTACGAGGACCGCGACCCCGAGCGCGCCGCCCGGGTCGCCGACGCCTTCGCCGGCGCCTACATCGAGAACCGGCGGGCCAACCAGGTGGCCGGCCTGGAGCGCGCCGTCGCGGAGCTGCAGGCCACGCTCGACGAGCTCGAGGGCCGTCTGGCCGACCTGACCGCCCGCCTGGCCGACCCGGCCCTGACCGACTCCCAGCGCAGCGTGCTGCAGGCCCAGCTCGACGCGTCGACCGCCCGCTTCCAGACGCTGTTCGAGCGCCAGCAGGACCTCCAGGTCGACATCAGCCTGAAGCGCGGCAACGCCGAGGTCATCCAGGGCGCCCTCGTGCCCACCGCGCCGAGCAGCCCCCAGCCCAAGCGGGCGGCCGCCCTGGGCGGCGTGCTCGGCCTCCTGCTCGGCGCCGCCGCGGTGGCCCTGGCCGAGCGCTTCGACGACCGCATCCGCGACCGCGCCGACATCGAGGACCGCCTGGGCACGGCCGTGCTGGGCGAGATCCCCAAGGACCGGGCGTCGACCCGGAACCCCTCGCACCTGGCCGTGCTGCGCGACCCCGGCGGCCAGCTCTCGGAGGCCGCGCGGCAGCTGCGCACCAGCATCCAGTTCCTGGCCCTCGAGCAGCCGCTGCACCGGGTGGCCATCACCAGCTCAGCGCCCGGCGAGGGCAAGACCCTCATGGCCGCCAACCTCGCCACCGCCTTCGCGCAGGCCGGCGAGACCACCGTCATCGTGTCGGGTGACTTCCGGCTCCCTCGCCTCGAGGACATCTTCACCGTGCCCCCCGGTCACCCCGGCCTCACCGAGCTGATCGTGAAGGTGTCGGCCCGCACCGGGTCCACCGGCGGCTGGCACGACCAGCAGGCCCAGGAGGAGCTCGAGGCGGCCATCCTCGAGGAGCTGGGCCTCACGCTCGTCGCCACGGGCATCCCCAACCTCTGGCTGCTCCCCCGCGGCCACCAGCCGCCCAACCCGGCCGAGCTCCTCGGCTCGCCCTACACCGCGGCGGTGATGGACGTGCTGGCCGAGCGCTTCGACATGGTGCTGGTCGACACCCCGCCGCTCCTGGCCGTGGCCGACACCCGGGCGCTGTCGGCCGCGCTCGACGGCCTGGTGGTGGTGGCGGCCTCCGGTCAGACCCGCCTCAGCGTGCTCTCCCGGGCGCTGAAGACCGCCGAGGCCACGCCGGCCCGGATGCTGGGTGTCGTCCTCAACAAGGTGGTGCACGGCCAGACCTACGGCTACGGGTACGGCTACGGCTCACAGGTCGAGGCACCCGGCGGGCCCGCGACCGCGCCGGCGAGACCCGCGCCGTCGACCGAACGCTCGACCGACCTCTCGACCGAACGCTCGACCGACCTCTCGGCCGAGCCCGCGGCCGACACGCCGGCACCGCCTCCGCCGCCGGCCGCCTCGGGCGAGGC
>Ga0182742_1003035_pt1 | contig 17182 bp, 17 predicted proteins | sample eDN5th37CBELigMG_FD_128880 | JGI IMG/M metagenome (GOLD analysis project Ga0182742, IMG submission 128880) | Enriched Miracle-Growth compost microbial communities from Emeryville, California, USA - eDNA 5th pass 37_C BE-Lig MG (version 2)... ...
GCCGCCGTGCCCCTGGCCGACCCCGGCCAGGGCCTCTCCGCCGCCGGTGAGCCCGTCGGCCGGGAGGACTACGAGGCCCTCCTGGGCAGCCCCTGACGGCAACCCGCCCCGTGGACCGCGGCGCTCACGCGCCGTCACACGATCGTCACACAGGCACAAGCGGGTGCGCGCGTCCCGAGCCCAAGCTTGGGCTCTCCCGGTCGCTCAGGGGGAGCGACCCCGGACACGGAACAGCAGGCAGGTGATGACGGACTTCCGCCTCGACATCGTGGGAGACGGCACGTCGGTCACGTTGTGCCCCGTGGGCACGATCGACCGAGACAGCGCCCGGGTCCTGGTCGACGCGCTGGAGGCCGCCCGGAGCGACGCCGGAGCCTTCCTGGCCGTGCAGCTCGACGGGGTCGAGCGCTTCACCGAGGAGGGTCTGGCCGTCCTGGCCCACGCCGATCTGCCGATCGAGCCGAACGCCCTGACCGGCACCTGAGCACCCGGTCGGCGTCCTCTCTCCCCTGAGAGGGCCCAGGTCGGGGGCGTGGCGGCCCCTCCTCCGCCACGCCCCCGAAGGCCGCTCCGAACGCGTGCGCTAGAGCGTGACGTTCCGCGCCCGCTCGAAGCGGGCGGCCACGTCGTTCCAGTTGATGACGTTCCAGATGGCCTTCACGAAGTCGGCCCGGACGTTCTTGTACTGCAGGTAGTAGGCGTGCTCCCAGGCGTCGATGACGAGGAGCGCCTGGCTGTTCTGCCCCACGTTGCCGTGGTGGTCGTAGATCTGCTCCACGTAGAGCAGCTGGCCCAGCGGGTCCCACTTCAGCGCGCCCCACCCCGAGCCCTGCACCGTGGTGGTGGCCTGGCTCAGGTGCTCCTTGAAGGCGTCGAACGACCCGAAGTGCTCGTCGATGGCGGCCGCCAGCTCGCCCTCGGGCTTGCCGCCGCCGTCGGGGCTCAGGTTCTGCCAGAAGAGCGTGTGGAGGATGTGGCCCGACAGGTTGAAGGCGAGCGTCTTCTCGAGGCCCACCACCGACGCGAAGTCGTTCTTGCCCCGGGCGTCGGCCAGCTTCTCGAGCGTGGTGTTGGCACCGGCCACGTAGGCGGCGTGGTGCTTGTCGTGGTGCAGCTCGAGGATCTGACCGCTGTAGTGCGGCTCGAGCGCGCTGTAGTCGTACGGGAGATCCGGAAGGGAGTACGCCATGCGGAACGGCTCCTTTGCGAGCTGGGGGTCGGTTGCGCGTGTCACCCTAACGACGCTGCGCACGGGTCCACGTAGGCTCCGCCCATGGATCTCAGCGCGGCCGAGGTGCGCGTGCTCGGGTGCCTGATGGAGAAGCAGGTCACGACCCCGGACGTCTACCCGCTCACCGTCAACGCGCTCCTCTCCGCCTGCAACCAGACGACCAACCGCTGGCCGGTGGTCCGCTACGACGAGCCCACCGTCAGCGCCGCGCTGGCCCGCCTGCGCGAGCGCGGCCTGACCCGGATCGTCTACAGCACGAGCAACCGTGCGCCGAAGCACCGCCAGGTGGCCGACGAGGCGCTCGACCTCGACCCCGCGGCCCGAGCGGTGCTGTGCCTGCTCCTGCTGCGGGGGCCGCAGACGATCGGCGAGCTGAAGGGTCGATCGGAGCGCCTCCACCCCTTCGCCTCGCTGGCCGAGGTGGAGGCCACCGTCGACGCCCTGGCCGCCCGACCCGAGCCGCTGGTGGCCCGGCTCGAGCGCCGCCCCGGGCAGAAGGAGGGCCGGGTGGCCCACCTGCTGTCGGGCGAGGTGGTGGAGCCCGACGAGGCCGACGGCGACGGCGGCCGCGCCCCGACGTCGGGTCGGGGCGGTGGCGCCGGGGCGGAGCGGTTGGCCGAGCTGGAGCGGCGCGTCGCCACGCTGGAGGCCCGGTTGGCCGCCGTGGTGGCCGTGCTGGAGGAGCTGGGCGCGTCGCCGGCGCCCCTGGACGTGGAGGGGGACGGCGACGTGAACGGGGAGGCGCCCGTCAGCCCGACGTCGGCGTCGTCGTGACCGGCGGGGCGACCGTCACGCCGGTGGTCGTGGACGTCGTCGGCACCGTGATCGGCTGGGTGGTGCCGGGACCGGCCGGCGCCGTGGTGGGGGTGCCCGGAACCGTCGTGCCGGGCGCCGTGGTGCCGGGCGCGGTGGTGGCCGGCACGGTGGGCGGGGGCAGCACCAGCTCCTGACCGATCGTGATGCGGTTGATGTCGGTGATGCCGTTGGCCGCGGCCAGCTCCTGCGTGCTCACGCCGAAGCGGGCGGCGATCTCGCTCAGGGAGTCGCCGGCCTGGACGGTGTAGCGCGTCGGCGCGGCCGTCGTGGTGGTGGCGGGCAGCGTCGTGGTGACCGCGACCTCGGCGGTCGTGCTCGGGGTGCTGTCGTCGTCCCCGCCGTCGTCACCGCAGGCCGCGAGCAACGTGAGGGACGCGCCGACCACCACGGCGGCGCTGCACCGCACCACAGGTCCCGTTCGACGCATAGCCGCGACTCCAGAGGGTCCGCACTCCGCTCGCCGCTCGCAACCATACGGGACGGGACCGGGCGAGCGCGGCGTACCCTGCCGCGGTGGCGCTGCGCATCCTCGGCCGCCCCGGCCGCAAGCCGTCCTGGGCCGACCTGCGCCCCCGCCTGCTCGACGCAGCGGGCCCGGGGGCGTCGGTCTCCGACGACGAGGGCCTGCCGTGGGTGGCGTGGCACGAGGGCCCGTCCATCGCCACCGTGCAGGCCGCGGCGGGCGAGACGCCGGGGTGGGAGTGGGCCGCCATGGCTCCCGACGTGGAGGTGCCGCTGCCCCCGCCGTCGACCACGCCGGTCATCTGGGTGCGGCGCTCGTACTCGGTGCGGGCCCTGGCCACCGGCCTCGTCCGGTTCCACGCCGCCCACGGCCGGATCTTCACCACCGCCGACCAGCGCGGCCGGGAGACCTTCGCCCGCTTGGTCGACGTCGACGACCCGGCCCGCAGCGGCTACCCGATCGTCGACCTGATGGTCGACCTGCTGCTCGACCGCCCCGACCCCGACCCCCAGCCTCCGACCGGGTCGGCCATCGACGACCTGGCCGGGAAGCTGCGCCGCCTGGGCTACGACAACCTCTGGGCCGTGGCCTACAAGGAGTTCTGACCCCCATGCGTCGAGACATGCCTCGCCTCCGCCATCCGTGGCTCCGGCTCGGGTGCCGCGGCGCCACTCGCGCACGAAGCGCTTCCACCCGGGGGGCGGCCATCCTGGCCGCGAGCGCAGGTCGCACGTGACCTCGCTGGCCGACGTGTCGCCGGAGGAGGCCGGCCGCTACCCCGGGGCCGCGGCGCCGGCGCGCACCCGGCGGGTGGACGCCCACGGCGTGGGCATCGCGGTGCACGAGTGGGGCGACGAGGACGCGCCGCCGCTGCTCATCACCCACGGCGGGGCCGACTTCGCCCGCACCTTCGACGTGTTCGCCCCGCTGCTGGCCGCCGGCGGCTGGCGGGTGGTGGCCTGGGACCACCGGGGCCACGGCGACTCGGACCACGCGGCGCTCTACTCCTGGGACGCCGACCTGCGCGACGCGTTCGCCGTGCTGCGCTCCACCACCGACCGACCGGTGCCCGTGCTCGGCCACTCCAAGGGGGGTGCTCTGCTGATGGGCCTGGCCGAGGCCGTGCCCCACCGGGTGAAGGCCCTCGTCAACCTGGACGGGCTGCCCTCGCGCCGCAAGCTGCCCGACGTGGCCAACCGGGAGCGGGTGCGGTTGCTGGCGGGCGACCTCGAGGACTGGCTCGACCGCCGCCGGGCCGCCGCGCAGGCCGACCGCCGGCCGGGCACGATCGCCGAGCTGGCCGCCCGCCGGGCGCGGATGAACCCGCGCCACGACCTCCGCTGGCTGCGCTACCTGGTCACCGTGGGTGCCCGCCGCTACCGGGACGGCTGGCGGTGGAAGCTCGACCCCATCATCCGGGGCGGCGGGTTCGGGCCCTGGCGGCCCGACTGGGCGCTGTGGCGGATGTCGAGCCTGCCGCAGCCCTTCTTCGGCGTGATCGGGCTCGTGCCCGAGGTGATGACGTCGGGCAACCGGCCGGAGGAGGTCCGCGAGCACCTCCCGCGGGGCGGTCGGCTGCTGGTGCTCGACGACGTCGGCCACTTCGTGCACATCGAGCAGCCCGACCGCATCGCCGCGGAGGTGCTCGACTTCCTCGGGCCGCCGTCGTGAGCGCCTCCACCCACCACAGCACGGCCTTCCTGCGCCACGGGCGCGTGCGCCTGGCGCTGCACACGCTGCGCCCCGGCGGGGACGGCGGCCACCCCCTCCTGCTCCTCCACGGCCTGGCCGAGCGCACGCCGGCGACGCCGCCCGAGTTCACGGCGTCCTGGCCGGGGCCCGTGCTCGGCCTCGACTTCACCGGCCACGGCGAGTCCGACGTCCCCGTCGGGGGCGGGTACACGGCCGAGATCCTCATGGGCGACGTGGACGCCGCCCTGGCCCGCGTCGGCCCGTCGACGGTGGTGGGCTTCGGCCTGGGCGCCTGGGTGGCGCTGCTGATCGCCGGGGCCCGCACCCGCCTGGTGCGGGGGGCGGTGCTGGCCGAGGGCCCTGGGATGGCCGGGGGCGGCACGGCCCCCACGTCGATGGCGGTGCTGGGGCCGGCCGAGGCGTCGTCCGAGGGCGCCGCGCCGGATCCGTTCGCCCTGGTGGAGCTGACCCACGACGTGCGACCGCAGGACTACGCCACCTCCTTCGCCCACCTGGCCCTCCAGGGCTCGGAGGTGGCCACCCCGCTGGTGGTCTGCGCCCGGTGGCAGCCGCCGTGGCTCCAGGCCGTGGTCGACGAGCCGGGCGTGGTGGAGGTCGACGACCTGGCCGAGGCGCTGGCGCTGCTCCGCTGAGCGGGTCGGCTCAGCGGTCGGCCGTCCGGGCCGCGCGGGCTGCCCAGGGTGTCCGGGTGCGGGGCGGCGGCGGGCGCAGGGCGCCGGCCACGGCCGCGGCCGCCGCCAGGGGCCGCGGGTGGGGCGGCCCGGTGAGCACGTCGTAGCCGGCCCGTTCGATGGCCCGCAGGCGGGCCGCGGTGAGGGCCCGCACGACCCGCACCACCCGGGCCGAGCCGGCGGGCAGGAGCCCGGCGGCCACGTCGGCGGAGACCAGCAGCCGGCGCACCCGGGACACCTCGACGCGGAGGAGGGCCTCCCACTGCGGGGTCACGGCGCGCTGGCGCGGGTCCGCGCCGAACCGGCGCAGGTCGTCCTCGGGCAGCAGCACGCAGCCGCGCTCGAGGTCGGCCCCGACCCGGCCGAGCACGGCGGTGAGGGCCACGGCCCGGCCCAGGTCGGCGAGGTGGGCGGTGGCGGCGGGGTCGCGGGGGTCGAGCACGGGGGCGACCAGCTCCGCCCGGGCCGCGCCCCGCCCGTCGACCAGGGCGACGAGGGCGGCGTGGGTGGGCACGGTCGCCGGCGGGTGGGCCGCCGCCGCGGCGCCGTCGACGACACGGGTCAAGCGCTCCCCGTCGATGCCGAAGGCCCGGGCGGTGCGGGCCACGGCCCGCAGCATCGGGTCGCCGCTGTCGCCCGCGGCCAGGGCCTCGTCGAGGCCGGCGGCCAGGCGGCGGCGGGCGGTGGCGTCGGCGGCCGCGCCGTCGGCCGCGGCGACGAAGGCCGCCAGGGCGTGCACGTGGGGGCGCTGCACCGAGGGCAGCAGGCCGACCAGGGCCCAGGTGCCGCGGCTGGCCTGCCGGTGCAGGGCCCGGCAGCGGGCGTAGCTCTCCGCCAGGCTGGGTGTCACGACCTCACAGCCCGACCGCCGGGATCAGCGGTCGCGCCAGGCCACGAACCGGGCCAGGTCGGCGAGGGCGTCGCGGGACGGGCTGGCGATGGGGGCGGCGTCGAGCGCGGCCACGGCCTTCTCGGCCAGCTCCTCGATCACTGCCTCGACCTCGTCGAGGGCGCCGGTGGCCACCAGCACCTGCTGGATGGCGGCGATGGCCTCCTCGTCGAGCTCGGGGTCGCCCACCCGGGCGAGGGCCGTGCGCTCGCGGCGCCCGGCCCGCTCGGTGGCGATGGCCAGGAGCGGTGTGGGCTTGCCCTCGCGCAGGTCGTCGCCGACCGGCTTGCCGGTGAGCGAGCTGTCGCCGAAGGCGCCCAGCACGTCGTCGCGCAGCTGGAAGGCGTCGCCGAGCGGGAGCCCGTAGCCGGACAGGTGGTGGGCGAGCCCCGTGCGGTCGCGGGCCAGGGCCACGCCAAGGTGGAGCGGCCGCTCCACCGTGTACTTGCCGGACTTGTAGCGGGCGATCCGCTCGGCGTCGGCCCGGTCGAAGGCCCGCTGCGCCGTGCCCACCATGTCGAGGTACTGGCCGATGTTGAGCTCGATGCGCAGCTCGTCCCACACCTCGAGCGCCTCCGTCGGCGCGGCGCGCAGGAGCTGGTCGGCGTAGACGAAGGACAGGTCGCCGACCAGGATGGCGACGCCCTCGCCGAAGCGGCGGGCCTCGCCCCGCCACTGGCCGAGGCGGTGGCGGTCCTCGAAGGTCAGGTGCAGGGTGCGGGCGCCCCGCCGGGTGGCCGAGCCGTCCATCACGTCGTCGTGCACCAGGGCGAAGGCGTGCAGCAGCTCGAAGGCGGCCCCGGCGTCGATGACGAGGGGGTCGTCGGGGTCGCCGCCGGCGCCCACGAAGGCCCAGTGGCAGAAGGCGGGGCGGAGCCGCTTGCCGCCGGCCATGACCAGGGCAGCCAGGGCGTCGAGCGGCGCGGCCAGCTCGGGATCGAGGGCGGCCCAGCGCTCCCGCTCGTGGTCGAGCAGGGCCGCCAGCCGGCGCTCGACGCGCTCAGCGATCTGGCGGAGGCAGGCCGGTGGGTCGCCCATGACCGACGATCGTACGGCCGACCCTCCTCGGAGGGGACATGGGGGGCCGGGCGTCACGCTCCGGGCACCTTCGCGCGCAGGTCGACGCCGCCCAGGAGGCGCACGCCCGGCACGTCGAGGGGGGTGGTCGCGCCGGTGGCGGTGTCGTGCACGGCCAGGCCGCCGCTCGACTGGTGGCCCACCAGCCAGCGCCCGTCGGGCGACCACGCCAGCCACGGCCCGAGCGGCGCCCACGGCTCCACCTGCAGCTCGACGGGCACCGTCGTGCCGGCGGCCAGGTCGACCAGGACCACCTGGGGAGCCCGGGCCGCTCCGTCGGTGAAGCCGGCCAGCGCCACCCAGCGGCCGTCGGGCGAGAACCGGCCGCGCGGGGAGATCGCCTGGCGGACGGGCACGCGGTGCAGCTCCTCGCCGTCGCGGGTGATGACCAGCTCGCAGGAGAGCGCCTCGTCGCACGCCGAGGTGACGAGGTGGTGCTCGTCGGAGGTCACGTAGGCGCCGGGGGCCAACCGATGAGCTCCGCCGTGGAGGGGGAGCGCGTAGACGCCGCCGGCCTGGCTCTGGATCAGCAGGGCGTCGCGGCGGGCGCCGACCGGGAACGCCGACGCCCCCTCGGGGACGGCGACCCGCTCGCGGCCGTCGTCGAGGAGCCCGATGCGGGTGGCGCCGGCGGCCCCGCTCAACCGGTAGGTGGTGGTCCAGACGTGCGTCCGCTCGGGCGTCACCAGCGCGTCGGAACCCTCGCCCAGGGGCTCCACCGACCCGTCCGGCCGCACCAGCAGGACCTGCCCTCCACTGGTGACCGCCAGGACCCCGGCGGGGGTGGCCAGGACCCCGTGCGGCCCGTTCCGGAGGTCCTGGTCGAGCGCGCCCGCCACGGTCGTGGCGCCGGTGTCGAGGTCGACCACGACCACCACGCCCTCGGCGGTGACGCCGACCAGCTCGAGCCCCGTGGGCTGGCCGAGCAGCGGTCCCGGCGCGGGCGGCACGGTGAGCGCCGTGCCCGGGGCGAGGGTGGTGGCCGCCCCCCGGCCGGCGGTGGTGGTCGGGGCCCGGGGAGCGCTGGTGGTGCTAGCCGGTGCGGCCTCGTCGTCGCCGTCGCGGTCGCTGCTGCCACCGAGCACGGCCACCAGGAGGACCACGGCCACGGCGACCACCAGGCCGACGACCACGACGCCGCGCCGCCGCCGCGATCCGCCCCGCGTCACGACGGCGGCTGGCCGGGCGGCCGGCCGGACGTCGCTGTCGAGCTCCACCACGGGCAGCTCGTCGCCGCGGTCGGGGCCCACGGCGGTCAGCCCGGGTCGGGCGGGGCGTCGTCGAGCTGCTCGAGGTCGGCCACCACCGACTCCACCTCCATGCGCACCCCGGCGATGCGCCCCCGGCACCAGCGGATGAGCGTGCTGGCCCGCCGGACCCGCTCGGCCAGGCGGTCGACGTCGACGGTGTCGCCCTCGAGCTCGTCGAGGATCTGCTCCAGCTCGGCCAGGGCGCGGGCGTAGCCGAGCTCCTCGGGCGGCACCTCGGTCACGGTCGGGCCTCCTCGGCGGGTGGGTCGACGTCGACGGCTTCCACCCGGCTGGTGACGGTGCCGTCGGCCAGGGTGGTGCGCAGCGTGGCCCCCGGCGCCAACCCCTCGACCGAGCGCAGGGCCCGGCCGTCGGCGGTGGTGGTGAGCGACCAGCCGAGGGCCAGCAGCCGCTGCGGGTCGGCCGCTCGGGCCCGGCTCTCGAGCGCGGCCAGGCGCCGCTCGGCCTCGCCGACGGCTCGGGGCGCGTGCCGCCGCACCCGCCGGCCGGCGGTGGCAACGGCCCGCTGCTCGTGGCGCAGCCGGGTGGTGACCGCGGCCTCCGCCCCGCCCGCCAGCCGGCCCAGCCGCCGCTCGGCCCGGGCCAGCGTGACCCGGGCGTCGCGCCCGATGGTGCGCCCGGCGTGCACGACGCGCTGGTCGGCCAGGTCGAGGGCCGCCTGGGTGGCGCCGGCCAGCGTGCGGGCCCGGGCCTCGACCCCCGCGTCGGCGGCTCGCAGCGACCGTTCGGCGTGGTGGCGCACCGCCCGCCAGGTGGCCTCGGTGCGGGCGTGCACGCCCCGGACGTGCTCGACCAGGTGGGCGGCGCAGGCCGTGGGGGTCTTGCAGCTGGTGTGGGCCACGGCGTCGGCCACCGACGTGTCGACCTCGTGGCCGATGCCCGTGAGCACCGGCACCGGCGACGCGGCGATGGCGCGGGCGATGGGCTCGGCGTCGAACACGGCGAGGTCGCTGCGGGAGCCGCCGCCGCGGATCACGAGGATCACGTCGACGCCGGCCGGGCCGAGCCGGCGGATGGCCCGGGCCACGCTGCGGGAGGCGCTGGCCCCCTGCACCCGGGCGTCGGACACCACCACGTGCCAGCCGATCCCGCTCTCGGCCAGGTGGGTGAGCACGTCGGTGTAGCCGGCGGTGCCGGTGCTGGCCACCAACCCGACCCGCAGCGGCACCAGGGGCAGGGCGAGGCCGCGGTTGCGCTCCAGCAGGCCCTCGGCGGCCAGCACGCGCAGCAGCCGGTCGCGGTCGAGGGCCATCCGCCCGAGGGTGTGCTCGGGGTCGATGCCGGTCATCCGCAGGCTCAGCTGCCCGGACGGGCTGTGGTACTCGACCTGGCCCTCGATGCGCACCGCCATGCCGTCGGCCAGGGTGAGCCCGCCACGGCGGCGCAGCAGCCGCTCCACGGTCTCGCGGGTGCGGTTGAACAGGGCCACCCGCAGCACGGCGTCGGCGTGGTGGCGGCCCGAGGAGCCGTCGACCAGCGAGAAGTAGAGGTGGCCGGCGGCGCTGGGCCGGCCCAGCCCCTGGATCTCGCCCCGCACCCAGACCTTGTGCCGGAAGGCGGCCCGCACCGCCCGGCCGATGCGGTCGTTGAGCTCGGTGACGGTGAGCGTGGGGTCGTCGGCCGGTTCGGGCTCGAAGCCGAGCGTGGGCTGCGTCATGGGAGGTCCAGCGACGTCATGGAGGGCCCATGCTCGCGCCTCGGTGCCCGTCGGCCTCACGCGGTGGCGGCGTCACCGGGCTCGAGCGGGACGACGGACGCGCCCGGGGCCAGGTCGGGCGCCGCGGCCAGGCCGCGCTCGCGGCGCAGGTCGTCGAGGCGCTGCAGCGGCTTCTCCAGCTGCCGCCGCCGGGTGCCGTTCAGCTCGTCGAAGGCCTTCTGCGTGGTGGCCAGGCCCCGGCCCATGCGCTCCAGCGTGTCGGTGAAGCGCTCGTACTGCTGGTGGAAGGCGCCCAGCACCCGCAGGATCTCGTCGCTGGTCTGCTCGATCATGAAGTTGTCGAACGCCTGGCGGATCACGCCCAGCAGGGCGAACAGGGTGAGCGGCGAGCACAGCACGATCTTCTGGCGGAGGGCGTCCTCGACCAGGCCCGGGTCGTGCTCGTGGATGAACGCGCTCACCGTCTCGTTGGGGATGAACAGCAGCAGCTCGTCAACCGTGGGCCGGCTGGCGTCGAGGTAGTCGCGCTTGGCCAGCTCCTTCACCCGGAGGCGCACGTCGCGCAGGAACTCGGCCCGGGTGCGGGCCCGCTCGTCGTCGGTGGTGGCCTCCAGGTGGCGCAGGTAGGCCGACAGGGGGAACTTCACGTCCATGTAGAGCACGTGGCCCTTGGGCAGCGGGAAGGTGAAGTCGGGGATGGACCGCCCGCCCTCCACCGCCGTCTGCTTGCGGTAGTTGACGTGCTCCACGAAGCCGGCCAGGCGCAGCACGTCCTCCGCCATGCGCTCCCCCCACTGGCCGCGGGCCTTGGGGCTGGCCAGTGCCTCGCGCAGGCCCTGCGTGGTCCGGGCCAGCGACGTGGTGGCGTCGGCGTGGGCGGCCAGCGTGGCCTGCAGCGCGCCGAAGGAGCGCTGGTTGGCGGCGTCGAGCCGGCCCAGCAGGTCGCGCACGTGGGCCAGCTCGCCCCGCAGGTCGGTGCGCACCTCCTGCAGGTGGGCCTCGATCAGCGACTTGCGCGTGTCGAGGTCGAGCCGGGTGGCGTCGACCTCGCGGCCCACCATCTCCCGGTTGAGCAGCACCACCTGCTCGACGGCGGCCTTGACCGCGGCGTCGCGCTCGGCGGCCGCCTGGGCCTGCAGCTCGCGCACCAGCGCCTCCGCGTCGACCGGGGTCAGCGCCGGCGGCGGGGGCCCGGCCGCCGAGCCGGCCGGCTGCGACCGGTGCGCCGCTCGCACCGCGAGCACGCCGGCGACGAGGCCGGCGAGGGCCGCGACGAGGAGGCAGACCAGGGCGAGCACCATGCCCGCCAGTGTGATCAGGGGGAGGTACGAAGTTCGGGATCCGCGGCCTCGGGGACCGCGCCCCCCGGGCTGGCCCCGTTCGACGAGCCCCGCAGCAGCGTGCGGTAGAGCTCGGCGTAGAGGCCCCCGGCGGCCAGCAGCTCGTCGTGGCGGCCGCGCTCCACGATCCGGCCCTCGTCGAGCACGAGGATCAGGTCGGCGGCGACGATGGTGGAGAGCCGGTGGGCGATCACCAGCGAGGTGCGCCCGGCCAGCGAGCGGGCCAGGGCGTCCTGCACCAGCGCCTCGTTCTCGGCGTCGAGGTGGCTGGTGGCCTCGTCGAGGATGACGATGGCCGGGTCCTTCAGGAGCATCCGCGCGATGGCCAGGCGCTGCTTCTCGCCCCCGGAGAGGCGGTAGCCGCGCTCGCCCACCACGGTGTCGTAGCCCTCGGGCAGCGCGGCCACCACGTCGTGGATCCGAGCCGCCTGGCACGCCGCCACCAGGTCGGCGTCGGTGGCCTCGGGGTTGGCGTAGCGCAGGTTGGCGGCCACCGACTCGTGGAAGAGGTGGGGGTCCTGGCTGACCACCCCGATGGCCGCCCGCAGGCTCTCCTGGGTGAGGTCGCGCACGTCGAACCCGTCGACGCGCACCGCGCCCCCCGTCACGTCGTAGAGGCGGGGCACGAGCGAGGCCATGGTGGTCTTGCCAGCGCCCGACGGGCCGACGAGGGCCACCAGGGTGCCCGGCGGGATGCGCACGTCGATGTCGTGGAGCACCTCCACCCCGGCGGTGGCGTCGAGCGGCGCCGAGGTGGTGGGGTCCTCCAGTGAGGCCAGCGACACCTCGCTGGCTGCGGGGTAGCGGAACGAGACGTGGTCGTACACCACCTCGCCGGCCGGGTCGACCAGGTCGACGGCGCCGGGCCGGTCGTCGACGGCGACGGGCGCGTCGAGCACCTCGAACACCCGCTCGAAGGACACCAACGTGGTCATGAGGTCGACCCGGGCGTTGGTGAGCGCGGTGAGGGGCTGGTAGATCCGCGTCACGTAGGCGGCCATGGCCACGAGGGTGCCGGGGGTGAGGTCGCCGGAGATGGCCAGGTGCGATCCGAGCCCGTACACGATGGCCGTGCCGAGCGCGGCCACGAGCCCGAGGGCCACGAAGAACACGCGGCTGAGCAGCGCGGTGCGCACGCCGATGTCGCGCACCCGCCCGGCCCGGTCGGCGAACGCGGCCGACTCGTCGTGCTGGCGCCCGAACAGCTTCACGAGCGTGGCCCCCGCCACGTTGAACCGCTCGGTCATGGTGGTGTTCATCGAGGCGTTGAGGGCCATCTGCTCGCGGCTGATCCGCTGCATCATCCGCCCCACCCGCTTGGCCGGGAACAGGAACAGCGGCAGCACCGCCAGCGCCAGGAGCGTGAGCCGCCACTCGAGCACGGCCATGGCGGCCAGCGTGGTGATGAGCACGATCACGTTCGACACCACCGAGCCGAGCGTGTTGGTGAGCGCGTTCTGCGCGCCGATCACGTCGTTGTTGAGCCGGCTGACGAGGGCGCCGGTCTGGGTGCGGGTGAAGAAGGCCACCGGCATCCGCTGCACGTGGTCGAACAGCGCGGTGCGCAGGTCGAAGATCAGGCCCTCGCCGATCTGCGACGACCACCACCGCTGCAGCACCTGCAACCCGGAGTCGGCCAGGGCGGCCAGCACGCTGAGGGTGGCCAGGGTGGTGACCATGCCGCGGTCGGCCTGTGGGATGGCGGTGTCGAGGATCGACCGGAACAGCAGGGGCGGCACCAGCGCCAGGAGCGCGGCCACCACGATGGCGGTGAGGAAGGCCGCGATCTTGGCCCGGTAGGGGCGGGCGAAGCCCCAGACCCGCCTGAGCAGGGACGCGCTGAGGCTCTTCCCTTCGATCCGACTCGGGTCCGAGCGGAGCATCGAGTGGGGGCCCATCCGCACCGCGCCGAGGCTACGAGGCCGGCCAGGCGATGCCACCGGCCGCCGTGGTGACCCGCGACCGTGGCCCTACGATCCCTGCGTGCTCGTCCGGTTGGCCCGCGCGGCCCTCGTCCCCGTGCTCGCCTTCGGGCTGGTGGCGGGCTGTGCCGAGGTGGCCGACGAGGACGACTTCACCGTCGTGCGCGTGCCCCCCGACACCACCGCGCCCCCCGGCTCGGGCGGCTCGGCCGGCGGGGCGAGCAGCAGCGCGCCCGCAACGACAGTGCCGCCGCCCCGGCTCGAGTGGGAGCGCTGCCGCGACGGCCTGGAGTGCGCCACCCTCGAGGTGCCCCTCGTCCACGACGACCCGGCGGGGGGCACCATCGAGCTGTCGCTGGCCCGCCTCCCCGCGTCGGGCCGGAACCGGATCGGCTCGCTGCTGGTCAACCCCGGCGGCCCCGGCGTGCCGGGCACCGATCTCGTGCGCGTGGCCCGGGTGCTCTACTCCGAGGACCTGCGCGAGCAGTTCGACATCGTGTCGTGGGACCCGCGGGGCACCGGGCGGTCGGCGGGTGTCGACTGCGTCGACGACCTCGACCCGCTGATGTCGCTCGACCCCACGCCCGACGACCAGGCCGAGCGCGACCGGCTCCTGCGGGCGGCTACCGACTTCGCCGAGGCCTGCGAGGAGCAGGTCGGCGACGTGCTGGCCCACATCTCCACGAGCGACACGGCCCGCGACATGGACCTGATCCGCCAGGCCCTCGGCGAGCCGGAGATCTCGTACTTCGGCTTCTCCTACGGCAGCGAGCTGGGGGCGACCTACGCGTCGCTGTTCCCCGAGCACGTGCGGGCGATGGTGCTCGACGGCGCGCTCGACCCGTCGGTGCCGAGCGAGGAGCTCTCGCTCCAGCAAGCCCGCGGCAACGAGCTGGCCCTCGGTCGGTTCCTGGCGTGGTGCGCCGAGGACGGCGACTGCACGTTCAAGGGGAGCGGCGACCCGGGCGCGGCCTTCGACGCGCTGATGGACTCGCTCGACGCCCGACCCATCCGGGCCGCCCGGGCCAGCGGGCGGCCGCTGGTCGGCCAGGGCGTGGCGTACCTGGCCGTGGTCCAGGCGCTGTACCTCGAGCAGCTGTGGCCCACGTTGGCCGAGGCGCTGGCCGACGCCCAGGAGGGCGACGGCAGCGGCCTGTTGGCGCTCTACGACGACTACCTGCAGCGGCGCGACGACGGCACCTACACCAACGTCATCGAGGCCTTCAGCGCCATCACCTGCCTCGACAACGGCGCGTCGCGCGACGTGGCGACCTTCGAAGCCCTGGCCGAGCGCTTCACGGCCGAGGCGCCCCGGTTCGGGCGGATGTTCGCCTACAACTACCTGTGCGCCGTGTGGCCCGTGGACCCGGTGCCCAAGCCGACGATCGACGCGGCCGGCGCGGGGCCGATCCTCGTGGTGGCGGCGACCGGCGACGCCGCCACGCCGTACGCGTCGTCGCAGCAGCTCGTGGCCGACCTCGAGGACGGGCACCTCCTCACCCGGGACGGCGAGGGGCACACCTCCTACGACCCGTCGCAGCGCTGCATCGTGCAGCACGTCGACCGCTACCTCATCGACCTCGAGCTGCCCCCCGCCGACACCGTCTGCTGAGACGAGCCTCCGGCGGCCGCGGCCATGGATGGCCGGAGCGAGTCATGTCACGGCCAAGCCCTCGACGACCTCGGCCTCGGGCAGCGCGGCCAGTACCGCCGGCGGGACCCGCACCTTCAGCGACCGGCTGCCGCCGCCCACCACGACCCGCTCGCGGCCCATGACGCGGGCGTCGATCCACACCGGGAGGCCGTCGGGGAGCCCGAACGGGGTGACCCCGCCGATGGCCATCCCGGTGAGGGCGGCGGTGTCGTCGGCCGACGCGAACGACGCCTTGCTCACCCCCAGCCGCCGCCGGACGGCGCCGTTCACGTCGAGGCGGGTGGTGGCCAGCACGACGCAGGCCACGAACCGGCGCGGCTCGCGCTTGGAGGCCACCACGATGGTGTTGGCCGAGTCCGCCGGGTCGACCCCGTAGTGCTCGCAGAACAGGGCGGTGTCGGCGTAGGCGGGGTCACAGGCCAGCAGCTCGTGGTCGATGCCGCGTGAGCGCAGGTCGGCGGCCACCGCGGCGGCGGCGTCGTCGAGCCCCTCCAACGACTCCAGGACGACCAGGCGGGCCTCGGCCACGTCGCCGACGCTACCCACGCTGTGCCAGGGTGGGCCCGTCCGACGGGCGACCCCAGGGGGAGGACGATGAGCACCGACGACGGCGCGCTGGCGGCGCGCCTGCAACGCCTCGAGGACCTCGAGGAGATCCGCCAGCTCTTCATCGACTACGGCCACCACCTCGACCGCGGCAACTTCGCCGAGTACGCCGCGCTGTTCGCCGAGGAGGGCGAGGTGCTGCTCGGGCCGATGGGCCGGGCCAAGGGGCCGGCGGAGATCGAGGCGCTCATGCGGCGCACGCTCGAGGGGCGGGTGGGCACCAGCTTCCACCTCATCACCAGCCCGGTGGTGCAGCTCGACGGCGACCGGGCCACCTCGCAGGTGATGTGGACGGTGCTGGCTCGGGGCGAGGACGGCGCCCCCGAGGTCACCATGCTCGGCCACCACCGCGACGAGCTCGTGCGCGAGAAGGGCCGCTGGCGCTTCCTGCGCCGCGCCGGCTACCCCGACCTGCCCACCACCTACCGGGCCTGAGCCAGGGCGGGTCGAGCCCGCCCGGGGACGGCCGGCCCGGCGGCCCCGCCGTCGCCGGCGTCGACTGGGAGCCCGTCGACGTAGACCACCTTCCGGGTGCGCACGGCCGGGACCACCGGGCCGGGCACGATCGTGCCGACCAGGTTGAGCGGGTCGGTGGCGTTGACCACCACCCGTTCGCCGGTGCGCGGCAGCTTGGCCACGTGGGCGAGCTGCTCGGCGGCTTCGGGGAGGGCGTACTGCTCGCCGGCGAAGCCGCTCACGAACCGGCCGCCCCGCACCAGGCCGCGGTCCTCCAGGCGGCGCAGGGCCCGCTGCACGTCGCGCCACGGCAGCCGGATCGACTCGCGGCGGGCGAGGTCGCGCACCAGCACCCCCCAGCGCTGGAGCAGCAGCTCGGCCACCGCCTCGGCCAGCTCGTCGGGGTCGGTGCCGCCCCCGGGCGCGGGCACCAGCGACCAGCGGCCCGCCGGCGCCGTGCGCACGCGGCTGCCGCGCAGGAAGCGCGACAACCGGACCGACTCCGGCCCGGGCCGGCGGGTGTCGCCGTCGAGGCGGGCCCGGATGGCGCCGAACCCGTCGGAGGAGAGCAGGCCCCGGGCCACGCCGTCCCACAGGCCGCGCTGGACGTCCTCGGGGAGGCGCCGGGTGGCCTCGCCGAGCTCGCTGGCGAAGCAGGCGCCCCGGGCGCGGAGGACCTCGAGGATCTCGGCGGTGGCGCCCACCGCGGGCTCCTCGGGCGCCGTGCCGGCCCGACAGGCCTCGAGCAGCCACCACAGGTCGTCGCGGTAGAGCACCGAGATGGGGGTGGCCTTGTTGGGCGAGCCGACGGGGGCGTCGCCGTCGCGAGCGGGTGGGCTGAGCCGCAGCCAGCCGACCGCGCCCTCGTGGCACAGGCGGTCGAGCGCCCCGGGGTCGTAGTGGCGGAGCCGCCGGGCGAGGAGCTCCGGCTCCCACGCGGCCGCGGCCGCTTCCCAACCCTGCAGCTGCCCGATCACGGCGGCGAGGCCCTGGTCGCCGGCGAGCTGGCAGCCGGGGGCGACGTGCTGCCAGCGCAGGAGGAAGCGCATGAAGTCCTGTGGGGTGGCGCTGCGGACGCGCGCCCGCCGGGCGCCCCGGGAGTAGCTGTGCATGCGGGCCAGCAGGCGGCGGGCCACCCACTCCACCTCGGTGGCGCCCTCGCGGTAGCGGCCCTGCAGGGCGAAGCCCTCGTGCTGCAGGGCGGCCAGGGCGCTGGCGATGCGAGGCGCGGGCAGGGCCAGGTGGGCGGCCAGCTCGTGGACGGTGGTGATCCCCGAGAGCTCGAGGTGGCCCCGCACCCCCGCCACCACCGCGTCGTCGTCGCCGTCGGCCATCCGGCGGGCGTCGGCCGCGGTCTCGGCGGCGGCCCACCAGACCTGCCCGGCGCGGGTGACGGTCTCGGCGCGGCCTCGGGCC
>Ga0182742_1003036_pt1 | contig 17180 bp, 10 predicted proteins | sample eDN5th37CBELigMG_FD_128880 | JGI IMG/M metagenome (GOLD analysis project Ga0182742, IMG submission 128880) | Enriched Miracle-Growth compost microbial communities from Emeryville, California, USA - eDNA 5th pass 37_C BE-Lig MG (version 2)... ...
CAAGCCTATTACAGCCGCGGAGTGAACTCGAAAGATCAAGTCGCAGCTCGCGAAGACTATGAAAAGGCGATTGAACATTACCATACGCTGCTTGACTTGAATGTGGATCAAGAAGATGTATTGATTCGAATTGGGACCATTTATCAAGAAATGGGCGAGGCAGCTCGTGCGGTCGAACAGTTTGATCTAGCGTTAAAAGAATTCCCAGAAAGCATTGATGCCCATATCAAACTCGGAAACTTATTGCTAGATATTGAACAAAGCAAAGCCGAAGGCAAACGAAACTATAAACAAGCCGTTAAAATTTACGATGAAGCTCGCTCCCTAACAGGTGCACAAGACAACGACGCTTTTAAAAAACTAACAAGGCGATTCGACAACCTCAATATTGATGTTGATTCCTATTAGAATAGGAAACTTTGGTTTAGATGATCGTTTATGAGAATCAGTCACGTAGAAGGCAGGTCTACGTGCCCGAGCTTGGTTGAAAAGAGGGTGGAGCGGTCACGTAAAGAGGTTCTACGTGCCCGAACTTGATTGAAAAGAGGAGACTTGGTCACGTAAAGAGGTTCTACGTGTCTGAGCTTGATTGAGAATAGAGGGATTGGTCACGTATTAGAGTTCTCAGTGCCTGTAGCCGATAAAAAAAGTAGTGAATGGTAACCGAGGAGGACTCTTGGTGCCCACAGCCAATAAAAAAAGAGGTGAATGGTAACCGAGGAGGACTCTCGGTGCCCACAGCTGATAAAAAAAGAGGTGAATGGGAACCGAGGAGTACTCTCGGTGCCCACAGCCGATAAAAAAACAGGTGAATGGTAACCGAGGAGAGCTCTCGGTGCCCATAGCCGATAAAAAAAGTAGTGAATGGGAACCGAGGGAGTCTCTCGATGCCCGAAGCCGGTAAAAAAAGAGGTGAATGGTAACCGATGAGGTCTCTCGGTGCCCGTAGCCAATAAATAAAGTGACAAACGGTAACCGAGAGACACGATCAAAGCCCGTCCTCAATAGAAAAAGCAACAAGCGGTAAATGAGAGTGACTCTCTCGTTAACCTTCAGAGACTAGTATAGGAATACAATCCAAGTTTATAAAACTGCATTCTAGCAGTCTATATAAAGCAATTTGATCACAATCGCAAGGTGGGGGGAAATGGAATATCAAATCATGTATTACGGAGGCATGGCGGGCGCGATTATAACGCTCATTCTCTCCATCATTTTTTATTTTAAAATGGGGATCGCCCAGGTGGTGGAAGATTTATTTGGCATTCGCCTTCGTAAAAAGAAAGCATCAAGACAAAATTCAGACGATGAAGCAGCAGAAAAGAAATTCACAAAAGAAATTATGATCAAAAAGCAGTACAGTCAAGTTGCCGCTGCTAGCGAAGGGCAAAATCATGCTGGAGATAGTAGGTATGATGAGACAGCGCTCATGGCAGCAGCGACGGAAGAAACGGCCTTACTTGGTCCGGAGGAAATCGAAGAAACGACTTTATTAACATCTGATGCAGACGAAACAACGGTTTTATCAGAAGAGATGGACGAAACCACTCTCTTGACTGAAGCGCCGTATTTTCAAAAGGAACTAGATATTGTTGTCGTTCATTCAGACACGAAAATTTAAGAGGAGTTTAGAATTATGACGGAAATCATATCAAAAAAGTATAACAAGAATAAGTCGTTGATTTGGCTGTTAGCAGGTAGTCTGTTGCTCCTGTCTGTTCTCTTCTTTACGACGAACGCCTTTTCATTCGACAGTGCGAAGCGATTCATTGTTTTTAATAATGATAGTTGGAATTTAGCCAATGAGAAGGAACCCAATTGGCGAACGAATGAAGCGACGATCAGCTTCACGGTCGACTTAAAAGAAGATTACCAAAAAAATATTCAAGCTGACGAGGAAGCAGCAAAGAAAGCAGCTGAAGAATTAAAAGCAAAGCAGGAAGCTGAAGCAAAGAAAGCAGCCGAAGAATTAAAAGCAAAACAAGAGGCTGAAGCAAATCAAGATGCTCCAGCGGATTCCGAGACCACCCCTCCAACTGAAGAGGAAGGTGACTCTAGCGATTCAACCGAAGATAAAATAGAGCAGCCAGAACAACCAGTTGAACAACCAACTCCTGTGACTGATTACGCAGCAGAACGACCATTTAAAATCGCGACTTCTTATAATGGCAAGGGAGTTACACCAGAAATCCAGCCAGTTGGTGGTGACAATTTTAAAGGGGAGTATCTGGTTACCGTTAAGCTACCCGCAGATAGCCCGGACGCGGAATTCAAAGCGAATGTAGTATTTACGAAAGGGAATGAATGGAAGATTCCTGCTCAGTCTAATCGTTTCACAATTGACCGTGATGCAACGGCTCCAGAAGTGAAACTGAGCACAAGGGTAGGAACGGAATATTTTACGGATGGCTTTTTTACAAAAGATACCGTCTACGTGTCAATTGAAGTAGATGACAAACATTTTGATGAAAAACAAACAGACGTTTCGATTACAAAGGATGAACTCTCTTTAACACCGAAAATCGAGTGGAAAGAAAAGAAGGATGGTACTGGTTATACAGCGAACTTAAGTTTCGATCAAACTGGATACTATGATATTGAAGTTAATGGACGAGATTCGTTTGGGAACGAGAGCAAGCCTGTCAAAACGTCGTTTGGAATCTATAACCAAGGTCCGACATTGACGATTGAAAATGCGACAGAAAATAGCCATTATCGTGAAGCAGTGAAGTTAATCGTAAACGGTGACCTTCCAATTCATGAAGCTTCAGCAAAGATTGAGAAAACGGTCGATGGCGAAACAACAGAGGAAGTAAAATCCTTTACTAGAGAAAAAGCAAAGAAATATGATCTTGAATTAGAAAAAGATGGAGATTACAAAGTCACTGTGACGGTGAAGGATAGCCGAAATCGAGATGGACTCGTGCTAGAAAGCACTTCATTTACGATTGATAAAGTAGCTCCAGAAATCAGTGTAAATGGCGTTAAAGATAAAGGCGAATACAAGGAAGCAGTCGAAGTTGCGTTGAAAGCGACTGATCTGAACCTTGACAAAAATTCAACTCGCCTGTGGGTTACTCATGAATATAAAGAAAAGGAAGATATGAAAACCTATAAGGGCGAAGAGGCTTTTGAAAAACTGAACCTTTCGGCTGAAGGGGACTATACCCTGGAAGCAAAAAGTATGGATAGAGCAGGAAATATTAGCAGCAAACAGCTATCCTTCACGATTGATTCATCAGTTCCTGTACATGTATTATCGGAAGTTAGCGGTTTTTATAATAAAGAGGTAAAAATTGCTGCAACTGCTGAAGATCGAACGCTAGATTTAGAAAAAACAAACCTACAAGTAACAAAAGATGATGAACCGTATTCAGAAGAATTGAAGTTTAAAAGTATAGAAGATACAAAAGCAGCGCTCGAACATACTTTTAAAGAGGATGGAACGTATCAACTGAAGTTAACTGCAACAGACCGTCTCGGCCAACAAGCAAAAGAGATCAAACGCAATTTTACACTGGATCAAACTGCACCAGTTGCGAACATCTCAACAATTGACGATGAAGCAGAATACAATACCGACCAAGACGTTACAATTTCGGTAAGCGACCTTCACTTGGAACAGTACCAAGTCGAAGTAAAGAAAAATGGCGAAGCGTACGAGATTGAGCCATTAAAGCTTGAAGAAGACACTGCAAAAGCAAAGCATCTGTTCAAGGAAGATGGCGTCTATGAAATTACCGTAACGGGCCAAGATAAAGCGAAAAATCAAGTTACGTTGACAAAGACCTTTACGATTGATACCGATGCACCTGATATTCAATTCTCAGGCATTAAAAACGGTAAGCATACCAATGCGGAAAAAGTAGATGTGACGCTAAGCGTTCATGACTTTACGTTTAATAAAAACAAGACGACCGTTGAAATAACACGGACAAACCGCGATGAAGTGACAGAGTTGAAGCCTGAAAAATGGACGATTTTAAAAGAGTTGAAGTGGCGCTTCGGGGGCCAAATGGATCTTTCTTTTAAAGAAGAAGGCGATTATCAGATAACTGTTACTTCAGAGGATAAATTCGGAGTGAAAAATACAGCTACACATGAATTCACGATTGATCGAACAGCTCCTGTCGTAAACATGAAAGGAATTGCTGAAGGGGACTTTGTTCAAAAAGGTGAAGTCATTGTAGGAGTCACCGAATATTATCATGATAGCAATGAAGTTAAAGTCGTTGTTGAAAGAGAAGGCGTTGCTAAAGAAGTACCGTTTGAAAGTGAAAAAGAGCTTTCGAAACTAGAACTCGTATTTGACAAAGATGGTGATTTTAAAGAAGACGGTGATTATAAAATTACCGTTACTGCGGAAGACGAAGCTGGAAACAAGGCTACGGTAGAAAAATCAACCTTAACTCGTACGTTCACAATCGATACGATCAAACCAAAGATTCAAATTTTAGATGCGAAAACGGGTTCTGCTGTGAAAAACAATGACTATGATGCTGACAATAAAGTTGTTTCCATTGTAGTGGATGAACATAATTTCGCAAATAACCTAGTAAACATTGATGTTACGGCGACCAACACTGTAACAAATGAAAGGAAAAAGGTTGCAGTCGGAGAATGGGATGTTTGGGATGAAACTTCCAAGCTTAAAATGAAATTCGAGGAAGAATTTGAATACAAAATTTCTGTTACTTCAAAGGATAAAGCAGAGAACGAAGCGGACGCTCAAACAGTAACATTCACTGTCGACCATACAAACCCAGAACTAGAAATCAGTGGGGTTGAAGATGGTGAGCATTATAAACGGAAAAAAGCCACTTTCCGGGTAGATGATACCAATATCGATTTAAATAAAACGAATTTAAAAGTTCTTCGTAATGGACAGGCCTATCTGGTAGGAAAGCTAACAGCTACAGGGAAAACAGTCGGGTCACGCACATTTGATTTTACCGAAGAAGGGAACTACGAAGTGTTCTTGAATTCTACGGATAAAGCGGGACGAAAAACGACTCATAAGCCGATTGCGTTTATTATCGACCATACGAAACCAGTCGTGAAAGTTGATGGCGTGGAACAAAACTCGTTTAACCCAAGTAGCAAAAAAGTAACGATTTCGGTTAATGAGAAAAACTATGCGACCAATGATGTAGAATTAAATGTTACAAAAAATGGAGCACCATTTAATATCGGAAAGTTTGTCACAACGAAACAGGCCTACTCACAGCTAAGCCATAACTTTACTCAAGACGGCTTGTATACCATTTCCGCCTCATCAATTGATAAGGCTGGCAATGGACCGGTATCCGTTAAGCGGACATTTACCATTGATAAAACAAATCCAGCTATTGAAATCACTGGAGTTGAGAACGGTGCCTATTATAATGTTGATAAACCCGTTCAAATAGCGATTCGTGATGTAAACTTGGATGTTAATAAAGTCACTGTGACTCGAAATGGAGCTAGATACAATGCTGGTGGCTTCTCTGTAAATGGCCAACTTGCATCTTTCAGTCATAATTTTAGTGGCGAAGGTGAATATCATATCGTTGTCGATGCAACGGACCAAGCAGGAAATTCTTTCTCAAGAGAAGTTCAGTTTACAATTGATAAAACAGATCCGGTGATCACGCCTAAGTTTAAAGGGCAAAGCCGAGTGATTAAAGATGGAGAGTACATCAATGAAATTTTCACACCTGAATTTGCTTTAGGCCACCAAGATGATTCCATTGTGTCGGTTACCTTAAATGGAAAGAACGTGGGCAAAGCAGCTCCAACGGCATCTAAGGAAATGGACTATGAATATCAAGTGTTAGCAAGAGATAAAGCGGGGAACGAGTCAACGTTAAAGATAAGTTTTACGTTAGATACGACAAGCCCTAAAGTATCAATATCAGGTGTGATTGATGGCTATTTTAACCAAAATATTGCACCGGTTGTCACTTATTCTGATGTTCATTTAGATCGAAAGAAAGTTTCAATTACATTAAATGGACAACCTTATCGCAATAACACGAAGCTTGAAAAAGAAGGAGATTATGTGTTAAAAGCGACGGTCGCCGATTTGGCTAATAATGTGACCACAAGAACGATTGTATTTTCAATCGATAAATCTAAGCCGGTTATTATTTTTAAAGAGCCAATTTCAGAGAAGTATTTTAACAGTGATTTAATTCCAGAGCTTCTGATTGAAGATTTCAGCGCTTATGACGTAATTACCATGACGTTAAATGGTCAGGATTATCAGTTAGGCGATCCAATTACTTCTGAAGGAAAGCATGTGCTCTACTTCGAGGTCAAAGACAAAGCTGGGAATGTTCAGCAATTAAGCGTCGAGTTTATGATTGATAAAACGCCGCCGAAAGTAGTCTTTGACGGAGTCGAGAAGGACGGAACGTATTACGAACCAGTTAAGGTTGCAATTCGTCTTGATAGTCCGACTGATAAAGTGAAAGCTGTGCTAATCAACGGAGAGTTATATGATTTTAATACAACCGAAGATGCAAACGGCTTTACCGTTTATTCAACGACACTAGCGGATTTCGGCTCATATGAAATTGAAGTCATCGCAGAAGATGACGCAGGAAATGAATCAAAGACGGTATTGCCGTTCGAAATTGCTGAGAAGTCTGCAATTGTAAAATTATACGAGAACAAACCAGTATTCGCCGGATCCATTATCGGAGTCATTGCCGCACTAGGTCTAGCCATAGCTCTGCTGTTAAGAAGAAGAAAAACTGCCACAACCGAAGAAGAATAAGTGATGGATGGAAATGAACTGGATGGTGCCTGGCACCATCCAGTTTATTGGAAATTCTATTCTTTAATAATAGTGAAGTGAATCAGTAGAGATGCCCAAATAAAACGGGCATCTCTTTTGTTTTATAGTCAGTGGAAAACTTTCCCTGTGTTTCTTGCGATTTCCCTTCAAATAATAGGAAATGGAACCTGTTTAAGGAGGAAAAAAACAATGCATAAACGTTTGATTTGGATGGTTTTAGTTGCTCTTATTCTGTATTTACCAGGATCTTTCTTAAATATAAGCGTGGTTCATGGCCAGACAAAAGAGAAAATAGAGTTAGATTCATTGGCGTTGTTTCCGAATCCCGATCCGCCATTCCAAGAAAAAGATCATCCGGGAAGTGTCGCAAAAACACCTAAAAATGTTGTGTTAATGATTGGAGATGGAATGGGGATTGGTCAGTTGGAGATTGCTCGTCTTTTTGAGCATGGAAAGAATGGTCGATTATTTATGGAAACCCTTCCGAACGTAGCACTTGCTCATACTTATTCGGAAAACAATACGGTGACCGATTCAGCTGCAGCAGGGACGGCTTTGGCAACAGGGAAAAAAACCAATAATGAAATGATTGCTCGAACCCCTGACAATAAACCAGTTGAAAGTATTCTGAAAAAAGTTAAAAAAGGTGGAAAAAAGGTCGGCATTATTACGACGAATAAAGTAACAGATGCTACCCCTGCAACCTTTACAGCTAGTGTAAAAAACCGCTGGTCTGATCAAACGGAAATCGCAAAGCAGCAGTTAAATGATGGGCTTGATGTAGTCCTTGGTGGTGGAAAATCAGACTTTGAGCCTGAGCAGCAGAATGGAGTAAATTTAATTGAAAAGTTTAAAAGCAATGGCTATACATTCGTTAATAACCGAGCAGATTTATCTAAAGCAACTGGAGAAAAGCTTCTAGGGCTATTTAATAAAGATCATTTGTCTTTTAAATTAGACAGAGAAGAATTGAAAAGCGAAGAACCGTCTCTGAAGGAAATGACTGAGAAGGGACTAGAGTTTTTATCAGAAGGGGATAGCGGTTTTTTCTTAATGGTTGAAGGAGGGCGCATCGATCACGCTTCGCACGCAGCGGACTTACCAAGTGTTTGGAAAGAAACAATTGAATTTGATCATACAGTCGAGTATGTAACAAACTGGGCAAAAGAACGAGGCGACACATTGGTTGTCGTGCTGGCAGACCATGAAACAATGGGGATTTCAGCAACAGAGGCAATGGATATTAAAGCCTTGAAACAGATTGAAGTTTCTCATGAATTCATGGCAAAACAGCTAAAAAAAATTGAACGGACAGGAGATTATACAGCTGACAGCATTCGAGACGTGTTTAAAACCTACGCGAATATGGATATTTCCGATGAGGAGATTGTTAAATTTAACGAGAAAATTAAAAATGTTAGAGATAAAGTGTATTCTCATCGCCGGGTGGGGTGGGAAATCGGAAGTATGATAACGGAACATTATCACGGAGGCATTGTGAGCAGTGCAACCAGGTCTTTAAGTAGTACTGGTGGCCACACAGGGAACCTTGTTCCAGTGTTTGCCTATGGCGTCGGCTCAGACAAATTTGAGGGAGTGCTTAATAATACCGATATCCCTAAAACAATCGCTGACCTCATGGGATATCGAATGGAGGACTAACTCTGGGATTGGAAGAAAACTGGATGGTGCCTGGCACCATCCAGTTAATTTCCATCATTCATTCGTCCAGAAGGGGAAAATGGCCAAACGAAATTTTGGTAGACGGGGAGGTTGGATAATGGATGTACTGATGGACAGTTTGAAGGTTATTGGGAGAATTGCGACCATTTTGCCGTTATTATTATTTATCGGAATCTATATGGGAAAACGTTCGATTGGAGAACTTCCCGTTTTTGATTTCCTTGTCATGCTAGTTCTAGGATCAGTGGTAGGAGCCGATATCGCCGACCCAGAGATTGACCATATCCACACAGTTGTAGCTATGTTAGCGATTCTTCTATTGCAAAAACTGATCATTTATCTTAAATTGAACTACCGAAAATTTGGGCATCTCATTACGTTTGAACCAACAGTTGTCATATACAAAGGGGAATTATTGCCTGCCAATCTACAAAGAATCAATTATACGATTGATAATGTCCTGCAAATGCTCCGGGAAAAAGACGTATTTCAGATGAGTGATGTGGAGCTAGCAATTATTGAAGCAAATGGCCGTATGTCCGTTCGTTTAGCATCAGAAAAAACCCCCGCTACCCTCAAGGACTTAAATTTACCTGCCGGAAAGGCAGAATACGAAATCCCAATTATTTTAGATGGTGTCATTCAAGAGGAGGCTTTACAACAGCTTAAAAAAGATGATGAATGGCTTCAAAAAGTGTTATCCGCAAAGCATGTAAAAGATCAATCCACCGTCTTTTATGCGGGGGTCAACACTAAAGGAGAAGTAAACCTGACATTAAAAGGACATTTGAAAACAGGAGTTCCTCCGATTTTTCACTAAGAATGTCTGAGGCGTAGAGGTGAGTAGAGGATGGATATTTTAATAGACAGCATAAAAGTGATTGGACGAATTGTAACGGTTCTGCCCTTGATGCTTATGATTGGACTCTTTATGGGAAGGCGCTCAATCGGGGAACTTCCCGTTTTTGATATATTGGTTATTTTAGTTTTTGGAACAGTTTTGGGTGCGGACATTGCTGACCTGAGAATTGACCATATTCATACCTTTGTTGCTGTCATTTCAATTGGCCTACTACACCGTTTCATCATCTATATAAAATTAAACAATCATAAGCTGAGGCGTATAATGACATTTGAACCAACGGTTATCGTATATAAAGGGGAGTTTCTCCCACGAAACATGAAAAAAATCAATTATTCCATGGATAATATCCTTCAAATGCTAAGAGAGAAGGATATCTTCCAAATCAACGATGTGGAAATGGCAATTGTCGAAGCGAGCGGTAGGCTCTCGGTAACTCTAAAAATGAACAAACGCCCAGTGACAGGAGGGGATCTCAATCTCTCTTCCCAAGAGGCTGAAGTAAATATTCCTCTCATCTTGGACGGCAAAATCGATAGAAAAGTCCTCAAAGGTCTGAACAAAGACAAAGAGTGGTTACTTCATGAATTGAATGAAAAGCACAATATTGACCAGGTAGCGGAAGTTTTCTACGCCGAATTAAATAAGAAAGGCGAATGGAGCATTACGTTAAAGAACCACAGCTCAGCCCAACAACAGCCTCCCCCAATCTTTCATTAACGTTTCTTCTTATCCCCTTTCATGAACATAAAAAAATCCCTATAAAAGGGACAGGGATTACAGAAAGAATTAACTTAAGTATAAATGCGCCATGATGAGAAGAAATTGAATGCAGATTTTAGTGGTCATCGCACAACACATCCTATCGTTAAGAATGTCTTTTCTCCATCTATAATCACAGCTTACCATCGTTTTGTAAGGAAAATATTAAGAAGATAGTAAGGTTCGGTAAAAATAAGGTGGAAGAAAACTGGATGGTGCCTGGCACCATCCAGTTTTCTTCCATTTATCTAGGACACTCTTTTCACGAAGGGGTGTCCTTTTTCCTGTTTTTTGTAAAAAAGTTTACAATAATTAACTAAATTTACTGAACCTTCATAAAGTTAACGTTTTCTTTATGGTACTTCAACACAGCCTTCAAAGTTCGTCCTTATACTACAACCTAGGAGGTGGTTTGTTCTGAATGCTGGAAAGAGCGCGAATTTCTACCAGGATTACCCGATTGTCAAGGCTACCAAACCCACTACCCTTACACTTTCGAAGCAAGCAGAGCAGTATCTCTTTTTCAAAAGAATGATGGACCTTTTATTGTCCTGTATCGGACTTCTGTTTGCGGCCCCAATTATATTGGTGTTTGCATGTTTGATTGTGATAGAGACCCCTGGATCCCCGTTTTATGTTCAGGAGAGGGTCGGGAAAAATGGCGTTTGTTTTCGCATCGTTAAACTTCGCTCAATGAGGCAGGACGCCGAGAAAGGTGGAGCCAAATGGGCGGAAGTGAATGATTCCCGGGTGACAAGAGTAGGAGCATTTATTCGGAAAACAAGAATTGATGAGTTACCACAATTTATATCGGTCTTGAAAGGAGACATGTCAATCATCGGTCCGAGACCGGAAAGACCGATGTTTACCGAGCAATTTGATAAAGAAATTCAAGGATTTAAAAATCGACTGCTTGTAAAACCAGGATTGACTGGATTAGCACAAGTGAGTGGCGGTTATGATATTACACCAGCAGAAAAATTGAAATACGACCTTCGATATATCGAAAATCTTTCATTTTTATTGGAAGTAAAAATCTTACTTAAAACAGTAAAAGTGGTGTTAACCGGAGAAGGAGCTCGTTAACAAAAGGCAGGGAAATTTTGTGTCAACCATTCGAAACCAATTACATAAAGGAGTGAAGTGGACAGGAGCATCGACGCTGTTCATCACCATCATTCAAATTGTCCAATTTGCGCTTCTTGCAAATGTGATGGGGGCAGCTGAATTTGGACTCGTTGGCATGATCACAACGATTGTTGTTTTTGCACAAATCCTGATTGATTTAGGATTAGGCTCTGCTGTTATTCAAAAAGAGCGGGTGACAGACCGAATGTTGTCCACACTATTTTGGCTGAATATGCTCGTTGGGGTCCTTGTCTTTGTAGTCCTAATGGTAGCGAGCCCTTTGATCGCAAGTTTCTTCCATGAAGAAGAACTCGTGCCATTGGTTCGCCTATTAGCCATCATGTTTCTTATTGCACCAATTGGCCAACAAAGCCAATACATGCTTCAAAAAGAACTGCGATTCAATGCACTCGCTGTTGTTGAAATCATCGCCACGTTCTTATCGTTTTTTACCTTAATTGGACTTTTGTTTGTGGTGAGTCCAATTTATGCGTACGTCATTTCTCAAGTTTTATTTTATGCATTAAAAGGAATTCTTTATTTCAGTGTTTATCTAAAAACATGGCGACCAAAGTTTGTTTTTCGGTTAGCTGAGTGCAAAGAAATCCTCTCTTTTGGAGGCTTTCAGCTTGCATCTAGACTGGTCAATCGCATTGGTTCCAATCTGGATGTCCTGCTCATTGGTCGTTTTATGGGAGCGGAAGCACTAGGTTTCTATCATTTAGCTTACCAAGTGGTCACCATTCCAGTGTTGAAAATCAATCCAATTTTAACGCGCGTGGCATTTCCGTTATTTTCAAAAAATCAACATGACCATAGCTCGTTAAAAGAAGGCTTTCTCCATATATCCAAATTATTGGCACTGGTTAGCTTTCCGTTGTTATTAGGGGTCATCGCGGTCGCAGACGTTTTCATTGTCACTGTGTTTGGTGAACAATGGTTGCCAGCTACGGAAATTCTGCAAATTATGGCAATCGTTGGTTTGTTGCGCGTCCTGATGAATCCGAATGGATCGATTCTCCTTGCGAAAGGAAAGGCTAATCTCAGTTTTTACTGGGACACGGGCGTTCTTCTATTATACGGATTGGCGTTATGGGTTGCGGTGCAAAGCCAGAATCTCGAGACCGTTGCTTGGACTTATGTCATCGTCAGCTTGGTGAACTTCTTCATCGGCAGATGGCTGCTTGCTTGGCTGATTCAATTACCACTTAAAGTCTATCTACAAGCGTTATCCAAGCCGTTTATTCTCTCCATCACAATGATGGCGGGCGCGTTTTGGATAAAAGAAATCAGCGCTCGCTATCTAACAGATGAAGCATTTTGGTTGATGGTGCTTTCAGTTGGAGGAGGGGCGGTTGTTTATCTAGGGTTAGTAAGTCTCGCTTACCCGCTGCTAGTCAAAAAAGGGCTTAGGAAACTAGCTTAATTGAAACTTATAACTAAACAGCAAAGGGGCAACGATGCTATGCACGCTCAGGTTCGGAACATGGAAAATATGATAATCAAAGATGGCAAGTTGCGAGTGGTCTGGATCACGAGTGCTTATCCAAGTGAGCTTCAGCCGAGTAGCGGCGTGTTTCACGAGACGCAAGTTCACGCCTTAAAACGTTTGGGAGTAGAAGTCACCGTGATTTGCCCAGTACCGCGTAATTTAGCTTTGTTTCGAATGTTAAAAAAACAATACCAACTTCAGGAGGATCTGCCCCTACGCTACAACCGAAAAGGAGTCGTTGTCCACCGGCCACGTTACACGGCACTGCCTGGACAACTAAGGTGGTTCCAACCAGATAAACGCATTGCTACCGTTGTCCTCGAGACAATGGAGAAGGAAAACATTCAGGCTGATTTGCTTCATGCCCATTTTGCAATGCCCTCAGGAGGAGCGGCGAAAAGGGTAGCAACAGAAAAAAAATTGCCGTGGGTATTAACACTGCATGGAAGCGATGTAAATGTGTATCCACACTACAGTCCAATGGCGAAGCGTTCTTTTCTCCAATCCGTACAGGCAGCTGATCAAGTGTTTGCGGTAGGGAAATCGCTAGCCAGCCAAACAAATACCATGGCCGGAAGAGTGCCCACCGTCCTTCCAATTGGAGTGGACTTGTCCAAATTTCGACCACCAGAACAGTCTAAAAGATTGCTGCGAAAACTTCTGGAGCTTCCTCAAGAGAAAAAACTGCTCACGTTTGTTGGCAGGTTAACAGAAGCAAAAGGCGTGTTTGAATTAGCTGAAGCACTTCAACACTTACCAGAAGAGGTCGGTGTCGTATTCGTCGGCGATGGTCCAGCAAAGGAGAAACTAAAGCAGCATCCTGAGCTGAATGCCCGGTTATTTTTACCTGGGGCAATTGAAAATGCAAGAGTCAAAGATTACTTGGGAGCGAGCGATGCTTTTGTACTTCCATCTTATACCGAGGGGATGCCGACGGTGGTTATCGAAGCATTAGCATTGAAACTTCCCGTGATCTGTTCAAATGTCGGTAGTGTCCCAGATTTATTCGGAGACCATCAAAACCTACTGATTGAGCCGAAATCTGTGCCAACGCTCGCCAAAAGAGTACATGAGGTTTTATATGAAAACACTTATCCCGAAAACGTAAGACAAGAACTCTATCAGCGAATACAGCAAAACTATCATGTCGACGATAACGCGCGCGAGTTGCTGCGATATTATCAGTTCATTCAAGACAAAAAGAGTGTATTAGGATAGCGAATCGTAAACGAAGAAGCACGGACTAAACAGAACGATAAATACTAGAAGCACTAAATAATAGCAAAATGTAACGAGAGAGCACCAATTGAAAAAGGAGTGGAGAACATGAGGAAAATCGCCGTAATTGGAACCGGATATGTTGGACTTGTAACTGGCACATGTTTTGCGGAGACAGGAAATCGAGTGATTTGCTGTGATATTGATAGCCAGAAAATTACCAACCTTCTTAACGGAGTTATGCCGATTTATGAACCAGGTTTAGAAGAGCTTGTTGCTAAAAATCAAAAACGAGAAACTCTTCAATTTTCAACAGATATTCCTAACGCTATTCAACAAGCAGAAATCATTTATATTGCGGTCGGCACTCCGATGACGGTCACGGGTGAAGCGGATTTAATGTATATCAAACAAGTGGCCAAAACAATTGGCGAGAATTTAAACAGTTATAAAATCATTGTCACGAAAAGTACGGTCCCAGTTGGAACCGGTAAAATCATCAGTTCGATTATCAAAGAGCAGACAGCAACCAAGTTTGATCTTGTGTCCAATCCAGAGTTTTTACGAGAAGGAGTCGCGATCAAAGATTGCATGAATATGGAGCGGGCGGTCATTGGGGCAACAAGCGAAACAGCTTATCAAGTCATCGCCGAGCTGCACCAACCATTTACAACGAAAATGGTCAAAACGTCCGTCGAGACAGCGGAAATGATCAAGTATGCCGCTAATGCCTTTTTGGCAACAAAAATCTCGTTTATTAATGATATCGCCAATATTTGTGAGCGAGTCGGAGCCGATGTCACAAAAGTATCAGAAGGAATTGGACTCGATAGTCGGATTGGACCGCGCTTTTTACAAGCGGGAGTTGGCTTTGGTGGCTCTTGTTTTCCAAAAGATACAGCTGCTTTGCTACACATTTCGAAAGAAGTCGGCTATGACTTTAAGTTGATTGAAGCCGTCATGGAGACAAATGAACAGCAACGCTTACAAATGGTCGAAAAATTAACTTCAGTACTCGGGGATTTGGATGGTAAAACCATTAGCATACTCGGGTTAGCGTTTAAACCAGACACCGACGATGTTCGCTCAGCTCCGGCTTTAGATATCATTCCACACCTCGTCAATTTAGGCGCAGATGTTCGCGCTTATGATCCGATTGCCATCAATGAAGCGAAGAAAAAGCTTGGGTATCAATGTACTTATTCAAATAATCTCTACCAAACGATCGAAAATGCGGATGCCTGCCTGATTCTCACTGATTGGCCACAAGTGAAAAAACTGGATTTCGAGAAAGCGAAAGAGTTGATGAAGCAGCCAATTTTAGTCGACGGCCGTAATCTTTTTGACTTAGACACAATGATGCAAGCTGGGTTTACGTATCTTTCTGTCGGGCGCCCTATGGTGAATCAACCAAGCTTTTCACCGCGAGCGATGTAAGTGCGAAACAAAAATTTTCAGCGAAACAACAGCTGTATTTTTAGATATAAGAGGAGGATTTCGAATGAAACGAGTGCTCGTTACCGGAGGAGCAGGATTTATTGGTTCCCATATTGTTGATGAACTAGTCAAACAAAACTTCCAAGTTGTCGTGCTTGATAATCTTTCAACCGGAAAGGTAGAAAATGTTCGACATCGCCATATTGAAGTACATCAATGGGATATAACGGATCCAAATGTTGTAGAGATGATTACATCTTTATGCCCGGATTATATTATTCACCAAGCAGCTCAAGTAAGTGTGGCCGAATCGGTAAAGAACCCCGTACAGGATGAACACATCAATATCAAAGGATCGCTTCATGTCATCGAAGCCGCTGTAAAAGCAAGAGTGAAAAAGTTGGTGTTCGCGTCATCTGCTGCAGTTTATGGAAATCCATTAAGCTTGCCGATCTCGATTCATCATCCGACTCGACCAACCTCTCCGTATGGGCTAACAAAGTTAACGGTTGAGAACTACTTGAAGCTCAATAGTCAGCTGAACCAACTGCCGTACAGTATTTTACGTTATAGCAATGTGTATGGACCAAGGCAAGATGCAAACGGCGAAGGCGGCGTGGTGGCGATTTTTACCGACAAGCTCATCAATCAGATCGCGCCAGTCATTTTCGGAGATGGGGAGCAGACACGTGATTTTGTTTATGTAAAAGACGTCGCGAAAGCCAATGTAAAAGCAATGCTCGCGGAGCAGAACCTCTGTGTCAATATTTCTTCTGGTACGTCCATTACCATCAATCAACTGTTTGAAACGATGAGAAAAGTTGCGCACTCGCATGTACAAGTGATTTATCGACCAGAGCGGTTAGGAGATATACGCGATAGTTTATTAAACAATGATGAAGCAAAAACAGAAATCAATTGGGAACCGGTATATGACCTCCAAGAAGGCTTACAAGAAACGTTTCATCATGCGGCGAAAGTGAAGAACCAAACGTTTGATATGGTCTCAAATCAATAGAAATTTTATGACAACGATGGGGTTAGATGGTTATGGGGTTCATAACACTTTTACAAAATAGTGATCGCCGCTTTCACGTAATGGTGTATGTGTTAGTGGTAACTACGTTTCTAAATCAATCTGTTATACAGTTGGATATTGGCTTCTTTAGCTTGTTTTTATACAGAATCATGTTGATTTTGGCAGCGACTGTATTCCTTGTCCACTTAGTCGCAAATCGAAATCTCGCAGACTACTGGGAACATGTGCATGTAAAAGGACCGTTGATTTTTCTATTACTCTGGCTAAGTTACGGATTCGCTTCACTTGTTTGGGCCTATTCGTTTGTGGATGCAATCAAATACCTCTTTTTACTAGGGCTATGCGTTGTATTCGTTTTTTTGGCAGTCTTTACGTTTACAACTATGCCACGGTTGTATTTCTTTTACGCGATTTGGATGGGGATGACACTTCTTTTACTAGGAATTGGACTGATTAACCATTATCTGCAATTTCAGCTGCCTACTTCTAGCTTATACGGAGCATCTGATCATAAACTTGGGTATCCAACAGCGGTTTTTTTTAATCAAAATGATTTTGCCACGTTTTTAACGATCTCATTCTTCTTTTACCTTGCCGTCGCGAGAAACGGCAAACAAATGTGGCTAAAAACAATTTGTCTTGTGTTAAGCGGGTTAACTTTCTACATTATTAGTCTGACGGAGTCACGAGCAGGGGTGTTGGCAGTCGTTGTTGGCCTCTTATCTTATCTGTTTTTGTTAGTACCACCAATCATAAAAAAAATTATGCTAGCGACTGG
>Ga0182742_1003038_pt1 | contig 17176 bp, 15 predicted proteins | sample eDN5th37CBELigMG_FD_128880 | JGI IMG/M metagenome (GOLD analysis project Ga0182742, IMG submission 128880) | Enriched Miracle-Growth compost microbial communities from Emeryville, California, USA - eDNA 5th pass 37_C BE-Lig MG (version 2)... ...
CAGGCGATAGAGCATGAAGGGCAGCCCCTCGCACCCATGGCCCAGCATCAGCTGGAGGTTAGGGTAGCGGTCGAACACCCCCGTCGTCAGCAGCCGCATCGCGTGATAGCTCGTCTCCACCGCGAAGCCGAAGATCGCGCCGTCCAGCCCCGCGCCGACCATGTCGCCGATCATGCTGTCCGGCAGGCCCTGAGGGTGGATGTAGAGCGGCAGGTCGAGGTCCGCGCAGGCGCGCAGGATCGGCTCGAACTGCTCCTCGTCCAGATAGTGGCCATGCGTGTGGCTGTTCACCTGCACGCCGTGGAAGCCGAGCTCCTCCTTCGCGCGGCGCAGCTCCTGCGCAGACCATTCGGGATCCAAAGGAGCAATCGCCGCCATGCCGTAGAAGCGATCCGGATGCGCTTCGCAGCGCTCCTTGAGGAAGTCGTTGGCATTGCGCGCAATGCGCTTCGCCTCCTCGGCGTCGAACATCGACTGCGTGCCCGGGCTCGTCAGCGCCAGCACCGCCTTGTCGATGCCCGCCTCGTCCATCGCCTGCAGCCGCAACTCGCCGACATCCAGCAGCCGCTCGCGGATGAAGGTGGTGCGCTCGGAAGGGCTGGTGCCGTAGAAGCCCCACAGGCTGACGGTCCCCTTGTCGGCGCGGCCTTCCTTCACCAGCCGCAGGATGGCGTCCATCTGCTCCTGCGTGGCGAAGGCTTCTTCCGTGGCGATCCGCAGATAGCCGCGATCGCCGCCGGTCTTGAGCTCGTGTGTCATGAATTCTCCCGGAAAGTGGCAGGCCAGATGCCCTGCTTGCCCGGCGACAGGATGCCGTTTGGATCAAGGCAATCCTTGATCTTCTCGGCAAACCGCCGCTGGGCGTTGTTGTTGAAATCGTAGAGCGCGGCCACCTCGTCCATGAAGTCCAGGTGACTGCGATATTCGCCGTAGCCGAGCTTGGCGGCGGGTTCGAGCATCGCCTTGGTCGCCGCATAGGCGCCGCGCGTCTGATCCTCATCGCGGGTGTCGAACACCACCAGCGCGACATGGATCATGTGCCGCTTGCTGACGATGAACACGCCCGAATAATCGAGCCCCCGCTCGTTCAGCACGCCGCGGGTGAGATCGCGAATGGTGGTGCCGTCCGTGCCGGAGATCGGCATGGCGCAGGAAAAGCCGATATGGCCTCCTTCCTCGCCGCCATACCAGCGGGTCATCCGGTCAAGCGCCATGCTCGGGATGCCCGCCTGAACCCGGTGATGCGGGTTCTCGAACTCCGGCAGGTTGCGCCCGTCGAACTCCTCGAAGCTGACGTTGGCCCCCGGAATCGCGCCGAGCACCCGCTCCACCTTCGCCCGGTTGTGCCGCACCACCGGCTCGTCACCGGAGAGCGCAAAGCGCATCACCCAGCGGCCGAAGCCGGGGGTTTGCGCGATCTTGTCGATCACCGCCTCGGGGATCGGGTCGGTGCCGGTGTACCATTCCTCCCGGCCCCAGAAGGCGCTGGCGGCGCAGACGGCATTGATGATCATCGGCTGGTTCGGGATCGTGCCGTCGATCATCAGCGGGCGCAGCGCTTCGAGGAAGGCGCCGAAATGCTCCTCATTGTCGAGCGTGAACCAGCCGGGGGCATAGACCTCCGGAGGCGGCATCAGCGCGATGCCCATCTTGGTGACGATGCCGTAGTTCGACTGGGTGAACATCCCATCCCAAGCTGGCCCGCAAGCGTAGGGGTAAACGCCCCAGGCATGCGGGTTGCTCATCCCGCCCATGCCGGTGCGCAGGATGTCGCCATCTGGCAGCACGACCTCCATCCCGCAATGATGGCCGAAATGGTCGCCGATGGGCGTGTAACCGACGCCATGTTCCAGCGCATTGCCGATCACGCTGCCCGCGCCAAGGTCCGGCACTGACATCCACAGCTTGGAGCCGATCGAGCGTAGGTGGTCGTATAGATCGAAGAACCGCACGCCGGGCTCGACCAGCGCGACGCAATTCTCCTCGTCCACCTCCAGCACCCGGTTCATCCGCCGCAGCGACATGGTGAAGGTGCCGGGAACGCGGGGCGCACCCCCGCCGTAGCCTTTGTTGCGCCCTTGGCTGCTGGTCCAGACCGGGGTGCCGTGCTGGTTGGCGATGCGGAGGACGGCCTGCACCTCCTCCACGCTGCCCGGCATCAGCACGGCGCCGGGGCGATACCACTCGCCGGGCGGGGCGAAGGGGTCACCATGATCCGCCATCGCTGCCTGATCGACAAGCACATGCTCGGCCCCGAGCGCCGCCTGCATGTCGCGGATGGCGGCATCCAGGCTCCCGGCGGCAAACGTAATGGCGTCCATGATATCCTTCTCCCGACCCTTGATTGCACCGGGCTTGTTACCCTGATGCAGCCTGCTTTTACCCCTCGTGCACAGCCTTTGTGACCATGCAGGCGAGCACGCCTTCCGGCCCATCCTCGCTGCCGTGGCCGGACCACTTCACGCCGCCGAACGGAGCGTCCGCCCCGCCGATCATGTGACTGTTGATGCCCAGCATCCCGGTCTCGATCTGCTCCGCAAGGCGGCGCTGGCGGCGGTAGTCTTCCGTCCAGGCATAGGCGGCGAGACCGTAGGGCAGGCGGTTCGCCTCCGCGATCATGTCTTCTTCACGCGCGAAGGGGTTGATCAGGGCGACGGGGCCGAACGGCTCCTCGTTCATGATGTCGGCATCGAGCGGGATCTCGGACAGAACCGTCGGCTGGAAGAAGAACCCTTGGTTGCCGATCCGCTCACCACCCGTGTTCAGCTTCGCGCCCTTGTCCTTCGCATTGCCGATCAGCCGCTCCATCGCCTCAGGCCGGCGAGGGTTGGCCATCGGGCCCATCTGGATGCCGTCCTCGAGGCCGTTGCCGACCTTAACCGCCTTCATCCGTTCGGCAAACCCGTCGCGGAAGCGCTCGAACACGTTTTCCTGCACGATGAAGCGCGTGGGGCTGACGCAGACCTGTCCGCAATTGCGGTACTTGCCGGGAACAGCGGTCTCCAGCACCCGGTCCACATCCATGTCGTCGAACACCAGCACCGGGCCGTGGCCGCCCAGCTCCATCGTGGTGCGCAGCATGTTGTCCGCCGCCAGCTTGGCGAGGTGCTTGCCGACGACCGTCGATCCGGTGAAGCTCAGCTTGCGGATTACAGGAGAGCCCAGCAGGTGCCGGCTCACCTCGTCCGGCACGCCGAACACCGCCTGCGCCACTTCTTTCGGCAGCCCGGCATCGAGCAGGCACTGAAGGATGCCGAGCGCGCTCGCGGGCGTTTCCTCCGCCGCCTTCATGATCACCGAGCAGCCCGCCGCAATCGGGGCACCCAGCTTGCGACCAGGGTTGCCGAGCGGGAAGTTCCACGGCGCGAAGGCCGCGACCGGGCCCACCGGCTCATGCCGCACGGTGGAGCGCATTCCGCCGGACCGCACCAGCTCCCGGCCGTAGAGGCGGTGGCACTCCCCGGCGTAGAAGTTGAACAGGCCGACATTCATCATGACTTCGATCTTCGCCTCGGGGAAAGGCTTGCCCTCCTCCATGGTCGCGATGCGGGCGAGGTCGTCCGCCCGTTCCAGCATCAGGCGAGCCGCGCCGGTGAGAACGGCGGCGCGATCCTGCGCGGTGGACTTGCGCCAGATCTGGAAGCCCCGTGCCGCCACCTCCAGCGCGCGGTCGAGATCGGCGGCCTCCGCCATCGGCAGCGCGCCGATCGCGTCGCCCGTCACCGGGTTGACCACGTCGAACGTGCGCCGGCCTCCGCCGGAGACCTTCTCGCCGTCGATGATCATGTGAAGGGCGGGGTATTCGGTCATGCAGCCTCTCTCCAAAGCCGGGCGCCGTTGCGGCATACGGGCTGAGCGATGATGGACCGGGCGGGCCAAGTCAACGTCCGCCTTGCTGAACGGCAAGTTCTAGCGGCCGAGGGCCTCCAGCCGCTCCACTTCCCGCCCGTAGGGGCCGATGGCGCGCCACATGAAGAAGGTCGCTGTCGGCATGAACACCGCCGCGACGATGAGCAACGCCTCCCACAATTTCTGCGGGTCGCCCACGACATATTGGCTCACCGCTCCGATCACGAAGCTGCCCATCGCGCCGAAGAAGGTGAACATGAACAGGTACAGCGCCGTCACCTGCCCGCGCATCTCGTTGGGCGCGATGCGCTGGATCGCCGCGTTCTGCGCCGGAGCGCCTGCCAGCCCGAACATCGCCGTCAGCGCCATGCAGCCGAGGGCCAATTCCCCCGTCGGCATCAGCGGGGCGAGGATGGCGAAGGTGGTGGTGCAGGTGAAGATGATGGCGCAGGCGCGGATATTGCCGTCCTTGTAGCGCTTGTTCATCCAGCTGACGAAGATGCCGCCAATAGTGATGCCGATCAGGCTCGCGACGAAGATCAGCGGGCCGAGCAAATTGCCGATATCCGCTTCGCTCCAGCCATAGGTGCGGCTGATGAAGGGCACGCGCCACGCCGGCAGTCCCTGGCTCTCGATGGCGGACAGTGCCAGCGCGGCGAAGAGCGGCCAGTAGACCGCACCCCGCACGTTGATTGCGCGCAGGGCATCGAAGCCGGTGAAGGCGAGAATCTTGCGGCCCAACGGCGCATCCTCCGGCACCAGCCGGGAAGCCCCGGGGGCAGTGCGGCGCGGCGGCTCCTTCACCATCAGGAACAGCACGGCCGAAAGCAGCCCCGGCAGGCCGATGATGATGAGGATCCACTGCCAGCTATAAATGGTGAGGCCGAGCACCTCGCTCGTCTCTCCCCAGCTGGCCGTCCAGGCGATCAGCTGCCCGCCGCCCCATGTGCCGAGCGACTGGCCGAGGATGAAGCCCAGCTGCAAAATCGCGAAGGCCAACGGCAGGCGCAGGGGCCGGAAGTAATCGGCCAGCATGGAATAGGAGCCCGGTCCGTGCGTCGATCCCCCTGCGCCGACGAACAGCCGCGTGCCCACAAGCTGCCCGAAGCTCTGCGCCAGACCACCGAGCGCGGTAATTACGCCCAGCACCGAGATCCCGCCCGCCAGCACATATTTGCGCGGATAGATGTCCACCAGCCGCGACAGCGGAATGCCGACGAACACGAAGGCCACCACGCTCGCCGGGCCGAGCAGGAAGCCCAGCGCGGAATCGGACAGGCCGAAGCTCAGCCGCATCTTCTCGGCCAACATCGCGAACACGGTCTGGTCGAAGAAGGTGAGGAACATCGCGAAGGTGATGGCGAACAGCGCGAAGAAGCCGGCCCGTTCGCTCGGCCAGGGTGCGGCGTGACCGCCCGCCTGCGGCTCGCCGTCCTGCTGCGGCACCGGTTCCGCCGTCAATGCGACCGCCATGCTCGGTTCCTCTCTACGCGCCGGCCGCTTTGCCGCAGCCTTGCGCCCTTGCAATTCCGCCCGGCCCCGTTTCTATCGGGTGAACGGACGGCGGCGGAACCAAAAATTGGTCGCAAAGCGTCGCAACGTGTCGCCCGTCCGCTGTGGAGGAGAGGCCAGGACATGAATTCCATCGCCCAGGGGCAGAAGTACGACGCCGATTATGCGCGCGACCGCGCGGAGATCGAGGATCTGATGGCGCGCTACCTGTTCGCGCTCGATTACAACGATCTCGACAGCTTCGCGGAGATGTTCACGGACGACATCGAGTTTGATTTCGCGCCGGGCACTGTGCGCGGCAAGGCGGAGCTGTTGAAAACGGTACGCCAATTCAAGGAGCGGATCGGCAGCGTCTACACCGATGTCGACGGCAACCCTGCCATCCTGCGCCACATCCTCGGCCAGACGGTGGTCCGGGTGGAGGGCGACCGGGCCTGGGTCCGCGCGCAATGGTTCGAAACCGCCAATGACGGACCCCGCAACGACAGCGGTCGGCTGACACCCACGATCGGCACGTTCGGCATCTACGAGGACGAGCTTCGCCGCGTCGATGGCCGCTGGCTGTTCAGCAAGCGCCGCATCCTCAACGAATTCCTGAATGGCCGCCATTCCGGGCCGAGCAACCCGGTGCTGGACATGGATGCCAGCGCCCGGTCAGGCATCGAGGTGGACGCCTGATGAAGGACTTCGCCGGCCGCACCGCCTTCGTCACCGGCGGCGCCAATGGCGTTGGCCTGGGCATCGTCCGCAATCTGCTGAACGAAGGCGTGAAGGTCGCCATTGCCGACATCCGGCAGGATGCGATCGACCGCACCCTTGCCACGCTGGACAACCGGGAGGTGATGGGAGTCCAGCTGGATGTCTCCAGCCGCGAAGGCTTTGCCGAGGCGGCGGACCGGGTGGAGCGGGAGTTCGGCCCCGTCAGCCTGCTGTTCAACAATGCCGGCATCAACCTGTTCCAGACGATCGAGGACAGTTCCTACGACGATTGGGATTGGGTGATGGGCGTGAACCTGCAGGGCGTCATCAACGGGGTGATGACCTTCGCCCCGCGGATGAAGGCCCGGGCGCTATCGGGCGAGGTGAAGGGCGGCCACATCACCAACACCGCCAGCATGGCGAGCTTCGTCGCCAGCGGTGTGCCCGGCATCTACAACACCACCAAGTTCGCGGTGCGCGGCCTCACCTATTCGCTGCGCCACTCGATGTGCGAATATGGTATCGGCGTCTCGGCCGTGCATCCGGGGCTGGTGAAGAGCTACATCTACGCCAGCGACGATGTCCGCCCCGACCACCTCAAGGCCGAGATGAAGCCGGTCGATGCCAACTGGATCAAGCAGCTGGAGGGCGTGCACGATTTCGGCATGGAGCCGGACGTGATCGGCGCGCGGATCCTCCAGGGCATTCGAGAGAACCGCGCCAATATCTTCACCCACCCCGACCACAAGGAAGAGGTGGAGGAGCTGTTCGCGGAAATCCTCTCCGATTACCGGGACTATCCGGCTGATCCGGGCTTTGAGCAGCGCATTGCCTTCGAACGGGTCCGGCAGGAGAAATTCAGGGAAACGAGAGCCAAGGCTCGGTCGATCGATTGACGCGGGCGGTTCATGATGGCGCTGCTAGAGGCTTGGCGATGACTCGCGCGATCCTTTCTCTCGCTGCCATGCTGCTTGCGGTGCCTGCCCAAGCACAGGCCCCCGCCAGCCCCTCTGCCGCCACAGTGGAGGGGAAGGCGACGGTGCTCTCGCTCGAGCACCGGATGCTGCTTCGCTGTTCCGCCGCTTTCGCCCTGATGGCGCATCGGCAGGCGGAAGGCGATCAGGCCGCTCTGGCCTATCCGCCGCTGCAGCAGCGCGGGCAGGAGTTCTTCGTCCGCGCGTCTGTCCAGGTGATCGACGAGGCGGGGCTGGACCGGGCCGCGATCTCCGCCGCGCTGACCGAAGAGGCGCTCGCGCTTCAGGAGGGCGAGGCGCTGGAGCAGGTTATGCCTGCCTGCCTCGCAGCGCTGGAATCGGCCGGTCTGTAGAAACCATTCTCGGGGCTGAGGCGGCGCGGCACCTGGACTGCGACTCCACCAAGCCAGCGAAAAGCGGCCTTCGCTTGAAGGCTCGCCGCATCACAAACGGCCGACGGCTGCCTCAGGAGGGGCGCGCCGCAACTTGCACGATCAGCGCGCGGGAGATGCCGGCGTCCTCGGCCTGGAGCGCCTCGGTCAGGCTTTCGCTGAACATTTCCGTGTCGACGGCGCGCATCGGCGATGCGTAAAGGCGCGAAAATTCAAGGGCGGTTGCGAGCGAAGCTGACCGCAGGCGGGGCATGTCCGTGGATGCGCGCTCCGCCGCCGCTGCGTCGGCCATGGAGAGCACGACATTCACCTTGAATGTGCCGTCCAGCCGATCCCCATCGATGATGGGGACGGAAATCTCGTCCATTTGCACCAGATGCGGGTCAGCCGCAGGGTTCGCACTGTTGCCGCGCGCCGTCGCCGCCACCGTACCGGTCCCGGCCAGCAGCAGCGCGCTGCCTGCGATCGCCAAGGTTTTGCGCATCGATTCCTCCTCGCAGCTCTGCAGGACCGCATCACCGCCGGCCGCCCGTCTATAATAGAAGGGTAGACAAAGAGTTTAGGCGAGACGCGGAAATGAGCCGGGATCAAAAACCAGCAAGGGTGAAGCTGGTCGCCAGCTCGACGACCAATTATGGCCGTCGGCTGGAAGATCAGATGCCACGCGAGGAAGCGGGATTGCTCTCCGCCGGGGCCGGTGCCGCAGATGCGCCGACCGCGCGTAAAGGCTCGGCCCTGCTTCTGTCGTTGCTGTTTCTCGTCGCCTGCGCCGCTGGGGGGGCCGGAATGGTCTTCCTCGGCTTCGCCGGGAGCTGACCGAATGAAGACCCCACTTATCCTCCTGCTCGCCGGCGTAAGCTCAGCCGCGATCGCTGCGGCCCCTGCACCTGCGCCTGTTCAGACTGCGGCGCCGACGCTCGCGATGGAGACCGCCTCTTCCGCCGCGCGCGGCATGCCCGTCGCGCGCTTGCCTGGCTTTGCCGCGGAGCTGGCGGATATGCCGCGCATCCACGGGCCCACAGGGTGGGGCAAGGTTACGAGAGAGCAGGCGCTCGTGTCGCTTGCCCGCTCCACGCTCAAGTCACGCCAGCGCGCGCGCTGGAACTATGCGAGCAGCCTGATCGCGCGCGGCCGCCATGCGGATGCGGCAGGCGTCCTCGACGTGATGTTGCAGGATGACCCGGATCTTGCGCTGGTCGCGAACTTCCAGCTCGCGAGAGGCATCGTCCTCGCGGAGCTCGACCGCCCGGGTGAGGCGCTGGAGGCGCTTGCCCGCGAACAGCTCGCTGGGAATGCGGAAGCGTGCCTCTGGCGGGCGCAAAGCTTCGCCGCTTCGGGCGCAGGGCAGGAAGCTCTGCGGGAGTATGGTTGTGCGCGATCCGCTCTGGCGACGCGCTCCGCCAGGGAACGAGCGCCTTTCGTCGCAATGCTCGCGGAAGCGGCGCTTGAGGCGGGCCGGGCGGAGTTTGCGTTGCGTCTTCTGGAGGTCGTGCCGGACGGCGATGCGGCGGCCAACGTCCTGCGGGGCCGTGCTCACATGGCGCTCGGGCAGTACGGCGAGGCAAGAATTCGTTTGGGGCGTGCGGAGCGTGCGCAGGATGAGGCGCTGCGCCACGCCGCGCGCTTGAGCCTCGTCGAAATGGCCGTTGCACAAAAGCAGATGTCCTCGGACGATGCTCGCAAGGAGATCGACCGGATCCGTTTCATCTGGCGGGGCGGCCCGGTCGAGGAGCAGGCGCTCCGGCTCGGCTATCGACTGGCCAAGGATGCGAACGACGCGCGCGGCACCATTTCCACTGGCGCGACGCTGATCCGGTATTTCGAGCTTGGGCCTGAGCTGCCTCCCCTCCTCTTGGAGGTGCAGGGTCAACTGTCCGCGCTTCTGGCGCCCGGCAATCGGATGCCGATCGACGAGGCGGCGGGGCTCTACTGGGACTACCGCGATCTGATGCCGGCTGCAGGCGAGGGAGACAGGCTTGTTTCGCGGCTTGCGGACCGTCTTCAGGAAGCCGGCCTCTATGCTCGCGCCGCGGAACTGCTGGGGCACCAGCTTCGGCACCGGGCGCAGGATGTCGCCCAGGGGCCGCTGTCGGTCCGAGTGGCGACGCTTCATATCCTTGCGGGCCGCCCCGACCTCGCGCTGGCCGCGATCCGGGATACGGAGCGCACGCTGCTTCCGCAGGAGATGATGTGGAGCCGCGCTCGCGTCCAGGCGGTTGCCTTGCACCAGCTCGGCAAGGCGGATGAAGCGCTGGCGGTCCTGCAGGACGTACCGGATGGCAATGGCCTTCGCTCGGAATTGTTGTGGAGGCGCCGCGACTGGAGCCGTCTGGTCGCCGCAAGCTCGGCAGACTTGCCGGGGCGGGGCGAGCTCAGCGAAGTAAAGCAGGCCGTCGTCCTGCGGCATGCGATCGCGCTCGGGATGCTCAGTCGTGAAGTGGAGTTGGCCCAACTGCGCGAGCGTTACCAGGCCGGCTTTGCGAACCTCCCGGTGGCGCCGGTCTTCGATCTGCTGACCAGCGATCCGCAAGCCGTCGATCCGGCCATGCTCAGCCGTGCCATGTCCGCCATTCCCAATGCCAGCCCGGCGGGCGAGTTGGCGGATCTGCTGGATATCGCGCCGGTTCGGCAGCAGCGCGGCTGAGGGCCTCCACCCGACGCAAAGAGCAACGCGCGCTGCCCCCGAATGGCAGGAGCGGCACGCGGGGCGATCGTCCAATTAGAGAAGTCTGCGGGTCCTGCGACGAGGCGCTGCCGGCCGCCCGCACCCAAGGATTTGCATCCAGGTTGCGGTCCGATGCAACGCTTCTCTAACCCGCTTTCACCCCCGCTTAGCGCAGGTACTGAAGCAGGTTGAGATCTGAAAGCTTGGCGAAGACCGCATAGGACGCCTCCAGCACCGCCTTGCGCTGCGTGAGGTCAGACGCGACCTGTGCAAGATCGGCATCTTCGTTGCGGGAAATCAGCCCCTTCAGCAGGACGGTTCGGTCTTCTGCTCGTTCTTCGAGCGTTTCGATCTGGGCATGCTTGCGCCCGTTCTCGGCATTGATGGAGCGGACCTGAGTCAGTCCCTCCTCGATTTGCTTCATGGCATCGTTCAGCGCGCTGACCTGATCGGGCGTCACCGTCTCGCCGAAGGGTCCAGCCTGTGCCAGGGCACGGAAGCCGTCCATGATCTTCGAACCCAGGTCGCTCGCAAGCACCCCGAATTCCACATCCAGCCCCTCGGCGACACGAGCCTTGGCCCGAACCCCGTCATTGCTGAAGATCTCGTTGGCAGGCATGACGGCAAGATCCGCCAGCGACTGCGGTTTGAAGGGAAGCTCCCCCGTCTGAGACCCGGCGAAGAGCGGCACGCCACCGTCGTTCGCGTTCAATGCGGCGCGAGCCTGCTGGAACGCGGCTTCGATCGTCTCTTGAAGACCGGGGGACTGGCCGGTGCCGATCGCCTTCATCATCTCGACGCGCATCGTTTCGGTCGAGCTTTCCACCGTGGAGATATTGGCGTCCTGAATAGCCAGTGTGGTGCCAAGCCGCTTGGTAACAGTGCTGTTCGCTTCCTGTCGGGCCAGCAACGAACGCGCGGTCAGCGTCCGCACGGCTTCCGTGCCAAGGTCCGCATAATCCTGCGCCTTGGTCCCGGTGGCCAGTTGAAGCTGCGTGTCCGAAAGCTTGTTCTGCGAACGCTCAATGGCGGAGAACAGCGTTCGGTGCATGGGAATGGTGGCGACCCGGCTCATCTCAAAGTCCCTCCTTAGCCCACCATCGCGATGAGCGTGTCGTACATCTGGGTGGCGGTCGACATCACGCGGGCAGCCGCGGAGTAGCTGTTCTGGAGCACGACCAACTGTGCGAGCTCCTCGTCGATGTTGACGCCGGAGAAGGAATCGCGCCGGTTGACCGCGTCATTGTGCCGCGCGGCGGCGTCCGTCAGCGAAGAACCTGCTTGCGCGGCCTGCATGCCGGCGCGGCCAAGCAAGTTGCTGGCGAAGCGCTCGACCGTCGCGCTGCCGTCCTTGCCGAAGTCGGTCTGCTTTGAGAGTCGTTCCACAAAGGCCGTTGCGCCGCGTGTGTCGCCCTGACCCACCGCGATCTGACCCACCACCGCGTCGGTGTTCAGGCGGGCCAAGGGGATGCGCCCGGGGGAGCCCACCAGTTCCGGCCGCACTTCTGCGCGGGCAAGGCCGCTTGCCGCTCCCGTGAGGCCTGAGAGTGCGGAGAAGGAGCGCCCGCTCCCAAACCGTTCCGTGGAATCAGCCGGGATGCTCAGCGTAGCACCAGCCATCCCGGGCTGCGCCTGGAACTGGATGCGACCGCGGTCGTCGAGCGCGAAGCTGCCGTAGTTGTTGAGGGGGCTCCCATTGAGCTCGGCAACAAGGTCGCCCATCGTGCCGCCGCTGACGGGCGAAAGCGTGTGGCGATACAAGGACCGGCCGGCAGCGTCTCGAAGCACGAGCTCAGCAGTCTGCCCCGTCTCGAACCCGTGTGGATCCGCTGCGTTCAGGCCCGATGGGACAAGGGCGCTGTCATTGCTGCGCACCACATCGTTGAGGCCGAAGAAATGGGAGAAGCCTGTGCCCGCGCGCTCGCTGGGACTGGTCGGGTCCTGCGCCACCGCCACCCCCTGGCCAGGCGCAGTGGCGCTGATGGTCAGCTTGCCGTTGACGAAGGAGGCGGTGGCGGCGGTGCCGAGGCCGGCATTGATTGCGGCAACGGCGTCATCGATCGTGGCAGTTGGGCCTAGGGTGTCGAAACTGATTTGTGTCTTGGCGACCATTTCGCCCTTGGCCGTGAGCACCGCAAAGGTTGCGCTTCCGGTGAAGCCGAGCCGGTCCGCGCCGATCAAGCCGGTTTGCCGGCCCTCAAGACTGGCAGGCGGCGGAACGGCGGTCCCTTCGTTCGCGACGGCATTAAGGGTCTCGGCGAGACCGCCGAACAGAGAGCCCACCTTGTCCGCGAACTCTGGAAGCGCGCGGTCACGAAGGTCAATAAGCCCGCCGAGTTTCCCGCCGACGGCAGCCGAATCCACCCGCTCCCCTGTCGCCACGCCGTCGGCGAAACGGATGTCGATCGAGGGGTAGGTCGGCTGGGCGACGCCCTCTCCACTGACAGGATAGGAGAGCTGGCGCAGACGGCGGTCGAGCAGGACGGCGCCGGACGCAGTGTCGATGGTGACGCGCCCGTCCGGCTGGTCCCGCACGGTGATGTCGATGAGGGTGCTGAGCTCTTCCAGCGCGGCCATCCGCTGGTCCGCCGCGCCGGCCGAGCTGCGGCCGAGCCCATGGAGGCGAGCGACCGTATCGTTAAGCTCGTGAATTCGCGAAAGAAGCCCGTTGACCGAGTCGACCGTGAAGCCGACCTCCGTCGCGACATCGCCGCGCAGCGCCGTGACATCTGTCTGGAGCTGCTGCATCGAGGTGATGGCATCGCCGATCTGCTGAGTGAACGCTGCGAGCGTCTGTTCCGAGCCAGGCGAGCCGGTCATGGCCACGGCTGCGGCGGAGATTCCGTCCAGCCGCGCCGAGAGGCCGGACTCGGCCCCGGGCGCGCCGAGCAGCGCCTGGAGCCGGTCCAGATAATTGGCGGTCACGTCGGCCCGCCCCAACTCGCCGGAACGCCGATAGACCGTCGCTTCGAGGAAGCGATCCGCGATCCGCTCCGGCTCGCTCACCACCACACCGCTCACCCGGCCGGACGTCACGCCATTCGCGAGCGAGACACGCTCCCGGGCGTAGCCGGGCGTGTTCACGTTGGCGATGTTGTTGGAGACCGTGCGCATGCCGGCTTGAGATGCGCCGAGCCCGGAAAGGGCGGACCCAAGAATATCGTTCAGTGACACGGATCAGGTTCCTGATGAGGGGGTGAGCAGCCGGAGGAAGCGATCAGCGCTTCAGGTTGCTAAGTTCCTGCAACATGTCGTCCACGGTCGTGATGATCTTGGACGATGCGCTGTAGGCCCGCTGAAACCGGATCATGCTGGTGAATTCCTGCGCCAGATCCACGTTCGAGGCTTCCAGCGTTCCGGGTGTGATCATGCCGGCGCCCAAGGAGCCCGGGGCGTTGATCGCCACGTTGCCGGATGCGCTGGAGGTGGTGAAGGCGTTGCCGGACACGCGGGTGAGCCCGTCCGGGTTCTGGAAAGTGGCGATCGGCAGCTGGAACACGGCGCGCGCGGTGCCGTCGGAGAAGATCGCGCTGACCTTGCCATCCGGCGAGACTTCCACGGACGCGATGGTGCCAAGCAGGCCACCATTCACCGACGAGGAGATGAGGGCGGATTCACCCGAGAACTGGGTCAGGCCATCCAGCCCGCCATCGCGGCCCAGCGCCATTTCGATAGGTTCGGAGGCAGCGCCGTTGGTCCAGTTGATGTTGAGCGGATCGAACAGGGCGGCGGTCGATCCGGCGCGGTCCAGACTGCCATCGGCGTTGAAGCGGATCGTCCCGCTCGCCAGCAGGCCGCCGGCCGCCGTCACGTCGGAGGCGGGCACAGCCTGAATTTCGCTCGCCCACTGGTTCGGCCCGGTCTTGAGGTAGGACAGGGTGATGCGGTGCGCGCCGCCCTGCGAGTCATAGATATCCATGGTGCGGGAGAAGTGCGGGGTCACCGTGCCCGCGGCCATGTCGCCGGCGGCGTAAGCGCCCGTGAAGGTCGTCTCATCGGCGCGCAGATTGGCGCGGAGCTGGATCCGGCTGGTCGCCGCCGCCGAGCCCGTGAGTTCGCTGAGGCGCACCGGCTCAAGCGCGTCGAGGTTGCCGGTATCGACGTAGTTCCCCTGTGCATCGAGGCGCCAGCCCTGCAGGTAATGTCCGCTGGTGTTGCGCAGGTAGCCCTGAAGGTCGGGCTTGAAGGCGCCGGCCCGGGTGAAGGCGACGTCAGAGCCGGCATCGCTGCCCATGCGGGTGACGAAGAAGCCCGCGCCGTCGATGCCGAGATCAGTATCGCCGGACGAGGCCTGGAGCAGGCCCTGCTTGGAAATCATGGCCTGGGGTGCGGCAGCGACGCCGCCGGCTGAATAGGAGCTGCGCAGCCGGCCGTCGGTCACCAGGGTGCGGAACTCGGCAGTGGCGCCCTTGTAGCCCACGGTGTTGATGTTGGTGATGTTGTCGGCGACCGTCGCCATCGCGCTGGACTGGGCGCCGAGGCCGGACACACCGGCGTAGAGTGCGGAATAAAGGCTCAACAGCGGTCTCCCTTGAGGGGGTCGGGGGGGTACGTGCGGCGGGTGCCGCGCGTCTGTCTCCACCCATTATAGAGCGCGTGCGAGGCCCTCCCGAAAAACCGGAAAAATTGTGTGGTCGGCCCCTCAATCCCTCGCTTCGTCCTATAGTTAAGGCACGCAGCCAAAGGGATGATCGCATGCTTCGGATTTCACTCCGCGATGGAGAAAAGGTGGTGGTGAACGGCGCCGTGCTGCGCGCTGTCGGCCGCACTCAGTTCTTCATCGAGAACAAGGCGTCCGTCATGCGCGGAAGCGACGTGATGGCGCCTGAGGAGGCGACCACCCCGGCACGCCAGCTCTATTTCCACACCATGATGGCCTATGTGGATCCTGCGGGAAGCGGGGAGCACAAGGAGCAGATCCTGGCCACTCTGCAGAAGGTGATGGCGCTGCTTCCCTCGGCGGAGGCGGCGGCGATCTGCGCTTCCTTTGCGGCCAAGGCCGCCGGCCTGCAGTTCTACAAGGCCCTGACCGACTGCCGCAAGCTGATGAGCTTGGAGGCTGAAACGCTCGAACATATCGAGCCTGCGGCCTGACCTGATCGCTTCATGTCCAGCATCACGTCCATCGCCCGCGCGATCCGCGAACTGTCGCCCGACCAACGCTTCGGCAGGGTCGTCGCGGTGCGCGGCGCACTGATCGAAGTTGCGGGCCTCGCAGGCGCCGCCCAGATCGGTTCGCGCGTCGAGATCGCGACCGAAAGCGGGCTGGTCGAGGCGGAAGTCACCGGCATCGACCATGACATCGCGCATTGCATGCCCTTCCGCGATCCGCAGGGCGTTGCCTCCGGCGCGCATGCTTCCCTTGCGGCAGGCAGGTTTTCCGTGCGCCCCGGGAATGGCTGGCTCGGCCGCATGATCGACGGGCTCGGCCGGCCGATCGACGGCAAGGCCCCGCTTCCGCCCGGTCCGGTTCCAAGGCCGGTCAAGGCGTCTCCCCCGGCGGCAGCGTCTCGCGGGCGCGTGGGCGAGAAGATGGATACCGGCGTCCGGGCGCTGGACCTGTTCGTGCCACTCTGCCGCGGGCAGCGTCTCGGCCTGTTTGCCGGTTCAGGTGTCGGCAAGTCCGTGCTCCTTTCGATGCTCGCGCGCTGGACCCGGTGCGACGTGGCGGTGATCGGACTGATCGGTGAGCGCGGGCGGGAGGTTCAGGAGTTCGTGGAGGACGATCTGGGCGAGGAGGGCCTTGCCCGCTCCGTCGTGGTTGTCGCCACGTCGGACGAACCGGCGCTGATGCGCCGCCAGGCGGCGTGGACGACGCTGGCCGTCGCCGAGCATTTCCGTGACCAGGGCCTCAACGTTTTGTGCCTCATGGATTCCGTCACTCGCTTCGCCATGGCCCAGCGCGAAATCGGTCTCGCCAGCGGCGAGCCACCGGCAACGAAAGGCTACACGCCCACCGTCTTCGCCGAACTGCCTCGCCTGCTGGAACGTGCCGGCCCCGGCTCCGGAGGGCACGGCAGCATCACGGGTCTGTTTACCGTCCTCGTCGACGGTGACGATCATAACGAGCCGGTGGCCGATGCCGTGCGTGGCATCCTCGACGGTCACGTCGTGATGAGCCGGCGGATAGCCGAGCGTGGCCGCTACCCGGCCATTGATCTTCTGAAGTCCGTCTCGCGCACCTTGCCGCGCGCGCACACGGACGAGGAGAATGCCCTGCGCTTGGGCGCGCGTTCGATCCTGTCCCTTTACGCCGACATGGAAGAGATGGTGCGGCTGGGTGCCTACAAGGCCGGCGCAAGCCCCGAAGTCGATCGTGCGATCGCGCTCGCCCCGGCGATCGAAACATTGCTCAGCCAGGGCAAGGACGACCAGGGAACTCGCGAACAGAGCTTTGGCGCGCTTGCAGCGATCCTGGGCGCTGAGCCAGAGGCCGAGGAGATGGCCGCATGAGGACGCCCTATTGCGCAGCGATCGGGCTGCAGCGGCGCGAGGTGGATCAGCTTCGCACCTCCATCGGTGTGGAGCTTGGCAGGCTTGCGGAAGTTGACCAGCGCAATGCCTGGATCGATGAGAGCGTCCGGCGGGAGCGCAGTGTCGCTGCGGGTGCGCTGGACGTGCCCGCCACCGCCTACTTTCTTCGCATGCGGGCCGAACGTGCGCTGCTGGAAGCGGACCGGCAGGTGATCGACGCCCGGGTCACGCAGCTGCGCGGGCAGGCGCGCGAAGCCTTTGGATCGCTGAGCGTGATCGAAGGGGCGGCCGAGCGCTACCGCCACGAAGAGGAACGCCAGATCGAGGCAGCGCACCAGGCGACGATCGATGATCGCTCCGCCACCGATTTCATGCAGAAGCTGCGATTGTCGCGCGCGGCCGGGAGGCGCAGATCATGATCGATCCTGCACAGCTTTCCTCGCTCACCCCATCGCAGCGCGCGGACGTCATCTATCGCCAGGCCCAGTCGGAGTTGGCGCAGACGCTTTGGCGCGCGGCGCTGGGGGATAGCGAGCAAGACAGCAATCCCGCTCCCTGGGCCGTGCCTGACGCTCAGAGGGGTGGGCTCCAATCGCTGCTCGACCTGTTCA
>Ga0182742_1003039_pt1 | contig 17176 bp, 14 predicted proteins | sample eDN5th37CBELigMG_FD_128880 | JGI IMG/M metagenome (GOLD analysis project Ga0182742, IMG submission 128880) | Enriched Miracle-Growth compost microbial communities from Emeryville, California, USA - eDNA 5th pass 37_C BE-Lig MG (version 2)... ...
AAGCCTGACTACTTTAGCTAGAAATTCACCAATCGCTTTAGCGATAGCGATGACTGCATTTCCAGAACAACCATTAATCTCTTTAACTTTGGTTATTGGTCCATTGCTTGAACTCCCAATACTTGCAACCATCACTCAAGTATTAATTGGGATTTCTAAAAAGAAATAGGGAAAAGCAAATAAAAGCACACATAAAATGTGTGCTTAGTTGCGGTATTTCGACTTGAACTAACTAAGAGGTGAAATCAAAATAATTCCGCTTTAAAAGCCTTGGTAATGATAGTAAATCTGTGTACTTTATGGTTTTAGTGATGTTTTTTGTCTCAACTAAGAGTAACTGATCTTCAATTTCTTTCGTTACCTCATCGGGTGGATAAACCATTCCACAAGCTGAGCAGATTATGGATGGTACATTTGTAATTTCCACAGCTCTCGTGCCATCTGGCAGCTCCCAATATACGGTGGTCCCCCCCATAATTGCTTCACTTAGACACCATTCGCATGATATGTTAACCCCAATCTTCTTACTCATTTGACTTCAACCCTTCAGAAGGTTTGCTTTGCTGCTGATTAGGACTTTTCTTTTGTTCTGCCTGAAACTTCCTTTCCTTCAATTGATCACGTTTTTCACGCTTATCTTTTAAAGAGGAACGTGACGGATCAGTTTCATATTTTTGTCGTCTATCAAGCCGCTGCAGATCATCTGGTATTAAATTAAATTTGCTATCGTTCATTACTGCCGCAATCCCAACATTTGATCTTTTCTTCTCATAATCAGGATAGATTTTTTTATAATATTCTTCTGCGCGCCCTGGAACATAATTTTCTGGCTCAGGGTAAGAAGTGATTACCCCTTCAAAATTACGCAGAACAACCTTATCCGGACTCTGGGATATTAAATAATTTGGTTGAAGTGCAATTTTCCCACCGCCACCTGGTGCATCAACAACAAAAGTCGGAACTGCATACCCACTTGTATGACCTCGTAGTCCTTCGATGATTTCGAGGCCTTTTGAAACAGGAGCACGAAAATGGCCAATCCCTTCAGACAAATCACATTGATAGATATAATAGGGACGAACTCGAATCTTTACTAAGTCATGCATGAGCTTTTTCATAATAGCTACGCTATCGTTAATACCAGCAAGTATGACCGCCTGATTGCCAACAGGAACACCAGCATTGGCCAACATCTCACAAGCCTTCTTAGATTCTTCGGTAATTTCAATTGAGGTATTAAAATGCGTGTTGAGCCAAACTGGATGGTACTTTTTCAAAATATTGCAGAGATTTTCAGTAATTCGTTGGGGAAACACAACAGGAGCTCTTGTTCCTATTCGGATTATTTCAACATGGTCAATTTCTCTAAGGTTCTTCAAAATATATTCAAGAATAGTATCATTTATTAGCAACCCATCTCCACCTGAAATGAGCACGTCTCTTACTTCTTCCGTATTTCTGATATAATTTATTGCCGCATCCAATTGTTTTTTCGGAACTCCCATACCGATTTGGCCTGAAAACCTTCTCCTTGTACAATAACGGCAATACATGGAGCATTGATTCGTAACCAGGAACAGCACTCTGTCTGGATAGCGATGAGTTAGACCCGCAACTGGTGAATCCTCATCTTCATGTAACGGATCTTCCAAGTCATATTTTGTTTTTAATATCTCTTTTCCAATTGGAACCGACTGCATCCTAACTGGACAGCGAGGATCATCCGGGTCCATTAGAGAAGCATAATAAGGCGTAATATTTAGTGGGATTGTCTTTGTAGAAATTCTGACTCCTTCTTCTTCTTCTGGAGTCAGATTAATCACCTTTTTTAAATCCTCCAAGGTTCTTATCGTATTCGTTAGTTGCCATAGCCAATCATTCCATTGCTCTTCTGTGACATTCTTCCATAACTCAATATCCTTCCAATGACGAGAAGGTTTATATACAAATGATTTCATGTGAAATCCCCCTCAAACCTATTTAATTATCTAATATGCAATTTTTGTGCCAAAGGGAACAATCGGAAGGGGGATTAGCAGAATGAAACCATTAGTGAATAACACTAAGTTTCCAATAAAAATAGCCTGCTAAAATTTCGGCAGGCTGTGTTACTTTTTTAATTTGTATTGCAGCGTTTGCCTTGGAATACCAAGAATACGTGCCGCTTTTTGGACATTTCCCTCACTTTCGACTAAGGCAGCTTCAATTAACTTATTCTCATATTGTTTTAGCTGTTGTTTTAGATTGCTTCCCGGATGCGAGAGAGAAGATAAGGATTTCTTTAACATTGGAGGCAAGTGGGCTAGAGACAAGACCTCTGTTTCACTGACACTCATCATATATTCTACCGTATGCTTTAACTCACGAACATTCCCTGGCCAGGTATGTGACTTGAATAGTCTTGCAGTCTCTTCCGTGAATCCTACGACGTTCTTCCCCATTTGGTGATTAAAAGTATGAATGAATTTAGCTGCTAAAAACAGAATATCCTCTTGCCTTTGTCTAAGTGGTATTAACTCAAATGTGAGAACATTCAGCCGGTAAAACAAGTCCTCCCTTAACTGCTTTTCCCGGAGTGCTTTTTGTGGGTCGATATTCATAGCAGAGATTACACGGACATTTACCTTTTGCACACTTAAACCACCTACTCTTCTGATCACCCCATCTTCAAGCACTCGCAATAACTTTGCCTGAAGTACCATTGGCATGGCATGCAACTCATCAAGAAATAGCGTTCCTCCGTGTGCAAGTTCAAACAAACCGGGTCGATCAACTGCATCTGTGTATCCCCCTTTGGATGTTCCAAATAGGATACTTTCCAAGAGACTTTCAGGAATCGCTGCACAATTTTGCGCAACGAATGGTCCGTTACAACGTTTTGAAGCTTGATGAATCGCGTGAACAAATAATTCTTTCCCCGTTCCGCTTTCCCCGAAAATCAAAATAGGAGAAGAAGATGGAGCAAGTTTTTCGGCTCTTTTCTTTGTTTGATTAAAGTTATCATTTTTCGTGAGGAGATCTTCAAATGTATAGCTTGCCAGTTGCCCTTCTGCTTTTGCAGTTATTGGTTTAATGCTCCTTTGGATATCAACCAGTTTCTCTGCTAGCTCCTTCAACCTTGTGTAATCCTTCGCAATCTCAACTGCCCCCATAATCTGATCATTCACAACAATAGGGAGGGTCGTATTGACGGTCTCAATACGTTTCCCGTGAAGATTTACAAATGTTTGAGTTTTATTATACAACGGTTTTCTTGTCTTTAAGACGTTTAGGAGTGTACTCGATTTTTCATTTAAGGAGGGAAAGACACTTAAAAGAGGTTTGCCTAATACTTCCTGTTTTTCTAAACCATCATGCTTTGAGGCTACCTCATTATAATAAATTGTAATTCCATCTGTATTGACTGCATGGATGGCCTCATCAATGCTTCCTAGAATGGCACCAAGAAATTCCTCAGTCATTATAGGAATCCTATCCACTGTCTCACCTCGCTCTCTTTCATTATATGTGTGCCGATAAATCGGCACTTATTGCTAAGAATTCGGCATTTTATTGATTTTACCAACCTACATTTAAATGTGTTAAAGCAGATATCTTCCTTATATAAGGAAATTAAATAGTTGGTACAAGGGAAAATATCATGTATGATAAAATTATGAATTTTCAAAACTAACCGTTTATTCAAAATAAAAGAGGTGTAGAAATTGGACCATTATAGTAAAGATGGATGCGACGTTTTTCCCATCATAGTCCCTAATCAAAATTTAAAGACCATAAATTTCTTCTTAGTGAAACACGAAAATGGTCTTTCGTTAATAGATGCAGGTCTTGACGATGAAACATGCTGGAATGCACTTCAAGCAGAACTGGATAAAAATGATCTAAAGTTAGAGGATATAACAGAAATTATCCTCACGCATCACCATTTTGACCACGTTGGGTTAGTAAATCGTATCGTAGCCTTACACCCAATTCCCGTTTTTGCATCGCCTCTTTCGGTTCCTCGCCTCAAAAGAGATCCTGAATTCTTGGAAAATAGAATAAGCTTTTATGATAACGTGTATAAAGAGATGGGTTGTGGTGAACTTGGTGAAAAACAAATCCAATATTTAAGAAAATCGATCAAGAAAAATAAACATCAAGCGATTCAAACTGATATTAAGGAAATCAAACATTCACAGTTTTTACATTATAACGTGCTATCAATACCCGGCCATGCGCCTGATCACATCGCATTTTGGGATAAAAAAAGGAAGTGGCTATTTTCTGGAGATTTGTTACTTGAGCATATTTCAAGCAATGCATTTATTGAACCAGATGCGAATGGGAATCGACTTTATAGTCTTGTGGAGCAAAGAGACTCCTTAATCCAATGTTCTTCCCTTCAAGCTGCTATCATTTTTTCTGGTCACGGTGATATGATTGAAGATCCAAATAGCTTAATTGCCAAAAGGTTGGAACGCATTGAGGACAAAGCACATCGATTTCTCAAGTTGATTCAAAATGGAATAGCAACGGTAAATGACCTTGCTGAAACCTATTATAAAAAGACTTACTATGATCAATTTCCACTTGTCGTCTCAGAAGTGGTCAGCCATTTGGATTATTTAGAGATACAAAGAAAGGTTTCCAAGGATTTCATTAACGGAGTGTGGCATTATTCCCTTCCCAGTAATATTAAAGTCTAACCTCGAGATCCAATAGCAAAATAGCTCACTGAGCACTCACAAAGAGTGCTTTTTTCTTATGGATCTTATTTACTATTCAAAGATAAATCTTTAACCCATATATTCATATCTTCCAACTTATCAAATATATAACAATTGTTGATTAACCTTCCCTGATATCGATAACCAAGCTGTTGCAAGGCAGCATTCATTCCAAACGAAAGAGACCTAGCAATTGAATAGGAACAATAAATCCCCTTCCCCTTTAGCTCCTCTTCAAGCCTGTTGAGTAAAACCTTCATTAATCCGTATTTTCGATGTTCTGTTAGAGTTGCACAATCAGTCAATTCGGCATTTTTATAAAAAACATTAACTTCAGCAGATGCTGCACTGACTATTGTCCCGTCACACTCAAAACCATAGTAAATAGTGCCTTCCTTCATCGTTTTTTTTATATAATTTGGATCGTTTAGCGGTGTGGGATAGATTTGGAAAACCTGCTGATAAAGTTTCGCAAGCCTACTTGCATCCTTCTCCTCCATCTTTTTCAGCGTATACTGTGTTGGTGGATAAACATAGTTGGGTTGACTCTCTAATATAGAAACACTGCGCATAATGGCTTCTTCCTTAAGCCAATGGTTGGTTTCTTTTCGTTGGACGGAATAAAACTTCGTGAAAAACAAACAATCTGAACCAAGAAAATAGCCTTCAATTCGCCCTTCACAGCTGAATCCCTTTTCCAAAAATATTCCAAAGTGCTCCATCCTTGATTTCACAATTAATTTTTCAGCATTGTTTTCTTTTGCAAGGATATCACTCTCAGCAATTATTTTATCGATATTTCCTTGATAATCCTCAATTCTTATCCTACGATTATATGGGTCTAGAAAAACTTCCATTGTGAAATCAGGGTGTTGTTTCTTAATACTTTTACTTTTCTCCATGGATTCACCCCTTTCAAAAGCCCGGCATCTAATGATGTACCAGGCTGTCTCTAAACTTCAACTAATATACTCCTAAGTTGGTTACTGAGTGTAAGCAAGGTGGAAAATAGTAGCCACGCCTTATTCTGTACTACACCATTTCATAATCGCAATCGCTATGATTTCCGCCGCTTCAAATACATCCTTAAGTTCGATATACTCATTGGCATCATGTGCCATTTTCGTTACTCCTGGGCCAAAAACAACAACGGGAACACCACCAACCTTATTTAGTATTCCCCCATCGGTTGCCCAAGGTGAAGCTTCAATAATCGGACTAACGGATTTTACTTCCGTAAAACTTTCACTTAAGACTCTAACTAAATCATGATGGATTTCTAAATCTCCAGGAAGCCAGCTTGCTCCGAACCATTCCACAATTGGAGGGTTCTCCTTAAGCCAAGAATCCCTGTTTGAAGTCTCTTGTATAGCCTGCTCCATTTCTTGTTTCGCATGTTCCATCGTTTCGTCTGGAGCTACGCCCATCCTTCCCTCAATAATGGCTATATCTGGAACTGAGGATGGCCAGCTTCCACTACTAAATTTGCCAATATTAATGGGAATAGGAATCGGAATACTTGAGAAAAGGGAATCTGTGATTCTACTGTTCCTTTTATTCTCCAAATTTCTTATTTCTTGTAATAGGATTTCTCCCTTCTCGATGGCACTGACCCCTTCATACCTTGTTCCACCATGCGCTTGTTTTCCTTTCACTTTAATTCTGAACCACATTGAACCTTGTTGTTTCGGAAAAAATTTCATATTGGTTGGTTCAGGAATAATTGCGCCGTCAGCTTTGTAGCCTCTAAGAACTGCTGCTAGTGTTCCGGCCCCCCCACTTTCTTCTTCTATCACACTTTGAAAAATGACATCGCCCTTCAGGTTAATTCCACTATTAATAATCGCTTCTAATGCTAGTAGTAGAGAAATCGTGCCACCCTTCATGTCCGTTGAGCCTCTACCGTATAGTTTTCCGCTCTCGACATGGCCACTGAAAGGATCATGTTCCCAAGAATTCACATCCCCCACTGGAACAACATCGATATGGCCATTTAGAATAAGGGATTTCCCCCCTCCGGCTCCTTTAAGAATACCCACAGCATTCGGATTGCCTTTAAAGTCGCTCCGATCTGAGCAAAAGACTGGGTGTTTTGTTAACGATTCTTCCCCAATCTCCCAAATGTCCATCGTCATCCCAAGTTCACGACATTTCTCAATGATAATTGCTTGCGCACTGCTCTCCTGTCCTCGGATACTCCCTTCCTGAACAACTCTCTGTAGGTACCTTACTCCCTTACTCTGGTGACGCAAAATATATTCTCTTACCTTTCTTTTCTCCTCCTCCACACAGTTGCCTCCTATCTATCTATTGTCCTGGGGTGTTTCTTAAGGTTTGGTATAAAACTCAGAACATATGTTGGGTTACAACAGAACGAACATCTTAATAGTCAATGACATTTAGCTTTTCCGCTATTAAAATATCACATGCCGTTTTAGAGATAATTTCATCAACAGTGGTGGTGTTAAAGTGCTGAATTAACATAAGCTTCTCATTGATAATCTCAAATACTGCCAATTCAGTTATGATTAAATCTACGCATTTTTTCGCAGTAAGAGGGAGCGTGCACTCTTCTAAGATTTTCGGTTTCCCTGATTTATCTGTGTGGTTCATTAATACAATTAATTTGTTCGCTTTTGATGCCAACTCCATGGCGCCGCCCATTCCTGGCACCTTTTTCCCTGGAATAATCCAGTTTGCTAAATCTCCTCGACTACTTACTTGTAAAGAACCAAGAATAGAAACATCAATTTTCCCTCGACGGATCATGCCAAAGGCTGTCACACTGTCAAAGTAAGAAGCTCCATGAACAACCGTAACTGGAAACCCGCCTGCATTACATAGATTTCCATCTTCTTTGCCTGTAACAGGAGTTGGACCCATTCCAAGGATTCCATTTTCTGCATGGAACATTACCGTCATCGTGTCAGGAAGATGATTGGGCACAAGAGATGGGATACCGATTCCGAGATTAACAACCATTCCGTCAGTTATTTCCTCAGCTGCCCGTTTCGCCATCTTATTCCGAACATCCAGGTTCAAGCCCATAATTTGCGCCTCCTACTTAAACGATGTCTATTTCTACTCCCATGCCCACTTCCAGTTCACTCCACTTGAGAGTATAATCATATCGACAAAAACTCCAGGAGTCACGATTTCCTCAGGATTTAGACTCCCAAGAGGAACAATTTCCTCTACCTCTGCAATCGTGAATTTCCCTGCCATTGCTACGAGTGGGTTGGTATTCCTAGCGCTTTTATCATAGATCAGGTTGCCATAGGGGTCCGCCTTCTTTGCATAGACAATTGAGACTTGAGCAGTTAATGCTGGTTCCACTAAATACGTCCTACCATTTAGCTCTATTCGTTTTTTCCCAGTAGAGACTATCTCGTTGTCAACCCCTACATCTGTTAGTACCGCCCCTAGTCCCATCCCCCCGGCACGAATCCTTTCAACAAGGGTTCCTTGTGGCGAGAATTCAACTTCTAACCGACCTTCGTTCATAAGCCTGCCTGCGATAGGGTTAGATCCTATATGGGAGGCGATGATTTTTCTTACTCTCCCTTGACTTACAATTTTTCCAATACCAATTTGAGGAAATCCGGTATCATTCCCTATTAAGGTCAAGTCCGTTAAATTCTTAGCAATCATTCCTTCTATTAAAGTTGGGGGCGACCCTACACCCCCAAAACCACCAAACATAATGGTCATGCCATCGTGAAGCTGTTCGAGTGCCACATCCAATGAAGCAATCTTATTAAAAGGATTTTGCGACTCTACCATTCTGTGTATACTCCTTCTGTTACTAATTCTTGTTTTACTATTGTAAGGGCCATTTTAAACAAGCTTACAAGCTCCTCTATTTCCCGCTTCGTGACGATAAGTGGGGGAGAAATGATAATAGCATCTCCACTTTTCCCATCCTCCCCTGCTGTAGCAGGATAAAGTAAAAGACCCACATCCTTTGCGGCTCTTACTACCTTTTCCGTCAAATTCAACTCACTTGCAAAGGACTGCTTTGTTTTTGGATTCCAAACAAACTCTATTCCAATTAGCAAGCCCATCCCTCTTACATCCCCAATAAATGGAAAAGTAGTTTTTAATTTTTCAAGTAGATTTTTTAAATAGGTTCCTTTTGCATCAACGTCATCTATAATGTTATTTTTTTTCAAATAATCCAATACACTAAGTGCAACAGCTGAAGATTGCGGATTTGCACTTAAGGTATGTCCGCTCATGATTACTTTAGAGCCTTTTCTTATTGGCTCCATAACCCTTTCCGTTACAAGGGTTGCAGCAATAGGAGCATAACCAGCCCCCATACCTTTCCCTAGGGAGACAATGTCGGGAACAATCCCCCAATGCTCGCTTGCTAACATGGTTCCGGTTCGGCCAAACCCAGTCATAACTTCATCTGCTATAAACAAAATATCATGCTTCTCACATATCTCTTTTATGATTTTATAATAATCCTTGGGTGGAGTTATTGCCCCTCCAGCAGCCCCGACAATTGGTTCTGCAATAAAACCGGCGATGGACCCAGGTCCAATTCTTCTAAAAGCTACATCCAATTCTTTAGCACATTCATAGCCACAGTTTTTAGGGTTTTTATTGTATGGACATCGATAACAGTAGGGTGGTGAAACAACAGGAAAGTCTGCTAATAGTGGAACAAACCTAGATCTTCGGGCAGGATGACCTGACATTGATAAAGCACCAATCGTAATTCCATGATAGCTAACCCATCTAGAAAGTATTTTGGTCTTTAGTGGACGCCCTTTTTCTTGCCAGTGTTGAATAGCAATCTTCATAGCAGTCTCCGTCGCTTCCGACCCACTATTCACAAAGAAACTCCAATTCAGGTCACCTGGCATGGTTGAGGCTATTTTCTCTGCAAGTTTTTCAGCTGCCTCACTAGTGAATTGCGATCTGTAAACAAACGAAACTTTTTTAGCTTGTTCCATCATGGCTTCATTAATTTCTTCGACACCATGGCCAATATTAGCCGTGACCGCACCAGAGGACGCATCAAAATACCGTTTGCCGGCAACATCGAATAAATATACCCCCTTACCGTAATCAATTACCGGGTAGTCTTCATCCAAATCTGGCTTAATCAAATAGGTTCGACCCATTATCTCACTCCGCTTCCCTAAAAAACATGCTAAACCGATATGGTTGTTCTCTAATTTATATGAGAAGAGAGTGGAATTCTTTCTTAAAGATTGTTATAGAATTGACCGTAAAACCAGTAGGCTTGCCCACTTCAGGAAACCAGAACAAATAAAAACTGGCACCCCTTCCTAGGTACCAGTTCATCTTTATTCGAATATTTTGCTTTGATCAATACTTATTTCAATATGATTGCCAACTGCGGTAACAGAAGCTTGTGACCCTATTGGAATCGTTGCAAATGGATGAACATGCCCAATATTTACATTTGCAATGACAGGAATTCCACGAATTTGCTGTTTAGTCGCAATGATTTTTTGCAATGCGGGTTCAGTTATTTGTGAGTTGTTTTGAAATCTTCCAATTAAAACAGCACGAATTCCCTTAGCCTCTGGGAGATGAAGGAGGGATTGAAGTTGTCGCTCAAAAATTCTTGCGTGCGTCTCTTCATCATCCTCAATAAAGAGAATGCTGTTTGCTAATGATGGCATATATTCAGTTCCTTGAAGAAGGTTGATTGTCGAAAGGTTACCTCCAATCAGGTTACCTGTCGCGCTTCCCTCCTGTATAATCGTATAACCATTATTTTGAACAAAGGTCCTTTGATCTTGCTCTAAAAACCATGCGTCATCGGACCACTGTTCCGAAGGTTCAATGTCAAATGGAGCATCATTCGTAACCGCTTCTAAAAAATATCTTAATGTGTATTCAAACCCATGCTTCATCCCAAAGCTAGAAAAATGAGGACCTGAATATGTAATAAGACCCGTTTTATGATAAATAGCCAAAAGGAGCGAAGTAATATCACTATAGCCACAGAGGATTTTGGGATTCTCCACGATTAGTTGATAATCAATATAATCTAAAAGCTGATTGGAATTATAGCCACCTATCGAGGTTAAGATTGCTTTAACATTCTGATCTGCAAAAGCCTCATGCAAATCACTAATCCGTTCTTCAATAGAGGTACTAAAAAATTCATCATGGTTCTCACAATGTCTGCCAAATGTTACATGAAACCCTAGTTCATTCAGGCGATTCATGGCAATATCGATTTGTTTTCCCTTAACAAGTGCCATACTTGTTGACGGAGAAATAATTCTAATTTCGTCACCAGGTTTTAATCTTTGTGGAATCATTTCTTTTCCTTTCCAGGCTAGATATTTATGAAGTATATTCTAATTCATTTTCTTTAGTTTGATAGAGTGGCAGCAAAATCGATACAGTAGTCCCTTCACCACTTTTACTATCAATATCCATTTTGCCGTGATGGCTCTCAACAATGCTATAACATACCATCAATCCTAACCCTGTCCCTTTTTCTTTCGTTGTAAAAAATGGTTGTCCAATTTTGGAAAGAACCTCAGGAGCTATTCCATTCCCACCATCGGTAATTTTAATTTCAACGTTCTTTTCACTTTTTTGAACCGAAATCGTAATTTCGCCACCTTCTTGCATTGCCTCAATTGCATTTTTCAAAAGATTAATAAAAACCTGTTTGAGTTTGTTTTCCTCCCCGTGAATGATAAATGAAGGAATCTCCTCACAATCCTTGCACTTAATTTCAACCCCATATAGATTCGCTTGTGCTTCCATAAGCGTAATGATTTTCTTTAGCACTATTCCAATATTAAGTTCTTTAAAGTCTAATTTTCTCGGCTTTGCTAATAACAAAAGCTCGCTCACAATTGTATTAATCCGTTCAATTTCTGTAATCATGATATCCATATAATCTTGATTGGAATCTATCTTATCGCCTAATAATTGCGTAAAACCTTTCAAACTGGTCAAGGGATTGCGGATTTCATGAGCAATACCAGCAGCAAGTTCTCCGACAACTGTTAATTTTTCCGTTTGGTGCATATATTCTCGGCTTTGCTTCAACTCTGTAATATCTCTCACTAAAATATGTAAACAGGGTTCTCCTTGATAATCAAATGGGATACTTTTGACTTCGACATGAAGGATCTCCCTATTCAAGGTAAGAATTCGGCATTCATAGATATTATGCCCTTCCCTATTTTCTAAGAATATCCTTCGCACTTTATTATGATCTTCAGGGTGGACATAATCAAATAATGAACGATTTTGAACCTCTTCTTTTGATGCCGCCTTTAACAGTTTAACAGCTGTTTGATTAACAAATGTGGGTTTTTCATGACTTTGTTTTGTCAAAATAATGGCTTCTGGAGATTCCTCAACCAACCTACGATATTTTTCTTCACTCTCCAAAAGCTTATGATTTATGGTAGTTAATTCATCTGTCCTTTTGATAACAAGAGCTTCTAGCATTTCTTCATTTTTCTTTAATGCTTGATTTGCTTTCTCCAACTCTCTTGTTCTGGCAATAATAATTTTAGCTTGTTCTTCTACTTTTTTCTGATTTAAAAATAAGGATACAAATCCATTCACCTTGCATTTCAAAATAGTGGGATCAAATGGTTTAATGATATAATCAATTGCTCCCACTGAATAACCTTGCATTACGTTCTCATTGGTCTGACTTAACGCCGTCACAAAGATAATTGGGACATCCTTCGATTTTTCTCGCTTTCTTATCATTTTAGCTGTGTCAAATCCATTCATATCAGGCATTTGAACATCCATAATAATAACCGCAAATTCTTCTCGTAGGATACATTTCAAGGCGTCATTCCCAGAATGAGCTTTAACTAAGCGGTAATTAGGGGAAGTGAGAACCGCTTCCAGTGCAAGTAAATTTTCTTCTCGATCATCAACTAATAAAATATTGACCATTTGATTGTCCATTTTTCTCACTGCCCTCCTTTCATTCTCCGATAAATTCTTTCTTCGTCATCAATCGGATGATAGTACTGTTCATTATTTGGAAAAGAAAGTCCTTCTCGATTTCCCAAAGCCAAAAATCCATTTGAACTTAAACTATTAAGAAACAGTTGATGAACCCTGTCTTGTAATTCTCGATTAAAATATATCAGCACATTCCTACATACAATGAGATGAAACTCATTAAAAGACCCATCGGTGACTAAATTATGTTGAGCAAACACAATATTCTTGGATAGTTCTTGATGAAATATAGCATGATTGTCCCGGACGGTATAGTATTCAGAAAAGTCGTTTCTTCCATCCGAATGCACATAATTACTCGTATAGCTCTTCATTTTATGAAGTGGAAAATACCCAAGCTTGGCTTGTTTAAGGACATGATTATTCATATCCGTCGCATAAATCCTTGTTTTATTCAATATTCCTAATTCATGAAGTAGGATAGCCATAGAATATGCTTCTTCACCAGTTGAACATCCTGCATGCCAAATTCTAATACTTGGGAAATGCATTACCTTAGGTATCACCTTTTGTCTAAGTGCTTTAAAGAAGGTTGGGTCTCTAAACATTTCTGTAACATTGATGGAAAAATCAAGGTACAATTTTTCCATCATCAAAGGGTCATGTAAAACGTTATTTAAGAGGGCTGTGATAGATTCGAGTCTTTCCCTTTGAATTCGATACCAAACCCTTCTTTGAATCGAAGATAATGAATAATTTCTAAAATCATATCCATAGTATCGATAAATTCCTTCTAGCAAGAGTTCCAATTCTACTCTTTCTAAATCTGTACTCGTGCTTTGGATTAGATTTTTTTCATTACTAAGAATGCTATCAATGGCTAAAACCCCCTGCTTCTTAATAGGCTGTTTCCGTAAAGATTGTAGTTAAAATCCTAAAGGCGATTTTAACTTAAAATATATTATTGTCCGTCGCAGGAAGTTTGCACGCTATTTTCTCCTATTCCAAGGCTATTTTGTAGTCCAACAAAGCCTAATCCTACCTATTTTTAACCAAAATTAACGAATTTCGAGAAAATGAGTCTATTTATATAACCATACCTTTAGTAGAGATAGCAGTTGTTCTAGATTTACCGGCTTGCTAATATAATCTGAGGCACCAGCTTTCAAACATTTTTCCCGATCATCCTTCATTGCTTTTGCCGTTAAAGCAATAATCGGTAATTGCTCGTATTTATTTATGGCGCGTATCCTTTTGATGGCCTCATATCCATCCATCTCGGGCATCATAATATCCATAAGAATTAGTTCAATCTCTGAAGTCTCCTCCAAAGTCATTAAAGCTTCTTTACCATTCTCAGCAAATAAAACCTTAATCCCGACTTCCTCAAGTACAGTTGTTAGTGCAAATACATTCCTCATATCGTCATCTACCAAGAGAACACTTTTACCAGAAAGGATATCTTCTTTTCCCTCATAAACATCTTCCGTCACCAAAAAGAAATCAGAGTTAGAACTAGTAGCAGAGGAACTTTCTTCAACTGTTGCAGCAACTTCTTGGTTCGCACCACTTGTCGTCATTCTTTCATTGAGATTAAGAGGTAAGAAGAAAGTAAATGTACTTCCTTGACCTTCAACACTCTCAACTGAAATCGACCCTCCTACAAGGTCAGCCATTCCTTTACTAATTGAAAGCCCCAACCCAGTGCCACCAAACCTCCGGCTGGTTGTGCCATCCGCTTGTTGAAACGCTTCAAAGATTAAGTCTTGTTTCTCATCAGATATTCCGATACCCGTGTCACTGACAGCAAAAGCGATGACATCGTTTTTTTCTAGATTAGGTTTAAATACCCTTAATTTCACACTTCCTATTTCGGTAAATTTTATTGCGTTTGACACTAAATTTTTGATAACTTGATAGATTTTCTGTTCATCTGAGTAAAAAATTGCCGGTACATCTTCTTCAATACTAACCTTCAAATCAATCCCCTTTTTTTCTGCAAGGGCACTAAATTGGTTATTAACGAAGGATACTACGCCCCTTATGTCTATTTCCCCAATATTGAAATCAAGTTTACCTGATTCAATTTTTGACAAATCTAATATATCGTTGATTAATTCTAGAAGGTCCTTTCCAGATGAATAAATCGTATTAGCGTATTCCGTTTGCTTATCTGTTAAATTTCCTTCCTTGTTTTCAACCAGGATTTGAGCTAATATCAATAGACTATTTAACGGTGTTCGAAGTTCATGAGACATATTCGCTAGAAATTCTGACTTGTACTGCGAACTAAGCAATACCTGTTTGGTTTTCTCCTCAAGAGCTGCCTTTGCCTGCTGTAAATCACTTGTCCGCTTTTCAGACTGACGATATTGTGACTCTAATTCTTCATTCATTGTTTTTAATTCTTCTTGTTGTAATTGTAATTCCTCTGACTGATTTTGTAGCTCATCGTTCAAAGATTTGGTTTCATCTAAAAGCTGTCTCACCTGCATCTGCCTTTGAATCCGATTAATAATGCTCCCTAATTGATCACTAGTTTGCTGAAGGAAGCTTTCGTGTGTACTCGTAAAATCATATAAGCTGGCGAGTTCAATGACCGCAAGTATTTCTCCATCAAGCTTAATTGGCAAGATTAACATGCTCCGTGGTTTTGTTTCCATTAACCCTGAGGAAATCCTAATAAAATCCTTAGGAATATCAAAAAGTCTTATCGGCCTTCCATCCTGCAAACATTGACCTAACAAACCCTCGCCTATTTCTATTTCCTCTTTTGCCTTGTCATTTGCATAGGAAGCTAGTTTTTTTAGATATGGGCGTTTTTCCTTTACTATTTTCAAGTAAATCACACCAGAGCTAGCGTTAACTGCAGGGATAATGGCTTGAATGTATTCCTGCCCAAGACTGGTTATGTCATGTATTTCTTGAGAAAGCATTGATAGCTCAGCAAGTTGTGTTTTTATCGCATTTTGATTTTCTATACTCTCCTTATAGATCCGTTCTTTTCGTTCGTGACTTTCTAATTCCCCTGCCATTTCGTTATAGGCATTTGCAATCTCACCTAATTCGTCATCCTTTGTAACGATTATGCGTGGTAGCTGCTCCGAGCCATTTCCCACACTTTTCATCACTTCCTTAAGCTTTTTTAGCCTAGTAGTAATTGTTTTAATTGACCAATAGGACAAAGCAATTCCGATAATAATTCCTAAAGCTATTGATAGAATCCCTGTATTTACTGCAGCATTCAATCTTTGCTCTGTTTCTTCAATTGTATTGTCCATAATTGTTTCTTGATTCTCTATTAAAATTGTAATATTTGATAGAATCTTATCCCTACTCTGTCTAGCAGTACGAAGGGAATCTTCTATATTTTCTAATTCCAATTTTTTCTCATCAATTTTATCAATATCCTCTTCGAAACTTTCTATCTGTAGTTTCAATTTAATAAAGTCTTTCTTTTCTTGTTCTCCAGAACTGATTTCAAGCAGTGTATCCATATTCTGCTGAAGATCAAACATAATTTCATGAATTGATTTTAGGTTATTATCAGTCGCCGAAACATATTCTCCCTCTAAATCTGCATGAACATAAAAAGCATCTTCTCGGATTTCATTAAGAAGTTTGATTTTTTGATAACGCTCTTTTACAAGCTCCTTAACATCTTCTGACTGTTTACTCTGAATATTAATATTAACCAAGAGCAGGATCGACATCATCACAATGATAATTCCAAAACCAACATATAACCTAGTAGCAAATTTCATTTTTCAACCCTCTTAATTGGATAATTACATCCATTTTTGTAAAAGATTCTGATTTATATATAAGCTTTTTACTAGGGGATGTCAATCAAATTCTTAATTCTATGATATCAAACATTTTGAAGTATCTACCTTATTATTTATTTTCATAAGCAAAAAAAAATTGTCCGGGAGACCGGACAATTTTTTATCTATATTACCAATTTCCACAGCTACATCCAATAATGATAAGCAAAATAAATAGTACCACGACTAAAACAAATGTGTTATTAGTCCCCACACCTGCTACACCGGCATAAGGATACCCACCGCAATAACCATAGTCGGCAACAGGTGACATAGGTGCAGGTTGATTTGCATAATGATGCATGAAACATCTCTCCTCTTTACTATATTTCTTACACTTCTACCTTATGCCGTGGGTACTTGACCTGTTTGTGCATTCGCCTATATTTCTTCACAACACCATTCCAAACAAAAAAGGTGAGTTCCTGAATAGGTAACTCACCTCAGTTTGTAGACAAAAAGGGGTTCGGAATGGTCTCATTCCGAACCTCTTCTCGTTTTTTTAGTGGATATTATTGAGTTTTTATAATATAACGGACTTTCGTAACCCAATTTCTAGCCCACTACCGGACCTTACCATGTCCAGGTGGCCATCTTTTTCAGATTCAATGCAGCGAAAGTAAGCATCGCCTGCATCGACAATTTTTTAAGTCCCCTTAGGGTTGTCCAACGCATGCCATGCTTTTCTTTCGCATCTGC
>Ga0182742_1003040_pt1 | contig 17173 bp, 17 predicted proteins | sample eDN5th37CBELigMG_FD_128880 | JGI IMG/M metagenome (GOLD analysis project Ga0182742, IMG submission 128880) | Enriched Miracle-Growth compost microbial communities from Emeryville, California, USA - eDNA 5th pass 37_C BE-Lig MG (version 2)... ...
ATGGTCCATAACGGCATCGAGTACGGCCTGATGCAGGCCTATGCCGAGGGCTTCGACGTGCTGCGCCACAAGAACAGCGTCGAGCTGCCCGAGGAGGAGCGCTACGAGCTGAACCTTGCGGACATCGCCGAAGTCTGGCGCCGCGGCAGCGTGATCACCTCCTGGCTGCTCGACCTGAGCGCTGCGGCCCTGGCGAAGGAGCCGGACCTCGGCAGCTTCACCGGCGAGGTCGCGGATTCCGGGGAGGGTCGCTGGATGATCAACGCCGCCATCGAGGAGGCGGTCCCGGTCAACGTGCTCTCCGCCGCCCTGTTCGCCCGCTTCCGCTCGCGGGAGGAGAACACGTTCGGCGAGAAGCTGCTCTCCGCCATGCGCCTGGGCTTCGGCGGTCATGTGGAGAAGGCGGGGCCGGGCGGGCTGCCCACGCGTACTGGCCCCGCGGACGACCGCTAGGCGAGCCTGGGCTACGGGAGTCTGGCCGCCTGCTCTGCCAGCACCGCCGGCAGCACATAGTTGTCGAGGATGCCTGCGGTGATCTCGCCTTCATTTTCGATGCCACGCTTGATGTACGATCCGCCGGTGACGACGACCACGAGATCGGACGAGGGAACGATGAAGATGCGCTGCCCGCCCAGTCCTCTGGCCTCGACCCTCTCGACGACCTTCTCGCCGACCACCGACAGGCCGGTCCACCACTGGTAGCCATAGGACGAGGACACGCGCGGCTTGGCCGATTCGTGCAACCAGGTGGCAGACACGATCTGGCGGCCGTGCCACTTGCCGTCGTCGAGGTAGAGCTGGCCGAGCTTCGCCATGTCGCGGGGACGCAGGCGCAGGCCGGAGGCCGCCGCCAGATGGCCATTGGGCATCCGGATCCATTCCACGTCGGTGATGCCCAGCGGCGCGAACAGCGCCTCGCCGGCGAACTCGTCGACCGGCTGCTTCACCACCGCGCGCAGAATTCCTTCCAGCAGCTGCGTGTCGCCGCCGCTATAGTTCCAGACCACATCAGGTGGGCTCCGGACCGGCTGTTCGAGGACGTAGCGATAAGGATCCTCGGCCTCGGCCATCAGGCGCTCGCTGTTGTCCGGGTCGGTGTAGGGCAGGTGCTCGTTCCAGGCGCGGCCGGAACTCATCGCCAGGAGATGCCGGAGCAGGACGCGGTCCTTTTCCGGCGTCCTGAGCGAGGCGTACTCGGGAAAGAAGTCGAACACTGGCTGGTCCACGCCGGCAATGAGCTGGCGATCGATGGCGATCCCGACCAGCAGCGAGATGACGCTCTTGGTGACGGACCGGACGTCGTGCCGGACGGTCGGCCCGTGCCTGGTCACCCCGAGTTGCACGCCCCAGCGCTGGTCGTCCCCATCCAGGTACTTCTCGAACACGAGCCGGCCATCCTGGACGACCACGACTCCATGGATGTTGTCCTGGGGCGAGCTGTCCAGATACCGGGCCAGCTCACACAGCTTGCTGGCCTGCATGCCCGTGGCAGAAGGCTCGGCGATCTCCCAGCCATCGTCACCGGATACCGGCGCGCCGCATGCCGGCACTTCTTTCTCCTGCGCATGCAGACGAAGGGGTGCGAGCGCTGACGATCCACCGATCAGCAGCGCCGCGGCCATTGCTGCCCGGATCAGGTGCTGCGGCCAGCATGTCCTCCACGCATTCGGGATGACCAGCGCGCATTGCCATGCCATCTGGGCGGCTCCCACCGTCAGATCTGCGGTGCCGGCCATCCTACCAGATCGGGCGTGGAATCCCGATGGTGTTCAACACTGCCCGGGACGTCGCGTCAGCGGAGGCTCACACCTCCACCACCACGTACTCGCCCTCCACCGAGACCGGGAAGGTCTCGGCCCGGTAGGGCCCCTCCACCACCCGCGCCCCCGGCTCGACCGAGACCGCGTAGTTGCGCACCCGCATCTTCACCGGGTCGCAGTAGGACTTGCCGGTGCGCAGGTCGAACTCCCAGCCATGCCAGGGGCAGCGGACGATCTCGCCCTGCCGGCTCAGGCTGTAGCGGCCCGGCCCGTCCGAGCCAACCAGGCTGGTGAGCTTGCCGGTGCACAGGCTGCCGCCCTCGTGCGGGCACTTGTCGTAAAGGGCGAAGAACTCGCCCTTCACATGGAAGATCGCGATCGGCCGGCCGTTGATCTCGACCAGCTTGCGACCGCCGTCGGGAATCTCGGCGGCGGTCGCGACAACGTGTTTGGCCATGTGTCAGAGGCGGAACAGCTTGCGGGCGTTTTCCGAGCAGATCGCACGGGTCTGCTCCGGCGTCAGCCCGCGCGGCAGGGCCCGCGCCGGATCGTCGAAGTCCCAATGCGGATAGTCGGTGGCGAACAGGAGCCGGTCCATGCCCACCTGCTCCATCAGGTCGATCAGCTGGCGCGGGCTCTCCGGCTCGTCCATCGGCTGGGTGGTGATGTAGAGCTGCTCCCTCAGATACTCCGAGGGCGGGCGCTTGAGGTGCGGGACCTCGGCGCGCAGCCGCGACCAGTGCTTGTCGAGCCGCCAGGACAAGGCGGCGAGCCAGCCGAAGCCGCCCTCGATGTTGATGAACTTCACGTCCGGGAAGCGTTCGAACACGCCTTCCAGCACGAGGCTCGCGACCACCGACTGGCAGGCCGCCGAATGGCCGGTCGTTTCCTCGAGATAGTAGGACGGCCAGCCGGTGCCGCTCACCGGAAAGCCGCTATAGCCGAACACGTGCATCGCCACCGGCAGCCCGTGCCGCTCCGCCGCCTCGTAGATCGGCCAGTAGCGCTTGCGGCCGAGCGGCTCGTTGGTGCGGGTCAGGAGCAGGATCTGGGCGAAGCTCTTGTCGCCGGCCCGCTTCTCGATCTCGGCCACCGAGGATTGGGGGTCCTCGTAGGAGACCAGGATCGAGGCCTTCAGCCGCTTGTCCCGGTGCGCCCAGGCATCGAGCTGCCAGTCGTTGACGGCACTCACCATCGCCGTGGTGAATTCCGGGTCCTGGTCGGCCTGGCCGCTGGGATAGAGCGGCCCCATCATGGCGTACTCGACGTCGTAGGCGTCCAGATAGTGCTGCTGGGTGAAGGCCAGGTCGCTGCCCGGCTGGCTGCCGTCCGGCCCCCAGGCATCCCGCCGCGCCGCCCGCGGTGCTGCCTTGGGATAGGGGTCGCCGTTGACGAAGGCATGGCGCGGCCGGAGCCCGTAGGTCTGGATCCGCTCCCACCAGCGCTTGCTGAGATAGGGCTTCAGCTCATCGATCGTCTTCACCGTCGGGTGGAAGTCGCAGTCGATGATGCTCAGCCGCTGCGGCTTGGCCCGCACGGGGGCCGCGGGTGCCGCGGTCTCCGTCTGCGACCGATCAAGAACCTCGAGGGTCATATCGTGCCTCCCAGACGAGGATAGGTAGCGAGCGGATTGTCGACCATGATCTTGCGCTGCAGCTCCTCCGAAAAGCCAGCAGGCATCAGGTCATCACCGTCGAACTGCCAGTGAGGATAGTCCGACGAGTACAGGAGTAAATCTTCCGAGCCCAGATGATCGAGCACGCGGGCTACTTCAACCGGATCCTGCGGCGCATCGAAGGGCTGCAGGGTCAGCCGGAAATGCTCCCGGACGATCTCGAGCGGCGAGCGGTCCACCCACGGCACCTCGATGCGCAGGCCGCGCCAGCCCTTGGAAAACCGCCACAGGAAGGTCGGCAGCCAGGTCACCCCGGATTCGGCCAGCACCACCTTTAGCTTGGGGAATTTCTGGAAGACGCCGTGGCTGATCAGGCTCGCGGTCTGTGCCTGGAAGGCCTGAGTCTGAACGACATAATCCTCGACATGATAGGTGGGCCACCCCGACGCGGTGACCGGATGGCGGTACGCACTACCCAGATGGACGCAGATCGGCAGACCGTGCTTCTCGGCGGCCCGGTAGATCGGCCAGTGGAAGCTCTTGCCCAGCGGCAGCTCGCCCATCACCAGGACCAGCACCGAGACGAAGCGCTTGTCCCCTGCCCAGCGCTCGATCTCGTCGACCGCCAGCTCCGGGTTCTGCACCGGCACCACGATGGACGCGCGCAGGCGCGGCTCCTTGTCCAGCCATTCCGCCGCAATCCAGCGATTGACGGCGGTGGCGAACGCGGCCGCCATGTGCTCGTCATTGATCATCTGCACGCCGTAGAGGCAGTTGCAGATCGCGATCGCCGGGTCCCAGCGGTCGAACAGTTCCCGCTGGATCCGCTCGACGCTCTCCGCCGCCCTGCCCTTCTTGTCCCGCCATTCCGGCCGGGCGTTGATCGGCGCCATCAGGGGGAAGCTGCGGTTCTCGAACGTCTCGATGCCGCGGACGTCCACCATCTCCTGCCAGTAGGGGTCGAGATAGGGCACCAGTGCCTGCATGCTCGGCACGTTCGGATGGACGTCGCAGTCGATGGCCCCGCTGGCCCGCATCGATTCCTCCATGATCTCAGCCCTTCACCGCGCCGAATGCCAGGCCGCGCACCAGGTGGCGCTGCAGCGCCATCATGAACAGCACGATCGGCAGCATGATCCCGATCGCCGCCGCGGCAGACAGCGACCAGTAGTTCAGGTCCTCCGCCCCGTACTCGGCGATCGCCACGGGCAGGGTCTTGGTGTTCGGCCCGGTCAGCACCAGCGCGAACAGGAACTCGTTGTAGGCCAGCAGCAGGCTGAACAGGCAGGTGATCCACAGACCTGGCCGCACGACCGGCAGGGCCACCTGGTAGAAGACCTGCCACAGATTGCAGCCGTCGATGCGGGCCGCCTCGTCCAGCTCCAGCGGCACGTCCATGAAGAAGCTGCGCATCATCCAGATCGTGAAGGGCTGGTTGATCGCGACCAGCGCCATGATCATGGCGGGAAAGGTGTCGATCAGGTTGAGCCACTGGGCCAGCACGAAGAACGGGATCGCCAGCAGGATGTGCGGGAACATCCGCATCGCGAGCAGGCCGAACAGGATGCCCCGCGAGCCGCTGCCCCGCATCCGGGACAGCGCGAAGGCGGCCATCGTTCCGATCGGCACGGAGATGCACACGACCGAGACGGCGATGATCGCGCTGTTGATCAGGAACTGCCAGAACTGCTTCTCGACCCAGACCTGGTAGTGGAACTCGAAGGTGGGCGTGAAGATCAGCTAGGGCGGCACCGAGAAGGCATCCACCGGCAGCTTGATCGAGGTCATGAACGCCCAGATGATCGGCGTCAGGTTGACCACGGTGAAGGCGCACAGCGCCAGGAACAGGAGCGTCTGGGACGCACGCGAGGGCCGCATCAGAAGGCTCCCTTGTCGCGGCGGTAGAGCACCAGGATCAGGAGCCCGATCGTCAGCGCCGAGAGCAGCAGCGTCATCACCCCGAGTGCGGAAGCCTTGCCGATCTCCAGCAGCCGGAAGGCCAGGGCGTAGGTGTACATGGTGAGCGTCTCGGTGGCGGTGCCGGGCCCGCCCGCGGTCAGCACGTAGATCTGATCGAAGAACCGGAAGGCATCCATGATCCGGATCGCCAGCACGAACAGGATGAGCGGCTTGATCGCCGGCACCATGATCTTGGTCAGGATCGTCCAGTTGCCGGCCCCGTCCATCTGCGCCGATTCGATCTGGCTGTTGTCGACCGTGTTCAGGCCGGCATAGAGCACCAGGATCATGAAGGGCGTGAACTGCCAGGCATCCGCCAGGATCACGGTGAACCGTGCCCAGCCGGGCGTGCCCAGCCAGTCCGGCGGGAAGATGTTGAAGCTCATGATGATGGCGTCGAGCAGGCCCCAGCGCCCGGTGAAGATCCAGCGCAGGAACAGGGCCGCCACCACCGGCGTCACGATGTGCGGCAGGAACATCAGGAGGTTGAGGGGCTTCACCCCGAAGGTGAGCTTGTAAAGCCCGAACGCCACCGCCAGGCCCAGCACGAACTCGAGGCCGACGGCGCCGGCCACGATCAGCACGGTCTTGCCGATCGAGCCCCAGAACCGCTCGTCACCGAACAGCGCCACATAGTTGCCGAAGCCGATGAAGGTCGGCGGCTGGCCGCCCAGGTAGTAATTGAAGAAGCTCAGATAGATCGCGTAGCCGAGCGGGTAGAGCAGCACCAGCGAGATCACCAGCCCGCTTGGTACGAGGAAGAGCCAGAGGCCCCGTTGAGTCTGCATGTCGGGTCGAGTCTTCCGGATCGATGGCGTTCAGGTTGCGATCAGCGGTAGTAGCCCCGGCTCTCCAGCAGTTGCGTGGTTTCCGCTGCCGCCGCGTCGAGCGCCGCCTTGACCTCCATCTCGCCGGCCACCGCCTGCAGGATGCGCCGGGTGATGAACTCGCCAGCCTCGTAGAACTCCGGCAGTGGCGGGGTCGGCACGGCGGTCTCCAGGGCAGCTAGGATGCCCGGATACTGGCGGAACTGCTTGACGAGCTCCGGGTCGCGCAGGACCGAATCGCGCGGCGGCACCAGCATGGCCGCCCCCTCGCGCATGTTCGCCGCACTCGACGAGGTCGCGAGGATCCGGAACAGCAGCTCGGGATCCTGCTTGGTGAAGGCGCTGATCGCATAGCCGTCGGTGGCGGTCCGGGTATGGCCGCCCGGTGCCGCCGCCCAGTCGATCAGGTCGACCACGCGTGACTTGGTCGGGTCGTCCATGGCCGCGGTGCGGCTGGCCCATTGCAGGCCCATCGCCGCAAGGTCCTGCTGCAGGGCCAGGGTGCATTCGTCGTTGGCGGCGGTCGCATAGCCACGCTGCGCGTAGCCGGTCACCTCTTTCAGCGCCTCGATCGCCTTGACGCCGTTCTCGCTGTTGAAGACCGGCCGCCAGTCCTGGTCGAACCAGCCGTCGCCGATCGTGTTGAGGTACCAATGGACCTCGTTCATCGTCGCATCGATCGGCTTCAGGCACTTGATCGTGCCGGCCCGCATCGGCGTGTTGAACTCCTTGGCCAGCTCCACGTACTCGGCCATGGTGGCAGGCGGCTGCTTGCCCGCTTCCTGAAACAGGTCGCGGCGGTAGAAGAACAGCATCACGTTGACGTTGTGGGGCACGCAGTAGAGCTTGCCCTCGTAGCGGTAGGGCGCCAGCGCCCGTTCCGGAAAGTCGGCGAGATCGTACTCGTCGCTGAACTTCGCCCAGAGGTCGTCCAGCGGCATCAGCCAGCCGTTCTTGGCGTATTTGTGGACCGTGGTGTCGTTGGCATAGACGATGTCGAGCGTGTCCGCCTTGGACGACAGGCCGATCGTCGCCAGCTCGTTCGCCTTGTCGAACGGCATGAGCTGGGTGTTGACCTCCACCCCCTCGACTGCCCCGCGCATCTTCTCGGCATAGAACTCGAGTGCCGGAAAGCGGTGGCTGATCATCTGGACGGGCGCCTGGGCGCGGGCGGTGCCACCCGCGAGCGCCGTGGTGGCCGCCGCTGCGCCGAGCACACCCAGCGCCCGCCGACGGTCCAGATCGAATCCCGGCATAGTGCTTCCCTGATCGGTTCGTTGAAGGCCTGATCGGTCCTGGACCGCGCTCAGTTATAGTAGCCGCGGCTCTTCAGAAGCTGTTCCGTCTCGCCGGCCGCCGCATCGAGCGCCGCCTTCACTTCCATCTCGCCGGCCACCGCCTGCAGGACGCGGCGGGTGATGAACTCGCCCGCTTCGTAGAACTCAGGGAGCGGCGGGAATGGCTGGGCGGTCTCGAGCGCTGCCAGGATGCCCGGATAGTGCCGGAACTTCTCGGCGAATTCCGGATCGCGCAGCACCGATTCCCGGGGCGGCACCATCAGCGACGCCGCTTCGCGCTGGGTGGCGTCGCTGGACGAGGTCGCGATGATCCGGAACAGGAGGTCCGGGTCCTGCTTGGTGAAGGCGGAGATCGCATAGCCGTCGCCGGACAGCCGGGCATGGCCACCAGGTGCCGCCGCCCAGTCGATCATGCCGACCACCCGCGACTTGGCCGGGTCGTCCATGGACGCGGCACGGGTCGCCCATTGCAGGCCCATCACGCCGATGTCCTGCTGGTAGGCCAGCGAGCACTCGTCGTTGGCGGCGGTGGCGAAGCCGCGCTGGGCGTAGCCGGTCACCTCCTTCAGCGCCTCGATCGCCGCCACGCCCTTCTCGTTGTTGAAGACCGGCTTCCACTGGTCGTCGAACCAACCGTCGCCCAGGGCATTGATGAACCAGTGCGCCTCGTTCAGCCCTGCATCCACCGGCTTCAGGCAGTTCACCGAGCCGGCGCGCATCGGCGAGTTGAAGTATTCGGCGAGCTCCTGGTACTCGGCGATCGTCTTGGGCGGCTGCTTGCCCTCCGCGTCGAACAGGTCCTTGCGGTAGAACAGCATCATCACGTTGATGGTGTGCGGCAGGACGTAGAGCTTGCCCTCGTAGCGGTAGGGGGCCAGCCCGCTTTCCGGGAAGTCGCCGAGGTTGAACTCCTCCTTGTACTTCTCGAACAGGTCGTCGAGCGGCATGAGCCAGCCGTTCTTGGCGTATTTCTGCACCGTGCTGTCGCTGGCATAGACGATGTCCAGCGTGTCGGCCTTGGACGAGAGCGCGATGGTCGCCAGTTCGTTGGCCTTGTCGAACGGCATGAGCTGGGTGTTGACCTCGACCCCCTCGACGGCCCCCCGCATCTTTTCGGCGAACAGCTCCAGCGCCGGATAGCGGTGGCTGATCATCTGGACGGGTGCCTGGGCACGTGCCCGCCGCGGGGTCAGGACCGACGCGGCGGCAGCGGCGCCGAGCGATTGCAACGTGGTCCGCCGACTGAGGATCGGCTGGGTCATCTGAAGGCTTCCCTGCTTATGCGCTGCTCTCGCCGGCAGCTGCAGGGAAGCCTCTTGTATGGTAGTGGGCTTGTCAAGCGCCGGAAGGGCGCATTGCTCAGGCCGTGTAGAAGCCCAGCAGCTCTTCGCTGTTCACCACGTGGCAGTAGATCATGTTGATGATCTCCAGCTCGCGGTCCTGCAACTCCATGGTGGCCGCGGCACAGCAGTCCTCAACCACCACCACGTTGAAGCTCTCGTCGGACAGGCTCCGCACCGTCGAGGAGACACACTGGTCGGTGAAGATCCCGGTCGCCACCACGTTCCTGATGCCCATGTTGGCGAGCAGGATGCGCAGATTGGTGCCGGTGAGCGCGCTGTCGGTGGTCTTCTCGACCACGATGTCGTCGCCCTGCGGCGCCAGTTCGTCGACGATCTGCCCCTCGTCCTCGTTGCGTGGCAGGAGCAGGTAGTTGAAGCCCGGCCGCTTCTGGCTGAGCGAGCGGTCGCGCCCGTCGTTCTTCAGGCAGGCGATCCGGGCATAGATCACCTCGACGCCGCGCTCCCGGCTGTCCTCGATCAGCCGGCGGATGTTCGGGATCACCACCTCGTCCATGCGCCGGAAGAAGGGCTGCCAGGCCTCGTTCTCGACCGGGTCCGGCTTCGGCTTGAGATAGGTCTTCTGCACGTCGATCACGAGCAGAGCCGTTTCCTTCGGGTCCAGGACGATGTCGTCCGGCTCGGGCGCATTGGCGTAGTAGAAGGAACGGTGGCGGGTCTTCCAGCTCACGGCGGGGCTCTCCTGGTGAAGCGGCGCAGGATCAGCGGACCGATCTCGGTGGCGGCGAACAGGCCACCGGGCCGCAGGAACATCACGGCCATCATCGCCAGCGCCAGCACGATCTCGGTGACGCCCACGACCTGGTCGGCAAAGGCACCCGACGCGTTGAGCGCGGTCTCCAGCGCACGCAGCCCCTCGAACAGCAGGGCGATGAGGAAGGTGCCGATCACCGCACCGCTCACCGTGTTCATCCCGCCGATCACCAGCATGCCCAGGATCACGAAGGTTTCCTTCAGGTAGAAGGCCTTGGGCGAGAAGGAGGTGACGAAGTGGCCCCAGAGCGCCCCGCCGATCCCGGCGATCAGCGCGCTCAGGATGAAGGCCTGCCAGCGCAGCGCCGGGATGCCGGCCCCCATCGCCGCGGCGGCCCGCTCGTCGTCGCGGGACGCGCGCAGCAGCAGGCCGGTGCGCGATTCCTTGAACGCCAGCGCCACGACGATCACGACGGCGGCGATACCTGCGGTGAGCGGCAGGGTGGTGGCCTTGGGCAGGCCGAACAGGGTGCGCGGCCCGTTAGTGACCGCACTCCAGTGTTGCAGGACGGTGTAGATCACCACCAGCAGGGCAAAGGAGGTGATCACCGCCGGCGCGTCGGACAGGCGCATCAAGGGATAGGCCACGAGCGCGGCGACCACGGCGGCGACCACCCCGCCCAGGAGGATGCCGACCATGGGCGTCACCTGGATCTGGGCCAGCACCCCGTACAGGTCAGGCAGCGCCATGCCACGCATCTGCACCGGGATGGTCAGCACCGCCGAAGCATAGGCGCCGATCCCCATGAAGCCGATATGGGCGAACGACAGGATTCCGGAATTGCCGGTGAAGGTCTGCAGGCCCACCACCAGGACCAGGCTGATGGCGAGCGCCGTGGCGATCCGCTCGACCACCCGCGAGCCCACGAGCTGCGGGACCAGCACGAGCAGGCCGACCAGGCCCAGCAGGATGACGAGGGTCAGGATGTTGGCGGGTTTCACGCGCTTCAGGTCCGCTGGCCGGTGGCGGGACCGCGGATCAGGCCCTCGGGTCGCCAGAGCAGGATGAGGATGACGAGGGTGAAGGTGAAGGCGTCGCGGAACTGCAGGAGGTCCTGGGTCAGGAGATAGTTCAGCGCCGTGTTGATGAAGGCCAGGAGGAAGCCGCCCAGCACTGCCCCCTGCAGGCTGCGCATCCCGCCGATCACGGTGGCGATGAACGCCACCAGCAGCGGCTCCAGGCCGACGCCCGGCGTGACCGAGCCGATCCGGCCGATCCAGAGCAGCGACACCACGCCTGCGAAGAAGCCGCTGATCGCGAAGGCGGTGGAGATGATCAGGTTGGCCGGCACGCCCAGCATCCGCGCCATGCGGAACTGGGTGGCCGCCGCCCGCATCGCGATGCCCAGCACCGTGCGCTTCATGAGGAAGGCGAACAGCAGGAGCAGGCCGATCGAGGCCACGATGGTGATCAGGTTGCGCGCCGGGATCAGGATGCCGCCGAACGACACGGTCTGCGAGAACAGGTCGGGCAGCGGCACGTTGCGCGGCCGGGGCGAGATGAACAGCAGGGCCGCGTTCTGCAGGATGGTCGAAAACGCGAACGAGGTGATCAGCACCGCGGTCACGGACTTGGCCCGAACCGGACGGAACGCCGCATACTCGGTGAGCACGCCGGTCACCACCGCGATCAGGACCGCGACCGCCGCCATGACCAGCCACGGCAATCCTGAGCCATTCACCAGGAACAGGCCGTAGCCCGCCACCATGATCAGCTCGCCATAGGCGAAGTTCACGAGCTTGAGGATGCCGTAGACGATCACCAGGCCCAGCGCCATGAGCGCATAGGCGCCCCCCAGGCTGAGCACGTCGATGGTGAACTGGAGCAGGGTCTGCATGGGTCAGCCGCCGAGATAGAGATGCTCGAGGTCGGAAGCCGCGGCGATCTCGGCGGCCCTCCCCTCGGCCGCGACCTTGCCCAGGCGCAGCACATAGGCCCGGTCGGCCACCGCCAGCGCCTTCGACGCGTTCTGCTCGACCAGCAGGATGGTGAGCCCGGCCCGCTTCAGCTCGGCGATCATCGCGAAGATCTGGTCGACGATGGTGGGGGCCAGGCCCAGCGAGGGCTCGTCAAGCAGGAGCAGGCGCGGCCGGGACATCAGCGCCCGGGCGATCACCAGCATCTGCTGCTCGCCGCCGGACAAAGTGCCGGCCGCCTGCTCCTGCCGCTCCTGCAGGCGCGGGAACAGGGTGAACATCCGCTGCCGGTCCGCCGCCACGCCGTCGCGGTCGCGCCGTCTGGCATAGGCGCCGAGCAGCAGGTTCTCCGCGACCGTCAGGTCCGGGAAAACGTCGCGGGTCTCCGGCACCATCGCGATACCCTGGCGCACCATGCGCTCCGGCGACCAGCCGGACACGTCCGTGCCGTCCAGGCGCACCGTGCCGGCCGACTTCAGGGCACCCGCGATCGCCAGCAGGGTCGAGGACTTGCCGGCACCATTGGCCCCCAGGAGCGTGACCAGCTCGCCCTCGGCGAGACGCAAGGACACGCCGCGCACCGCATTGATGGCCCCATAGCTGACCGTCAGGTCGGTGACCTCAAGCATGCCGGACCTCTGCCGACGAGCCGAGATAAGCCTCGATCACCGCCGGATTACGCCGCACGCTCTCGACATCGCCCTCGGCGATGGTACGGCCCGAGGCCAGCACGTGGAGACGGTGGCACAGGCGCATGATCAGCGGCATGTCGTGGTCGATGATGAGCAGGCCCAGCTTCCGCTCCGCGGGCAGCCGGGACAAAAGCGACAGGAGCACCTCGGATTCACCCTCGTTCATGCCGGCCGCCGGCTCGTCCAGGATCAGGAAGGACGGCTCGGCCGCGAGTGCGCGGGCGATCTCGACCCGGCGCTTGTCGCCATAGCTGAGTGCTGCCGCCAGGGTCTCGGCCTGTCGGGCGAGGCCGAACTCCGCCAGGAGGGCAGTCGCCCGGCCCTGCGCCGCGCGCCGGCCGAGCCCCTGGGCCAGTGCCGCCGCCTCGACATTCTCCGCCACGGTCAGGTGGTCGAACAGCCGGACGATCTGGAAGGAGCGGGCGATGCCGCGCCGTGCCACCTCATGGGGCTTGAGGCCCGCCAGCGAGGCGCCGTCCACGCTCACCTCGCCTCCAGCCAACGGGACCTGGCGGGTGATGGCGTTGACCAGCGTCGTCTTGCCCGAGCCGTTCGGCCCGATCAGCCCCACGATCTCGCCGCGGGCGAGCTCTAGGGTGACGCCGTCCAGCGCACGCAGCCCGGAAAATTCGACACGAACATCGCGCGCGCAAAGGCGCCCATCGGACATCGGATGAACCTGCAGGAAAGAAAGCGGCAGGAGCGGACCGGCTGCCGGTCCGCCCCTCTTGTGAAGGTCGATCAGGGCGCCGGCACGGTCTCCGGGCGACGCCAGCCGACGAACGAGGTCTTGCCGCCGTTCAGCGCGATGATGGCCGCGGCCTTGTTCGGCATGTGGCCCTCGTCGGCGGTGGTGTAGTCGAGCTCGCCGGTGAGCAGCTTGAACTGGCCGTCCTCCAGCGCCTGGGCGACCGCGGCACCATCGGTCGAGCCCGCGGCCTTCACCGCCTGCGCCAGCATCATCACCGCGTCATAGCCGGTGGCGACGAACGAGGTGTCCGGCTCCTGGCCGTACATCTCCCCGTAGAGCTTGAGGAAGTGCTGCATCTCCGGCCCGGCGTCCGGCCCCGCCCAGGTATGGGTCACGAAATACACGTCGTTGCCGAACTTCTCGCCGAGCGCCTGGTGCAGCGCCGGATCGTCATAGGCGTCGCCGCCCAGCACCGGCGCATCATAGCCGACCTCGCGCAGGGCCCGGATGATGGTGCCGATGTCGGTGCCGTAGGAGGACAGGAAGATGACGTCCGGCTTCTCCGGCAGCGCCTGGAGGCGTGCCAGCTGTGCCGAGAAGTCGTTGTCGCCGTTGTTGTAGCTGTCCTCCAGCAGGATCTCGCCGCCGCCCGCCTTGAACTGCTCGATGAAATACTTGGGCAGCGACTTGGTATAGGCGATGAACTGGTCGGTGACGACGTAGGCCTTCTTCCAGCCCTTCTCGAGCGCGAAGTCTGCCGCCGTGGCGCCCATGGTGGTGTTCCACATGGACAGGGTGAACTGCTTGTCGCCCAGCGACCAGGAGCTGTAGAGCGGGTCGGACGCGCAGGTGGAGAGGCCGACCAGATCGGCGGCCTGCGCCTCGCGGCTGGCCGGGCTGCCGAAGTCGAAATCGCAGGGCGCCAGGATCAGCTGGGCGCCGTCGTCGATCAGCTGCACGGTCGCGTTGCCGACCGTCACCGGGTCGGACTTGCCGTCCATGGTGACGAGCTTGACCGGCTCGCCCAGCAGGCCGCCCGCATCGTTCAGCTCCTTGATCGCGACCTGCGCGCCGCGAAAGCCCGGCTCGTCCATGGGTGCCTGGATGCCCGTCAGGTTGAGCGCGGCCCCGATCACGATCTCGGCCTTGGCCGGCACCGCCGCCAGGCAGGCGATTGCCGACCCGGCCAGCAACATTTGCGACAACCTGCTCATCCACCCTCTCCCTTGTCAGCCGTCCATGCGTGACGGCTCCCATCCCATCAAGAATCGAGCCAAGCATGGTGAACCCGCTCAGGGTGCCCCGTCCATGTCGGCGAGAAATTCGGTGAAGATCCGGTCGAACTCCTGCGGCCGGTCCCAGAACGGGGCATGGCCGGAATCGGCGATCTCGATGGCCTGGCCCCGCCAGAGATTGCCGAACCGGACGCCCCGGACGAAGCGCAGGTTCACGAACGGCTCGTCGATGCCGTTGACCACCGCGATCGGCAGCTTCGCCTTGGCCACGATCTCGCGCTGGTTATCGCCGGTGCCGGCCGCGAACTTCTCGAACATCAGGCGCCTGGCGCGCCCGTCGGTGCGGGCCACCACGTCACGCAGGAGCGGCTCGAACGGCAGGCCGCAGGTGCTGCGCGCGTAGTTCTCGACATCCTCCGGGCCGAACTGCTCCTGCCCTGCCAGATGCATGTGCGGGCTGGGCCGAAAGCCCTCGGCCACCTCGCTTGGCGCCACCGGCGGCGTGCCGGTGATCATCAGGCCGATCATGCCCGGAACCCGCGCGATCATCTCGAGCCCGATATGGCCGCCCAGCGACCAGCCGAACACGATGACCCGCCCGATGCCCATCAGCCGCAGCAGCTCGGCCATGGCATCGGCATAGCCTTCCATGGAGTAGGTCCGCTCCGGGTCCAGCGCGTCGGCGGACTGGCCATGGCCCGGCAGGTCGGGGGCGATCAGGCGCCAGCGCTGGCCGATCGGCCCCAGCAGCTGGTTGCGGAACACCACCCCTGAGCTGGAATTGCCGTGGATCATCAGCACGGGCGTGCCGGTCCCGGCGCTTTCCCGCACCTTCAGCTCGCCATGGCTCGTGCTGACCGAGCTCTCCTTGATGGACATCCTGTCTCCTGACGACGACCTTCGAATCGCCGGGTGGAACCGATCCGGAACGATGAAATGATCTTTTCAAGGTTTGCGCAACCTGCCTAGCTTGTCGACACATTGACTTTCCGGTGCCCCTTTGGACAGCAGGCGCCAGGCCGCCAGGCTCTGCCCATCGTGGCAGGCGGTGGTGGCCCCTGGCTTGCTTGCGTCCGGCCCGGAGCCCGGCTCATCGTCGATCCACCGCCTGGGACCGCATCGCTCCAGCATTTCGACATAAGGAAATCGAGGCATGTCGCGCAAAGCCACCCCGTTCCGCTCGATCTCGCGCATCCTGACCATGAGCGCGACGGCCCTCGCTCTCGGGGGTGGCCTCGCCGGCCAGGCCCTGGCCGACACGGTCAAGATCGGGCTGCTGGCCCCGCTCACCGGCCCGGCCAGCGCGGATGGCCAGGAATACCAGCGCGGTGTCCAGCTCGCGATCGACGAGATCAACGCGGCAGGCGGCATCGACGGCCACACGTTCGAGCTGGTGGTGGGCGACGTGAAGGACCAGTCGGCCGGCAACGTCACCAGTGCCGTGGAGCGGCTGCTGGGCGACCCGGACGTCCACTTCATGCTGACCGGCTATGCCAGCCTGACCAATTTCGAGATCGACAACATGGCCGAGGCGGAGATGCCATACGTGCTCGCCGCCACCTCGCAGCAGACCCGGGACATCATCGCGCCGAGCCCCGACGATTACATGTGCTGCTGGTCCTGGACGCCGTCCTTCGACGCCTACAACACCGACGTGACCAGCTTCGTCGAGAAGCTGGCGGCGGACGGCAAGATCGAGCTGCCGACCAAGAAGGTCGCGATCATCTCGTCGGACAACGCCTATTCCAAGACCATCTCCGAGGGGATGAAGAAGACCTTTGCCGACCATGGCTGGAACATCACGGTCGACGAGATCGTCCCGTTCGGCGAAGTGACCGACTGGCGCTCCATCCTCGCACAGGTTCGTCAGGACGTGCCGGACCTGGTCATCAATACCGACTACCTGCCCGGCAATTCCGCGTCCTTCCTCAACCAGTTCCTGGAGCAGCCGACCAAGAGCCTGGTCTTCCTGCAGTATGCGCCGAGCGTGCCGGAGTTCGTGCAGCTCACCGGCAAGAAGTCGGACGGGGTGATCTACAACCTGCTGGGCGGCCCGCTGGTTTCGCCCAAGAACCCGCGCGCCGAGGAGGTCGGCAAGAAGTTCAAGGACGCCTTTGGCGTCGAGAGCGGCACCTATGGCGTGGCGCTCTACGAGATCGTCCACATCTACGCCGACGCGCTCAGGAAGGTCGGCGATCCCAACGACCATACCGGAATCATGCAGGCGCTCAGCGAGACCGACAAGCAGACCGTCGCCGGCCGCCTGAAGTTCGACCCGGCCACCCACCTGGCCATGCAGGGCGACGACTATATCCCGATCACCTTCTTCCAGATCTGGGACGGCGAGCGGGTGCTGATCTCTCCGGAGAAGTACGCGACCGGCGAGTTCAAGCTGCAGCCCTGGATGCAGTGAGCGGATGGCGCTTCTGGAAATCGAGGGTGTATCGAAGGCCTTCGGCTCGCTGAAGGCCGTCGACAACGTGTCGTTCGAGGTGCAGGCCGGCGAGATCTTCGGCATCGCCGGCCCGAACGGCAGCGGCAAGAGCACGCTGTTCAACATCATCACCGGCATCCCGTTCGGCCCCGACCGGGGCCGGGTGCGGCTGGACGGCCAGGAGATCCAGGGCCGCTCCGGCAATGCCATCGCCAGGCTCGGGCTTTCCCGCACCTTCCAGCGGGAGACCAGCTTCGACGGGCTCACCGTGTTCGAGAACGCGCTGATCGGCGCTACCTATGGCGGCGCGGTGAAAGCCGGCGCCGAGGCCGAGCTGCGTGCCGCCGAGGCGCTGGACTTCATCGGCATCGGCCGGGCGGACTTCGGTCGTCTGGCCGGCGAGCTCTCGGTGTTCGACCGCAAATGCCTGATGCTCGCCACCGCCATCGCCATGCGGCCGAAGATCCTGCTGTTGGACGAGCCGGCCTCCAGCCTGACCAAGCCCGAGGTCGAGACCTCGATCGGTCTGATCCGCAAGATCGCCGCCCGCGGCATCACCATCGTCCTGATCGAGCACGTGCTGACCTTCCTGATGAGCCTGTCCCAGCACCTCATGGTGCTGAACAACGGC